>Ga0207652_10002566_pt1 | contig 15241 bp, 11 predicted proteins | sample KBSC63BmetaG_FD_184334 | JGI IMG/M metagenome (GOLD analysis project Ga0207652, IMG submission 184334) | Corn rhizosphere microbial communities from Kellogg Biological Station, Michigan, USA - KBS C6-3B metaG (SPAdes) (version 2) | ecosystem: Host-associated > Plants > Roots > Rhizosphere ... | reverse complement strand
CTGCGCACCCGCAACACCCCGACGCTGGAGTTCGAGATCGACCACGTGCTCGACGAGGCGCTGCGGGTCGATTCGCTGTTACGCGAGGTGCGCGCCGAGCTGGCCGCGGCCCCCAAGCAGGAAGAGGGTGCCGTCGAGGGCACCGCCGCTGTCGACGCTGATTCGCAGGAGAAATGACGGCCGCGCTGAACGGCGTGGTGGTCGTCGACAAACCGCCCGGCCCCAGCTCGTTCGCCATCGTTCACCAGGCGCGCAAGTTGACGGGGGTACGCAAGGTCGGGCACGGCGGCACGCTGGATCCGGCCGCCTCGGGGGTCCTGCCCATCTGCTTCGGCGAAGGGACGAAGATCGCCCAGTTCCTGCTGGACGCGGACAAGGAATACGTAGCTTCGGTGCGCCTGGGCGTCGCGACCGACAGCTATGACGCGACGGGAACCACCGTCAGCCGCTCCCCGGCCCGGGACATCTCGGCTGCAGCGATCGAGTCCGCGCTCGCGTCCTTCCGCGGCTGGATCTGGCAGCGGCCTCCGGTGTTCTCGGCGCTGAAGCGTGATGGCAAGCCGCTGTACGCCTACGCGCGGGCCGGTGAAGAGGTCACCGTCGAGGCGCGTCGGGTCCGCATCGACGCCATCGAGGTGCTGGAGTTCATGGAGCTAGGGATGGACGCGCCGGTCGTCAGGCTGCGGGTCGCCTGCTCGAAGGGGACGTACATCCGCTCGCTCGCGCACGATCTGGGGGCGCTGCTGGGGGTGGGGGGCCACCTGGAGGCGTTGCGGCGGACCCGTTCCGGTCCCTTCACGCTGGCCCAGGCGATCGCGCCCGAGGCGCTGGCTACGGCCGCCAGCCGGCTGCTGTCCCCGGCCGAGGCCCTCGCCGGCCTACCCACGATGACGCTCAGCCCGGCCTGCGTCCAGGCGGTGGGCCAGGGCAAGGCCATCCTCTGGCAAGAGCTGGGGGCGCTGCCCCCCGGTCTGGTCGTAGGGCAGGGCAGCCCCGCTCCGGAAGCGACGGCCGGCGAGGCCACCGGCGACCGGCCCACGACGCCCCTGGTGCGGTTCCTGGACCCTTCGGGCGCTCTCGTGGCGGTCGCCATCCCGGCCGGACCGCAGGATCGGGTGCGCACGCTGCGCGTTTTTGGACGCGAAGGTTGACTCAGAGGGTCTTTTCTGGGAAATTCGCCCCCTTCAAAACGGCAAAGACAGGACAGGAACCCCCGAAAAATGGCTCTCGCAGCGGAACGCAAAGCAGAGGTTGTTAAGAAGTTCGAGCGCAAGCCCGGTGATACCGGCTCTCCCGAGGTGCAGATCGCACTCCTGTCGGAGCGGATCTCGTACCTGACGGAGCACTTCAAGACGCACTTGAAGGATCACCACTCTCGCCGCGGACTTTTGATGATGGTCGGCCGGCGCCGCCGCCTGCTGGACTATCTGAAGTCCGAGAACGTGAACAAGTACCGCAGCGTCATCGAGACGCTCGGCATCCGCAAGTAGCGGAACCCAGGGAAAAGTCAGGGCGGGAGCTCTCACTCCCGCCGTCCGTGTCGTCACATTCCACAAGGCTCGGTCCGCGTCCGGAAGTTGTCTGGACGTGCCCGAGGCACCCCCGATCCCCCACAATCGGGTGTGTTTCCAACCCGGTGGCGGTGTCGGTATTCATCCTTTTTCCCTCGGGCCGAGCAGATCTCGCGACGCTGGGCCGGTGAGAAGAGGGACGAATCGCGCCGCCTCCTTTGACCGAAGGAGCTCACATGTTCGTCGTACGTGAAGGGGTAAGCCTCGCGGGGCGCGAGTTGACCATTGAAACCGGCCGCATGGCCAAGCAGGCCGACGGCTCCGTCGTCATCCGCCAGGGTGACACGATGGTGCTGGTGACCGCGGTCGCCTCGGCCGGCATTCGTCCCGGCATCGACTTCATGCCGCTGACGGTCGACTACCTGGAGAAGACGTCGGCCGCGGGCAAGATCCCGGGCGGCTACTTCAAGCGCGAGGGTCGCATGACCGAGGTGGAGGTGCTGACCTCGCGCCTCATCGATCGTCCGTCGCGCCCGCTGTTCCCCAAGGGCTGGCGCTTCGACACGCAGATCATCGCCATGGTCGTCTCGACCGATCGCGAGCACGCCTCCGACGTGCTGGCCATGACGGGCGCTTCCTGCGCGCTGTTGCTCAGCGACATCCCGTGGGCCGGCCCCTACGCCGGCGTGCGCGTGGGCCGCATCAACGGCCAGTTCGTGATCAACCCGACGTTCACGGAGCGCCAGAGCTGCGACGTCGACCTGGTGGTGGCCTGCAGCCGTGACGCCATCGTGATGGTCGAGGGCGGTCTGGGCGAGGTCAGTGAGAGCGTGGTGGTCGACGCGCTGATGTTCGCGCACAAGGAAGCGCAGCCGCTGCTGGATCTGCAAGAGAAGCTGCGCGCGGCGGTGGGCAAGCCGAAGCGCGTGTTCGTGCCGCCGGTCAAGGATCCGGTCATCGTCGACCGCGTGTCGGCGCTGGCGACCGAGAAGATCCAGGCCGCCATGGCCATCCGCGAGAAGCAGGACCGCTACGCGGCGCTGGACGCCTGCGGCGGACAGGTCAAGGAGGCGCTGGCCCCCGAGTTCCCGGACCGCGGCGGCGAGGTGGGCGAGGTGTTCGAGTCGCTGAAGAAGAAGCACCTGCGCGAGCTGGTGCTGTCGACCGGCAAGCGCATCGACGGCCGCGGCACCACGGACATCCGCCAGATCACGTCCGAGGTCGGCGTGCTGCCGCGGACCCACGGCTCCTCGCTGTTCACGCGCGGCGAGACGCAGGCGCTGGTGACGACGACCCTGGGCACGAAGCAGGACGTGCAGCACATCGAAGCGCTGACGGGCGACATCGACAAGCGCTTCATGCTGCACTACAACTTCCCGCCCTTCTCGACGGGCGAGACGAAGCCGCTGCGTGGCGCCAGCCGCCGCGAGACGGGCCACGGCCACCTGGCCGAGCGGGCCCTGGCGCGCATCCTGCCGTCTGAGAAGGACTTCCCCTACGTCATCCGCATCGTCTCCGAGATCCTGGAGTCGAACGGCAGCTCGTCGATGGCGTCGGTGTGCGGCGGCACGCTGTCGCTGATGGACGCGGGCGTCCCCATCAAGACGCCGGTGGCCGGTATCGCCATGGGCCTGATCAAGGAGGGCGATCGGGTCGCCGTCCTGTCGGACATCCTGGGCGACGAGGATCACCTGGGCGACATGGACTTCAAGATCTGCGGCACGCGCGCCGGCGTGACGGCCGTGCAGATGGACATCAAGATCCAGGGTCTGACCCGGGAGATCCTGGACACGGCGTTGACGCAGGCCCGCGACGCCCGCCTCTACATCCTGGGCAAGATGGCCGAGGCGCTGACGGCGTCGCGGCCCGAGCTGTCGCTGCACGCGCCGCGCATCACCACGCTGCACGTGAAGCCGGACCAGATCCGCGAGATCATCGGCCCAGGCGGCAAGACCATCCGTGGCATCACGTCGCAGACGGGCGTCGCCATCGAGGTCGAGGACGACGGCACGGTGCACATCGCGTCGCCGGACGGCATCGCGGTCAAGAAGGCCATCGACATCATCAAGGGCCTGACCACGGAGCCCGAGGCGGGCGAGTTCTACATGGGCGTCGTGAAGCGCCTGGCGGAGTTCGGCGCCTTCGTCGAGATCCTGCCGGGCACGGACGGCCTGGTGCACATCAGCGAGCTGGACGTGAAGCGCGTCAACGTGGTGCAGGACATCTGCAAAGAGGGCGACGAGATGGTGGTCAAGGTCATCGGCATCGACCGCGCCACCGGCAAGATTCGGCTCTCGCGCAAGGAAGCCCTGGGGAAGACGCCCGACGTCATCCACAACTTCCGCACGCAGCAGCAGTCGTAGCGCCAAGGGCCCGCCGGATGAGCGATGTCGTGGTCCGGTTCCGGCGCGTTCGTGCCGGGGCCGTCGTGCCCGCCTACATGACGGCGGGCGCGGCGGGGATGGATCTGTCCTCGGCCGAGGAGGCGCCGGTGACCATCGGCGCCGGCGAGCGCGTGGCGGTGGCGACGGGCCTGGCGCTGGAGCTGCCCGAGGGGTTCGAGGGGCAGGTGCGGCCCCGCTCGGGGCTGGCGCGCAAGCACGGCGTCACCCTGACGAACGCGCCCGGCACGATCGACAGCGACTATCGCGGTGAGGTGACCGTGCTGCTGGTCAACCTGGGGCGCGAGCCCCACACCATCGCGCCGGGTGACCGCATCGCCCAGCTGGTCATCGCGCCCGTGACCCGCGCGACGCTGGTCGAGGCCTCGGACCTCTCCGACACCAAGCGCGGCGCCGGCGGCTTCGGCCACACCGGCTAACCCCCAGCGGAACCCTCCGAGGGTTCCCGCCCAAAGCGACCCATAGCGCGTCAAGGTCTGACGGGCTCCGCCCGGCAGCCCTCATCGCGGGAGGGCCCGGGAACCCTCTGAGGGTACCCGCCAAAGCGCGCGTCGAGAGCGGACGGGCTCTGCCCGGCCGATCTCATCGCGGGAGGGCCCGGGAACCCTCTGAGGGTACCCGCCAAAGCGCGCGTCGAGAGCGGACGGGCTCTGCCCGGCCGATCTCATCGCGGGAGGGCCCGGGAACCCTCTGAGGGTTCCCGCCAAAAACGACCCATAGCCCGCGTCGAGGTCTGACGGGCTCCGCCCGGCAGCCCTCATCGCGGGAGGGTTTGGGAACCCTCCCAGGGTTCCCATCCTCATGAATCAACATTGCCCGCGGACGGCTGCGATGCGAATGTTCGGGCCATGAGAAACCGGCCCGCCCGCCCGTCTTCGTGCTCGCTCGCCCGCGTTGTGCCGCTCGTGTTCGGTTTGCTCGCCGTTCACGGCTGCGGGGGAAGCGTCGAGGAGCTGCCCGGCGCCAAGGGTGACCTGCTGGCGGGGCGGACGCCCATGTCCAGCAAGGGCGTCCAGCACGCCGCGCGCATGACCGACGGCTTCATCTCGAACGAAGGCGGTTACTGGCGCACCGACATGACGTCGGTGGTCGCCGACAACGGCTATGCCGTGTGGGATCTGGGGGACGTCAAGACGATCGAGTGCGGGCTGGTGCAGGGGGACAACAACGACTGGTACGACCTGCGCGGCAGCGTCGACGGACAGAACTTCACCCAGCTGTGGACGGCGAACCCGACGGGGAAGCCGGGCATGCAGCAGCGCCTGGAGCAGAAGATCGGCGGTCAGGCCCGCTATGTCCGCCTGTCGGCCCATGGCGGCGACGGCGCCTACAGCGTGGGCGAGGTCGCGCTGTTCAGCGCGTGTGGCTCGGACTGGCCGCCCCGGCTGGTGGCGCGCGAGGGGGCGTCGGACGACGACAACGTCCGCTTCAAGCTGATGCTGTTCTGCGGCCTGGCGGTGGCGTACCTGCTGGTCAATCGGCGCGGGGCCAAGGACTGGGTGCGCCTGACGATCGTCATCCCGGCGGGGGTAGGCCTGTCGGCGGGGGTCGATCTGTGGGGCATGTGGCCGTTCGAGGAGACCGTGCAGACGACGGTGCGCGCCGTGGTGGCGGCGCTGGGGACCGTGCTGGTGTTCCGCGAGTACGTGTGGCCGCGCCTTTACCCCGTGTCCGCACGCGCCACCGCCGCCGCGCTGGTGGTCCTGTCGCTGGTGGGGGCGTTCAGCTACTACCACTTCGGCTGGCCGCAGTTCCGCGACGAGTCCAAGGGCCGGCAGACGCTGGTCCATCCCTGGGACATGCGCGTGTACTTCCCGGTGGCGAAGTACTTCCACGAGCTGCAGTTCGACGGCCTGTACCTGGCCAGCGTGGCCGCCTACCTGGACAACCACCCCGGCATGAAGCCGGAGCAGGTGGCCGGCGCGCACATGCGCGATCTGACCGACAACGAGATGCGCCTGGCCGGCCAGGTGATGGACCAGATCCAGGACGTGCGGAAGCGCTTCACGCCCGAACGCTGGGAGGCGTTCAAGAAGGACATGAAGTACTTCGAGGACGTGATGGGCGCCGGCGCCTACCTGGGCAGCATGCAGGACCACGGCGGCAACGCCACGCCGGTCTGGCTGCTGGGCGCCTATCTGCTGTGGCACAACGCGCCCGCGAACGAGCTGACGCTGACGTTGACGGCGTTGATCGATCCGCTGATGTGGATCCTGCTGTTCGTCATGCTGGCGCGCACGTTCGGTGTGCGCACGATGGCGATCTGCCTGCTGGTGTGGGGAACGACCGACTTCTCGCGGTTCGGCACGAACCTGATGGGATCGACGCTACGGGCCGACTGGATGGTTGCGCTGGGGTTGGGGGCCTGCGCGCTGAAGACCCGGCGCTGGGCGCTGGGGGGGGCGCTGGTCGCCTACGGCGGGTTGATCCGTGCCTTTCCTGCCTTCGCGACCTTCTTCCTGGCGGTGCCGCCAGCCTGGTGGCTGATCGACCGCTACCGCGAGAATCACAAGTTGCCGACCATGCTGGCGTTCCGCAGGCAGCAGGGGCCCGCCATGCGCGCCATCGTGGGGGCCCTGGCCGCCGTGGCGGTGCTGGTGGCGGCGTCGTCGGCGCTGTTCGGCTTTCACGACTCCTGGGTGACCTGGGCGCGCAAGATCAGCATCCACGCCGAGCAGCCGAACTCGAACCACGTCGGCATCCGGAACGTGGTCTCGTACGCGCCGTCGCTCGAAGGACCGAAGGTCGCCGACCCCAGCCGCATCGAACCGTGGAGCGCCTGGCAGGATCTGCAGCGGGAGACCTTCGCCAAGCGGAAGCCGCTGTTCTATCTGGGCGTGCTGCTGTACACCGCGCTGGCGATCGTGGGGTGCCGGCGCCTGCGGCTGGATCAGGTCACCATCGTCGGCCTGATGATGATCCCGGTCTATTTCTATCCGGCCAACTACTATTGCCACTACGTGTTCCTGCTGCCGCTGCTGGCCACGGCGGCCGACCCGAAGCGACTGACGCAGCCCGAGGGACGGACCTGGTTCGCCTACGTCTCTTCCGTCATCATGGCCATGGGGTTCTTCCAGTACTTCACGCTCGACTCGTCAGCGGGTGAATCCGACGTCACGGCGACGTACGAGAGCATCATCATGCTGGTCGCCTACTTCTTGATCCTGTACCCGATGGCGCGGCGTGGCTGGCTGGGGCTTCCTCCTTCGGACGAGGTGGAGGACGAAGGGGACGAGCCGCCTGGCACCTGGACGGGCCTGCTGGCGTCGATCTGGCACTGGTGGTCCGACCTGGGGCAGGAGGTCGAGGAGGATGAGGAAGAGGACGACGAGGATGAGGATGAGGATGAGGAGGACGAGGAGGACGAGGAAGAAAACGTCCCCGGCGCCCCGGAGCCTTCACCAGCCGGTTGACCGGGACCGCCCGCTGCATAATTATTCACGCGATGAATAGTTCAGCAGCGGGCATCGTCGGCATCTCCGGCTACGCGGGAATGGAGCTGGCGCGCATCCTGGCGCGTCACCCCGGCTTTCGACTGACGGCGGCGATCAGCGACAAGTGGGCCGGCCGCGCCCTGGGCGACGTGCTGCCGGTCGCCGGCCCGGCGGCGGCCGTGCGCTGCGACGCGCAGGCGGCGGCCCCCAGCAGCTTCGCGGGGCTGGAGGTGGTGTTCCTGTGCACGCCGCCCGAGGTCTCCATCGCCCTGGCGGCGCCGGCGCTGGCGGCGGGGGCCCGCGTGGTCGATCTGTCGGGCGGCTTCCGGCTGCCCGTGGCGTCCTATCCCCGCTGGTATGGCTTCACCCATCCGAACCCCGACCTGCTGGCGAAGGCGGTGTACGTGCTGCCGGAGGCGACGGAGAACCGCGCCGCCCTCCGCGACGCGCAGCTGGTGTCCAACCCCGGCTGTTATCCGACGGCCAGCGCGCTGGCGTTGTTGCCGCTGTTGAAGGCCGAGGTCATCGAGCCGACGGGCCTGATCATCGACGCGAAGAGCGGCACCACCGGCGCCGGGCGCAAGGGGACGGAGGATTTCTCGTTCTCCGAGCTGGAGGGAGACTTTCGTGCCTACCGGGTGCTGAAGCACCAGCACACGCCCGAGATCGAGCGCGTGCTGCAGATGGCCGGGGTGGGGGGCGGCCCCGTCACGTTCACGGCGCACCTGCTGCCCACCCGGCGCGGCATCCTGGCCACGGCGTACGGCCGGTTGCGCCCCGGGAAGACCGCCGCAGACGCCACCGCCGCCGTGCGTGCCTTCGCCGAAGCGCGCCCCTTCTTGCGTGCGGCCGCCGCCGACGCGGTCCGGCTGCAGGCGGTCGTGGGCACGAACCGCGCCGTGCTGGGCGCCGACGCCGACCCCGAGCGCGCGATCGCGATCGGTTTCTGCGCCATCGACAACCTGGTCAAGGGCGCCGCCGGTCAGGCGGTGCAGAACGCGAACCTGATGTTCGGCTGGGAAGAGACCGCCGGCCTGGACGGCCTGTCCGGGCACATGCCTTGACGGGCGACGTTTGACGCGCGCGGAACGATGACTGAGCTGGATGAACGACTGAAAGGGACGAGATGAAGCTGCCTGTTGGATTCAAGTTCGGAGGGATGGCGGCCGGGATCAAGCCGAACCGGCCTGATCTGGCCCTGGTGGTCTCCGAGGTTCCGGCGGTCACGGCCGGCGTGTTCACCGTCAATCGGCTGTGCGCCGCGCCGGTGCGCCACGGGGCCAGCGTGCTGCCCTCGGGCTCGATGCGCGCCATCGTGGCGAACAGCGGCAACGCGAACGCGCTGACCGGTCCGGTCGGCGCCGAGGACGAGCGCGCCATGGCGGGGGCCGTGGCGGCGGCGCTGGGGATCTCCGCGGTCGACGTGCTGACCGCTTCCACGGGCAGCATCGGGCCCCGCCTGCCGGTCGAGAAGATCAAGGCTGCGGCCCCCGCGCTGGCGGCCTCGCTGAGCGGGGACGAGGCCGGGGTTCGCGCGGCGGCGGAGGCGATCCGCACCACCGATCTGACCGCGAAGATGGCCAGCCGCGAGCTGCAGGTCGGCGGCCGGCCGGTGGTGATCAGCGCCATCTGCAAGGGGTCGGGGATGATCCATCCCCAGATGGCCACCATGCTGTGCTTCATCACCACCGACGCGGCCATCGCCCCCGGCGCGCTGGAGGCGGCGTTGCGCGCCGCCGTCGACGAATCGTTCAACACCATCACCGTGGACGGCGACATGTCCACCAACGACAGCGTCATCGCCATGGCGAACGGCCGCTCGGGCGCGCCCCTGATCGAGGGCCCGGGTCCGGATGGGGAGCGCTTCGCGGCGGCGCTGGGCGAGCTGTGCGCCGAGCTGGCCCGCAAGATCGCGGCCGACGGCGAGGGCGCCACCAAGCTGCTGGTGGTCGACGTGGCGGGCGTGCCCGACCGCGAGATGGCGCGCGAGCTGGCGCGGGCGGTGGCCGGGGGAAGCCTGGTGAAGGCGGGCGTGTTCGGCGGCGATCCGTCGACGGGCCGCATCCTGGCGGCGCTGGGCGCGCGCATCGGCGCCCGCGACTACGCCATCGATCCCAGCCGGGTGTCGCTGGTCACGCAAGGCACGCGCGTGTACGACGAGCGCGGGCCGGCGGCGCTGGACCCGGCGGCGCGCGCGGCGCTGAACGTGCGCATGAAGGAATCGGAGATCACCATTCGCCTGGATCTCGGCGCGGGGCCGGCCTCGGCGCGGGCGCTGGGCTGCGACCTCAGCTACGACTACGTGCGCATCAACGCCGACTACGCCGGCGCCATGGCGGCGGGGCCCACGGCAGGCGCGGCCGCCGCCGCCCCGGGGGCCATCAACCGCGGGCTGATCGTGGGCGCGCTGTCGTACATCCGGAAGTTCGCCGGCCGGCGCGCCGTCATCAAGTATGGCGGGGCGGCCATGGTCGACCCGGCGCTGAAGCGCAGCTTCGCCGAGGAGGTGGTGCTGCTGTCGGCGGCCGGCCTGCGTCCCATCGTCGTTCACGGCGGCGGCCCCGAGATCACGAAGACCCTGGATCGGCTGGGCCACAAGACCGAGTTCGCCGACGGCCAGCGCGTCACCAGCGCCGACGACATGCACGTCGTCGAGATGGTGCTGACCGGCAAGGTGAACACGGAGATCGTGGGCCTGCTGAACTCGCTGGGCGGCAAGGCGGTGGGGCTGTCGGGCAAGGACGCCCGCCTGCTGGCGGCGCACAAGATGCCGCCCCGTCCCGGCAAGCCCGACCTGGGCTTCGTGGGCGAGATTGAATCGGTGAACCCCGAGGTGCTGGAGATGCTGCTGGACAAGGGCTACATCCCGGTGGTTTCGCCCATCGGCGCGGGCGCGGAGGGCGAGAGCTACAACATCAACGCCGACGTGGCGGCCTCGGAGATCGCCGTCGCCACCAAGGCGTTCAAGCTGATCTTCCTCACCGACGTGGCAGGCGTGCTGGACCAGAACGGCAAGCTGATCAGCGAGCTGAAGGCGAGCGATCTCGAGACCCGCCTGGGCTCGGCGGAGAGCGGCATCAAGGGCGGCATGATGGTGAAGACGCAGGGCGTGCTGCGCGCCTTGCGGGGCGGGGTGGAGTCCGTCCACATCGTCGACGGCCGCACGCCCCACAGCATCGTGGCCGAGCTGTTCACGGACAAGGGCGTCGGCACGCTGGTGACGACCTGAAACGGACCAGGCGGTCCGCGACGGGGTCGGCGCCGGCAGAGCGGGTCTCTGCCCGACGCCCGCCGGCGCCGCGCGCCGTCCGTGCGTCCGGCGCCCAGGCGGCGACCACCGCTCGTCGCGCAGCGCTACGCGAGTTGCTGGCCGCCGGGGGCGCGGCCTCGCAGGAGGCATTGCAGCGAGCGCTGGCGGCGCGGGGCATTCACGCCGCGCAGGCGACGATCTCGCGCGATCTCGTCGCCATCGGGGCCAGCCGGGTCCCGGCGGCGGGGGGCGCGCGCTACGCCGTTCCGGCCGGCGACGCGGCGCTGCCGATCGAGCCCGTGCGGGGCCTGGTCGACGCGGTCGAGTCGAATGGCCTGCTGATCGTGGTGCGCACCAAGGCCAGCGCGGCGCCGGCCATCGCGCGGGCGCTGGACGACGCGCGGCTGCCCGACGTGCTGGGCACGCTGGCCGGCGACGACACCATCTTCGTGGCGCCGCGCCGGCCCCGGGCGGCCGCGGCGCTGGTGCGCCGGATGCGCCGTCTATTCGGCATCTAGTGCACTGGTTCAGCCGACCAATCGGCGGGCACGCCGGGCGAGGCGTGCTAGACGAAGCGCATGTCGAAGACGATCGTGGTGGAGACGCCCGGGGGACCGGAGGCGATGAAGCTGGTGGACCGCCCCGTGGGCGCGCCCGGTCCCGGCGAGGTGCGGCTGCGGCAGTCCGCCGCCGGTCTGAACTTCGCGGATGTCTACTTCCGCACGGGCCTTTACAAGGCGCCCCTGCCGTTCACGCCGGGCATGGAAGGCGCCGGCGTGGTCGAGGCGGTCGGTCCCGGCGTCACCGATCTGCGGCCTGGGCAGCGGGTCGCCTACCCCTGGGGCCTGGGCGCCTACGCCCAGGTGCGGCTGATCGCCGCCGACAAGGTGGTGGCGCTGCCCGACGTCATCAGCGACGAGCAGGCGGCGGCGATGATGCTGAAGGGGCTGACGGCGCAGTACCTGCTGCGCCAGACCCTGCCGCTGTCGTCCGGTGACACGATCCTGTTCCACGCCGCCGCGGGCGGGGTGGGGCACATCGTCTGCCAGTGGGCGCGCCACCTGGGGATCGAGGTGATCGGCACGGCCGGCGGCCCCGAGAAGTGCGCCCTGGTGCGCGCGGCGGGCGCCGCGCACGCCATCGACTACAAGGCCGAGGACTTCGTGGCGCGCACCCGGGAGCTGACGGGCGGCAAGGGCGTGAAGGCGGTGTTCGACAGCGTCGGCAAGGACACGTTCATGCGCTCGCTGGACTGCCTGCGGCCGTTCGGCATGCTGGTGGCGTTCGGGCAGTCGTCCGGCGCGGTGGCGCCGTTCGACGTGCTGGCGCTCAGCACGAAGGGTTCGCTGTACCTGACGCGGCCGTCGCTGGCCACCTACGTGGCCGAGCGAGATCGCTGGCGCGCCATGGCCGCCGAGCTGTTCGCGGTGGTGGCCTCGGGCGCGGTGAAGATCGACATCGGGCAGCGCTATCCGCTGGCCGAGGCGGGCCGCGCGCACCAGGAGCTGGAGGCGCGTCGCACCACCGCCGCGTCGGTCCTGATCACGTGATGATTCGCCGACGCTGGACGCCCGGACAGCTTGAATCGACGGCTTGAATCGAGCGGGGCGTTTCGCTAGAAGAATCGGCTTCCCCATGCAGGCCTGCTCATGATCGATCGTTACACCCGTCCCGCCCTGGCCGCCCTGTGGTCCGATGCCCGCCGCTACGACACCTGGTTGCAGGTCGAGCTGGCGGCCTGCGAGGCGATGGAGCGCCTGGGCAGCGTGCCCGCCGGCACCGCGGCCGAGGTCCGCGCCAAGGCGGAGGGCAAGCTGATCCCCGCGCGCATCCTCGAGCACGAGGAGCGCACGCGACACGACGTGATCGCCTTCCTGACCCACGTCGAGGAGCTGGCGGGCCCACCGGCGCGCTGGCTGCACCTGGGCATGACGTCGTCGGACGTGCTCGACGCCTCGCTGGCCATCCTGCTGCGCGACGCCGCCGACGAGATCCTGGCGGGCGTGGACGGCCTGCGCGCCGCCTGCCGCCGCCGCGCCGAGGAGCATCGCAGCACCCCGATGATCGGGCGCTCGCACGGCATCCACGCCGAGCCGGTGACCGCCGGCCAGGTGTTCGCCGGCTTCTACGCCGAGCTGGGCCGCGCCCGCGAGGCGCTGGTGCGCGCGCGCGAGGAGATCTCGGTCGGCAAGATCGCCGGCGCCGTGGGGACCTACGCGAACCTGGATCCCCGGGTCGAGACGGAGGCGCTGGCCGCCCTGGGGCTGCGGCCCGAGACCGTGCCCACGCAGATCGTGGCCCGCGATCGCCACGCCGCCTACTTCCAGGCGCTGGCGCGGCTGGGGACGGCCGTCGAGCGCATCGGCGTGACGGTCCGCCACTGGCAGCGCACGGAGGTGGGCGAGGCGATGGAGGCGTTCGGCAAGGGCCAGAAGGGCTCGTCGGCGATGCCCCACAAGAAGAACCCCATCCTGTCGGAGAACCTGTGTGGCCTGGCCCGCCTGTTGCGCGGCTACCAGCAGCCGGCGCTGGAGGACGTGGCGCTGTGGCACGAGCGCGACATCTCCCACTCGTCCGTCGAGCGCGTGATCGGCCCCGACGCCACCGGGCTGGCCGACTTCCTGGTCCGGCGGGCCACCGGTCTGGTCGACGGCCTGGTGGTGAACGTGGCGCGTATGCGCAAGAACCTGGACCTGACGGGCGGGCTGTTCTTCAGCGAGGCGGTGCTGCTGGAGCTGGTGCGCAAGGGCCTGGCCCGCCAGACGGCCTACGAGATGGTGCAGCGGAACGCGTTGCGCGCGGCGGCGGGCGAGGGGGACTTCCGCGCGCTGCTGGCGGCCGACGCCGACATCGGCGCCCGCCTCAGCGCCGCCGATCTGACCCGCGCCTTCGATCTGGAGCATCACCTGCGGCACGCGGGCGCCATCGTGGACCGCGCGCTCGCTTCCTGAAGAACCAGCACACGATCAGCAGCAGAAATACGAGGGGACGACATGGTTGATACGAACGTGATCCAGGCCCAACTGACGAAGACGCTGGAGGGGACCGACTTCCCCACGCTGGGCGAGAAGTACGAAGGCAAGGTTCGCGACTGCTACATCAAGGACGGCCGCCGCATCATCATCGTCAGCGATCGTCTGTCGGCGTTCGACGTGGTGCTGGGCACCATCCCCTTCAAGGGGCAGGTGCTGAACCAGATGGCCGCCTACTGGTTCGAGATCACCAAGGACCTGGTCCCCAACCACGTGCTCGAGATCCCCGACCCGCAGGTGATGGTGGGCGTCGAGTGCCAGCTTCTGCCGGTCGAGTTCGTGATGCGTGACTACCTGACCGGCGTCACCTCGACGTCGATCTGGTCGCACTACCAGAAGGGCGCGCGCGAGTTCTGCGGCCACAAGCTGCCCGACGGCATGCGCAAGAACCAGCGCCTGGAGAAGGCGATCCTGACGCCCTCCACGAAGGCCGAGAAGGGCGATCACGATCGCTCGGTCTCGCGCGAGGAGATCCTGGCCATGGGCGTGCTCAAACCCGCCGAGTTCGACGAGGCGGCCGAGATGTGCGCGCGCCTGTTCGCGTTCGGCCAGAAGGAAGCGGCCAAGCGGGGCCTGATCCTGGTCGACACCAAGTACGAGGTGGGCCGCCGTCCCGACGGCAAGCTGGTCTTCATCGACGAGGTCCACACCCCGGACTCGTCACGCTACTGGTACGCCGACGACTACCAGAGCCGCTTCGATGGCGGCCAGGAGCCGCGAGGCCTGGACAAGGAGTACGTCCGCCGCACGCTGGCCGAGCAGGGCTACAAGGGGGAGGGGCCGCCCCCGAAGCTGACGGACGAGGTGCGCGTCGAGGCCGCCCGCCGCTACATCCAGGTGTGCGAGCTGATCACCGGCCGCCCCTTCGTGCCCGATCAGGCCGAGCCGATCGCGCGCATCCGCAAGAACCTGCGCATCGGCTGACCGCCGCGCGCCGCCGCCGCGGCTGTCTCAGCCCCGGCGGCGCTTGCTGCGGCCGCTCGAGCGTTCGCCCTTGACCGGCGCGGGCACGGCCTCGCCGGGCCTGCTGTCCTCGCTGGCGGCGGCCACCGCGCCCGAGCCACCGGTGGACGTGACCTCCGTGGCCACGGGACCGCTGTCGGGGGTGCGGAAGCCAGGGGCCGCCCGGCGGCGGCTGTTCTGGGGATCCAGCAGGCGGGGCAGCTCGCTCAACGCGTAGGCCAGCGTGGGCGCCTCGGCAGGCTCGGGCCGAAGCAGGTCGGCCAGGTCGTCGTCGGTGCGGGCCACCAGGCGGCGCCGGCGATCGAGCACCAGCTGCAGGGTGGTCTCGTCGACGCCAAGCTCGGCCGCCAGATCGACGCTGGTGTCGATCGCGACCGGCCGCGTGCCGTTCGCGGTGGACGGCAGGGCGGTCGCGGTCGGGCCCGAGCCGAGCGTGGCGTAGGCGCCCGTCAGGCCGCGCGGCGCGGCGCCGTTGGCGTCCTTGCTGCGCAGGATGCGCGCCAGGATGGGCCGGCAAGCGGGCGTGACGTTCACGAACTGCACTCCCATGCCGTAGGGCCGGGTGGGCTCGGCGGGGTTGTACGCCTTGACCCAGGTGACCTTCCCCTGGCCGGCCAGCACCACCTCGCCGGTGACCAGCTGGATCTCG
>Ga0207652_10002565_pt1 | contig 15245 bp, 14 predicted proteins | sample KBSC63BmetaG_FD_184334 | JGI IMG/M metagenome (GOLD analysis project Ga0207652, IMG submission 184334) | Corn rhizosphere microbial communities from Kellogg Biological Station, Michigan, USA - KBS C6-3B metaG (SPAdes) (version 2) | ecosystem: Host-associated > Plants > Roots > Rhizosphere ... | reverse complement strand
CCTGGCGTCCGCGGCATCGGCGAGCTCGTTCAGCGCCTTGAGCGTTTGCGGCCCTGTCGTCAGCGCAGCCTTGACGCTGGCTGCGGGAACCGGCCGTTGCAATGTGTCCGCTGCCGCAAGGATGTCGATCACGCGGTCGTTGCGGACCACTCCAAAACGCGGTCCGCTGTTTCGCGATCGGTCGATAAATGTCGCAAGACGCATCGTTACTTTGCCCCCGGCAGTTTGATGTCGTTGTCCTTGACCAGCTTGGTCCACTTGGCGATGTCGGCGTTGATGTAGCGGCCGAATTCCTCAGGCGTCTGTGGCTTCGGCTCGGCGCCGAGAATGGCCAATTGCGCGCTGAATTCCTTGGTGTCCATGATGGCGACAACGGCCTGATTGATCTGTTTGACGATTTCAGGCGGTGTCTTGGCGGGCGCCAGCAGACCGAACCAGCCGACCGACTCGTAGCCGGGGAGGCCGCTTTCGGCGATCGTCGGTACGTCGGGATAGAATTTTGAGCGCCGGGTGTCGGTCATGCCGATGGCTTTCAGCTTTCCGGCCTGCACAGCCGACTGCACCACGGGCGCCGGCGCGAACATGAGATCGATCCGTCCGCCCAGAAGGTCCGTCATGCCTGGTCCGGTGCCCTTGTAGGGCACGTGCAGCATCTTGATGCCGGCTTCGCTCTCGAACAGCACGCCTGACAGATGTGAAGCCGCGCCGACGCCCGACGAACCGAAGGTGAGGGAGCCTGGCTTTTCCTTGCTGATGCGGATCAGGTCTGCCGCCGAGTTGGCCGGCACGTTCGGATTGACGACCAGGAGATAGGGAGGGGCGGCGGCCACGGTGATCGGCGACAGGACTTTGTTGACGTCGAACGGGCCATCGCCGCCCAGCGCCGACGCGGCTGCCATCAATGCCCCGGTGGACGCCATCAGCAGCGTGTAGCCGTCGCCCGTGGCGTTCGCGACAGCACGGGTGCCGATGCCGCCTGACGCGCCGGGCTGGTTCTCCACGATGACCGGCTGGCCCCATTTCTCGTTGAGCTTCTGCGCAATGATCCGCGCCAGCACGTCCGTTCCACCGCCTGCCGCGAACGGCACGATCATTTTGACCGCGTGGTCGGGATAAGAGGCGGCCTGTGCGGGCAACGCCACCGTGCCGGTGACGAGAGCGATCATGAGCGCGCGGAAAAGCATGGCATGTCCTCTGGAATGTCGTTGTTCGGTTGATGTCTTATATCGAACGCGGCCCGGCGCAAAGACGCGAATGTCTTGCCAGCGCACGCCTCTCTCGCACGTCTCTCTCAGGCGCTGCGCCGGGAGATCAGGACAGAACGCCAACAATGGCGCCAATCAACAGAGTCGACAACGTTCCCGACACGATGGATTTCACACCCAGCGACACGATGTCATCGCGGCGCTCCGGGGCCATGACGGAAAGTCCGCCGATCATGATGCCGAGGCTGCCGAAGTTGGCAAAGCCGCACAGCGCATAGAGCATGATGAGACGCGATCGCGGATCAAGCGCGTCGGCCGGCAACTTCGACATTTCGAGATAGGCGATCAGTTCGTTGAGCACGGTCTTGATGCCCATCAGCGCGCCCGCCGTCGGCGCCTGCGACCACGGGATGCCAATCAGCCAGCACACCGGCGCCATGACGAGGCCGAGAATGCGCTGCAGCGTAATCGGTGCACCAGCAGCGTCCGGCAGCAGGCCCAGGATCGCATTGGCCAAGTGAACGAGCGCGATGAATACGATCAGCATGGCGACGATGTTGAGCAGAAGCTCAAGCCCGACGACGGTGCCTTTCACGATGGCGTCCATCATGCTTTGCGCCACGGGCTCGGGCGTGGCGAGCGCGGCCGTTGTCTGTGCATCGCCGCCATCGGGCACCATGATTTGAGCGATCATCACGGCGACCGGCGCACCGAGCACCGAAGCGATGACAAAATGCCCTGCGGCGTCCGGGATGATCGGCGCCAGGAATTGCGCGTAAAGCACCAGCACGGTGCCCGCGATCCCGGCCATGCCGCCGGTCATCACCACGAACAGTTCGCCGCGCGAGAGCCTTGCCATGTAGGGGCGGATGAACAGCGGCGCTTCGACCATGCCGACGAAGATGTTGGCGGCGGTCGAAAGCCCGACCGCGCCGCCAACGCCGAGGGTGCGGCTCAGCGCCCAGGAAAAGCCGCGCACGATGGGCGGCAGGATGCCCCAATAGAACAAGAGCGTGGTGAGCACGCTCATCACCAGAACGATGGGCAGCGCCTGGAACGCCAGGACAAACTCGCCGCCGGGAAATTTCGGGTCGAACGGCAACGCCCCGCCGCCGAGATAACCGAACACAAACGACGTGCCGGCGCGGGTGGCCGCCGCGATGGCATCGACGGCGTTGTTGGCATAGGCGAAGGCCGCGCGGACCGGCGGCACTTTCAGAAAGATCACCGCCAGCACGAACGCGAGCGCGAGTCCGATAGCAGCGCGCCGCCAGGACACCGCGCGGCGGTTTTCGCTGATCGCCCAGGCGAAGGCGGTGAGCACGAGTATGCCCACGATCGATTGCAGCGCTTGCATGCCCCGTCCCGAATCTTGCGAACTGGCGCTATGATACGCTGAAGTTCAATGAAAATGCCGAGGCTCCCGTGGCAAAGATGTAGCGGACCGAGCGCATCTCAGCCGCGCCCGACGAAGGGCATCCCGTTCGCCATCACCGTCATGAACAGCACGTTGGTGTCGAGCGGAAGGTTGGCGATATAGACCACCGCGCGGCCGACATCGTCGGCGTCCATGCGCGGCTCGACCATCATACGGCCGTCCGGTTGCAGCACGCCCTGGCCCTGCACCATGCGATCGGTCAGCGGCGTTGCGGCGTTGCCGATGTCGATCTGGCTGCACAGGATGCTGTCGTTGCGGCAGTCGAGTGCGGTCTGCTTGGTGAGGCCGGTAACCGCATGCTTGGTTGCGGTGTAGGCCACGGCGCGCGGCCGCGGGGCATGCGCGGAAATCGAGCCGTTGTTGATGATGCGGCCACCCTTGGGCGTCTGCGCCTTCATGATCTTGATGGCTTCCTGGGTGCAGACAAACATGCCGGTCAGATTGGTGTCGACGACCTTCTTCCAGGTCTCCAACGGCAATTCTTCCATTGGCACTGCCGGTGCGCCGATGCCGGCGTTGTTGAACAGAACGTCGAGCCGGCCGAACTCTTTCTTGACGCGGGCGAACAGCGCCTTGATCGATTCCGGGTCGCTGACGTCGGTCGGCACGACGAGTGTCTTGGCGCCGCCGGCTTCCTTCGCGGTCTCTTCGAGTTTGTCGGCGCGGCGCCCCGCCAGCGCCACGGCATAACCGTCCTTGGCGAGCGCCAGCGAAACCGCCTTGCCGATGCCGGTGCCGGCGCCTGTTACAATCGCGATCTTATCCGCAGCCATCCGTCCCTCCAGACCCGTGTGTCCATCGTGCCGCCACCATGAAGGCTCGGATGGCCGGTCGCAATGCGTTTCTATTCAGGAGAGCGGAGGGGTTGTAAACGGTGGCTTGCCGGTCAACTCGCGAGCGCGGCGCGTGCGTCGCCTTCGATGGTGCGGTAGATGCCGGGGTTGGCGAGACGCTCGCTGATCTCGGCCGGTTCGGATGGCGCGCCAAAGCGGAAGCCTTGCATGCAGTGGACGCCGGCCGCGCGCAGGAACAGATGCTGCTCGGCGGTCTCCACGCCCTCGGCGGTTACGGTCATGCCGAGGCCGCGGCCGAGGCTGACGATGGCGTGCACGATCGCGGCGGCGTCAGTCGCGTTCTCGATGGTGAGCACGAAGCTGCGGTCGATCTTGAGCTTGTCGAACGGGAAGCGGCGCAGGTAGAGCAGGCTCGAATAGCCGGTGCCGAAATCGTCGAGCGCGAGCCGGACGCCCATCGCGCGCAGCCGGTGCATCGCGGATTCGGCGCTGTCGAGGTTGCCGAGCAGCGTGCTTTCGGTGAGTTCCAGTTCGAGCCGGGTTGGGTCGAGGCCGGTCTCCGCAAGCGTTCGCTCTACCATGCTGACGAAATCCAGCCGGCGGAATTGAAGCGGCGAAACGTTCACCGACACCGTGATGCCCGGCCATGCCTTGCCGTCGAGACAGGCGCGCCGCAGGACGCGTGCGCCAAGCTCGATGATGAGACCCGAGTGTTCGGCGATCGGGATGAATTCGGCGGGCGACACAAGGCCGCGTGTCGGGTGCGGCCAGCGCGCCAGTGCCTCGACCCCGACGACCCTTTCGCCGCTGGCGTTGAAGATCGGCTGGTACAGCACCTTCAGGCGGTCGTTGTCGATGGCCTCGCGCAGCTCCTGTTCGACCAGCTTGCGCTGCGACAGGTCGGCATCCATCACCTCGTCGTAGACGCAGGCGCGGTTGCGGCCCTCGTTCTTGGCGCGATAGAGCGCCATGTCGGCGTAGCGCATGATATCGGCGGCGCTGCCGGTGCGCTTGTCGATGATGGCGATGCCGATGCTGGCGCCGATGACGATGGTGTGACCGTTGACGGAGTAGGGCGCACAGAGCGCACCGATGGCGCGCACGGCAATCTCTTGCAGGGCGGTGGGTTCGGCCGAGGCAAAGGTAATGACGGCGAATTCGTCACCGCCCAGCCGGGCCACGAGATCGTCGTCGCGCATAGTGTGCGACAAGCGCAGCGTGACGTTGCGAATGAGTTCGTCGCCGATCGGGTGGCCGAGCGTATCGTTGACGTCCTTGAAGTGGTCGAGGTCGATGTAGAACACCGCTGCCGATGGTCCGCCGTGACGGACGCTGGCAATCGCGGCCTCAAGGCGTTCCCCGAAGAAGTTGCGGTTCGGCAGTCCGCACAGCGGATCGTGCAGGGCGAGGTAGCGCAATTGGTCCTCGCCCGAAGCGATGGTGGCCGCCGTGTAACGCATGTATCGCATCACCAGTCCGGCCAGTAGCGCGAAGCCTGCAAGGGCGATGCCGATAAAGGGGATGACGGAATCGAGAATGGCCGCGCCGGGTTTCTCCGACAGCCACGCAAATTGCGCGATCGGCCGGCGGTGCCCGTCCGTGAATGCGTAGGCGTTGTTGCCATCGTGGTCGACGTTCTGCCCGGTCATCTGCAAGTTGGACAGTTGCAGCCGGTCGCCGATGTTGGCGAGAAGCCGATCCTCGATCAGGCGCACCGTGATGATCATCGGGGCTGGGCGTGCTTGGCCGATTGGCATCGCGCTCACCACGGCGGGGTGGCCGTCGATATTGAGCAGCAACACAGTTTCTGCGCCGGTCGCGCCGTGCTCTGGTTCGCTGCCGAACAGGCGCAGGGCTCCGTCCGGCATCGAGGATTGATCCGTTCGCAGATATTGCGCGACGTTTTGCAGGCGCGGGATTGCCGCTCGCGTCAGTGCGACGTCGGTCTTCAGCCGGCCGGGCTGGGCATAAACGATTTCGTTGCTGGCGTTGACGACCAAGACGAGATTGTGGTCGCGCAGCGGGCTCAGCCAAGCGGCGAGCCGCTGATGGATCGGATTCGGGCCGTGTTCGATTTCGTTGGCGCCGACGGCGATGCTGGACAGTGCGACGTTCTTGATCCGAAGCAGGGACCATTCGCCGTGATTGGTGATGGCGCGGGTCAGAAGCTGGCGTTCACGATCGAGTGCGACGTCGTCGGCGCGTTGCGCCGATGTCAGAGCGGCCACGACGATGCAAAGGATGGCGACCGCCACGACGACGCCCAACGGCACGAGCACGCCGAGGCGGGTGCGGTCCCAGCCGGCTGGTTTTGATGATGTCTGCCCGGCCGTTTGCCGAGAGGCTTCTAAACCCGTCACTCTTTACGCTCCGCCCAGCTCCTTGGAGGTTGCAGCAGAGTAGAGGGCAATAATTGTAAATTGAGTTGAGGACTGGCCTCGATGCGTGTCTCAGCGCGCTTCATCCCGCATTTCGGCGCATGATGTTAATTCGGGGTAAATTGGTTAATGAAATTGCGCCCATCGTAGGCTACCGTCCGGCTATTCAAGATCGGTACGTTTGTATCGGGCGGCGGGAAACGCAGTTGGAGAGAGTTTCATGAGCGACGCGCAGGGCGCGAAGGCCGAGGTCATCACCGCGGCTGTTCTGGTTATCGGCGACGAAATCCTGTCCGGGCGGACCAAGGACAAGAACATCGGGTTTATCGCAGAATATCTGACCAATATCGGCATCGATATGCGCGAGGTGCGCGTGGTGCCGGACGTCGAGCAGGAGATCATCGCTGCCCTCAACGCGCTCCGCCACCGTTACACCTACGTTTTCACGACCGGCGGTATCGGGCCGACCCACGACGACATCACGGCCGATTGCGTCGCCAAGGCATTCGGTGTGTCGATCGATGTCGATCCTCGCGCCCGGGCCATGCTGCTGACCCGGATCGCGGAGAAGGATTTGAATGAGGCGAGGCTGCGCATGGCGCGCATCCCCAAGGGCGCCGATTTGATCGTCAACAAGGTGTCGAGCGCGCCAGGTTTCCGCATCGGCAACGTTCACGTCATGGCCGGTGTGCCGACGATCATGCAGGCGATGCTCGACGAGGTCGCCCCGACGCTCAAGACCGGCGTCAAGATGCTGTCGGAATCCGTGCGGGCGGACTTACGCGAGGGCGACATCGGCGGACCGCTCGGCGAGGTCGCCAAGGCGCATCCCGATGTGATGATCGGCAGCTATCCGTTCCAGGACGACGGGCGTCCCAACACCAATATCGTGGTCCGCTCGCGCGATGCGGCGAAGCTTGCCGCCGCAAAGGCCGACGTCGAGGCGATGCTGACGCGGGTCCGGACCGGGTTGCGGCAGACCGCTTAGAAAAAGCCCAGACGCGCAGGCAAGAGGCTTTTCATGGCGGTATCGCGAGATCAGGCGCATGGCGAGGGAGCGCACAGCGGGCCGGCATCGCCGCGATCATTTCCGGTGTCGTGGGACCAATTTCACCGCGACGCCCGTGCGCTGGCGTGGCGGCTTGCGAGCGCCGGTCCGTTTGTGGCGATCGTCGCGATCACGCGCGGCGGCCTGGTGCCGGCCGCCATCGTGGCGCGCGAGTTGAACGTGCGATTGATCGAAACGATCTGTGCCGCAAGTTATGACGATACGCGACAGGGCGATCTGCAATTGCTGAAGAGCGTGGCGCCGTCGATCGTGGAGCTTGGCGGACAAGGCGTTCTGATCGTCGACGATCTGGTCGATACCGGAAAGACCGCGAAGGTGGTGCGCGAGCTTCTGCCGGGCGCGCATTTCGCCGCAGTCTACGCCAAGCCGATGGGCCGCCCGCTGGTCGATACCTTCATCACCGAAGTGTCGCAGGACACCTGGATCTATTTTCCGTGGGATACGGGGCTGGCATTCCAGCCGCCGATCCGCGAGGGTGGCGCTTAATTAAAACAAGACGGGGGGAGGAAACGGTGCTCACACGGCGAAACTTTGTAGCGGCGGCGGGTGTGTCGTTGCTGGCAGGCGATATCCGGCGGGCGGCGGCACAAGCCTACCCGACCCAGCCGATCCGCATTCTGGTCGGCTACCCGGCAGGCGGGGGCGTCGACATCGTGGCGCGGCTGATGGCGGACCCGATGAAGGCCGCGCTCGGCCAGCCCGTCGTGGTCGAAAATCGCACTGGGGCGGCGGCGATGATCGCGGCCGGTGCCGTTGCCAAAGCGGCGCCGGACGGACACACGCTGTTGATGGCGGCATCAGGCGAGGTGGCGATCAACCACTCGCTCTACAAAGACAAGATGACGTATGACCCGGCCAAGGAACTGACGCCGGTGGCGATGATCGGCATCGTGCCCTGCGTGGTCGTGGTCGCGACAGGAACGCCGGTCCACAATCCGAAGGAACTGGTTGCCTACGCCCAAGCCAACCCGGGCAAGCTGTCGTTTTCCTCGTCGGGTGTCGGCAATCCGCAGCATCTCGCCGGGGAATTGATGAACAGCATGGCGGGCATCGACGTGCTGCATGTGCCGTATCGTGGCTCTGCCCCGGCCGTGACGGATGTGGCAACAGGCGCGGTCACCATGAGCTTCTCGAGCCTCGCCGTCGCCCTGCCGCTGATCCAGGCCGGCAAACTGCGCGCGGTCGCCGTCACCTCGCTCGACCGCATGCCACAACTGCCTGACGTTGAGCCTCTGCAGAACGGTTCGGCGAGTCTCAAGGGATATGAGTTGCTCAACTGGTTCGGCATGTTCGCAACCGCCGGCACGCCACCCTCCGTGGTGAGCCGCCTCAACGAGATTGTCGGCAAGGCCCTGGCCGAGCCGAAGACCGCAGAAACCCTGACCGTGCAGGGCATCGTTCCGCGCAACATGACGCCGTCGCAGTTCAAGGCGTTCGTCGAATCCGACACCAAGAAGTTCGCGGCCATTATCGACAAGGCTAGAATCAAGCTGGCAAACTAGATCGAGCCGGCCAGCTAGCGCCGGAGCGCGCCGTTCCGCTATGATTGCGGATGGGCATCGAGTCCGGGGTGTTGCAACGGAGGAACGTCATGGACGCCGTTACGCCAAAAGCCAAAATCGCCGCAGACGAGCATTCGCATGTGGTTCGTCCGGCTGACATGGAATGGAAGCCGACGCGCTTCGCCGGATGCGAGGTCAAGACGCTTTACATGGACACGCAGTCCGGAGTGATGACCGCGCTGATGCGGTTTGCGCCGGGCGCGGTGCTTCCGGACCACGAGCATGTCAACGTCGAGCAGACCTATGTGCTCGAGGGGCGGCTGGTGGACAAAGAGGGGCCGGCCGAAGGAACCGAGGCCAAGACGGGCGAGTTCATCTGGCGCGAGCCGGGCAGCCGGCATTCGGCTTGGTGCCCCGAGGGCGGCCTGATGCTCGCGATCTTCCAGGTGCCGAACAAATTCCACGAGAAGGACGGCCGCGTCACCGATCCGGCCGGCAAGCTTTGGGATGAAGTCTGGGGTCACACCGGCAAGGGATGATCGGCGCTTTCAGCCGCGCGGCGCGTGGTGTTAGAAACGCTTCGGGCCGACGTGGCGGAATCGGTAGACGCATCGGACTTAAAATCCGTTGGGGCGAAAGCTCCGTGCCGGTTCGAGTCCGGCCGTCGGCACCAGAGTAGGATCACGGTCGCTATAGGTTCACGTTTGCTACTTGGTTGAGGCGGAGGGGATGCCGCCGGAGACGAACTGCGGGAGCAAGTCATGAGCATGAAGACCATTCTGGTCCCAATGGAGCCGCGCGAGGGGATGACGGCGGTGCTGGAGACAGCGCTGCTGCTGGCGAAGAAGTGCGACAGCTACATCGAGGGCTTTCCGCTGCGGTTCGGCATCAGCGAATTCGTAGCGGTCGACCCGGCCGGATCGATCCCGCTGGAATCGTATCGTCAGGAGAGCATCGAGGAGGCGGCGCAGGCGCGCCGCTTGTTCGAGACATTTATGCAGACCAACGGCGTTTCTCGCGCCGCGGGGGCGGCGGGCGGCTTGTCGTGCGGCTGGCTGGATGATGCGCCGGAAGGTGAGGGGTTTGTCGGAAGCTACGGCCGCGTGTTTGACGTCACGGTGCTGAGCCGTCCCGACACCAACACCATCGGCCTCCACAACCGGGCGATCGAATCCGGTTTGTTTGAAAGCGGGCGGCCGGTGTTGCTGTCGCCGCCGACGCCGCCGAAGCAGATCGCGACCAATGTCATGATCGCCTGGAACAACAGCACGGAGCAGGCGCGCACCACCGCGTTCGCAATGCCGCTTTTGCGGCAGGCGACGCGTGTGACGGTGCTCGGCGTGACAGGGGGATCGGTGGCCGGCCCGCCGGCCGAGCAACTGATGACCTATCTTCAGCGCAACGGCATCGCCGCGAAGTTGATGACGATTCCGTCCAACGAGCGCGGGGCGGGTGCCGCCATCCTGGCTGCCGCGAAGTCCGAAGGTTGCGACCTGCTGGTCAAGGGGGCTTACACCCAGAGCCGGCTGCGGCAGATGATCTTTGGCGGCGCCACCAGCCACATCCTGGCGAACGCCGATCTGCCGGTGCTGATGGCGCACTGACGGTTCACCGCGCCGGACCATGCAGCCGTTGTGGCGAAACCGGGCAGCCGGCCACGCCAGCGCCGGATTTCGGCCCGGATTTTTTACTTTTATGCGCTAGGGAGACGAACGCAGACCGGGCGGTTGCGCGGGCAGGCAAAGCGTCGGGTCGGTTTATGATTCGCAGGATCAAACAGTTGCGTCTGAATCTTCGCGTGAAACCGCTGCTCGGATGTGGCGTGGCGGTGGTGTTGGCCGCAGGTCTTGCCGGATGCGGTTCGGTTGGGACGCTGGCCGACGGCGATGCATTTGTGTCACCGAACAAATACGCGATGTACACCTGCCCGGACCTCAACGACCGCGCCAAGGTGGTGCGAGCGCGTCAGGGTCGAGTGGAGCAGGTGATGGATCGTGCCTCACAAGGGGCGGGCGGCGAACTCGTCAACGCCATCGCCTATCGCACGGAATATGCGCAGACACGCGGCGAAATGCGCGTGCTGGCCAAGGCGGAAGAAGAGCGGCAGTGCGCCGTGCGCAGCCCCTGGTCGAGCGGCCGCGCGGTGTTCTGATCGAGCGCTTTCGCGTCTACCCGAGCCGCTTGCGCGCCAGCGCTGCGCCCTTGCCGAGTGCATCGAGCTTGGCGAGCGCGATGTCGCGCCGCATCGGCGCCATGCCGCAGTTGGTGCCGGCGATGATGCGTTCGCGGGGAATGTGCGCGAGCGCGGCTTCAATCGTTGCGGCCACGTCCTCCGGTGTCTCGACCGTATCGGTGGCGACGTCGATGACGCCGATCTGCACGTCCTTGCCCTTGAGCAAGCCGAGCAGATGGACCGGCACCTTCGAGTGGATGCACTCGACAGATACTTCGGTCAGGCGGCTTGCAGCCAGCGCCGGGAAAATCGCCTCGTATTGCCGCCACTCGCCGCCGAGCGAAGCCTTCCAGTCGATGTTGGCCTTGATGCCGTAGCCGTAGCAGATGTGGACCGCGGTGGCGCAGCGCAGTCCCGCGGTGGCGCGATGCAGCGCCTCGACGCCCCAGTCGGCCACCTCTTTCATGTAGACGTTGAACGCCGGCTCATCGAACTGGATCGTGTCGACGCCGTCGGCTTCCAGCGCGCGGGCCTCCTGGTTGAGCAGGTCGGCGAACGCGAACGCCATGGCCACGCGGTCGCCGTAGTGCTTGTCGGCGATGGTGTCGACGATGGTCATCGGGCCGGGAAGGGTGATCTTGAGCTTGCGTGTGGTGTGGGCGCGTGCATGGCGCGCCTCCGCGCCGTGCACGCGGCCCTTGAGCGTGAGCGCGCCCGTGACGGTCGGCACCATCGCTTTGTAGCGGTCGTTGCGGATGCCCATCTCGACCTTGTGGGCGAAGTCGATGCCCTCGACGAATTCGAGAAAGCCGTGGACGAAATGCTGACGCGACTGCTCGCCATCGGTGACGATGTCGATGCCGGCATCCTCCTGCCATTTCACCGAGAGAAGCGTGGCGTCAAGCTTGCCCGCCGCGAGGTCGTCGCCTGCAAGCCGCCATTGCGGCCACAGCTTGTCGGGTTCGGCGAGCCAGGAGGGCTTGGGCAGGGAGCCTGCAATGGTGGTTGGAAACATGGCGTCGGCTCCTCGCTTCACCGCCCATCGGGCGGCATGAGACGTTCATCATAGAGCCAATCGTAGCGCGCGAGCATCCGGTTTCCCCCGGCAAGGCGCAGGAACAGATTGCGAAAGGCTGCGCCTGCGCCGGCATGATAAATGCGGCCGTTGCTGCGGGCTGCGTGTTGAACCCGCGCGGTGCGATCGCGCCGGGATTGTTCGTAACGTTGCATGGCCGCGGTGGGATCGTCGGGGTGGCGTGACAAGTTGTTCGCCAGCACAGCGGCGTCTTCAATGGCCATCGCCGCGCCTTGCGCCAGAAACGGCAGCATCGGATGCGCCGCGTCGCCCAGCAGCGTCACCGGGCCGTCGGACCAGCGGTGGAGTGGCGGCAGATCGTAGAGCGCCCATTTCTGCCAACGCTCCGGCACCGCGAGGAAGCGGCGCGCCGGCTCCGACCAGCGCGAATAGCGCGCAAGCAAATCGCCGCGGCGGCCTTCAGCGCTCCAGCCAGGCTCGGCCCATCGGTCGGTGACGATGGCGACGATGTTGATCTGCGCACCGGACTTCACCGGATAGTGAACCAGATGCGCGTCCTGCCCGAGCCAGAGCTGCGCCTCGGCGGTGCGGAACGCAGGCTGGACCATCGCCGTCGGCACCATCGCCCGCCAGGCGGTGCGATGCTGTAATTGCGGGGGCGCGCGATGCCCAAGCTTGGCGCGTAGCGCCGACCACAGGCCGTCAGCACCGATCAAGGCGATGCCCTCGTGTTCGACGGTGGCGGAGCCTTGTTGACCGGTGATCCTTACGGCGTTGGTATGAACGGCGAAGTTCTCAACCCGCGTCCCCAGATGTAGCGCAATGCCGGGCTCGCCCTGCACCGCCTCCACCAACGCCGCCTGCAGGTCGCCGCGATGGATCGACCAATACGGCGCGCCGTAGCGCTGCGCGGCCTCGTCACCGAGAGGGATGCGCGCGAGCGGCTGACCGGTTGCGGTCTTGATCGCGATGGCTTGCGGGATCGATGCGTCACGGCGAAGCCGCTCGCCAAGGCCCAGTGCGATCAGGATGCGTGTTGCATTCGGCGAAAGCTGGATGCCGGCGCCGGTCTCCTGCAACTGTTCGGCTTGTTCCAGCAGCGTGACGCGGAAGCCGCTTCGCGCCAGCATCAGCGCCGCGCTCAAGCCGCCGATGCCGGCTCCGGCGATGACGATGGTGCGCGATGACGCCACGGCCCGCGCGTTCGTGCGGTTACGCGGCTACGGTCCAGGCGCAGGCTTCAGGACGCGCCGCATGCGGATCGAGCTTCGGATCGTGGCGGTAGAGCGTCGAGCAGTAGGGGCAGATGATCTCGCTCTCTTCGCCGATGTCCAAGTATACATGGGGATGATCGAATGGCGGCTTGGCGCCGACGCACATGAACTCCCGTGCTCCGATCTCGATGACGGAGACACCAATGTCGTTATGGAAATGCGGAACGATGTGATCGGCCATGATTCGGTTCGCGGTTGGATGACGCGGCGCACCATAGCGACCCTCTCGGCCTATTCCTAGCGATCCGTTCCCGTTCGCGCCTCGATCCGACCGATCCGAAACCCCCGGCGCGGTTCGGCCTTGTCGCGGGCACCGTTCGCTGCGGCAGTGCTATTTCATGGGGCACTTTGTCTCATTCAAATAACGGCTCAAGTATCCAAATTGCCTCGGCGAAGAAGAGCGCGAAGAAGAGGAAGTGTAGGGACATGAAAAAGGCCGAACAGCCAAGCTTTAAATCCTATTTGTGGGGATGGACGATAGCAGTGGCTGCACTGTGCGGGATTCTTGTTTGGAAGGTTGTCGGCTAATCGGCGTTTAGCGGTGCTCGGGTTTTTGCTTTTACTTGCCTTCGTGCCGGGCGTCATCGCGGCCTGCAAACGTCCCACGTGCGTTGCCTCAAGCGCTTATCCATGAACCAAAGTTGCATCAACCGCGCGATCCGACGTTGCCGCATAGAACGGCTGTTCGCCGTGCGAGGCCGTCAACGGCAATGCGCTTCGGCGGGCGGGGCCCCGCCATCGGGGCCGCCCGCTTTGTGAATGTCCAATGGCATGACGGCGCTGCAGACTTGAACCTTCGGCGTTCCTGGGTTCTATCTCTCCGATCATGCCAAGTTTTCACAACGGGTCCGTGGAGCTCGCCTTTCTTGATGAAGGAGAAGGCGAGCCGATCTTGCTGGTTCACGGCTTTGCCTCCAGCAAAGAGTTCAATTGGGTCAATCCCGGCTGGTTCACGACGCTGAAGGGCGCCGGTCGCCGGGTGATCGCCCTCGACAACCGCGGTCACGGCCAATCGACCAAGCTCTACGATCCGGCCGATTATCACACCGAGCGGATGGTGGACGATGCGCGCGCGCTGCTCGACCACCTCGGGCTCACACGGGCCGATGTCATGGGCTATTCGATGGGCGCGCGGATTGCGGCGTTCCTCGCGCTCGCGCATCCCGAGCGGACGCGCTCCATCGTGCTCGGCGGTCTCGGGCTGCACCTGGTCGATGGCGTCGGCTTGCCGGAGAGTATCGCCGAGGCGTTGGAAGCGCCTTCGCTTGCCGATGTCACGGACCCGCAGGGCCAGACGTTCCGCGCCTTCGCCGATCAGACACGATCCGACCGCCGCGCGCTGGCGGCCTGCATCCGTGGCTCGCGGCAGGTGATGGCGCGCGAACAGGCCGCCTCGATCCAGACTCCGACGCTCATCGCGGTTGGCACCAAGGACCCCATCGCGGGGTCCGCCGAGGCGCTCGCTGCGATCATTCCAAACGCACGCGCGCTGCCGATCCCGGACCGCGACCACATGCTCGCGGTCGGCGACAAGGCGTTCAAGGCGGGCGTGCTGCAATTCCTTCAGGAGAATGAATGACACGTCCGATTGCGCCGGCTGCCGCGATGTTCAAAGGGGCATCGGGCAACACGCTGGTTGGCGATGTTTACGGCGAGGAGGGACCGCCGGTGCTGCTGCTCCACGGCGGCGGTCAGACGCGTCATGCCTGGAAGAAGACCGCCGAGCTGATCGCCGGGCTCGGGCGGGTCGCCTACGCCGTCGATCAGCGCGGGCATGGCGACTCCGAATGGGTCGCGGACGGCGCCTATCAGTACGACGACTTCGCCGCCGACGCGCGGGTGCTGGCTGACACGCTGGCCGAGCGCAGCGGTGTGCGCCCTGTTGCCGTCGGTGCGTCGCTCGGCGGCATGGCGACGCTTTTGGCCGATAGCCGAAAGGCGGCAAACGCGCGGATGTTCGAGGCGCTGGTCCTGGTCGATATTACGCCGCGCGTCGACGTCGACGGCGTTGCCAAGATCCAGGCGTTCATGCGCGCCCACGCCCGCGAGGGCTTTGGCTCCATCGCCGAGGCTGCCGACGCAGTGGCAGCCTATCTGCCGCACCGGCCGCGTCCGCGTTCGCACGAGGGACTGAAGAAGAACCTGCGCCTGCATCCGGACGGCCGCTGGCGCTGGCATTGGGACCCGCGCTTCATCGACAGCAATCGCCGCATCGGGCCGGGCTCAGAGGATGTCGAGCGGGCGCTGATCGCGGCGGCCAAGGCGATCACGGTTCCGGCGTTGCTTGTGCGCGGCGCGTCCTCCGAACTCGTCCAGGAGGATCACGCCAAGGACTTCCTGAAGCTTGTCCCGCACGCCCGTTATGTCGATGTCAGC
>Ga0207652_10002564_pt1 | contig 15246 bp, 10 predicted proteins | sample KBSC63BmetaG_FD_184334 | JGI IMG/M metagenome (GOLD analysis project Ga0207652, IMG submission 184334) | Corn rhizosphere microbial communities from Kellogg Biological Station, Michigan, USA - KBS C6-3B metaG (SPAdes) (version 2) | ecosystem: Host-associated > Plants > Roots > Rhizosphere ... | reverse complement strand
AATGGTGGTGACGTTGATCCACCCGATCGCGATGCAGGAAGGCTTGCGGTTCGCGATCCGCGAAGGCGGCCGCACCGTGGGTGCGGGCGTGGTGACCAAGGTCATCGAGTAAACGTTGTTGCGGCGCTGGGAAACGCGCCGCAATGACTTCCGGTGCCATGCGGCGAGCCGCATGACACCGGGGACAGGAATGGCATCAAGCGCAGGACCGCTGAACAAACACTACGCCAGTAGCTCAATTGGCAGAGCAGCGGTCTCCAAAACCGCAGGTTGGGGGTTCGAGTCCCTCCTGGCGTGCCAATGCGTGAACTGGATGCAGATACAGCAGTGCCGGACAACAAGAAAACCATGAATGCGAAGGCGGAAACGATCGGAACCGGCAAGGCGGCGGATGCCGGCTTGCTGACACTGGCGGTGTTGATCGTCGTCGCCGGCGTGGCCGCGTACTACCTGCTGCCGAGCACCGTCGCACCGATCCTGCACATGCTGAGCGTGGTGGGCGCGATCGTGGTTGCCTGCGCGGTGGCGTGGTTCACCACGCCCGGCCGTGCGGTGCGCAGCTATTTGCGCGAAACCCAGTTCGAGATGCGCAAGGTCGTATGGCCCACGCGCGAAGAGACGATTCGCACGACGCTGGTGGTGATTCTGGTGGTCGTGGTGCTCAGCATCGTGCTGGGCCTGATCGACATTTTGTTGAAATGGGCGATTCTCGACCATCTGCTGAAACTTTGACATGACCGAAACGACAGCCAAACGTTGGTACGTGGTTCACGCTTACTCGGGCTTCGAGCATCAGGTCGCGCGCGCGTTGCTCGAGCGCGTGGCACGCTCGGGCATGCAGGAGAAGTTCGGCGAGGTGTTGGTGCCGACCGAGGAAGTGGTCGAGATGCGCGGCGGCCAGAAACGCAAGAGCGAGCGCAAGTTCTTCCCCGGCTACGTGCTGGTGCAGATCGAGACCACTGGCGAGGCGCGTGCGCCGCGCATCGACGACGAGTGCTGGCACCTGGTCAAGGAAACGCCCAAGGTGATGGGCTTCATCGGCGGCACCGCCGACAAGCCGCTGCCGATCAAGGATTCCGAGGCCGACGCGATCCTGAATCGCGTCAAGGAAGGTATCGAGAAACCGCGCCCGAAGGTGTTGTTCGAACCGGGCGAAATGGTGCGTGTGATCGAAGGTCCGTTCAACGACTTCAACGGCGTGGTCGAGGAAGTCAATTACGAGAAGAGCCGCCTGCGCGTGGCGGTGCTGATTTTCGGACGCTCGACTCCGGTGGAATTGGAGTTCGGGCAGGTGGAGAAAGCGTAAGGGCGGGAGCAAAAGAGCGGGAAAAGGAACCGGGAACAACAGCACGGCGGCTGTACTCCCCGTTCCCTGTTCCCAATTCCCGATTTCAACAAAGAGGAGGAGTCCCGCAGTTCGCAGAACGTGCAGACGCTTGAACTCCAGGAGAAAAACACAATGGCAAAGAAAGTCGTCGGTTACATCAAGCTGCAAGTCAAGGCCGGTGAGGCCAACCCCAGTCCGCCGGTCGGTCCGGCGCTGGGCCAGCGCGGCCTCAACATCATGGAGTTCTGCAAGGCGTTCAACGCCGCCACGCAGAAGCTCGAAAAGGGCCTGCCGATTCCGGTGATCATCACCGCGTATTCGGACCGCAGCTTCACCTTCGTCACCAAGACCCCGCCCGCGACCGTGCTGCTGAAGAAGGCGGCCGGCATCCAGTCGGGTTCGTCCAAGCCCAACACCGACAAGGTGGGCAAGGTCACGCGCAAGCAGTTGGAAGACATCGCCAAGCAGAAAGAGCCTGACCTCACTGCAGCGGATCTGGATGCGGCCGTGCGCACGATCGCCGGCAGCGCGCGCAGCATGGGCCTGAACGTGGAGGGCGTCTGACATGGCACGCATCAGCAAGCGCTTCAAGGCGATGAGTGGCGCCGTCGAGCCCGGCAAGCAGTACCCGGTCGACGCGGCGTTGAAGATCCTGAAGGACAACGCCAAGACCAAATTCGTGGAGTCGGTGGACGTGGCGATCCGCCTCGGCATCGACGCCAAGAAGTCCGACCAGGGCGTCCGCGGCTCGACCGTGCTGCCGCACGGCACCGGCAAGACGGTGCGCGTGGCGGTGTTCTGCCCGGCCGGCGAGAAGGCCGAAGCAGCCAAGGCTGCCGGTGCCGACGTGGTCGGCATGGATGACCTGGCCGCGCAGATGCAGGGCGGCGACATCGACTTCGGCGTCGTGATCGCGACCCCGGATGCGATGCGCGTGGTCGGCAAGCTCGGCCAGTTGCTGGGTCCGCGCGGCCTGATGCCGAACCCGAAGGTTGGCACCGTCACACCCGACGTGGTCGGCGCGGTCAAGAACGCCAAGGCCGGCCAGGTGCGCTATCGCAACGACAAGGCCGGGATCGTGCACTGCTCGATCGGCAAGGTGAACTTCGAGATCGACGCGCTGCGCGACAATTTGAACGCGCTGGTCACCGACCTCCTGAAAGTCAAGCCGTCCACCGCCAAGGGCCAGTACCTGCAGAAGGTATCGGTCTCCAGCACGATGGGTCTCGGTGTGATCGTCGATCCGTCCACGCTGGCGGCGACGGCGGCGAAGTGACAGTACGCAAAATGTAGGAGCCAGCCTGCTGGCGATTGTTCGCGCGCAGGCGCGCTCCTACGACAGAGGTTTTGAGGGCGAAGTTGCGGGACAACGCAACCAGCCGTCAAAGACCGCAGGTGGCGAAGCGGGTTTCACCCGCGAGCCTCAATCGGAATCATTGAAAGATTCCCGCCTGCGCAGATGGTGTCGCCCGCAACGAATCGACTGAAAGGTTGATCTCCGAGCGGACACCGCAGCAAGGCACCTGGTGGTGCCGGCGGATCGGCGGGATGCCGGTGATCCGTTTGGTCCGAGTGCATCGCGCATGGAGCGCGATGGATTCATTGGAGGCAAGCAATGCCGCTCAATCTGGCACAAAAGAAAGAGCTCGTTGCCGAACTGGCCGAAGTTGCGTCGAAGGCGCACTCGCTGGTCGCCGCGGAGTACGCGGGTCTCACGGTCGAGCAGCTCACCGAGCTGCGCAAGAAGGCACGTACCTCGGGTGTGTTCCTGAAAGTTGCAAAGAACACCCTGGTGCGGCGCGCGGTGGATGGAACGGAATACGCATGTGCGCAAGCGCAGCTCACCGGTCCATTGCTGTACGCCTTCTCGACCGAAGATCCGGGTGCCGCCGGGCGGCTGGTCAAGGAGTACACCAAGACCAACGACGCGCTGAAGCCCAAGCTGGTCGCGATCGGCGGCAAGGCCTATCCAGGCTCGCACGTCGACGTGCTGGCTTCGCTGCCGACCCGCGAGCAGGCGCTGTCGATGCTGCTCAGCGTGCTGGTGCAGCCCGCCACCATGCTGGTGCGCGTGCTGGCCGAGCCCGCCGCGCAGACCGCCCGCGTCATCAACGCGGTCGGCCAGCAGAAGCAGGCCGCCTAATCGGACGTTCGGACGAACTCAAGCAACGTTTTTCCCAAATCAACCTTTCAAAGTTTCAGGAGCAACCCCATGTCCCTCAGCAATGAAGACATCATCGAAGCCATCTCGTCCAAGACCCTCGTCGAGGTGATGGAGCTGGTCAAGGCGATGGAAGACAAGTTCGGCGTTTCCGCCGCGGCCCCGATGGCCATGGCCGCCGCCCCCGCCGCCGGTGGCGGTGCCGCCGCCGCAGAAGAGAAGACCGAATTCAACGTCGTGCTGGCAGCAATCGGCGAGAAGAAGGTCGAAGTGATCAAGGCCGTGCGTGCGATCACCGGCCTGGGCCTCAAGGAGGCCAAGGATCTGGTGGAAGGTGCGCCGCAGACCGTCAAGGAAGGCGCCAGCAAGGAAGACGCCGAGAAGTTCAAGAAGGACCTTGAGGCAGCCGGTGCCAAGGTGGAATTGAAATAAGCGCAGGACGCGCTACGCGTGTAGGAGCGCGCCACGCGCGCGACTCGAGGGTCGCGGCCATGGGCCGCTGCTACGCGCAGTGACAAAGCCAAGGCTGGGGATGCAAGTCCCCGGCCTTCGGCCGTTGCAGAAGCAAGCTGTAAAAAAACAGATTCGAGTTGTTCACACGAAGTAGCAGCAGATGGGCGTGCTGGTGCCGGCAATACCAGCGACTTCCTCAGTGACAGCTCCACCCGTTTTCCGGGCCCGCAAGCGGCCCCGTGACCACAGAACGAGGCGGTAGCATCCATGACGACCTATTCCTTCACCGAAAAGAAGCGCATCCGCAAGGATTTCGGCAAGCGCCCGCCGGTCCTCGGCGTGCCCAACCTGCTGACCATCCAGACCGATTCCTACAAGGATTTCCTGCAGGCCGGCGTCGCGCCCAACGCGCGCCAGGACACCGGCCTCGAGGCCGCGCTGAAGTCCGTGTTCCCGATCCGCAGCCATTCCGGCAACGCGGAGCTGGAATTCGTCGATTACCACTTCGGTGAACCTGCGTTCGACGAACGCGAATGCCGTGTGCGCGGCATGAGCTACGGCGCGCCGCTGCGCGTCAGGGTGCGCCTGGTCATTTACGACAAGGACAGCCCGGCCTCGAAGAAGGTGCCGAAGCTGGTGAAGGAGCAGGAGGTCTACATGGGCGAGATCCCGCTCATGACCGGGACCGGCACTTTCATCGTGAACGGCACCGAGCGCGTGATCGTCTCGCAGTTGCACCGTTCGCCCGGCGTGTTCTTCGACCACGACAAGGGCAAGCAGCATTCATCCGGCAAGCTGCTGTTCAACGCCCGCGTGATCCCGTATCGCGGTTCGTGGCTGGATTTCGAATTCGACCCGAAGGAAGTGCTGTTCACCCGCATCGACCGCCGCCGCAAGTTGCCGGTGACGATCCTGCTGCGCGCGCTGGGCTACACCAACGAAGAGATGCTGGACATCTTCTTCGAGCACAACGTGTTCCACCTCGGCAAGGAAGGCAGCGCCGAGCTGGCGCTGGTGCCGGAGCGCCTGCGCGGTGAAACGCTGAACTTCGACCTGGTGGCCGGCGACAAGGTGCTGGTCGAGAAGGACAAGCGCATCACCACGCGCCACGTGCGCGAACTCAGGAACGCCAAGATCACCACGCTGGAAGTGCCGGACGACTACATGATCGGCCGCATCCTCGCGAACGACATCGTCGACCCGAACACCGGCGAGCTGCTGGCGTCGGCCAACGACGAATTGACCGCCGAGCACATCGCGAAATTCCGCGAAGTCGGCATCGACACGATCGCGACGCTGTTCGTGAACGACCTCGATCGCGGTCCGTACATTTCCAATACCCTGCGCGTCGATCCGACCCACACGCAACTGGAGGCGCTGGTCGAGATCTACCGGATGATGCGTCCGGGCGAGCCGCCGACCAAGGAAGCCGCGCAGAACCTGTTCCACAACCTGTTCTTCACCTTCGAGCGCTACGACCTGTCGACGGTCGGCCGCATGAAGTTCAACCGCCGCGTTGGCCGCGATTCGGTGACCGGCCCCTCGGTGCTTTACGACCACAAGTATTTCGCGACCCGCAAGGAAGAAGACGCGATCAAGCTGGTCGAGGCGCAGGGCGACACGTCCGACATCCTGGAAGTGCTGCGGGTGCTGATCGAGATCAAGAACGGCCACGGCACCGTGGACGACATCGATCACCTCGGCAACCGCCGCGTGCGCAGCGTCGGCGAAATGGCCGAGAACGCGTTCCGCATCGGTCTGGTGCGCGTCGAACGCGCGGTCAAGGAGCGCCTCTCGCTGGCCGAAGCCGACAACCTCGGTCCGCAGGACCTCATCAACGCCAAGCCGGTCGCGGCGGCGGTGAAGGAGTTCTTCGGTTCGTCCCAGTTGTCGCAGTTCATGGACCAGAACAACCCGTTGTCGGAAGTCACCCACAAGCGCCGCGTTTCCGCGCTGGGGCCGGGTGGCCTGACCCGCGAACGCGCAGGCTTCGAGGTGCGCGACGTGCATCCGACCCATTACGGCCGCGTGTGCACCATCGAGACGCCTGAAGGCCCGAACATCGGCCTGATCAACTCGCTGGCGGTGTATGCCCGCACCAACGGCTACGGCTTTCTGGAAACACCGTATCGCAAGGTCACCAACGGCAAGGTCACCGACGAGGTGGATTACCTGTCGGCGATCGAGGAAGGCAACTACGTGATCGCGCAGGCCAACTCGCCGCTCGACAAGCACGGCAAGTTCACCGAGGAATTCGTGTCCTGCCGCTTCCGCGGCGAATCCGAATTGCGTCCGGTGCCCGAGATCAACTACATGGACGTGTCGCCGATGCAGACGGTGTCGGTGGCGGCGGCGCTGGTGCCGTTCCTGGAACACGACGATGCGAACCGCGCGTTGATGGGCGCCAACATGCAGCGCCAGGCCGTGCCGACGCTGCGTTCCGAGAAGCCGCTGGTCGGCACTGGCATCGAGCGCGCGGTCGCGCGCGATTCCGGCGTCACTATTGCGGCGCGCCGCGGCGGCGTGATCGAGCAGGTCGACGCCGCGCGCATCGTGGTGCGTGTCAACGAGAAGGAAGTGGGCGAGAATGATCCGGGCGTGGATATCTACACGCTCACCAAGTACACCCGTTCCAACCAGAGCACCAACCTGAACCAGCGTCCGCTGGTGAACGTGGGCGACAAGGTGGCTGCGGGCGATACCTTGGCGGACGGTTCCTCGACCGACCTCGGCGAACTGGCGCTCGGCCAGAACATGCTGGTCGCGTTCATGCCGTGGAATGGCTACAACTTCGAGGACTCGGTGCTGCTGTCCGAGCGCGTGGTGCAGGAAGACCGCTACACCTCGATCCACATCGAGGAACTGACCTGCCAGGCCCGTGACACCAAGCTCGGTCCGGAAGAGATCACCGCCGACATCCCCAACGTGGGCGAGCAGGCGCTGAACCGCCTCGACAAGTCGGGCATCGTCTACATCGGCGCGGAAGTGAAGGTCGGCGACATCCTGGTCGGCAAGGTCACGCCGAAGGGCGAGTCGCAACTGACCCCGGAAGAGAAGCTGCTGCGCGCGATCTTCGGCGAGAAGGCGTCCGACGTGAAGGATTCGTCCCTGCGCGTGCCGCCGGGGATGGACGGCACCGTGATCGATGTGCAGGTGTTCACCCGTGACGGCATCGAGAAGGACGAACGCGCCAAGCAGATCGAGGAAATGGAAATCCAGCGCGTCCGCAAGGATCTGGACGATCAGTTCCGTATCCTGGAAGGCGCGATCTACGGCCGGCTGCGTTCGCAGCTGGTCGGCAAGCCCGCCAACAACGGTCCGCAGGGACTGAAGAAGAACGCGACCATTACCGACGAATACCTCGATTCGCTGAAGAAGGACGAGTGGTTCAAGGTCAATCCGAAGGACGAGGAAACCGCGGAACTGGTTTCGCGCGCGGCCGAGCAGATCAAGCGCCACAAGGAAGCCTTCGACAAGCGCTTCCGCGAGAAGCAGGCCAAGATCACCGCGGGCGACGATCTCGCCCCGGGCGTGCTGAAGCAGGTCAAGGTGCACCTCGCGGTCAAGCGCCGCATCCAGCCGGGCGACAAGATGGCCGGCCGCCACGGCAACAAGGGCGTGGTGTCGATGATCGCGCCGGTCGAGGACATGCCTTACATGGCCGACGGCAATCCGATCGACATCGTGCTGAATCCGTTGGGCGTGCCGAGCCGCATGAACATCGGCCAGATCCTCGAAACCCACCTCGGGTGGGCCGCCAAGGGTCTGGGCGAAAAGATCGGCCGGATGCTGGAGGCGAAAGAAAAGGCCGACAAGGTCCGCAAGTTCCTCAACGAGATCTACAACACCGGCAAGGCCGCGCACCACGTCGACCTGGATTCCTTGAAGGACCACGAAATCCTTGCGTTGGCGGAAAACCTGAAGGAGGGTGTGCCGATGGCGACGCCGGTCTTCGACGGTGCCGACGAGGCCGAAATCAAGGCGATGCTGCGCCTGGCGGAGCTGCCGGAATCGGGCCAGACCACGTTGTACGACGGCCGCACTGGCGACGCCTTCGATCGCCCGGTGACGGTGGGCTACATGCACTACCTGAAGCTCAACCACCTGGTCGACGACAAGATGCACGCGCGTTCCACCGGCCCGTATTCGCTGGTGACCCAGCAGCCGTTGGGCGGTCGCGCGCAGTTCGGCGGCCAGCGCTTCGGCGAAATGGAGGTGTGGGCGCTGGAGGCCTACGGTGCGGCCTACACCCTGCAGGAAATGCTGACGGTGAAGTCCGACGACGTCCAGGGCCGCAACCAGATGTACAAGTCCATCGTCGATGGCGAACACAAGATGGCAGCGGGCATGCCCGAATCGTTCAACGTGTTGGTGAAGGAGATCCGCTCGCTGGCGATCGACATGGAGCTGGAAGAGCGGTGAGAACGGGAATGGGGAATCGGGAATGGGGAATCGTCAAGGCGAAAGCCGACGGTTTCCGAATCTTCCGATTCCCTGCTTCTCCCAATTCTCAATTCCCGATTCCCGGAGTAATCAAATGAAAGACCTTCTGAACCTGTTCAACCAGCAATCGCAGCCGCAGAATTTCGATGCGATCAAGATTTCGCTGGCCTCGCCCGACCTGATCCGTTCGTGGTCGTGGGGCGAAGTGAAGAAACCCGAAACCATCAACTACCGCACCTTCAAGCCGGAGCGTGACGGTCTGTTCTGCGCGGCCATCTTCGGGCCCATCAAGGACTACGAATGCCTGTGCGGCAAGTACAAGCGCATGAAGCACCGTGGCGTGGTGTGCGAGAAGTGCGGCACCGAAGTCACGTTGGCCAAGGTGCGTCGCGAGCGCATGGGCCACATCGAACTGGCCAGCCCCACCGCGCACATCTGGTTTTTGAAATCGCTGCCGTCCCGCATCGGCCTGATGTTGGACATGACGCTGCGCGACATCGAGCGCATCCTGTACTTCGAAGCCTATGTGGTGATCGATCCGGGCCTGACCCCGCTCGAGCGCGGCCAGATGCTGACCGAAGACCAGTACCTCACCGCGGTCGAGGAACATGGCGACGAATTCGACGCGCGCATGGGTGCCGAGGCGGTCTACGAGCTCCTGAAGTCATTGGACCTCAACGGCGAAATGGTGCGCCTCAAGGAAGAAATCGCGGCCACCAATTCCGAGACCAAGCTGAAGCGCCTCACCAAGCGCATCAAGCTGGTCGAGGCGTTCCTCAATTCCGGCAACCGTCCGGAATGGATGGTGATGACCGTGCTGCCAGTGCTGCCGCCGGACCTGCGTCCGCTGGTGCCGCTGGAAGGCGGCCGCTTCGCGACCTCCGACCTCAACGACCTGTACCGCCGCGTCATCAACCGCAACAACCGCCTGAAGCGGTTGCTGGAACTCAATGCGCCCGACATCATCGTGCGCAACGAGAAGCGCATGCTGCAGGAATCCGTCGATGCGCTGCTCGACAACGGCCGTCGCGGCCGTGCGATCACCGGCACCAACAAGCGCGCGCTGAAGTCGCTGGCCGACATGATCAAGGGCAAGCAGGGCCGGTTCCGCCAGAACCTGCTCGGCAAGCGCGTGGACTACTCCGGCCGTTCGGTGATCACCGTCGGTCCGACGCTGAAGCTGCACCAGTGCGGCCTGCCCAAGAAGATGGCGCTGGAACTCTTCAAGCCCTTCATCTTCTCCAAGCTGCAGTTGCGCGGCATTGCGCCGACGATCAAGGCGGCCAAGAAGTCGGTCGAGCGCGAAGAGCCGGTGGTGTGGGACATTCTCGAAGAGGTGATTCGCGAGCATCCGGTGTTGCTCAACCGTGCCCCGACCCTGCACCGCCTCGGCATCCAGGCGTTCGAGCCGAAGCTGATCGAGGGCAAGGCCATCCAGTTGCATCCTCTGGTTTGCACCGCGTTCAACGCCGACTTCGACGGCGACCAGATGGCCGTGCACGTGCCGCTGTCGCTGGAAGCGCAGCTCGAGGCGCGCGCACTGATGATGTCCACCAACAACATCCTGTCGCCCGCCAACGGCGAGCCGATCATCGTGCCGACCCAGGACGTGGTGCTGGGTCTGTATTACATGACCCGCGAACTGGCAGGCGCCAAGGGCGAGGGCATGGCCTTCGCGGACGTGGCCGAGGTGCGTCGCGCGTATGACAGCAAGGCCGCCGAGCTGCACGCCAAGGTGAAGGTACGCATCCGCGAATTCGACATCGCCCCCGACGGTTCGCACAAGGAGAAAATCACCCTGACCGACACCACGGTCGGGCGTGCGCTGCTGGCCGAAATCCTGCCGGAAGGCCTGGCTTTCAGCCGCATGAACACCGAGCTGACCAAGAAGGCGATCTCGAAGCTCATCAACGCCTGCTATCGCGAACTGGGCCTGAAGGACACCGTGGTGTTCGCCGACCAGTTGATGTACACCGGTTACCGTTTCGCGACGATCTCCGGCATCTCGATCGGCATCGACGACATGAAGATTCCGGAAGAGAAGAAGGCGATCCTGGAAGAAGCCGAAAAGGAAGTGGTCGAGATCCAGGAGCAGTTCCAGTCGGGTCTCGTCACCGCGGGCGAACGCTACAACAAGGTGGTGGACATCTGGTCGCGCACCAACGAGCAGATCGCGGCCGCGATGATGAAGGGTATCGGTTTCGACCACGTCAAGGGTCCCGACGGCAAGGTCCACGACCAGAAGTCGATGAACTCGATCTACATCATGGCCGACTCCGGCGCGCGCGGTTCCGCGGCGCAGATCCGCCAGCTCGCCGGCATGCGCGGCCTGATGGCCAAGCCGGACGGCTCGATCATCGAGACCCCGATCAAGGCCAACTTCCGCGAAGGCCTGGACGTGCTGCAGTACTTCATCTCGACCCACGGCGCGCGCAAGGGTTTGGCCGATACCGCGTTGAAGACCGCCAACTCGGGTTACCTGACCCGACGCCTGGTGGACGTGGCACAGGACGTGGTGGTGACCGAACACGATTGCGGCACCTTCGAAGGCCTGACCATGACCTCGATCGTCGAAGGCGGCGACGTCGTCGAACCGCTGCGCGATCGCGTGCTCGGCCGCGTGGTGGTCGAGGACGTCTATGCGCCGGGCGACGACGACAAACCGATCGTGGAGCGCAACACGCTGCTCAACGAAACGCTGGTCGCAAAACTGGACAAGGCCGGCGTGCAGAGCATCGTGGTGCGCTCGCCGATCACCTGCGAGTCCGAGTTCGGCGTCTGCGCACTGTGCTACGGGCGCGACCTGGCGCGCGGGCACATCGTCAATATCGGCGAGGCGGTCGGCGTGATCGCCGCGCAATCGATCGGCGAACCCGGCACCCAGTTGACGATGCGTACCTTCCACATCGGCGGCGCGGCTTCGCGTGCGGCTGCGGTGGACAACGTGACCATCAAGACCACCGGCACGCTGAAGTTCAACAACCTCAAGACCGTGAAGCACACGCAGGGTCACCTGGTCGCGGTATCGCGTTCCGGCGACATCAGTCTGATCGACGTCAAGGGTCGTGAGCGCGAGCGCTACAAGGTCCCCTACGGCGCGACGCTCACGGCCAGGGACGGTGCCGAAGTCAAGGCCGGCCAGACGGTCGCGAACTGGGATCCGCACACCCACCCGATCGTCACCGAAGTGGCGGGCCGCGTGCGCTACATCGACTTCGTCGATGGCGTGACCGTGCAGTCGTCGATCGACGAGCTGACCGGCCTCGAGAGCGTGGTCGTCACCGATCCGAAGCGCCGCGGCAGCAACGCCAAGGACCTGCGTCCGGCGGTGCGCCTGGAAGACAAGAAGGGCCAGGATCTCAAGCTCCCCGGCACCGACATCCCGGCGCAGTCGTACCTGCCGGCTGGCGCGATCGTGTCGATCCAGGACGGCGCCGAGGTCGGCGTCGGCGACGTGATCGCGCGCATCCCGCAGGAATCGTCCAAGACCCGCGACATCACCGGCGGCCTGCCGCGCGTCGCGGACCTGTTCGAGGCCAGGAAACCCAAGGAACCGGCGATCCTCGCCGAGGTCTCGGGCGTCGTCAGCTTTGGCAAGGACACCAAGGGCAAGCAGCGCCTGATCATCAAGGACGCCGACGGCAACGAGCACGAGGACCTGATCCCGAAGTGGCGCCACATCGTGGTGTTCGAGGGCGAGCACGTCGAGAAGGGCGAGACCGTCGTGGACGGCGAGTCCGATCCGCGCGACATCCTGCGCCTGCTGGGCGTCGAGCGGTTGGCGGCTTATCTCGTCAAGGAAATCCAGGACGTGTACCGGTTGCAGGGCGTCAAGATCAACGACAAGCACATCGAAGCGATCATCCGGCAGATGCTGCGCAAGGTCGAGATCACCGACCCCGGCGACACCACGTACCTGCGCGGCGAGCAGGTGGACCGCAACCCGTTCATCGAGATCAACCGCAAGGCTGTGGCCCGCAACGAGCGTCCGGCCGAGGCGATTCCGGTGCTGCTGGGCATTACCAAGGCCTCGCTGGCGACCGAATCGTTCATCTCGGCAGCGTCGTTCCAGGAGACCACGCGCGTGCTGACCGATGCCGCGGTGCGCGGCAAGCGCGATGACTTGCGTGGTTTGAAGGAAAACGTTATAGTTGGCCGCTTGATTCCGGCCGGTACGGGTCTTGCCTACCACGCGCAGCGCAAGACGTCGGTAGGGTTGACCGACGCGGAAATGGAAACCCTCGCCAACGTGTCCACCGTCTTCGAAGAAGCGGGCGAGACGCACGGCGAAACGTCGCAACCGGCGACTTGATGATGAACACGCCGCGCGCTTCGCGCGCGCGGCCACCATCGAAATGAGGCGCAACGGACGCGCTTCGTGTTCGAGAGCAGGATGCCACGACGGCGCGAAAGCTTGTCCGGTTTCGCGATTCCGTGTTAAAATTCCGCTTCTGGGCAGACCGGATATCCGGTCTGCCCTTGGTTTTTCCCAGGACACCCGTTTTCCAGGACATATCCGGAATGGCAACTGTCAACCAGTTGGTGCGCCGACCGCGCAGCCCGAAAACCTACAAGAGCGCGTCGCCCGCACTGCAGAACTGCCCGCAGCGTCGCGGCGTGTGCACGCGCGTGTACACCACCACGCCGAAGAAGCCGAATTCGGCGATGCGGAAGGTGGCGAAGGTACGCCTGACCAACGGCTACGAAGTCATCAGCTACATCGGCGGCGAAGGCCACAACCTGCAGGAGCACTCGGTGGTGCTGATCCGCGGCGGCCGCGTGAAGGATCTGCCGGGCGTGCGTTACCACACCGTGCGTGGTTCGCTGGATTGCGCCGGCATCGCCAAGCGGCGCAAGTCGCGTTCCAAGTACGGCGCCAAGCGTCCCAAGGGCTAATCAAATGTCTCGTAAAGGTTCCCATCCCGCCCGCGTGATCCTGCCCGACCCGAAGCATGGCAGCCAGCTCATCGCGCGCTTCATCAACATGGTGATGCAGAGCGGCAAGAAGTCGGTCGCCGAAGGCATCGTCTACGGTGCGCTGGAGCAACTGGGCCAGAAAAACCCGGAGCCCGTCGCGCTGGTCGAAAAGGCACTGAACAACGTCGCGCCCGCGGTGGAAGTGAAATCGCGGCGCGTCGGTGGCGCCACCTACCAGGTGCCGGTCGAAGTGCGCGCGTCGCGCCGCACCGCGCTGGCGATGCGCTGGACCATCGACGCGGCGCGCAAGCGTGGTGAGAATTCCATGCCGCGCAAGCTGGCTGCCGAACTGCTGGACGCCTCGGAAAATCGTGGCGGCGCAGTCAAGAAGCGCGAAGAAACCCATCGCATGGCGGAAGCCAACAAGGCCTTCTCGCACTATCGGTGGTAATGAGGTACGGCGCGCCCGTAACGGGTGCGCTGCAGAAACCAGTTCTTTGAATTGTTGAGTCGATCATGGCACGCACCACACCCATCGAGCGCTATCGGAACTTCGGCATCATGGCCCACATCGATGCCGGCAAGACCACGACCACCGAGCGCATCCTCTTCTACACCGGCGTCAATCACAAGATTGGCGAGGTGCACGATGGTGCGGCCACGATGGACTGGATGGAGCAGGAACAGGAACGCGGCATCACCATCACGTCCGCGGCGACCACCTGCTTCTGGGATGGCATGGACCACTCCCTGCCGAAGCACCGCTTCAACATCATCGACACCCCCGGACACGTCGATTTCACGATCGAGGTGGAGCGTTCGCTGCGCGTGCTCGACGGCGCGGTATTCGTGCTGTGCTCGGTCGGCGGCGTGCAGCCGCAGTCCGAAACCGTGTGGCGCCAGGCCAACAAGTACGGCGTGCCACGGCTCGCGTTCGTCAACAAGATGGACCGCACCGGTGCCAACTTCGACAAGGTCGTCGGCCAGATGAAGTCGCGCCTGGGCGCGCACCCGGTACCGATGCAGGTGCCGATCGGCGCCGAGGACAACTTCGAAGGCGTGGTCGACCTCATCAAGATGAAGGCGATCTACTGGGATACGGAATCCCAGGGACTCAAGTTCGAATACCGCGACATTCCCGCCGAACTCGTCGAGACGGCGAAGAAGGCGCGCGAGCACATGGTGGAGTCGGCCGCGGAAACCTCCGAAGAGCTGATGAACAAGTACCTCGAAGAGGGCGACCTTTCCGAGGAAGACATCATCGCGGGCATTCGCGCGGGCACGCTGGCCACCGACCTGGTGCCGGTGTTCTGCGGTACTGCGTTCAAGAACAAGGGCGTGCAGGCGATGCTGGACGCGGTGGTGCAGTTGCTGCCGTCGCCGGCCGATCGTCCGCCGGTCAAGGGTATCGACGAGAGCGAGCACGAAGCCAGCCGCACGGCCGACGACAATGCGCCGTTCTCGGCGCTCGCGTTCAAGATCATGACCGATCCGTTCGTCGGCTCGCTGACGTTCTTCCGCGTCTATTCGGGCACGCTCAATTCCGGCGACCAGGTGTACAACCCGGTCAAGTCGAAGAAGGAGCGCATCGGCCGCATCCTGCAGATGCACTCCAACGATCGCAAGGAGATCAAGGAAGTGCACGCGGGCGACATCGCCGCGGCGGTGGGCCTCAAGGACGTCACCACCGGCGACACGTTGTGCGCGGCCGATCACGTGATCACGCTCGAGCGGATGACCTTCCCCGAGCCGGTGATCGCGATGGCGGTCGAGCCGAAGACCAAGTCGGACCAGGAAAAGATGGGCCTCGCGTTGTCACGCCTCGCGCAGGAGGATCCGTCCTTCCGCGTGCGCACCGACGAAGAGTCCGGCCAGACCATCATCGCGGGCATGGGCGAGTTGCATCTGGATATCCTCGTCGATCGCATGAAGCGCGAGTTCAATG
>Ga0207652_10002561_pt1 | contig 15254 bp, 14 predicted proteins | sample KBSC63BmetaG_FD_184334 | JGI IMG/M metagenome (GOLD analysis project Ga0207652, IMG submission 184334) | Corn rhizosphere microbial communities from Kellogg Biological Station, Michigan, USA - KBS C6-3B metaG (SPAdes) (version 2) | ecosystem: Host-associated > Plants > Roots > Rhizosphere ... | reverse complement strand
TACGTGGCCTGTCCAGGTCGGTCGTGGTATCGTTAGGCGGAGAGAAGCCGAACGCCCGCCAACACTCGGCCGGAGACTGTAGCGTATGCTCATTGACGTCCTTGCAATCGAGCTTCGACAAACACTACGCGACCTCCGGCGTTCACCGGGCCTCACGCTGGCGATCGTCGCGACGCTTGCGCTCGGTGTCGGCGTGAACGCGGCGATGTTTACCGTGCTCGATCGCATCCTGTTCCGGCAGCCAGATGGCGTTCGGAATGCTGCCGAGGTGCATCGCCTCTACACGGTCGGCCGGGATTGGCTGGGTCAGATCGGGTATTCCCATTCGTTCAGCGCCCCGGAGCTCGACGGCGTTCGCGGGGCTGCCAACGGTATCGCTCGCGTCGCGGGCATGGTCTCGTCTCCGGTCCACCTCCTCGCCGCGGACGGCGACACGAGCCGCCTCCCGATGGCAATGGTCACGTCCGGCTACTTCGATGTCCTCGGAGTCACTCCACAACGCGGACGTTTTTTCGCCGACGATGAAATGCGCTACGGCGACCCGCGGTACGTTGCCGTCTTGAGCGATGCATTGTGGCGCAAGCGGTTTGGCGCTGACACTGCCATCATCGGCCGCACGCTGCGCGCGGTGATATCGCGCGACACAACGACCTACACGATCATCGGTGTGGCGGCGCCGGGCTTTCGCGGCATCAACGTCGAGGCGGATGAATTCTGGATCCCGTTTACCGCGAGAGGCGGTCCCGCCGAAGGGCGGGGTGAATGGTGGACGCAACGCGGACTGCAGATCGTTTCGTTGATCGCGCGCATTCCTCGGACGACCGACCCTCGGTCCGTCGAAGCGCGGCTGACGACCGCGGTGCGCCGAGTGAACGAGGGCGCAGGCAGTTGGTTCGATCCCGGCACTCGAATGGTCGTCGCACCGCTCGTGGAGGCGCGTGGTCCGCGATCAGCGGCAGGCAGAACACGCGACTTCACGCTCGCCACTCGCCTCGCGGGGATGTCGCTCGTCGTGCTCGTGCTCGCGATCGCCAATGCCGTCGGCCTCATGCTCATGCGCTCGCTCGCGCGACAGCGAGAGATCGCGGTTCGAGTTGCGCTCGGTGTCACTCGAGCGCGCATCGTGGCACGGTTGTCAGTCGAAGGTGCTGTCATCACGCTGTTCGCTGCATCGGTTGCGACACTGCTCGCGTACTGGGCTGGTGGTCTGTTGCGGCCGTTGCTGTTCTCGAATATCCAATGGTCGCATGCGCTGATCGATGGCCGCGTGATTTGGCTCGTCATTGTCGTGACGATTGTCGCTGCCGTCGTGAGCTCGATTGCGCCCCTCATTCTCGCCACGCAACGCGACGTGATGCCGCTGCTCAAGGCAGGTGGCCTCGGCGCGGGGAATCCGGCTTCTCGGTTACGCTCGACGTTTCTCGCGTCGCAAACGGCGCTGTGCGTCGCGCTGCTCGCGGCGGCCGGATTGTTCATTCAAAGTTTGCATCGCGCGGTCGCCGTCGACCTCGGCTACGACGCGGATCGTCTGCTCGTGGCAGATGCTTCCGGCTACGGCAGTGCGTCACCGCTTACGGCGTTCGCGGCACTCGCCACACAGCTCGCGTCGAGTCCGGGCGTTCAAGTCATCTCCAAGGGCGGGTTGCCTGGCGGTGGAAGGGTCGGTGCGCTCAAGCTCCAAGGCCGTGACAGCATTCCCATGGAACGAGCGCCCCGCTTCGACTTCGCTGATGGCCGGTGGGCCGAGGCGTTGGGGCTTCATCTGCGCGTTGGGCGCTCGTTCACTGACGACGAGGTCTCGTCCGATGCGCCGGTCGCGATGATCAATCGTGCGATGGCCGAGAAGTTCTGGCCAAGAGAGAGTGCGCTGGGCCAGTGCGTCGGAACGAGCTGGCGCGATTGCTACCGCGTGGTTGGCGTTTTTGACGACACTCGTTACGACATCGCCGCTCCGGCCAGCCCGTACTACGTTCTTCCCATTCGGCAACTTCCTGGCTGGAATCCGCCGCCCCAGTTGCTGTTACGGTATGCCCGCGCGGTTACGGACGACGATGTCGCTCACGTTCGCGCGGCTGTCGTCGCCGGCGTTGGGCCGACGCGTGCGTTCTTGAGATTCGTTCGCGTCGGTGCGTTCATCGATCGACAGCTGCGGCCCTGGCGGATTGCCGCGGCGCTGCTGTCGATCTTCGCGGTTGTCGGACTCGCGTCCGCTGCCGCGGCCGTGTTTGGGTTGATCTCGTACGATGTCGGGCGTCGCACGCATGAGATCGGCGTGCGCACCGCACTCGGCGCGACGAAAACTCGGGTGGTGGGCGATGTGCTACAGCCCTCTCTTCGGGTGATCGGGATCGGGATCGTCGCCGGCATTGTGCTCGCGCTCGCGTCAGGGCGCGTGATGGCATCGCTGCTCTTCGATACGTCGGCGGCTGATCCCGTGGTGCTGTTGATGACCGCCATCGTGCTCGGCGTTGTCGCGTCGGTTGCCGGCCTGGTGCCAGCAATGCGAGCGACGGCGGTCAATCCGGTCATCGCCCTGCAAGCCGACTGACGTCAGCGGTCGACGTTGTGTGGACCGCGACGCCGGGCGTTCCTGGCGTCAGGCTTTGCCGTCTCTCGCTTCCATCCGTCTTCGAGCGCGGCAATGAACTTCAGCCGATCGGCACGCATCGCACGCACCGTCTCCGCTGGCGCGTCGGTCTCCTCGTGGCGCGCCGCCCATAGGATCATGTCGATCAGCACTGGCGCCAGATCCATCCCTTTTCGAGTCAATCGATAGAGGACTTGACGCGCGTCCTTCGGGTTCGGGCAGCGTTCAATGATGTCCGCCGCTTCCAGACGCCCAAGGCGATCGGCGAGCATGTTCGTCGCGATTCCCTCACCCGCTGCCGCGAATTCGCCGAACGTCTTGCGACCCTTGAACATGAGGTCGCGCACGACCAGGAGCGACCAACGGTCGCCGAAGATCTCGAGCGAAATGCTGATTGGGCAACCGGAACGGCGTGACTGCATGGTCGGTCGATTCAAAGTGAGGTTTTTACTTGCTTTTTGCAAGTGATATTGCCATCGTTGCCTCCCGCTGATCGACGACAAGGAGACTCCGATGCGACGCCAATTCACGCTCGGGTTGCTGGCGTACCTCGTGCCGACCTTCCTGCTCGGCTACGTCTGGCACCTCAAACTCTTCGCCGGCCTCTATCATGATCTGGGAATCTACAGGCCGGACGTGATCATTCCTCTCGGCTTCTCGTCGATGCTTCTCCAGGGAGCGATCTTCGCGATTGCGTATCCTCGCCTGGCCGAGAAGCCCTGGCAGCTCTCGCATGCGTTGCAGTTCGCCGCGGGCGCCGCGTTGCTCTCGTGGACATTCACGACGCTTGCGGTCGCGGCAAAGCATCCGATGACATCCGTGAGCCGATTCGTGATGATCGAGACGTGCTTCACCGTGGTGCAGTTCGCGATGGTGGGACCGCTGCTCGCCTTGAGCGCTCGTGGCAGGCGCCCGGCGGCGGTCAATCCGGTTGTCGCCACGCAGGTGCATTGAGACCACCTGGCATGCGCCGCACCGCTATCGCGATCGCAAGCGCCGGCGGCAAGCCGAGCGCAACGACCGCGAAGTTCGATTGCGACGTTGCCCCGACGACATTCCCAACGAGGGCGAGTACGCACAGAACCGCGATCATCGTCGTCACGAATCGCGCCCCACGCGTCGCGTTGCCGGACATGAAGGTCGACGGCAGCATCACGACCAGCGCGAGCCACAACGGATTGAAGACGAGCAGATTCGCGTTGCCGTGCGCGAACACATGATCCGTCGCGACCCACAGCAGCGTCAACACAACGCCGAGCAGTCCCGCGAGCAACGACCACACGGCCAGCAGCACCGAAGTCGACACGCGAAATGGTCGACCAGCTTCCACTGAACGCGTGCCGAGGAGCAGAAACGCGGCGCCGATCGCCAGACCAATCGCGAGCAACGGCGCCGCGAGATTTGGCGGGCCTGCGGGCTCCGGCGGACGCGTCGATTGAAACAGCACGCGCTCGTTGCGAACCACCGGATGCAACGTTCCCGTGCTGTCGCGCACCTGCAGAGTCGCAACGACGTCGTGTAGCTCGCGCGGCAAGAACATCTCGTCCCATTTCGTGATCGGCCGGTCGGACGGCGTACCGAGTCCGATATCGACCCCGATGACGAGGAGCTTGTCGCTCTGCATGTGATCGAGCGCGTGCCATCGGTACGAGTGCCCGCTGACCTGCTTCGAATGCTCGTGCAGCTGTCCGCCGAGAATTTGATCGAGGATGTCGCGCGGACGGGTCGCGCAGTTGTTCCGGAAGTAATCGTAGCGGTAGGTGATGTTCTCCGGCCGTGCGTTGGTGCGAACGATTTGCAGCAGCGCGTCTTTCTGCGCGGTGGTGAGGTCGAGCTGCTGAGATACGATGGTCCGGTTGTTCTTCCTCGAATCATCGGCAACCTCGGCCAGCGTGCCACCAGCCATCTGGTAGAAATTCAGGCCGCGGAGGAAATGGAGAAGAAAGTTCGGTTGTGAGAAGTCGAACGCGCCCCAATTGAAAACGGTATCGCGGCCAGTAAGGTCGTTGTGAATTCGGACGGCGGTGTGACCAAACATCTGCCAGAGCCGATCGCCGTCCCCCACCGTCAACAACGAAATCGTGACGTCGCGCCCAGCCGAATAGAGCGCCGGGGCGCTGACTTGTGCGCCCGCGCGAACAGCACCTACGCACAGAGCAGACGCGGCAAACAGCCGCAGCAATTGACGCCACAGAGTCGTGCGTAGTCTGTTCAAAGAGTTGGGCAAAGGAATCCCGGGTTCAGTCGCCGACGAAGTCGGCGCTTGCTAAAGGTACCCCGAGAACCAGGTCTTTCTCGCTCGCTTCGCTTATGGATGCGGCCCCTCGTCCGGGAGGGTGAGCCCAACTCGGTCGTACAACGCCGCGCGGTGCGTTCGCCAATGCGCCCGCGTGAGGTCCGACGCCGGAACATCATTGAGATCCCACGGCAGCGATCGCGCGTTGAGCCCGACGAAGTGCGCTCCGCATTTGCCCAAATGCGGAAGATGCGGAGGAAACGGCGAGCAAATGGAGACGTCCGACACGGGCACGACATTCACGGCGCCATGACGCATCATCGCCGCCACCTGAAGCCCTTGCTCGTCGAGCTCCGAGCGAAGCGTGACGGGCTGCTCCTCGAGTACGTCGAGAATCGCGCGACCGAAATCGAAGGACGCAGGAATTCCGCGGATCCCGGAGTTGCGCGGCTCTGAGCCGCAGCGCGCGGCGAACTGCCCGAAGCATGGTCGGACGTCCTCCGCGATCACGCACGCATCCCGGTCGCGCACCGCGTCGGATACCGCGCGTGGGAGCGACCAGAGTATGCAATCGTTATCGAGCGCGAGCTCATATCTCGCCGAATCCAATCGCAGAGGCGCGAATTTCCAGGCGACGCCCTCGGCCATGTCCGGCGATACATGCCGGCGCAGGTCCGGCCACATCGCATTCGACACGTCGAGCCACTCGACAGCGCCTGGGAGAGCGCCCGCGCGTTCGCGCGCGCCGTCGAGCGGCATCGAGTTGATGCAGATCACGTACGTCGCGGCCAACCCAAATGCTTTCGTCGCGCCCCACACGGACAATCTGAGCGCCTCGAATCCTTCATCACTCACGTTGCCGATCGTCCAGCGCACCGTGATCGCCGGGGGTGTACTCACTGCTGGCTCCTCGACAATATGAACAACGCATCACGCCCGGATCGACACGCGGTATCCGATCTGATCCACGGCTCCCCACCGATACTTGTACGGCTCGGCGCCCCACAGGAAATCGAATTCGACCGCACCGCGTGCGACGCCGTCTTCGATCGCCGCAAGAATGACCAGCGAACCGACACTCTCGCGCGCGAACGCTGGATCGAATCCGCCGAGGTAGTAGTACAGGCGCTCAGCGCGAGCGAACCCGTATAGTGCTGCGACCGGTCGTCCGTCCACGCGAAGCACGAAGAGCCGAAGCAGTCCGCGTGCCGCCATTGCGGGCGCGACCTCCACATGGAAGCGACGCGTTCTCGCGTCGGCGAGAATGCCGCCTGTTCCGCGCGTTGCCCATCGCGCGTCGTGAAGACGATATAGCTCAGCGAGCAGATCGAGCGCGTTCGATTCATCCGCGCAATCGATCTGAACACGACCACGTCGCGCCAGCGACCGCTGCGCAGATCGAAGCCGGTGGAGCAATCCCCTTGGGACGGTGTCGTCGATCGGATTCGCCGTGCCGGTCACGCGCAGAACAGGAAACACTCCATCGCGTGCTGTGGTCGCCGACCATTCTGTTGGCACCTCGAGCGCGAGCAGCGGCGACGTGCCAGGCAGCGGATGGAGGTCACACGCATCCCAGTCGTGCATCGTTCGCAATGTCTCGACGACTGAATGCAGCACATGCGTCTCGTGACCCGGCGCCGCCACGATGTCCACGTAGTCCGTGTTGCCCGTTCCCAGAAGTGCAAGACGCCGGAGCCCGTCAGCAGCGACGTATCGCCACAGCGGCGCGAGGCCGACAATCTCGTCTGACGCGTCGTGCGCCCGTACGACGATCGCGCGCAGCTCGCCGTCGCGCGCCGCGTAGGCCCGATACCACGGCAACACCCATTCAGGATACTGAAATGGCGTGCAGTGCCGCACGCGCTCGCACAAGCGGCGCCATTCCGGCACGATTGAGGAGAGCTCCGCCTCCGTTCGGAGCTCCAGCGCGCCGGCACTGACGCGATCGCGTTCCACTACGGGTTCATGCCTCGCGTCGATCCTCATCCTTCAGGATCTGCTCATACAGACACATGTAGTCGCGTGCCATGCGCGACGCGTCGAAGCGCGTGCGCGCGGCCTCATGGCAAGCGTCGCTGCGCAGTGTGTCCACAGCACTGATCGCATCCGCCATCTCGGCCGCATCGTTCACCAGAAAACCCGTAACCCCGTGCTGCACGATCTCGCTGAGCGCGCCGTTCGGAAACGCGATCACCGGCACGCCCGCGGCCATTGCTTCCATCGCAACCAGCGAGCTAGTCTCGGGGACGAGACTTGGAATGAGCACACACCGAGCGGACGACAAGAGCGCGAGTTTCTCTTCCGGACCAACAGGCCCGACAAAGCGCCGTGAGCGGTCGAGGCGCGGTACGATGTCTCTTTCGAAGTACTGCTGATGCGCCGCATAGGGAAAGCAGCAGCCGGCGAGCACGAATGGAACATGCGCGCGCTTTGCCGCATCCAGCGCGTGATGGAATCCCTTTTCTGGGCAGATCCTGCCCATCGCCAGCGCGAACCGCGGTGCCCGACTGCGAGCCGGCGACTCGGGAACCGCAACGCCGTTCTCGATCGTGGCGGCGATCATCGCCGACGGCGGACACGCGTTCCGCTGCGCGCGCGAGACGCAGTTGAGAAACGTCCGGGGCCGACGCGGTGCGAGCGCAGCTGTCGAATACCACGCCGGCGGCAGATGAAGTGTGGCCACGACGGGAACGCCCGGCTCCGGCAGATAGTCGGCGAAATCGACACCGTGCAGGTGCGCGATGTCTACGCGATGACGATCGATGGTGCGCGCGATCGCGTCGGCGTGCGCGCGCCGAGCGCGCGCTTGTGCGAGCTCGTCGAACGGCGGGTCGATCGCCGGTGTCTGAACATGGAGCCCGGCTACGGACGAACCGGCGCAGGCCACCGTGATCGACGTGGCGCCCGCGGCCACCAACGCTCGGTCGATCGTCTGAAGAACTTGCTCGGCGCCGCCGACCGCCGCGGGTCCCAGCGTCGCAAGCGAATACGCGACATTCAACACCGTGAGACTCATGCGAGCTCCTTCGTCAGACTGAGCTCCCACGCAGCATCACGCGCGAGCGCCCGCCAACGCGGACCATCAATCCCCCAATTGAAGCTCTCGTACAACAACGCGCCGTCGTGAGGTGGAATACCGAACCGATAGTGTGGCGCGACACGCAGCGGTTCCGCGTCGGACTTCACGCGATCGAGCGTCGCACGCTGCGAAGCGTAGCAGTCGAGCATTTGCCGTTTGAGTGCGAGCAGGTCGGCGGGCAGTGGCGCTGCGAGATCCAGCTCGGGATCGTCCTCGAGAAAGCGCCCGGCGACGAGTCCGCCGGCGCCCGCGTGGTACGAAGTCATCTCGAGGACCAACGGCCACGGGCGACCGGCGCGTGCGATGAGTCGCGTCGCGGCGTGCACGCCGAACGCCGTCGAGTCGTGATCGGGGTGTCCGCCTTCATATGGATGTGTCACGACGACATCCGGCTCGAGCGAGGTCAACACGCCTGTTAACGTCGTGCTCAGGATCACCAGATGGCGACATACCTGCTGGTCGGTGAATGAGAGATCGTGAATGTGCGAGCTCGCGACGCGGGCCACGGACATCGCGAGCGCGCGCTCCCGCCGTCGGAGCGCGGCATATTCGCTTCGCGAGCTCAGCCCCAATCGTCGCGCGTCGGTCAGATCGTCCGGCGAACCGTCTGTGACGTGGATGATGTGCACATCCGACCATTCACAGATGCGCGCGCCGGCGCCGATAGTCTCGTCGTCTGGATGCGCAGCCACGATCGCGATCCGCACGGCCGGTCGCCCGCCGGCCGGGCGCACGTGCGCGATGAGATCCTTGGCCATAGCGCACATCATCGCCCCGGATCAACAGTATCGTCGCACCATTCGGGCACAGAAATCGGCGAACTCGTCAATATCCTTCGGCGGGCTTGTGTGATGCGGCGCGATGCCACACGACTCCGGCGTGAAGCAGAACGTGACCGTGACGTCGAACTCATCGAGCGCCTGCATCTGACGATCGAACCACTTGTCCGCGCCCGGCCGCAGGCTGTCGCTCCAGCTGAGACCCGTACGCAGCTTCTTTACTCCGAGCGCTTTCAACCAGCGCACGGTGTCATCCAATCGCGGATCCTCGAAATGCAGCCACTGACAGATGCCGAGCTCCGGTGTGAATTCGCTGAAGTGCCGCATCGCGAGCTTGGGGCACCCGTCTTCGCGCACGAGGCCCATGTAGAAGTGTCGATAGTACGACGACCCCTCGGCCTCGCGATGGCGAGTGGTTGCGGGCCAGGCGCGCGGGAGATCGAACAAGCTGTACCAGTGGACTCGCTCCGCCGTCCCGAGCACGAGCTCCGCACTGCGGCGAAGTCCGAACTCCTGCACCTCCTCCGCGCCGAAGCTCGACACGCCGATCTCGGTGATCCACACCGGCTTGTTGCTGACGGCGCGAATTTCCTGGACTTTGCTCGGCCACTCCTGGATCTGCCAATGATTCCAATCGAGCGGAAAACCGTGGACTGCCACCGCATCCACGGCGTCGAGCACGCCCTTGCCCACCATGTTTTGAATGAACTGCGGATCGATCGGTGAGATGCCGCCGAGCACTCGAGTCAATCGCGGTTGCTCGGCGGCGATTGCGGCCGACGCCGTACTGACCATTTCCGCATACATCCGCCAATCGTGGTCGATCTCATCGAAGTTCCAGTGCGATTTGTTGTTCGGCTCGTTCCACAGCTTGACGGCTTCGATCACCCGACGACTCCGTGGCTTGAGTGACGCCCCTCCGCGCGCGCAAGCTCGATGTGCGGAATGATGGGCGTTGGATGCTGGCGATGTTCTTCCGAGGCCAACAGCTGAATGGCTTCGCGATACCCGTGCAGTGTTCCGACGTCGACGTACGCGGTGCCCTGGCGAGCACCAGTCGCACGTCCGCCGGTCGCGAGATAGGCGTTGATGAGCGTTCCCATGTACTCATCTCGCCCCTCGCGCTCTTGCCAGAGCGTGTAGAGCGCGCGAAACACGTGGCCTGGCATTCGGAACGCGCCCCAAATCCAATTCGATGTTGCGTCCGCCCGCTTGACCTGAATCTCCCGTACGTTGCCGTCGTCGTCGGTCACGACCGCGTCGAACACTTGCGGCCGGTCCACAGGAAAGAGCAGCAACGAAAGGACACCCGGCGTCAACTCGCACAACGCGTCGCGCGGGAACCACACGGTGTCCGGCAGACCGATGACAACTTCCTCATGCGCGTCGATGAGCGGCAGCGCGCGAAAGAGCGCGTCGCACAACCCGAGAGGCCGCTCTTGGACCGTGTAGCAGATTCGTGCACCGCCGATCTCGCCGCCGTAATACTCGAGGATGTCCGACTTGCCCGGCGAGACCACGAAGCACAGCTGCGTGGCGCCGGCCGCGAGCAGGCGTTCGACGAGATACTCGCTCACGGCGCGCGGCCGCTCGTCGTTGCCTTCCACGCGGCTGCCAACGGGCAACAGCTCCTTCGAGAAGCTGAGCGGTTGAATGCGACTGCCGGCTCCCGCGGCCGGAATGATTCCCCACACGGCTACAGCTCCAGATTGGTGTGATCGGCGCGAGAGGACCGTTGAGGCAGATGCTCGATCTCGGCTCGGCGATTCGTCGCCGACGCAAGCAGCAGCTCCAGCTCCGACGCGCGACGCTCGGCGGTGTGCTCGTCGAGCACACGCTCACGTGCGCGCTCTCCAATGCGCCGCGCTTCCTCACTGTCGAGCGCGACGGCGGCGAGCACGTCGTTCGTATCGCGCGCGAGCAGAATCTCGCTTCCGGGAGTGAAGAACGTGCTGAGCCCGACCCATTCATCGCTCACAATCGCCGCGCCGCATGCGGCCGCCTCGAACAGACGACCCGACGGGCAGTAGCCGCGCGTGGCAAATGCAGGCCGCGTGACGTTCATCGTCATCGGAGACGAGCAGAAGAACGCCGGGTGCTCGCCGGGCGGAAGGTGCTGAACAAAGTAGATGTTTTCCGTCCACGGAAACGCTTCCGGGTACTGCGCGCCGCCGATCACGAAGCGGCAGTCCGGACGCGCGCGCGCCGCGTTCACGAACAATCGCTCGAGCGCCGCTTGTCGATCAGCCGCGTACGTTCCGAGAAACGAGAGATGTGCGGAGTACTGCGGCGCCGGCGGCATGGGCCGATGACTGTCGGGATCCACGCTACCATAGAGTGGCGCCACACGCCGCGCGCCGAGCCACACTCGGAGCTCATTCAGAGTAACTCCGCCGGTGTAGCTCAAGACGAGATCGAAGTCGCGAAAGCCGCGTGCGCCAACGTACGCGACGGCGAGACCAGCCTGGAGACGCTCCAAGGTCATTGGAGCGTCCATATCGTAGAAGACGCTCAAGCGCGCGCTCTCGGTGACTAGACGCGTCGCGTCGATCGCGTCTGGGCAGTACGACGTCACCATCGCCACGTCCGCGCTGCGCGTCTCGGCCTCAGCGGCGCGGGCAATCTCCGACCAGTCGCCGTACAGCCGGAGATCTACTCCTTCGAGTGATTGGAGGTCGCGATGCGCGGCATAATACGCTACGTCGCGCTCGAAGAAGGTGACGCGATGGCCGCGACGCGCGAGCGCTCGACACAATCCGCGCCAGAGAGTGGCGTGACCATTGCCCCATGACGAGCTAATCGTCAGCCCGAATACGACGAGCTTCAATGAACCTCGGCAGAACAGCGAGGCCCGAAGGCGCCTGCAATATGTGGGCTATGTTGCTGCTGAATCACGAGCACTCGTCGTGACAACCTTTCTGCTCATCAGGCATTGCGAAGTGGACGCGAACGGCCGCTACATCGCGGGCCGAGCGCCCGGGCTTCATCTGAGCGCCGCTGGAGAATTGCATGCGCGTCATCTCGCGTCGCGGTTCGCAAGCGTGAAGCTCGACGCGGTTTATTCCAGCCCGCTCGAACGAGCGCGTGAGACCGCGGCCGCGCTCGCTGCGTGCGCAGCAAGCGGCATTCAGCTCGAGGACGAGCTACTCGAGGTGGACTTCGGCGACTGGACCGGATTGACCTTCGATGTGCTCGCGCGAGATGAGCGCTGGCGCCGGTTCAACGAGCGCAGGTCGATGACGCGAATTCCCGGCGGCGAGCTCGCGATTGAGACGCAAACCAGGGCGGTCACTTTTCTCGAGCGCGTGGCGCGGCAGATCCCGAACGGTCGCGTGGCGGTGGTCACCCACGGCGATGTCATTCGCACGGCCATCTGCTTCTTTCTCGCTGTCCCGCTCGATATGATTCATCGGTTCGAGATCGCAACCGGATCGGTGTCCGTCGCGGAGATCAGCGCCGATACGACGCTCGTGAAGTGCCTGAACGACGCGGACTTCGAGCCGAAAAACTGGTTCGAGCCGAGCGGCACTTCGGCGAGCGTTCGGGGGTAATCGAACCGGAGGCTAGCTCGTCGAACGGCTGAGCAGCTTCTCGCATGCTCGCGGGGGCGAGACCGCACCTCTCCCACTCGACCTCCGCTCGATCGTTAGTTCCTGCGCCGACCCAACAGAAGAATTGCCGGACGCGGCGATTTCGCGAAGGGCGGCTCTCTCGTCCCACCCGATAGCAGTAGTAGTAGCGACGGATGCATTCCTCGACGATGGCGGCCTCGTCCGCGGCCAGCACATCGCACGCTCGACTCGCGCGACGCTCCCTGGAGTTCGTGCGTGGTCGGCGTGCGCAGATCGTGGGCATTCTCGGAATGGCTTTGTTGATGGCCGTCCTCGGTGCCGCCGATCCGCTCGCGATGAAGTTTCTGTTCGACGCGTTGGGACGCGGTCGCGCGTCGGCGCTCGTCTACGCCGTCGTCGCGCTGCTCGGCATCGAGATCGCCCGTGGGCTCTTCGGCCGCTGGCAGTCGGTTCTTACCTGGGACGTAAAAACCGCCGTCGATTTCGAGATGCGCCAGCGCCTTCTGCGAAAGCTGCAAGCGCTTCCGTTGGACTACCACACGCGAGCGGGCGTCGGCGGCACAATGAACAAGCTCAACCAGAGCGTGACGGGGTTCGTCGGCGCGTTCGGCGAAATCGCATTCAACGTCCTTCCGGCTCTCGTGTACCTGCTCCTGTCGGTGTTCGCGATGTGGCGGATGGAGTGGCGGCTTGCCGTGATCGTGCTCGCCTTCACTCCGCTTCCGGCGCTGATCGCGGCGTGGGCGGCGCGCGAGCAGACGGCTCGCGAGCGCGTTCTGCTCGAGCACTGGACGAAGCTTTATGGCCGGCTCGGCGAGTTGCTCGCCGGAATCCGGACCGTGAAGGTGCTGTCGATGGAGGACGCCGAGCATCGGCGGTTCGTCGAAGGACAGCTGGCCGGCAACGAGATCGTGCAGCGCGGAGTCAGGACCGACACGACCACGGACGCGCTGCGTGCACTCGCGGCGTCGATCGCGCGCGTGACTGCCGTCGCATACGGAAGTGTGCTGATCCTGCACGGCGAGATCACCACGGGATCGCTCGTCGCGTTTCTCGCGTACGTCGGTGGGTTGTTCGGCCCGGTTCAGGGGCTCACGAACATCTATCAGACGCTTCGGAAGGCGACGGTTGCCCTCGAGACCGCGTACGATATCCTCGACGCGCCGGAGACCGCCGCGGATGAGCCCGATGCGCGCGAGCTTGGGCGGGTCGTGGGCGAGATCTCCTTCGACCATGTGACGTTTGGCTATGAGAGCGGCCGGCCGCTGTTCAGAGATCTCTCATTCACGGTCCGTCCTGGCGAAACCGTCGCGCTCGTTGGCCCGAGCGGCGGTGGCAAGACGTCGCTCGTGTCGCTGCTGCTCCGGCTGTATCCGTTGGATTCCGGAACGATCACGCTGGACGGCCAGGACATCCGGTCGATTGCCGCCACGTCGCTTCGACGGCAGATCGGATACGTCGCGCAGGACATCCATCTCTTCAACGACACGATTGCGGCGAATATCGCGTTCGGTTCGCCGGGCGCCACGTTGGACGACGTCGAGGTGGCCGCGCGGTGCGCGAATGCGCACGATTTCATCAGCGGGCTCCCCGACGGCTACGAGACGGTTGTCGGCGAAGACGGCAGCCGGCTGTCCGGCGGACAGCGCCAGCGATTGGCGATCGCGCGCGCCGTGCTCAGAAACGCGCCGATCTTGGTTCTCGACGAAGCCACCTCCGCACTCGACAACGTGTCCGAGGCGGCGGTTCAGGACGGCCTGGTGCGGCTACGGTCGGGTCGGACGACGATCATCATTGCGCACCGTCTGTCCACGGTATTGAGCGCGGACCGGATCATTCTCCTCAAGGATGGACAGATCGTCGGCGAGGGCTCGCACGCCGAGCTGCTCTCGAGCTCCGAGTACTACTCGGAGCTCGTCGGCGCGGGTGGCGACGTCCTCGTTCCGGATACGCGCAGCCCTGCCCTGCCGACCCGCGCTGCTTGAACGAGCCGAGTTCAGGACAGAGATTCCTCAAGACGTACGTCGAACAAGTCCGACGCCTCGAGCGAGGCACGGCAGTTGGATGTAGCGCTTCGGGACCGGTAGCTCGGCTTTGGTGTTAGATGGGCACAACCATCTTGGAGGAGCCGTGGACGAAGCCGAGGCCAGGCGCGTGCGCTGCTCGACATCGCGCCAGTCATTCCGGATGCAGAGTGATCCGCGCTGCCGATGCTCAGAGTCATAGTCCGACTCGTCGCCGACACGGCTCTCGTCGCGATCCTGCTCTTCGTCTCCGCCGGGACGGTACTTTGGTGGCACGCTTGGGTGCTCTTGGGCGTGCTGCTTCTCGTGCGCGTAGTCGGCGCGATCTCGGTCTACCGCGTTAGCCCCGCGCTCGTCCGCGAGCGCGCTGGTCTGCCCGCCGGCTTCGATTCGTTCCGGTGGCATGCGCTTCCGCGACCCGCGCCGGTGGTTGCCGGTCTGGGGCTTCTGCTGTTCGCGCTCGGCTGGAGCATCAAGAGTCTGCTGGCTCGAGTCCTACGTCGCTGCCCTGTGCGCTGTGATTCCGATCTCGCTGATGGTGCTGCTCTTGAGCGCAGAGGAGCGCTTTCTCCGCCAGGAATTGTCGGGCTACACGGCGTACGCGGAGCGCGTCCGGTCGCGATTGATCCCGGGCATCTGGTGAGGCGTCTAACTTTCGACGCTGCGCCGCTTGGCGCGCCACTCCTTGTTCGATCTACCCGCCTCTCCGCGTGACTCTTCTCTCGCTCTCCAACATCGGCGTCTCCTTCGGCGCGACTGAACTCTTCAAGAACATCACCTTCACCGTCGCCGACGGCGAGCGGTGGGGCATCATCGGACGCAACGGCGCCGGCAAGTCGTCGATTTTCAAACTCATCACCGGGGATCTCGAACCCACGGTAGGGAGCGTCGCACGCAAGCCGGGACTCAGGCACGCGCTCCTCGACCAGCACCGCGCGTTCGAAGGCGCGACGACGGTCTGGGAAGCCGGTGCGGCT
>Ga0207652_10002559_pt1 | contig 15261 bp, 12 predicted proteins | sample KBSC63BmetaG_FD_184334 | JGI IMG/M metagenome (GOLD analysis project Ga0207652, IMG submission 184334) | Corn rhizosphere microbial communities from Kellogg Biological Station, Michigan, USA - KBS C6-3B metaG (SPAdes) (version 2) | ecosystem: Host-associated > Plants > Roots > Rhizosphere ... | reverse complement strand
GCCATTGTTCGTCGGTCATGTCCGCGAGCGCAACATCATCGCAGGGCCAGATGCCGGCGTTACCGACGAAGAAATCCAAACCGCCCAACTCGTCCGCCGCGCGATCGATCAATTGCTGCGCGCCATCTCGGCTGGCGATGTCGGCGGCGTGCGCGAACGCGTTCACGCCGTGGTTCGCCTTGAGCTCGGCCACGAGTGCCTCGGCATCGGCGGTGCGACTTCGAAAGCCGATTGCGACGTGGACGCCATGCTCGGCGAAGAGTCGTGATGTCGCGGCACCAATGCCGCGCGAACCGCCGGTGATCAGTGCCCGCTTGCCCTGTAGTCCGATCATAGGCTCCGCTCCACGAGCTCGCAAATGAGATGCTCGATGCAGAGATGCAGTTCCTGCGCGCGGTCCGTACGATTCGTCGGAATGAGCACAGAGACGTCCGCGAGCGCTTTGAGCTGGCCGCCATCGCGCGCGGTGAATGCCAGAACTTTAATCCCCTTCGCGTGCGCGGCTTCCGCCGCCCGAAGCACGTTGGCTGAATTGCCGCTCGTCGAGTGGATGATGAGCAGGTCTTTCGCGCTTCCAATCGCTTCGATCTGTCGCGCGAACACCTGCTCGAATCCGAGGTCGTTCGCGGCGGCCGTGAGCAGGGATGAATCGGTCGTCAGCGCGAGCGCAGGATAGGCTCGCCGATTACGCATGTAGCGAACGACATACTCGGTCGCCATGTGCTGCGCGTCGGCCGCGCTGCCGCCGTTGCCGCAGAACAACAGGGTGCCGCCGCGAATGACCGTCACCCGTATCAGCTCGTATGCTGCGTCGAGCTGCGGGCCGAGCGAGTCACTGACTTTTTGGGCGAGAACGGCGAGATCGCGGAGTCCAGCGGTGAAGTGCGTCCTTGCTTCAGCGTCCAAGGTGGGGTGTCTCCGGGTCGGAACGACGTGAAGTGCAGATCCCTCCCTCGCGTCGCCTTCGCTCCGCAAGGGCGGCGCGCTGTGCTCGGGATGACACAGAAGTCACGCGAGGGAGGCGAGTCGGCGCATTGCGTCGTCGGCATGCGCGGCGAGCGTCGCCGGATCAGTCGACGCCGACTCGAATGCGTAGGTCACGAGCGCGTCGACGGTGAGAAGGTCGAGCGCCGATTCGCGGCCCGCGCTGGGTCGCGACAGCAGATCGCGCAGCAAGGCTTCTGCCGCCGCAATGTTCACGCGTGTCGCGTCGGACGCTGGATGATTCACGGTGTCGCCGAGCGCGTCGTCGATTCGCGCCCGCAGCCGATCCGGCGGGGTTGGCGTTCGTTCGGACAACCAGTCGTGAATCGTCACGAGGGGTGGCTGAGGGCGTTCGCCACCAGTTGCGGCGCGCTCGACAGCGCATCCTCGAAACGCGAAGCATCGGGAATGCCGGCTTGCGCCATGTGCGGCTTGCCGCCACCGCGGCCGCCTGCCGCCGCCGCGATGTCCTTGATGAGCGCATCCGCACGGACGCCTTTTTCGCGAAGGTCGTCCGTCACGACCACGAGCAGCGCGTTCTTGCCATCCTCGAAGCTCGCGGCCAAGACACCCACGCCGCTGCCGAGCTTCTCGCGGATCGCGTCGCCCAGCGCCTGCAGCTCTTTCACGTCGCTCGCGCGAACGACGCTCGCGACGAGTCGCGATCCGTTCGAGCCGACGGACTGCGCGCGCTGCAACAACGACTGGAGCTGATCGCCGCCGCCGCGCATGGCTTCGTCGAGCTTGCGCTCGAGCACCCGGCGCTCGTCCACCAACCCTGCAACGCGCTTCTCCACGCCCTCGATCGGCGACTTGAGCACCTCGGCGATGCGACGCAGCGCGCGCTCTTCGGCGCGGAACGCTTCATACGCACCTGGTCCGGTCACCGCTTCAATGCGGCGCACGCCCGCGGCGACGCCCGTCTCCGCCACGATCTTGAAGACGCCGATCTGCGACGTGTTTCGGACGTGCGTGCCGCCGCACAGCTCCATCGAGAAGCCCGGCACGGTGACGACGCGAACGACGTCGCCGTACTTCTCGCCGAACAGCGCCATGGCGCCTAGCCCACGCGCTTCCTGGAACGGCATCTCACGGAATGTCACGGGCGCGCCGCGCCAGATCTCGCGGTTGACGATGCCTTCGATCTCGGAGAGACGCTCCGCGTTGACCGGACCGTGATGAGTAAAGTCGAATCGCAGGCGATCGGGTGTGACGAGCGAGCCCGCCTGATGGACGGCTTCGCCCAGCACCTGGCGAAGCGCCGCGTGCAGCAAATGCGTCGCCGTGTGATTTCGCTCGGTGTCGCGCCGGCGCTCGGCGGGCACGCGCGCAACGGCGTGGCCGAACCGGAACGTGCCGGTGAGCGTGCCGATGGCCGCCGGGCGACCGTCGATCTTCTTCACGTCGTCGACCGCGACGCGCCATCCATCGCCGACGATCTCACCGTGATCGGAGATCTGTCCGCCCGACTCTGCATAGAACGGCGACTCGCGCAGCAGAACGGCGACGCGCCCGTCCGCGAAATGCTTTACGGCCGTGACCTGCGTTTCGATCTCGATCGTGTCGTAGCCGACGAACGCGGCCTCGGCGCTCTCGTTCGGCGCGGGTGTCAACCAGTCGGCGAGGCTGTCGATCTCGTCGGCAACGACACTCAAACGCTTCGCACGGCGCTCCTCCTGCGAACGCTTGCGTTGCGCGGCGAGCGACGCTTCGAAGCCAGCGATATCCACGACGTAGCCGCGCTCGCGCGCCATGAGCTCCGTCAAGTCGATCGGAAAGCCGAACGTGTCGTAGAGACGGAATGCGTCTTCACCACTGATCGTGCCGCGAATGTCCGTGCTGCCGTCGGCCGTGAGGATCGGCGCCAGCTGCTCGAAGCGCGCGAGCCCGCCTTCGATCGTATCGAGGAAGCCCTGCTCTTCCACCCGCGTGGTGCTGAGAATGTGCTGCGCGCGCGCGGTGAGCTCGGGATAGACGTTGCTCATCGTGTCGATGACCGCCTGCACGACATGAACGAGCGTCGGCTCCTTTCGGCCGAGGAGCCATGCATGTCTGACGGCGCGACGCAGGATGCGTCGCAACACGTAGCCGCGCCCGTCGTTCGACGGAAAGACACCGTCCGCCAACAGGAACGCGACGGCTCGCGCATGATCCGCCAGCACGCGGAACGACGCCGGATCCACCGCATTCGGAACCACACCCGACTCGCGGCCGCGCGTCCACTTCACGCCGACGCGCAGCTCGTTGCTCTCGCGTCCCCAGTACGGAATGCCGACCGCCTTTTCGACAGCGTCGATGAGCGGCTGGAACAGATCGGCGTGATAGTTCGTCGTCACGCCCTGCATGAACGCCGCGATGCGCTCGAGACCGGCGCCCGTGTCGACAGACGGCTTCGGCAGCGGGACGTTCGTGCCGTCGGGCTGCTTGTCGAACTGCATGAACACGAGATTCCAGAACTCGAGGAACCGCCCGGCTTCCGAGCCTTCGACGAACGCGTCGAACGAAAACTCCTGGCGATCGAGCTCGGTCCATTCGCCCGTCGCGCCCTCGGGGAAGGACCAGTCCTTCGCGACGTGCGCAAGGTCGATGAAGATCTCCGAGCACGGGCCGCATGGGCCCGTGTCGGCCATCTGCCAGAAGTTGTCCTTGTCGCCGAGCGAGTAGATGCGCGAATCGGGCAGTCCAGCGATCTGACGCCAGAGCGCGCGCGCTTCATCGTCGGTGTAGTGCACCGTGACGCGGAGGAGTTTGGGATCGATCCCGAGCTCCTTGGTGATGAACTCCCACGCGAACGAGATCGCGTCGCGCTTGAAGTAGTCGCCGAACGAGAAGTTGCCCAGCATCTCAAAGAACGTGTGATGCCGAGCCGTGTGGCCGACCTGCTCGAGGTCGTTGTGCTTGCCGCCCGCGCGGACGCACTTCTGCGAGGTCGTCGCGCGCCGTTTTCCTTCCGGCGGATCCTCCATCCCGAGAAAGACCTTCTTGAATTGCACCATGCCGGCGTTCGTGAACAGCAACGTCGGATCGTCACCGGGCACGAGCGAAGAGCTCGGCTGAATGACGTGGCCGTTCCGGGCGAAATACTGGAGAAAACGAGAGCGGATCTCAGAGGCGAGCATACGGAGGAATATACGCCGCCAGGGACGCGGAATCAGCCGTCTGCACGACCGTACCTCGAGCCAACCCGCGCATCAATTCGTTTGCGGGCGCGACGATACGCTTGCACGAATCAACCGGCCACGGCTCATCGTTTCGGTCAGCTCGCAGCGTGCGTTACGCAGGACGTACGTCGTTCACGATGGATGTGAACCTGGCTCGAATGGCGGAACTGGTAGACGCACACGCCTGCGGAACGTGTGACCTCCGGGTCGTCCGGGTTCGAATCCCGGTTCGAGCACAGGCGAGTGGACTCCTTCGAACATCAATGCGCCTGTTGTGCAGGGGACGAGAAAAGTGTAGTTTCGAGGTACTTCGCAGGCGTGTGCACGGGGCCAGCACTTCGGTGCGGCCCCGTTGTTTTTTTCCGCTATTCGGCGTCGCTGCCGATCACGTTACGAAGCACATTCGAGATGTCATCGCTGTCGTAGCCGCGACGTGCCAGGAAGGCGTATAGACGACGCTTCTGCGTCGGCAGATCCAGCTTCGCGAGGGTCCGAAGCTTCTTGCGCGCCACTCGTTCGATGGCCGCCGCCTCGTCCACGCCCTCGTGCTCGAAGACGTCGTCGATAGCCTCAGTGGAAACGTCTTTCGCGACGCCGCGGCGCGTCAGCTCGAGCTGGATGCGACGCCGGGACATCCCGGCGCCGAGCGCTTTGGAGCGAGCGACCTGGCGCGCGTAGTTCGCGTCGTCGATCAATCCCGACGCGATCAGGCGCTCGAGGGTAGCGTCGACGTCGGCGGGCGGCTCGCCCTTGCGCAGGAGGAGGCGTTTGAGCTCGTCCGCGCCCCGAGCGCGCGCCTCGAGCATGTCGAGCGCGCGATCGTACGTGGAGCGCTGGGGCTTTGAGCGTTCACGCATGAGAGAAAGGAAAACCGGGGAGCCGTAGCCTGTTCCGAAGGGAGTTTCCGGGTCCCATCGATTCCAGGACTACTTCTCCCCGGCTGAATTCCTCGAGCCGAGTGGAGTGGTCGGCCTACTCGTCGCTCACTTCGATGTCAGCCGCGGTGTCCGTGACGACATCGCGCGGACCCACGCCGAGCAGCACCTTCACCTTCTCTTCCACTTCGGCCATGAGCGCGGGCGAGTCCTTGAGATAGAGCTTCGCGTTCTCGCGACCCTGACCGATCTTCTGACCGTTGTAGCTGTACCACGCGCCGGACTTGTCGATGATGCCGGCCTCCGACGCGATGTCGAGCACGAGGCTCGCGTGGCTGATGCCCTCCGCGTACATGATGTCGAACTCGGCCTGCTTGAATGGTGCGGCGACCTTGTTCTTCACCACCTTCACGCGGACGTGCGAACCGACCACGTCCTCCTTGTCCTTCACCGGGCCGATGCGCCGAATGTCGAGGCGCACCGACGCGTAGAACTTGAGCGCCTTGCCACCGGTCGTCGTTTCGGGATTGCCGAACATGACGCCGATCTTTTCACGCAGCTGGTTGATGAACACGACCGACGTCTTGGACCGGGCGATGGAGCCTGTCAGCTTGCGGAGCGCCTGGCTCATGAGCCGCGCCTGCAACCCGACGTGCGAATCGCCCATGTCCCCTTCGATCTCGGCCTTGGGTACGAGCGCCGCGACCGAGTCAATGACGACTACATCCACCGCGCCGGAACGAACCAGGATCTCGCAGATCTCGAGAGCCTGCTCGCCCGTGTCCGGCTGCGAGATGAGCATCGCTTCCACGTCGACGCCCAGCTTGCGTGCGTACTCCGTATCCAACGCATGCTCCGCGTCGATGTAGGCCGCGACGCCGCCACTGCGCTGGGCATTCGCGACCACATGCAAGCAGAGCGTGGTTTTACCGCTCGACTCCGGGCCGTAGATCTCGGTGATTCGGCCGCGCGGGATACCGCCCACGCCGATCGCCGCATCCAGGTTGATCGCCCCGGTCGAGATAGCCTCGACTCGGACCTTCTGATCCGCCCCAAGGCGCATGATCGAGCCCTTCCCGCAGCTCTTCTCGATCTGGGCGATGGCCAGGTTCAGCGCCTTTTTCTTGTCGTCCTGCAGGGTCGACACAGCCATTTCTCTCGTCCTCTCGGTCAGTTGTAGTCCGCTCTGGCCATGCAGCGTAATCGTACCGGGAACACCGGGCTTTTCATACCCGAAGAAAATACGAAAGCGCTGCGCGGATCTCAAGCGGAATGTGGGAGGGAAAATGCGTTGGCGACGTGTCGGACGCGCACCCGCTCTCCTTCGACGAGCACTCCAACCACGTCGAACCGGTACGACTCCGACGGCCGTCCATGCCGGTCGATCCAGACTGAGGCGGAGCGAACTAACTGGCGCTGTTTGCTCCAGTTAACCGCTTCGACCGGATCTCCGAACTCAGCTCCGCGCCGCGCCTTGACCTCGACGAACACCACCAGGTCGTCGCGTTCCACGACCAAGTCGATGTCCCGATGCCCGGAGCGGAATCGACGCTGGACGACGCGCCAGCCCTGACGCCGAAGCCACCGCTCCGCGATGCGCTCACCAAGCTCCCCGAAGTCCTGCCTGGCCGCCGACATGGGGCCGAAAGTATTTGGGCGACGGCGGGCAGTATCATCGCCGGATTCCGAGCTGGAGCATTTCGTTGCCCGGGACTGATACCGAGGTGGTGCGCCGAGCCTGGCACTCTAGTCGCCAGTCGTCAGGGACAGTCGTCAGGCGAACTGCGCCGGCAGCCACGCGCCGTTTGAGACTGACGCCTGACGACTGACCCTGACGACTCGAGTGCCGATCCCCTCGCGATCCGTGCGCGAACCCTAACGCGCTATCCGAACGAGCGCCGAGACGAGCTGCGCTCCCCCCATGGTCGGGAGGTCCAACGAGCTTCGAACGACGATCGGGTCTTGCTTGGTGACCCAGTACATGCCGCGTGCCGTGTCACCGGCGTGAACGGCCACGACCCAACAGTCGAACGTGCCGGAGGGAAGCTGCAGACGATCTTCTCCAATCACCGAGAGCCGCGTCGGTACCGTTGCGTTGCCGCCGAGCGATGCCGTGAACGTCATCGCCGAATCTTCCCAGCTTGGGCCGAGCGGCAACAGGCGAAGCATCGTCTCGAGCATCGCCGAGTTGATGAACGTCACCGCGGGCACCGGGGCGATGATCGATCGCCTCCCGGGAGGGCCGCTCGTTCCACCGAACGCGCTGTCGCCACGAAACTCGAGCGCGAGACGCGAGCTGTTGACCTTCGAGTTCAGATGGAGCGGCGTGAGCGCGGTGAGATCCAGGAACAGTGTATCCGTATCCACCGAAGAGCTATCGAGCGCCTTCATGTCCACGAGCAGCCAGGCCGGAGTGCCGGCGTAGCTCGAGAGGGACACCGTCACCGTCCGCGTGCCGACGATCGTCGTGCCCGCGTTGCGCTCCAGCGTCATCTGATAGACGTACTGCCCGGAGTGGAGCGTGGGCGACGTAATGCGAAGCCGATGCGGCCCAGAGTCTGTGGGAGGAACCTGCGCGGCAAGTCGTCGCGCGCTCGTCAGCGTGAGCGCGACGGTTGCGAGGCCGACGAATCCGCGGACGAGCTTCCCGCTCGGAGCGCCGACCCTACGCGCGCGGTCCACAGATGTGGTCGAGCTGGTCCAATCCAACGAGCACGTCCCGGGGTTTTGATCCATCAGGTGGGCCAAGGACACCGGCGGAATGTAGCTGATCGATGATGCGTGCAGCCCGGCCGTAGCCGACCTTGAGCCGTCGCTGTAAGAGCGACGTGGAGCCCTGCTGGTTCTGCACGACCACTTCCGCTGCCTCTCGAAACAATTTGTCGCGATCGCTCGCATCCGCCGACGACTCGCCGTCCGCCAGGCCTGCCTCGAGCGCTTCCTTCGCCCGAACCGCTTCGAGAATGTCCGGCTCGGCATCGTACGATTCGTCGACGACGAGTCCCTGCAAGGCCAGCGCGGCGCGCTTCGCGTCGCGCTTCCCCTGATACCAGCTCATCAGGCGTTCGGTTTCGTCGCTCGACAAATAGGCGCCCTGGAGCCGCGACGGTTCCGACTTGCCTGGTGGGATGAACAGCATGTCGCCGTTGCCCAGCAGCATTTCGGCGCCGGCGCCGTCGATGATCGTGCGGCTGTCGACTTGCGACGCGACGCGGAACGCGATGCGGCTCGGGAAATTCGCCTTGATCAGACCCGTGATGACGTTCACGCTCGGACGCTGCGTCGCGAGAATGAGATGGATGCCGATCGCGCGCGCCTTCTGCGCGAGCATCGCGATCGGCGTCTCGACTTCGCCCTGCACCGTCATCATGAGGTCCGCCATCTCGTCGATGACGACGACGATGTACGGCAACACCCCGCCCTTGTACTCGGTGTTCTCGAACGCGACGTCCGCGTTTTTCGGCAGCTTGAGTGGCGCGCCGCCGCCGTTCGCCTGCGTCTGCACGCGTCGATTGAAGTCCTGCACGTTGCGGCAGCCGTTCGCCGCGAGCAGCTCGTAGCGCTCCTGCATCTCCATCACGGCCCACTTGAGCACCGACGCCGCGTCGCGGTTGTCGGTGATCACCTTGTGACGGAGGTGCGGCAACGTGTTGTACACCGAGAGCTCGACCATTTTCGGGTCGACCATCAGGAAGCGCAGCGTCTTCGGCGTGTGCCGATAGATGAGGCTCGTGATGATCGTGTTCACGCAGACCGATTTGCCGGATCCCGTGGCGCCCGCGATGAGCAAGTGCGGCATCTTCGCGAGATCGGCGATCACCGGCTTCCCCTCGAGATCCTTGCCGAGCGCGATGGGCAATCCGCGCGGCGCGAGGAACTCGCGCGACTCTACCAATTCTCTAAACGAGACGATCTCCGAGACCGGATTCGGGACTTCGACGCCAACGGCGCCGCGTCCGGGAATCGGCGCGACGATGCGGATCGACGGCGCGCGCATCGCGAGCGCGAGATCGTTGGAGAGATTCGCGAACTGCCGAACCTTCACGCCAGGCGCCGGCTCGATCTCGAATTGGGTAACGACCGGACCCGTGGTTCGGCCAACCAGCTCGCCGTCCACGCGAAACGTGCGGAGCGCGTCCATGAGCTTCGCGCCCATCGCGTCGAGCTCGCGCTTGCTCGCGTCGTGATTCTGCTCGGGTACGGGCGCGAGCAGCTCGGGCGACGGCAGCTCGTCGCCGCTCGTGTCGGCGTGCGCGGTCGCCTCGATCGCCGCCGCAATCTCCGCGTCGTGATCGGCGAGCACCTCGGCTTTGGACTTCTTCTTCCGCTTCTTTCCGCCGAAGTCGTCGCCGAAATCGATGGGCAGGTCCACATCGCCCGCTGCGTCTTTCGCGAGCGAGGAGTCCATCGCCGGCATCTCTTCCGGCGGCGGTTCGAGCGCAAGCGCGAGTTCGACCGGCGTTTCCGGTTCGCCCTTTCGTCTGCGCTTCTTCGTCGGCTCGGACGCGACGACCTGAGCCGGGTCCTCCGCAACGCGAATGATCGGCGCGCGATGGCCCACGATGGCGCGGATCGGATTCCATGCGAGCGTTGCCGCCATGAGCACCGATGCGCTCAGCGTCACGACGACCCACGCACCGAACGATCCGAAAAGACCTCGCCACCATCCACCAATCAGTTCACCCCAAATGCCTGCCCCGGCGCTCGGCAAGCCGGGCGTGGGTTTCGGCAGCGCGAGGCCGAGTGCGATGGGGAGAAGAACGACGAGGCCCGCGAAGAAGATCATCCACGAGCGGTCGGTATCCGATTCGAGCCGGCCGAAAAGGCGCAGCGCGTGGACGGCCGGAACCAGAGGTATCAACACGACCGACGGCCAACCAACAAATGTGACCAGAGGGCTCGCGAGGAACTTGCCGACGAGGCCAACCGAGGCTTCGACGTTCACGCCGGCACGCATCGTTGCGAGTGCAAGTGCGCCAAAAGCGCCGGCGAGGAAAACCGCAAACAACAAGAGCGCGATCCCGAGGATTTCGCGCTTCAAGGTGGAACTGCTCACGGGTGTTACCGCTCCCGATCTGGGCCGAGCTTGGTGATCTGACGATCCTGATACAGCGGAATCACCGAATACGAATCTACCTCAGCGCACGCGGTGAGGTCATCCTCGAATCCTGCTTCGCGCAGTGCGCGCCCGTGCTCCGATGCTTCGAACAACTTCGCGATCTGCTCGTACCGCCGGTCGATCAACGCGCAGGTCTGGGCGGCGTCGTTCATCGTGACGCCGATCAAACGCTTTGAGACGTTCGCGACGAACCGACCCGCGCATCCAGCATCCTCGAGGGCGAACTGTCGCTCCCGTCCCGCGCAGACGAGCGTGATGTCGGTGCCGCCGCGAAGCGCGGTTCGCAGCATCGTGAGCACGGCCGTGTAGTTGACGTACGATGCAATCACCACGTCACGTGCACCCGCGGCGCTCGCGATGGCGCCCGTGCCGTTGGTCGTCGTCATGAGGATGGTCTTCCCTTCGACCACCTCACGCTTGAACTCGCTCGGCGAGTTGCCGAGGTCGAAGCCGGGGATCGGCCGCATGCGTCGCTCGCCCGCGAGCAGCACGTCGGCGCGCTCGAGGGCCTTGGAGCGCATGACGACTTCATCCGACGTCTCGAGCGGCACGACGGCGCGCGCGCCGTTCGCCAACGCCGCCGCGATCGACGTCGACGCGCGCAGCACGTCGATGACCGCGACCACTCGACCCGAAACCTCCGACGGGGTCAAACCGGCCCCGCCGAATACGACGTCGATCCGCACCTACGCGGGCTCCTTGAACAGGTCCGTCTCGCGTTCGAGGAACTTCGTGTCGACCTGACCGGCGACAAAGCGAGGGTTCTGCATCACCCGGGCGAGAAACGGAATCGTCGTCGTCACGCCTTCGATGATGAACCCATCGAGCGCGACGTGCATGCGGGCGATCGCCTCCTCGCGGTCGCGTCCCTGGCAAATCAACTTCGCGAGCAATGAATCGTAATACGGCGGCACCGTATAGCCATCATAGACGTGTGTATCGAGGCGCACGCCGGGACCGCCGGGAGGATGAAAGGCGAGAATTTTTCCCGGGGAGGGTTGGAAGTTGCGCTGCGGATCCTCGGCGTTGACGCGCACTTCGATGACGTGACCGCGAAGCGGCGGCAGCTCCATCACGCTCAGCTTCTCACCCGCCGCGACGCGAATCTGCTCCTTCACGAGATCGATCCCGGTGAGCATCTCCGTGACGGGATGCTCGACCTGGATGCGCGTGTTCATCTCCATGAAGAAGTATGAGCCGTCTTCGTCGAGCAGCATCTCGATCGTACCGGCGCCGACGTAGTCGATCGCCTTCGCGCCGGCGACCGCGTCGCGCCCCATGCGCGCGCGAAGATCCGGCGTCACCGCGGGGCTCGGCGCTTCTTCGATCAACTTTTGATGTCGGCGCTGGACCGAGCAATCGCGCTCGCCCAGGTGAATGACGTGCCCGTACTTGTCGCCGAGGATTTGAAATTCGATGTGGCGCGGGCGCGAGAGGTATTTCTCGACGTACACGTCGCCGTTGCCGAACGCCGACAGCGCTTCCGATCGCGCGAGCTGGAATGAGCGCGCGAAGTCGTCGGCGTCGCGTGCGACGCGCATGCCCTTGCCGCCGCCGCCCGCTGCCGCCTTGATGATCACGGGGAAGCCGATGCCTTTCGCGAACTCCAACGCTTCCTCGACATCTTCCACCGGACCTGGTGTGCCCGGAACGATCGGCACGCCCACTTCGGTCATCGCCTTACGCGCGGCGGCCTTGTCGCCCATGACGCGAATCTGATCGGCGGTGGGTCCGATGAAGTCGATCTTCGACGCGGCGCAGATGTCCGCGAACTCCGCATTCTCGGCGAGAAATCCGTAGCCCGGATGAATGGCGTCCGCACCGGTGATCTCGGCGGCCGCGATCAGGCGCGGAATGTTGAGATAGGATTCACGCGCGGGCGCCGGTCCGATGCACACGTCGTCGTCCGCGAAGCGCACGTGCAGCGACTCGCGGTCCGCTTCGGAGTAGACGGCCACCGTCTGCACGCCAAGCTCGCGACAGGCGCGAATGACGCGGAGAGCGATCTCGCCGCGGTTGGCGATGAGGACTTTGTTAAACACTGGGAAGGGGGAAGCGGGAAGGCGGAAGAGGGGGGATGAGGGGTTGGGGACGAGGGGAGACCAGAAGGCGGAAGACCGGTCCCCTAGTCTGTCGTCCCGCTTCCCTCAGATCCCTTCCCCCCGCTTCCCGCTTCCCCCTTCCCTCTTCCCTCATTGATTCTCCTCGAACCCCGACCACGACGTGTCGCTCGTGCCCGAAACGCCCTGCACGCGCAGCGCGAACTCGGCCGGGCTCGTCGCGTAGAACACCGCGCTCTCGTACGAGATGACGCCGCGCGAGTAGTGCTGCATCAGCGATTGGTCGAATGCCTGCATGCCGTACTGCACCGCGCCCTCTTTGATGAGGTCCGGGATGTTCAGCATCTTTTCCATGTCGCGGATCTGGTCGCGCACCGCGGCGGTGTTGATGAGCACTTCGCACGCCGGAATTCGGCCGGCCTTGTCGGACCGCGGCACGAGTCGGAGCGAGACGACGGCCTGGAGCGCGCTGGCGAGCGAGAAGCGAACCTCCGCCTGCTGGTGCGGCGGGTAGAAGGATAGCACGCGGTTGATCGTCTGCGTCGCGTCCATCGTGTGCAGCGTCGAGAACACGAGGTGGCCGGTGTCGGCCGCTTTCAGCGCCGTGTCGAGCGTTTCGAGATCTCGAATTTCGCCGATCAGGATGACGTCGGGGTCCTGGCGCAGCACGCGGCGAAGCGCCTGGCCGAACGTCGCCGTGTCCGTGCCGACTTCGCGCTGGTTGATGTGGCAGTTGATGTCACGGTGGAGGAACTCGATCGGATCCTCGATCGTGATCACGTTCGCGCGACGGTTCTCGTTGATGTGCTGGATCATCGCCGCCAGCGCGGTCGACTTGCCCGAGCCCGTGACGCCGGTGACGAGCACGAGCCCGCGCGGCTTCATCGAGATCTCTTCCAGCACGGGCGGGAGATTGAGCTCACTGATCGTGCGCGCCTGATACGGGATTGCACGCATCGCGTAGCACAGCGAACCGCGCTGCTGATAGACGTTCACGCGGAAACGCCCGATCCCCGGCACGCCGATCGCGAAGTCGCATTCCTTCTCGTCCGCGAACTGCTTCACCTGGCGCGGCGTCATCAGCTGTTCGGCGAGCGCGCGCAGGTCTTCCGGACGAAGGGGCGACTGATTGAGCGTCTCGAGCTCGCCGTCGACTCGCACGGTCGGTGGGCGGCCCACCTTGAGGTGCAAGTCCGAGCCGTTGCGGCCGATCAGCTCCTGGAGCACGCCCTTGAAGTTCAGGCCAGAAGCTTGCCCGCTCTGCGTCGAGGGTGCCGCGTCAGCGGCGTGGGCCGGATTAGCCATTGGGATCGATCTTGTAGAGGACCTGGCCGTACTCCACTGGTTGCGCATCCTGCGCGAGAATCTCGCGGATGACGCCCGAGTACTCCGATTCGATCTCGTTCATGATCTTCATCGCCTCGATGATGCAGAGGATCTGCCCCTTCGAGACGCGATCACCGACGGACACGTACGCCTTGGCGCCGGGTTCCGGCGACTTGTAGAAGGTGCCGACCATCGGCGACTTCACTTCGAGCGCCGTGGACTTGGGCGGCTCCGGCGCCGGTGCAACTTCGGCCTCGTTCACCGGCGCCATTCCCTGCGCCGGCGTCACGCGCCCGACCGGCGCCGCCGGTACCATCGTCTGGATGGGCAACGGCGCAGCCATCTGCACGGCTCCGCGCTGCTGCGGACTCTTGGAGATGCGGATCTTCATCCCCTTGTCCGACGTGATCTCGATCGAGTCCACCGTCGATTCGTCGACGATCTCGATCAGTTTTTTCACGTAGCGTAAGTCGATCATAGTCTCTATCGGCGTGTGCGACTGCAGATCCCTCGCCCGGTGGAGCGCGGCATGAACGACTCGGGATCACGATTCACGATCTCAATCACCCGAGCTCGATCAGCTCTCGAGGAAAGCTGGTGAGGATCTTCGGGCCGTCCGGACCGAGGAACACGTCGTCCTCGATGCGAACGCCCCCCCAACCTGGGCGATAGATCCCCGGCTCGATTGTCACCACAGCACCTTCGGCAAGCGTCGCGTCGGCCGTGCGGGCCAATCGCGGCGCTTCGTGCACCTCCAAACCCAGGCCATGGCCCAGGCTGTGGCCGAACAAATCTCCGTATCCGCGGTGCTCAATGTAGTCGCGCGCGATGGCGTCGGCATCCCGACCCGTCATGCCCGCGCGTACCTTGCTCGCCGCCTGTTCGTTCGCCGCCCGCACCACTTCGTAGACTTCCCGCTGGTCGGCGCCGGCGCGCCCGACGACGAAGGTGCGCGTGACGTCCGCGCAATAGCCGCGGGTCTCCGCCCCGAAATCGAGGAGAAGGAAATCTCCAGGCTCGATGCGCCGAGTGGACGATCGCGCATGCGGCAGCGCGGAGCGCGGACCCGAGGCGACGATCGACGGGAACGGAAATCCTTCACTCCCCTCGTCGCGGAGCGCCTTCTCGAGCGCGCCCGCCACTTCGAGCTCCGTCATTCCAGCATGTACCTGCGGCAGCGTGCGATCGAGCGCACGCGTGGCAATGCCGTTCGCCGCCTCGATGAGCGCGAGCTCGCCAGCGTCCTTTCGCTCACGTAGCGACTCGACGAGATCCAGCGTTGGCCGCCACTGCCAACGTGCGCCCGCTTCGAGCAGACGCTGAAAGTCGCGATGCAGTAGATGCCCCGACTCGAAGCCGACGACTTCGAGATAGGCAAGCTCGCTGAGCCGCTGCCACAGTCCCGTCCACAGACTCTGCGGCTCGATGCTGATGCGAGCGAGATCGCCGACTTCTTCGGCGATCTGCGTTTGATAGCGAAAATCCGTGATGAGGACGACATCGCGTTGGCTCACGAAGAGCAACGCGCTAGACCCGGAGAAACCGGTCAAGTAGCGAACATTGGGCAAGCTCGTGATGAGCAGCCCGTCCACATGCGCAGCCGTGAGGCCGTCGGCGAGGGCCGACAATCGGCGCCGGCGAGGATCAACCACGAGCGGCGATCGATCGGGTGAGCCCGCGCAGCGCGAGCTCATAACCATACACACCCAACCCGCAGATCGAGCCGAGCGCCGCCG
>Ga0207652_10002558_pt1 | contig 15263 bp, 13 predicted proteins | sample KBSC63BmetaG_FD_184334 | JGI IMG/M metagenome (GOLD analysis project Ga0207652, IMG submission 184334) | Corn rhizosphere microbial communities from Kellogg Biological Station, Michigan, USA - KBS C6-3B metaG (SPAdes) (version 2) | ecosystem: Host-associated > Plants > Roots > Rhizosphere ... | reverse complement strand
CGGGTAGCGGATGCGTGGTGGCATCGGCGTTGTGCAGCGTGATGGGTGCGAGCGGCGAGGCATTCGGATCGCGCTGCCAGATGTCGATATTGCGTTGTGCGACGGCGGCGACGTCTTTGTTGAGTTCGACGCCTTCGATGGCGCGAAAAGGAAATTGCGAAGCCAGCATCATCGCACGGCCTTTGCCGGCGCCGATATCGAGGAAAGTGTAGCGCTCGATGGAGTGCACAGGCGCGGTGAGTTGAAGCCAGTGGTCGAGCACGGTTTCGAGAATGCTAGGCGCGACGCCGTAGTAAGCGGTGAGTTCTTCGGGTTCGATCGAGGTGCCGCGGGCGATCTCTTTTCCGAAAAGAATGCCGGACGTGTCGGTGCCATGACGGACATCGAAGGGGTGAATCGCGGGAATAGATTTGCGGCGTGGCATAGTGAGGTGGTCCGTTGAAACAGGTCTCTCCACTGCGGCCGCAAAGTGCGCTGCCTTCGGTCGAGATGACACAGTTTCACTCATACAAAAAATCTGTTCTGAAATCCACTTGCAACCGGATTATCGCAGAATCGGAAACGGCGTTGGTAAGAGTGTGATGCTGGTCCGCGAGATTGCCGGCAGACCGGCGAGGCGGTTTTCGATCTGGGCTTGAAGCTGAGCGATGGCGGCTTCATCGGCCGTTGGCGCAGTGAGAGTGATGTGCGCGATGTAGCGTGCGGGCACGCCCGGAATGTTCGCGCCGGGAGCGTCATTGTCGCGCGTCAGAGTGGCGGAGCGGATGAGGCCCAGGTCGACGATATTGCGTTTGAGAATCGGATCGTAGCAATCGCGGAGTGATTGCAGAAGTTCCGCGTCTGTCACTTTGCGATGTCCCGATGGTTGGTGACGCAGGAATCGACGTGTCCCTTCGTTTCAGCGAGCCAGCCGGGCTTGGTGGTTGCGTAGAGGTGCTCCTGGCGATAGAAGAGGAGCCAGGTTTGGCAGCCATGCAGTTCGGTGAGTTCGCCGGGCGTGGTCTGCGGCGGCACCGCAGTGGCGTTGGTGTTGTCGATGGCCTGGTTGAGAGCTTTGAGCGCAGGTTCAAACTGTGGGCCGGGAGCGTCGCGGAGCTTGGCGGCGGTGTCGTAGACGTCCCAGGCGGGCGAGGTGCCACGGCTGTACGTGTAGCTTACGAAGGTCGAGGGCTGTTGCCGCGCGCGGTGGGAGCGCCATAGGTTGAAGGCGCCGAGGCCGAGGATGATGACGATGAGAATGTAGTGACGCGGCCGGAAGCGCATGGCGATTTCCTAATGGGTGCGTTCGACGAGGTATTGAGCGAGTGACTTGAGCGGAGTGGCGGCGTCGCCGAAGGGTTCGAGCGCGGCGAAGGCGTCGGCGATAAGCTCGGCCGCGTCGTGCTTCGATTGCGGAATGCCGAAGACTGCGGGCCATGTGGCTTTATCGGTGGCAGTATCTTTGCCGGCGGTCTTGCCGAGCTCTTCAGAAGTCTGCGTCATGTCGAGAATGTCGTCGACGATCTGGAAGGCGAGACCGGCTTTTTCGCCGAAAGTGCGCAGGCGGATGATGATGTCCGACGCATTGTGCGGAGCGGAGGGCGCGGCGCCCAGGCCGAGCAAACCGCCGGCGACGATGGAGACGGTAATCAGTGCTCCGGTTTTGGCGCGGTGGATGCGCTCAACGAGCTCGGCGCTGGGTTTGCTGCCGCCGCCTTCAATGTCCATGACCTGGCCGCCGATCATGCCGGGGGGCAGAGAGCCGGGAAGGTCTGCGCCGACTCCGGTGCCGACAGCGATGGCGACTTCGCGCAGGATAGCAACGGTCGTAGGCGCGGGTGCGGGAAGTTGCGCGATGGTTTGGAAGGCGAGGGTCTGCAGGGCGTCGCCGGCGAGGATGGCGGTGGCTTCTCCGAAGGCGACGTGGCACGTCGGCTTGCCGCGGCGCAGATCGTCGTTGTCGAGAGCCGGCAGGTCGTCGTGGATCAGAGAGTAGGTATGCAGCATTTCGATGGCGGCGCCGAGGTCGGCTGCGCCACGGACAGGCAGGTCTTCAGGCGTGCCCGCGACCATGCGTGCGGCTTCCATGCAGAGGATGGGACGCAGGCGTTTGCCGCCTGCGAAGGTCGAATGCCTCATCGCCCGGTGAATGGAGTGCGGCTCCGTGGTGGCGGCGGGGAGCAGGCGCTCGAGGGCGGCGTCGGTAAGGGTGACGCCGGTGGTGAGAAGGGTTTTAACGTCGGTGTTCATCGGGCTCAAGCTTCGATTCTACGCGAGCGGCCGATGAAGATGAGCGCGGCGTAAGTGCCGGCGGCGAGGATGCTGATGAGGAGGCCGAGTTGCTCGTCCAGGGTGCGGCGCCAGGTGATGTGAATGGTGTAGTCGCCACTGTGGTATGGGGCGATGGCGATCAGGCCGTCATCGCGCGGAATGTGGGCCGGATCGAGCGGGCTGAGGCTGTTCGGGTCGTCAACGACGATGTTCCAGTTGGGGTAGTCGCGGAGGTTGAGGATGAGCGCCTCGTGCTTCTGGATGTAGACGTGGAGATCGATGGGTTCGCTGGAGAACGGGAGTGTGCCCGCAGGCGCTGGGGTGGAGGATTGCGTGTCTGGCAGCGTCAGCGGCGGAGTGATGAGCGTTTGCGGGTTGGGCGTGGTGTTGGGCGCAAAGGCTGCCGGGTTGGTGGAGATCCAGTAGGGTGGGTCGTCGCCGCGGAGGACGTCGTTGTCGGCGTTCGTTGGAGTGTACTCATCGGTGGGATCGACGCCGTGGTGGGTCGCAAATTGCTGGGCGCGTGTCGTGGGAAGGTCTTCGGGGTCGCAGTGCTGGCGGTAGGTGTGAATGCCGCCGAAAGTGAGTACAGAGACCAGGACGAAAGACACTGGGATTGCGACGGTATTCCGCAGTGAGACGTTACGGAGCAGGAGCCCTATCGCGAGGGACAGAACGACCGCGAGGACAGACAGGAGTCGCCAGGGGAATTGCAGGAAGGCAAGTTCGGGTAGGTGGTTCCAAAGAGGTGTAGATGCAGGAGTGACGAGAAAGGAGATGCAGAGAGTGAGGATAGTCAGGATGACGGCGGTCGATGGCATGGCCACTTCTGCGCATAAGAAGCAGGTCTCGCCATCCCGCGTTTCACGCGTCGTTGGAGGGGACAAGGTTGGGGGCTTGTGAAGAAGCAGCGTGAGGACGGCGGCGGTTGCGGCGATCAGCAGGATGGCGGCCAGAATGGAGGCGGTGTGGAGGACCACATCGTGGTCGGGGTCGCCCGTGTGGCCGAAGAGGAAGTTGTCCTGGAAGCGCATGTTGGGAATGATCGCCATGGCGATCTGGACGAAGCGGCGCTCGTAGGCCGCAGGGATGAGGTAAAACGCGGGGAGGGCGAGGCCGAGGGCGGTGCCTGCGATGGCGGTTAAGGCCAGCTTTAGGGCGGGGTTCATGGTTGAAAGGGTGGAATGGGCTTGCGGTGTTTGAGGGGCTGGCAGGTCCTTCGACTGCGCAACTCGCAAAATGCGCGAGTTGCTTCGCTCAGGATGGTGGAGTTGTGGAGGGTGTTCAAGAGATTCAGGGTTCCGAAGCGAGAGGATGAGGCGGATGGCGATGATGACCGCAAGCGTGTAGGAACCCATCACGGCAGCGGGAGCATTGGTGAGCCAGAGCAGGGCGAGGGGTAGTGCAATGCCACGGACCTTCGGACGCGGGCGCAATGCGGCGAGGAACAGGAGCGGGAGCCAGGCGGCGGCGAGGAGTTCGGCGTAGGCGGTGCGCTCGAACGCGTTGAACAGCATGTAGGGATTGGCGATGTAGAGTGTTGCGGCGATGAGGGCTGCGTTCGGCGGGACAAAGTGGTTTGCGAGGCGGTACATGGTGAAGCCCGCGGCGGCGAGGCAGACGAAGGTATAGGTCGCGGGCAGCAGGCTCGTTGGGATGAGGAAGGTGAGGAGTGCACCGAACATCCACGAGAGCGGCGGATAGAAGATGAAGCGCGGCTCGCCGGCGTTGAAGGCGGCGGAGAACGTCCAGTGCGGTTGCAGGTTTCCGTGGCGGAGTTGTTGTGCGGCGTCGAACCAGGATTGGAGGTGGAAGTCGATGTCGTGACCGCAGGAGCAGCCGAAGGCCAGCAGCGGCAGGGTGGCGATGAGGGCGGCGCAGAGGATCAGGATGTGGTGGCGCCGCATGGTGTTAGCGTATCGCGTCGGAGTGTGGGAGCGGCGGGATTCGGCGGTCGGCTTCGCTACACCGGCCCGAGCGGATGATGGGGCTGCGGCGGCAGTTCCATCTGGATGACATCTCCCGGCCGGACTTCGCCGGCGATCAGGACGATACTCATGATTCCGGCACGACGGACTTTCTGGCCCTCGCCGTCGCGCTCGCCCCAGAGATGTTGCTGCAGACCGGCTCGAAAGTCGTCGATCTTGCTGCACGGGGTGCGGAGGCCTGTGACCTCGACCACGGCGGTTGCGCCGAGATGAAGTCGAGTCCCGAGCGGGAGCGACAGCACGTCGAGGTTGCGGGTGAGGATGTTTTCGCCGAGATTGCCTGGCTCGATGTGGAAGCCTTTGGTGGCGAGTTCGTCGAGCATCTCCGCGGCGAAGAGGTGGACCTGGCAAAGGTTCGGCTGCGTCGGGTCGCGGCGCTTGAGGTAGAGGTGCTGAACGGTCACGCCCCGGTGGGCGTCGCCTTCCACGCCTTCGCCGGGGACCAGGCGGATAGAAGGCTGCGGCGTTTTTGAGAAGCCGTGCGCGGTGCTGCGGGAGACGGCTTCGACGAGGGCGCTCATGGTTGCAGAGTAAGGGTGTGCGTGGCGGGGGCGTTATGGAGCGGCAGCGGAAGCGTGGTGCCGGCGAGCCAATGGGGAAGCTGGTCGAGATACCAGGGACTGACAGGATTGCCGGATTCGCCGGTGGTGATGTTCGACATGGTGGCGGCGGGGTTGGCGAGGTCGGCGGTGAAGCGCTCCGAGGGACCGAACGTACGGCCGGTCGCTTTAATCGTCGAGCCGTCGCCGGGGACGACGCGCGGGCCTGATCCCGGAGTGATGCCGAGCAGATGTGAGAGGTATGGGTTCGACAGGAGCGGGTGATTGAGCTCAATGGGGTGAGTCTTGCTGAAGCTCCAGGTGGCGAGATCGGCCGGCGCATGGGCCGTCGTGAGGCCGCGATCGACAGCGGTGGCGAGAAGGTCGTTCCAGTTGGCAGTGCCGGGCGGAAGCCAACGCGCAGGCTGGTGCAGGACGAGTTGTTCGAGGACGAATCCCTGCTCGCCCCAGCTATAGAGTTTGGCGATGCCTTCGGGCGTGGTGTCCTTTTGGGCGATGTTGGCGGCGCGGTCGTGGGCGGTGATCTGTGGGACCAGCAGCATCGGCCACAGCTCGGCGCGTGTTGCCGCGACGATTGCGGGCGCGGCGGCGGTTACGTCCACGTCGCCATTCCACGCACGAAGAATGTCTGCGGCCTGGTGGAGGCGAGCGGTGTTGTGCGACTTGTCCGTAGTGTGGTCAAGGGCGTAGGCGAGGCGCTGTGCGAGCGCGAGATCGAGCTCGGAGTGGACATCCATCTCGATGCGGAGCATGTCGGCGGGCTTGAGACCGGTGCTGTCGGCGAGGATGTGGGTGATGCGCTCAACGCGGTAGGGGGAGGCCCAGTTGAGCGCAATGGCGTACGGGTAGTCGTCGTTGGAGATGCGGTTGTTGGCCGTAGCGAGGAAGCCGGTCGAGGGGTTCGCGATGGCGGGGAGCTGCGCGTAAGGAATGTAGCCGGACCACTGCGCGTTGGAGTCGAGTGCATCGACTGGAACAGCGGGAATGGGGGATCCGATGGTGTAGCCGATAGGCGGCGGCGGGGTTGGGATGGGTGATTCGTTGAGTGGGGCTACGGGTTCCACCGGCTTGATGCGGCGTTGCGGACGGTAGGCGGCGCTCAGGAGTCTCGGCGCGATGAGTGAACCGGATTCATCGGCTGGAGGTGCGGCGATGCCGTCTGGAAGCTGGCCGGGCGGTGGAGCGAGCGGATGATGCTCGGCGGGGCCGCGGATGGGGATGCGGCCGATGGCCTGGTAGCCAATGTGGTTGTGGTCGTCGGCATAGATGAGGTTGAGAGTCGGGCCGCCGAAGTTGGCGAAGGCGGCGACCAGCGCCGGGCCATCGACGGCCGCGTTCGCAGCGAGAAATGGCGCGTTGACGGTGGCGGGGTCGTAGGCCGTCCACGCAAGCGAGAGCGCGCGGTGCTCGGTTGGATAAAGGCCGGAGATGATAGGCGTCGCTATTTGTGTAGAGCCGATATTGTGGGTGGTGGTAAGAACGTCGAGCGTAACATCGGAGGCGCCACGGACGCGGATGTGCTCGCTATGGTGCTCCACTGCTGCCCAGGAACCGTCCGGGCGCTGGAACTCGGTAGACGCGCCGGTGCCGCGCAGATGTTCGATAGTGATGTCCTGCACATCGCCGCCGAGATTGGTGAAGCCCCAGGCGACGTGGGCGTTGCGGCCGACGATAACGAACGGAGTTCCGGGAAGCGTGAGACCGGTGACATCGAGTGCGCCGTCTGCCGAGTGCAGTGCGGCTTCGTACCAGATACCCGGAACGCCGAGTGCGAGGTGCATATCGTTCGAGACCAGAGGCATGCCGCTGGCGGAGCGAGTGCCCGCGACGGCCCAGTTGTTGGAGCCGGAACGGCAGTCCTCACACGTCTGGAGCGAAAGCGCGGACTTTGCCGCGAGCAGGTCGTGCGGAGAGGTTGTCAGTCTGGATTGCGAGTCGTCGAGTGGGATTTGTTCGATCTCGGGGCGCGGGCTGACAAGGTCGGGAACGGATGCGGCGGGTGGATGGTCGCGCCAGGAGCCGACAGGGTAGAGGTCGGGCAGCAAGTCCGGCACAATGTGCGCGGAGAAGCTTTCGCGGAGGAGCTTGGTGGGGAACTCGGTGGATAGGTCCTGTGTCATCGCGAGGGCGACGAGCAGGGAATCGCGCGGCGTCCACGCCGCGGGCGCGTAATGCAGGAGGTGGAATTCGACCGGTAGATGGTCACCGTTTTGAGTGATAAAGGCGTTGACGCCGCGGGCGTAGGCATCGAGCTGGTGTAGCTGGTCGGCGGGGAGCACGGCGATGGCGCGATCAGCGGCGTTGCGGAGTTGCAGAGTGCGTTGAGTGCGGTCGTGCTCCACAAGGCTGGGGCCGAGAATTTCGGCGAGGTCTCCGGCGGCGTGGCGGCGGAGAGTGTCCATCTGCCAGAGGCGGTCCTGCGCGGTGACGAAGCCCTGGGCGAAAAGTGCGTCGTCGACGTTGGCGGCCTGGATGGAGGGCACGCCGTGCTCGTCGCGTGTCACGGTAACGGCTGCGGTGAGACCGGCGGCGTGGAGTGTGCCGTCAATCTGCGGCAGCGCGGCGCGCATGGCGTGGCGGAGATAGATTCCAGCACCGAAAATCGCGGCGACGGAGAGGATGAGGAGCACGAGGACTGTGCGCAGGACGAGGCGAAGCGGACGCCGGCGAGGCCGTTTGGCCTCCGGCTGCACTGGTTCCGGGGACGCTTCGTCAGGGCGGGTGAGGAGTCGCGGCTCGGCGGGTTCGTTGGATTCGGGTGCGTCTGGATCAGATGGGAGGAAAGTCATGCGCTGAGATGATTTTAGGCGATGACGGCGTCGGACTCCGGTGGAATGCTGTGGGTTTTCGCCAGTGGCTCCAGTTCGGGCTGTGCGCCGGCGGACGTCGTGAAACGAACGATCACCATGACCAGGATGAGAGTCGGAATGACAAAAACGCTGCCTTCGGGGCCCGTCTTTCCACCGGACAGGAGCGGGTTGCCGGTAGGGTGGGTGTTGAAGAGGCGACCGGCGCTAAGGAAGCCGCTGTCGGGAACGCCGTAGAGGAAGCTCTGCGCCCAGTCCCACGCCATGTGAAAGCCGATGGCCCACCACAGCGAGCCGGTGTGCCAGAGTGCATAGCTGAAGACCATGCCGGCGAGGAAGACGGCGGCGATTCCGGGTGCGGACTCTCCAGGGTTAAAGAGGTGTCCCGCGCCGAAGAGACAGGACATGAAGATTGCGGCGATCCAGAATGCGACGGCGCGTGCATGGGTTTGAGAAATGCGCGCACCTAAACCGTACAGGCCGCGAGTAAGGCTGTATTGGAGATAGCCGCGAGTCAGGTACTCCTCAAGCAGACCGACGGAGAGAAAAGCAAGGAGCCATTTGGCACCAAAAACGAATATGGCGGAGCCAGAGAGCGCGCGGCCATCGAACACGAGAACGTGCGTGGCGCGGAGAGTGCCGACCAGCATGGATAGCGTAGCGAGTCCCCAGAACGCTCCGGGAAGAAAGTCGCGGAGGCGGTTACGGCCGACGCCGTAGACGCGAAAACGGCGGCGCTCGATGCGGGCCATTATCCCTACGGTGAGTGCAAGGACCACGAAACTTGATCCGTCTTCGGCGATTGTGCCGCGCGCTCCTACATCACTTACCTGTTTCGGCGGCCCGGATGGAGAGGATGCTGATTTTGACGATCTCGGCAGGGGGCTCTTGCCTTCGGCAAGGCGCGTGCCGATAGCGAGCGCGAAGGACAGGATGCTGAAAATCAGGATGAAGATCGCGATTCCCCAGCCGGCACGCAGACCGAAACGGCCGATGAAGGGATTTGTGCCGTCGTCAACCGGTGCCGGGAGGCGGGGTTCGTCTGGGGATGGCACGGCAAGTTCAACGTCTTCCTGCATTTTGGGCTCCCTTTTGTTGCTGCATCCGGTGTGTAGACAGGATACTGGAAGAAAGTCGGCGGTATCGTTGGGTTTATAAGTATGGGGATGGAGCTGCACGCGTTACAAACCGTATTTCTGCTGCTGATGGTGATCGTTGCGGTGTTTGCCGTCGTCGCGGAGCGGTTGCATGTGCCTTATCCGATTGTGATGGTGCTGGCGGGGCTGGTGTTGAGCTTCGTTCCGCATATGCCGCGCATTCCGCTGGATCCTGATTTGGTGTTTGCAGTGATTCTGCCGCCGCTGCTCTATAGCGCGGCATGGGTCACAAGCTGGCGGGAATTTCGCGCCAATCTGGTGACGATCATCATGCTCGCCGTGGGGCTGGTGGCATTTACGGTGTGGGGTGTGGCGGAGGTTGCAGACCGCTTTATTACGGCGCTGGATTGGAAATCGGGTTTTGTGCTGGGTGCGGTGGTGTCGACGACCGATTCTATTGCAGCGTCGTCCATTGCGACGCGGGTTGGCCTGCCGAAGCGCGTGATGGATACGCTGAACGGCGAGAGCCTGGTGAACGATGCGACCGGTCTGCTGGCCCTGCAGTTCGGCTTGATGATGGTGGTACACGGGCAGACGCCGACGGTGGGCATGGGTGTTGCCAAATTGCTGTGGCTGATTGCCGGTGGGTTGGGAGCGGGATTGTTGGTAGGGGTGGTGGTCGCGTTCTGTGAGCGGTTTGTCGACGACGGGCCGGTAGAGATTGTGCTGAGCATTGTGACCCCCTATGCCGCCTATCTGGTGGGTGAGGCGGTGGGTGCATCGGGTGTGTTGAGCGTCGTGACGGCCGGACTATTTTTGAGCCGGCGAAGCGTCAAGTTTTATTCGCCGGAAGTGCGGATACAGTCGCTGGGTGTTTGGCAGGCAATCGATTTTGCGCTCAACGGTCTGGTGTTCTGCCTGATTGGACTACAACTGCCGTATGTACTGGCAGGTATCAAGGGGTATGACTGGAAGACGCTGGTGTTGTATGGCACGGTTTTCAGCGCCATCCTGATTGCGTTGCGGCTGGTGTGGATGTATCCGGCGGGAACGGTGGCCTGGTGGATACGGAAACATATTTTGAAGCAGACCGCCAAGCCTCCGACGAAGAAGGGTATTTTTATCATCGGATGGACCGGCATGCGGGGCGTTCTGGCGCTGGCTGCGGCGTTTGCGTTGCCGGAAACGCTGGCGGATGGGCGGCCGTTCCCGCAACGGAATCTGATTGTATTTCTCGCCTATGTGGTGATTCTGGTGACGCTCGTGGGGCAGGGACTTACGCTGCCGTGGGTCATTCGCAAGCTGGGGTTGGCTGGACTCGACACGGAAACCGCGGCAGAGGTTCGTGCGGCGCGTAAGGCGATGCTGGAGGCGGCGCTGGCGTGGCTGCACCGTGAACGTGTAACGGACTCGCCCAGGGCGGCCCATTTCTATGATGATGTCGCGCACCAGATCACGCATCGGCTGGCTTCTCTGGATGAAGATGACAGCGAGGCGCACCCGGCGAAGTTTGGCAAACTGGTGCAGATCGAGCAGGGCGCCGCGCGGGAAAAGCGCCGGGTGTTGTTGGCAATGCGTGACTCCGGCCGGATCGGCGACGAAGCGTTGCGGACGGTGGAGAACGACCTGGACTTGCAGGAAATTCGGTTCGACCGAGAGCAGATGGGGTAGGTTGGATGGAGGACAGAGTTTGAAAGTGAGTGTGAGCTGGTGAACTGCAGAGTTTTTTATCACGACAATTGTTTTGACGGCGCCTGCTCGGCGTCGCTGTTTACGCGGTTTCATCGCGAGTGCATCGGGACGGCGGAGACGTTCGACTATCAGGGCCTGAAACATCGCGTGGGCGCGCTGTTCGATGAGAGCTGGTTTGAGGCCTCGGATATCAATGCGATTGTGGACTTTAAATACTCGCCTTCGCCGAAGGTGGAATGGTGGTTCGATCATCATCTGTCGGCGTTTATGACGCCTGAAGACGAGGCGGGATTCCGCCGCGGGCAGGCCGATGGGTCGGAAACGATGCGAAAGTTTTTCGACCCCAGCTATACGAGCTGCACGAGCTGGATCGCGCATATTGCGAGCACGAAGTTTGGTATGGATGTCGCGCCGTTGGCGGAACTGATCCATTGGGCGGACATTGTCGATGGAGCGAAGTATGAGAGCGCGACGTCGGCGGTCGAGATGGGCGACGCGGCGATGAAGCTGACGATGGTGATCGAGAGTGCCCCCGAAAGTGAGTACGTGCAGCGGATCATTCCGCTGCTGACCGCGATGAGCCTGGAAGACGTGCTGGCGCAGCCGTTTATCCAGGAGCGGCTGGAGCCGCTGATGGTCGCACACCGGGCGTCCATTGAGCTGATTCGCGAGCGGTCCCATTGCGAACGCGGTGTGATTACGTTCGACATCACCGACCAGCCGACCGAAGGGTACAACAAGTTCATCCCGTATTACCTGCATCCGGAAGGGACGTACAACGTGGGGTTGTCGCGTTCGAGCTTTAGGAACAAGGTCTCGGTCGGAACCAATCCGTGGACGAAGAAGCCGGCGAGTGAACTCGCGAATCTGGCTGCGATCTGCGAGCGGTATGGTGGTGGTGGACACGCGCGAGTGGGGGCGATTAGCTTTCCCGTGGAAAAGGAAGACGAGGCGCGGATAGCCGCGGCGCAGATTGTGATGGAATTGCGGGATCGGGAGTAGTTCTATTCAGAAAATCGTCGCGGCTTCTTTCGTGCTGCATGTCGGATGGACGCGAGTTCCACAGCGTCATCTTTCAAGCGGTAATACAAAATGTAAGGAGTACCGGAAACTGGAAGTTCTCGTTTTTCGGACGAGGTTCCCGGTCGGCCTGATCGAGAAAATCTTTCGAGTTGATCGACGCGTTCATAATCACCGAAGCTTGCTTGTGGGCAGCGCGAAGGCTGTCTTTGGCAATGTAATCGTGAATCGCCTTGAACTGAACAGAGGCAAGCTTAGACCAGCGAATCACGCTGCTTCCGGCTTTTCGGTTTCACTATGTTGAGCACGGAACCAAGCCACCACTTCTTCGTGTGAAACGGTTTCACCGGCGTCGAGCTGGCGGTATCCTTCGTCCAGGTCCGATTGAAGATCCTCATAGTCTGAAAGATAGTCCGCAAGAGCATCGCGCAAGATAACCGCACGATCTACGGAGCGATTGGAAGCGATCTCGTCGACTGTGGCGATCATGTCTTTTGGAACTTCGAAAGTGACGGATTCAACGCTCATGAATGCAGAATATTTCCGGAAAGGATGTTCCGCAAGCCAGTTCCGGGCAATGTGTACCAGCAGGATTCGAGAGTTATGTTAGAAGTGAGTGGGCCAATCGCGAGCACCGTGCTCGATGCTCAAGATTTGTATAGCGCCGTGCAAAATGCGATACGGGACAACGTAGGGAGTGTTTGAAACTACCAGTTCTCGCGTTCCTTCGATTCTTCCAACCTTGCCAACGTTCGGAAAGGCACTGAGCTGGCGAGTCGCGTTGAAGATTAAGCGAACTTGTTTCAATGCGGCGCGCGGATTGTCCGCTGCAATGTGTTTCTTTTATTTCATTCAGGCGTGAAGCCGCATGCTCGGTCCAGCGGATCACCATTTCAGGCGACCTGTCCGAGAGACTCCAGTATCTTTTCCCAGCCTTGAATGCGATTCTCGATTTCCGATTCATCGAGCAATAGACCTGCATCGGCTTGTTGCAGGCCGATGGCCACCGACGCGCGGAAGCCTTTGTCGTAGGACAGGTAGCTTTCCATAAGGCTCTGTAGAGCTTCTTCACGGCTCAGTGATACAGAGGCCACAGCGTCGTCAAATGCCCGTAAGGTGTCTTCAGGAGTTTCAAACGTGATGGCTTTCATGCTCATGCCCATTAGAATAGGCTCCTTTCATTCTGATCGCAACGGCTCTTTCTAGTGGCGGGTCAGGTCGTTATAGAAGACGAATACCGCGAACATGATGAGGCACACGAAAGCGAGTTGGTAAACCCGCTCTTTGATCTGCTGGTTGAGGTCGCGGCGCATGATGCTTTCGATGGCGAGGAACAGGATCATGCCGCCGTCAAGGATGGGAATCGGAAGCAGGTTGAAGATGCCCAGTTGCAGAGAGATGAAGCTCATGAAGCGGAGCAGAGACCACGTGCCATTTTGCGCTGCGACATCGATCTGTTGAGCGATGCCGACCGGGCCGCTGAGGGCTTTGACGGAGACGTGGCGGGTGAAGAGGCCTTGCAGCACGCGGAAAGTCATCGTCGCATCGTCGAGGTTGTCGCTGACCGATTGCTTGACTGCAGCGCCGAAACCAAGATGCTCGACTTTCGTGGGCGCGTGCTGATTGGAGAAGCCGAGGCGAAATCCTACGTCGCCGTTCTGGCCGGGCATTTTTTCGGGCGTAATGGCTATGGTAAGCGTCTGGTCGTTGCGCAGGACTTTCAATATCGCAGGGGCGCCGTTGCGGTCGTGGAGATAGGTCACGAGAGCTGGGTCGGCGCTGTGGACTTCAACGTTATCGATGCTGACAATCTGGTCGCCTGCTTTGAGGCCGGCTCGTTCGGCTGGGGTCTTAGGTGCGACCGAAGATACCGAGACGGGCCCAGTCTGCTCGCGCGCCAGCAGGCCGCTCGAAGCGAGGGCCGCTGAGGGCGGTTCAGCCTTGTTGGTCGAGAGGTTGCAGGGCAGCGATGCGGAGACCGTATTTCCGTTGTGCAGGAAGGTGTAGGGGACTGTCCGGTTCTGGTTGAGGCTGCATTCTTCGAAGATCTGAAACCAGGTAGGGTTGGGATGGCCGTTGAACGAGGTGATGAGGTCGCCTGCGCTCAGGCCCGCGGTGGAAGCGGGGGTATTGTTCGGCACGTAGTCGACAACAGCGGGGCTGTCGAGATACACGTCGACGTCGTGGTGATACAGGCCGACGAAGACGAGCAGAATGAACGACAGGATGAAGTTGGCAATCGGGCCAGCCAGTGCGATCAGGGTGCGGTGCCAGCGGGGATGCGCGTTGAACTCGCCGGGGTCGTCGCTGGGAGCTTCGCCTGGGACGTCGCCGGCCATCTTGACGTAGCCGCCGAGGGGCAGCAGGGAGATGCGGTAGTCCGTGTCGCCACGGCGAAAGCCGAAGAGGCGCGTGCCGAAGCCGATGGAGAAGGTCTCGACGCGGACGCCGCACCATTTAGCTACGGCGAAGTGGCCGAGTTCATGGATGAGCACCATGATCCCGAGAACGATGGCGAACTCAATAACTTCCTTCACAATGTGTTGCATACGGAGAAACCAGGACCTCGAACTTTGCGGGCTTGCGCCACGAAATTAAGTGCTGCTGTCAGGCGCTTTGCATGACCTCTCGCGCCTGCTCACGGGCGGTGGCGTCCGTGGAGAGGACCTCCGTTATGGACGCGGGCGCATAGGCCGGAGTGAGCGAGAGTACATCTTCGATTGTACGTGGGATACCGAGGAAAGGGATGCGTCCTTCGAGGAAAGCGGCGACGGCGACCTCGTCGGCGGCGTTGAGGGCGATGCAGTGGGCCTGGCTGGCCGCGGCAGCCTCGTATGCCAGGCGGAGACAGGGAAAACGCTCGAAATCAGGCTGCTGGAAGTCGAGATGGGACAAGGCGGCCATGTCAAAGGTCAGGTCGCTGGGAATTCGGTCGGGGTACGACAGAGCGTAGAGGATAGGCAGGCGCATGTCGGTGACCGAGATCTGGGCGAGAATCGAGCCGTCCACGTATTCGACGAGCGAGTGAATGGTCGACTGGGGATGGACCGTAACGCGCACCTGCGATGGTGGCAGGTTGAAGAGGCGGCAGGCCTCGATGATCTCCAGTCCCTTGTTGAGCATCGTCGCCGAGTCGATTGTGATGCGCTGACCCATGACCCAGGTGGGGTGCTTGAGGGCCTGCGCGGGCGTAATGTGGGCGAAGTCTTCGAGCGGCGTGTTGCGAAATGGGCCGCCTGAGGCGGTGAGCCAGATCTGCTTGACCTCGGATGCCGTGCCGCCGCGCAGACATTGGTGGACCGCATTGTGTTCGGAGTCGATGGGCAGCAGAGTCGCATTGTTGGCGCGGGCGGCGGCGAGGATCAGGTCACCGGCGGCGACAAGGCATTCCTTGTTGGCGAGTCCGACAGTTTTTCCAGCCAGAACCGCCCCATACGTGGCTTCGAGGCCGGCAACGCCGACGATGGCGGAGACAACGAAGTCGGCTGCTTGCAGCGTTGCGACCTGCACTGTGCCCGCGGTGCCATGGACGACCTGGGTGCCGATGATTCCGGCAGCTTGGAGGCGTGTTGAGAGTTGGCCGGCGAGCTCTTCTGTGGCGAGCGAGACGATCTGCGGACGCCAGCGCTCGGTTTGGGCGAAGGCGACGTCGAGGTTCGAGCCGGCAGCGAAGGCGATGGGCAAAAAACGGTCGGGGTAGGACTCGCAGATGCTGAGGGTGCTCTGGCCGATGGAACCGGTGGAGCCGAGGAGGGCGATTTTCTTCACCTGGCTATTTTCGCAGATTCCTCGCACTTTCACGCTTTGGTTGCGGTGATGAGGCAGTAGCTCATCGGACCGATGGGGTGG
>Ga0207652_10002543_pt1 | contig 15312 bp, 12 predicted proteins | sample KBSC63BmetaG_FD_184334 | JGI IMG/M metagenome (GOLD analysis project Ga0207652, IMG submission 184334) | Corn rhizosphere microbial communities from Kellogg Biological Station, Michigan, USA - KBS C6-3B metaG (SPAdes) (version 2) | ecosystem: Host-associated > Plants > Roots > Rhizosphere ... | reverse complement strand
AGACTTTAGGAACTATATATAGTGTCAGACTTTATCGATACTTTTCACTCCTCATCTTACAGAGAAGGCATCAACAGGTCAACGCTATCCCCCGAAAAGGTCATGATTCTGGATATATCGCTGTATAAACGTCTGTTCTATCCCGCTCACCAGCCAGCACAGCAATCTACATCCAGAAAAGCAGCCCATTCATCGGTCCTATGCCCCTTGACACAAGTTGAACTATATTGGTACAATCCTATATATCGTTTCATGAACATCCTACACGTCAGCCAGATGTTGATGATCATTCCTATTTCCTGATAGGAACGATAGTCATACATATTTCCAGACTTCAAGCCTGTTTGGCAGATGGAAAGGAAAACGCTGGTAAAGGAGAATCGCCCTTTTTTGGCGCCTTAGCACGCCATACCTTTTTTCTGAAAACCGTACCGTCCTTATTTTAGCTCCACCGCATTTGCCGGTGGAGAGTGGAGCAAGGAGCGTTCCTCCTGGGCTTCACGAAGAGGTATCAATGAATCACGCATCTCCCCCACGGTCACTGTTGCGCCGGGCAAGTCTTGCCCTGGTCGCGCTCGCGCTGATGGTACCGGCGATGTTCCTGGGCGCCAGCGCCGCGATGGCCAAAAGCGCTGCCCAGAGCCGCAGTGTCATCTCTGGCCATCTGGTACCCGCGCTTAATCATGTCACGCCTCAGCACGCCTTAGATGGCAAAAGCCAGCTTCAGCTCTCGATTGCGCTCAATTTACGCAATCAGGATCAACTCAACCAGTTGCTTCAGGAGCAGAACGATCCGACCTCGCCCCTCTATCATCAATACCTGACGCCGCAGCAGTTCGCGAGCTTCTTCGCTCCCACGCGGGATAACGTGAATCAGGTCGCGAGCTATCTACGCGGTCAGGGCTTGCGGGTCGGTTCGATCTCGTCCAACCGCACGCTGATCGATGTCTCCGGTTCAGCTTCAGCAGTTGAGAAAGCTTTTGATGTTTCGCTCTCGAATTATAATTTCCATAGCCGCGACGTCTACGCGCCAACCGATGAGCCATCGGTTCCGGCCAGCCTCGCGGGCCTGATCGCCGGCATCAACGGTTTGAACGACGTGGCGCAGTATCGCCATGCCGCGCTTGAGAATAAACCACGCGTGGGCAACGGCGTCGGCGGTGGCTATAGCCCAACTGACCTGCGCAACGCCTACGATATAAACTCGTTGGTCAACAATGCCAACGGCAGCGGACAGACCGTCGCAATCTTTGAGTTGGACAGCTACAAAGCTTCGGATGTCAACACCTATCTCAGCCAGTACGGGCTGGGATCAGCCAAATACTCCAATGTTGTCGTCGATGGCGCAAGCACTACCCCCGGTCAGGGCGCGATTGAAGTCGAGCTGGATATGGAAGTGGTCTCAGCCATCGCTCCAGGAGCCACGCAGAAAATTTATATTGGCCCGAACACGACCACTGGCGTCAACGACACCTATAACAGGATTGTCACCGACGATGTGGCCAAAGTCACCACCACCAGTTGGGGCGAGTGCGAAGCCAATTCGGGCAATTCCGAGCTGGCCGCGCTGGACAACATTTTCAAGCAGGCTTCCGCGCAGGGTCAGGCGATCTTCGCCGCCTCCGGTGACGCTGGCGCGTACGACTGCGGCAAGAGCAGTCTGGGCGTCGACTCGCCTGCCGGCGATCCCTATGTCGTCGGCGTGGGTGGCACCCACCTGACCGTCAGCAGCAATGGTGCCTATAGTAGCGAGTCCGTCTGGTCCGACTCCAGCGATACATCTCAGTTTACCAAAGGCGATGGTGGCGGCGGCGGCTACAGCAGCTACTTCTCCAGGCCAGCGTATCAGACGGGTACTGGTGTGAGTAGCAACACCATGCGCCATGTCCCCGATGTCTCGGCGGACGCCGATCCCAATACCGGCTACTCGGTCTATTGTACGGTCAGCTCAGCAGGCTGCTCCGGCAACTTCTCAGGCTGGGTCGTGGTTGGTGGTACCAGTGCCGCAGCTCCGCTCTGGGCAAGCATCGCCACCGACACGAATGCATACCTGGCCGGGTTGGGCGCTACCACCCTGGGCAGCGCGAGCGCGACCATCTACAAGCTTTTCAACACTACCCAGACGTATAGCGCGTATCACGACATCACCAGCGGCAACAACCTGTACTATAGCGCAGGCACTGGCTACGATGTGGCCAGCGGCATCGGCAGCCCTGATGCCTGGAATTTCGCGCGGGACGCGGCCAACGGGAGCAGCGGCACGCCAACCCCGACGCCCACGCCAACACCACCGCCAACAGGTACGCCAACATCAGGCACAGCCCAACTCCTGAGCAATCCAGGCTTCGAGAGTGGACGCGCCTCCTGGGCTGAGTCGTCGGCCAACGGGTATGAACTGGTTGATAGCAGCAATCCGCACACCGGTTCGTACGAGGCGTGGCTATGTGGCTACTACCGCTGCAACGACTCGCTCTCTCAAAGCGTCTCGCTGCCCGCTTCAACCAGCAAGGGTTGTGCTAGCTACTGGGTCTACACCTCGACCAACTATAGCGGCTTCTGCCAGGATCATCTCAGTGTGACGCTGCGGGCGAGCAATGGCGCGCTGATCTCGACGGTGCAAAACCTCTGCCAGTCCAACCGGGGTTACACACATTATAGCTTCGACGTGACCTCAGCGTTACGCAACTATCATGGTCGAACCATCAAAATTTCCTTCCAGGGAACGACAAACTGGTTGGCTATAGTAGCTTCTACCTCGACGATGTGGCGCTGAATGTGACGCACTAAATCGCAAAGGAAAGAAACGAGGCCAGCACTCCACTTGTGGAGGAGCTGGCCTCGTTTCTTTCCCTCGCCTCCCGCCAATTCATCAATGATAAAAATGGCCTCGTCTTTCCAACTGACGATCTTGTTATCCTCCTCGCTGAAAAAGAGCTTCATGTCTAGCACAGATGCGCAAGAGGGCGGCAAAGACGAACAAGAATCGCATCATTATCAGCGTGATCCTCTTGACATTATTCAAATATCATTCTATAAATATATATGGATAAGCTGTTTCTTAGAAGATCATCCGCATCTGCCAAATGCGGACGACATACCCATTTCTCTGAGAAGCGCTAGCTCGTACGTCTTTTCGCGTCTCCAACCTTTGAGCATGGCGGAAAGAAATATCCAGAAAAAGGAGAACCGCATCTTTTTGTGACGCTGTGATACGTCATACCCCTTCTGAACGAAAATCGTATAACCCCTATTTTAGATCCACTGCTTCTTTGCAGTGGAAGGTGGAGCACGGAGCGTTCCGCCCTTGCTTCACGATGAGGTATCAATGAACAGAGCATCCCACCAACGGTCATTTTTCCGCCGGGCGAGCCTTGTCCTGGTCGCGCTCGCGCTGATGATACCGGCGATGTTCCTGAGCGTCAGCGCCGCGATGGCCAAAAACGCCTCTACCCCAAGCGGGCGTAGCGTCCTCGCAGGCCATATGGTTCAAGCGCTCAACAACACGACCCCTCAGCACACCTTAAACGGCCATACGCAACTGCACCTTTCGATCGCGCTCAGTTTGCGCAACCAGGATCAACTTAGCCAGTTGCTCCAGGCGCAGAATGATCCAGCCTCGCCCCTTTATCACAAGTATCTGACACCGCAACAGTTCACGAGCTTCTTCGCTCCCACGCAAGATAACGTGAACCAGGTTGTGAGCTATCTGCACAGTCAGGGGCTGCATGTTGGCTCGATCTCGTCCAACCGCACGCTGATCGATGTTTCCGGCTCAGCTTCAGTAGTTGAGAAAGCCTTTGATGTTTCGCTCTCGAATTATAGCTTCCATAGCCGCGATGTCTACGCGCCGACTGATGAGCCATCGGTACCGGCCAGCCTCGCGGGCATGATCGTGAGTATCAGCGGCCTGGATGACGTGGCGCAGTATCACCATGCTCCGCTCGACGTCAAACCGCACGTGGGCAATGGCGTTGGTGGTGGCTACGATCCCACCGACCTGCGCGATGCTTATGATATGAACTCACTGGTCAGCAGCGCCAACGGCAGCGGCCAGACAGTCGCGATCTTCGAGTTGGACAGCTACAAATCTTCGGACATCAATACCTATCTCAGCCAATACGGGCTGGGATCAGCCAAATACTCCAACGTCGTCGTCGATGGCGCGAGCACCACGGCTGGCGCTGGGGCCATCGAAGTCGAGCTGGACATGGAAGTGGTCTCGGCCATCGCGCCAGGTGCCACCCAGAAAATTTATATCGGTCCAAACTCGACCACTGGCGTCAATGACACTTATAACAAAATTGTCACCGACGATACGGCTAAAGTCACCAGCACCAGTTGGGGCGAGTGCGAAGCCGATTCGGGCAATTCCGAACTGGCCGCGCTGGACAACATCTTCCAACAGGCTTCCGCGCAGGGTCAGGCCGTCTTCGCAGCCTCCGGCGACTCCGGCGCATACGATTGTAATAACAGCAGTCTCGCCGTCGATTCGCCCGCTGACGATCCCAACGTCGTTGGCGTGGGTGGCACAACCCTCAATGTCACCAGCGGCGGTGCCTACAGCAGCGAGTCCGTCTGGTCCGACGCCAGCGACACTCAACGCAGTCCTGAGGGAGCTGGCGGCGGCGGCGGCTACAGCACGTACTTCTCCAAGCCATCCTATCAGACTGGTACCGGTGTGGATAGCAACAGCATGCGCCATGTCCCCGACGTCTCGGCGGATGCCGATCCTAATACCGGCTACTCGGTCTATTGTACGGTCAGCTCAGCAGGTTGTTCCAGCGGCTCCGCTGGCTGGATCGTCGTTGGTGGCACCAGCGCCGCAGCTCCGCTCTGGGCGGGCATCGCTACCGATACCAACGCCTACCTGGCCGGATTGGGCGACGCTACCCTGGGTAGCGCGAGCGCGGACCTCTACAAGCTCTTCAACACTACCCAGACCTACAGCGCGTACCACGACATCACCAGCGGTAACAACCTGCACTACAACGCAACCACCGGTTACGATGTAGCCAGCGGCATCGGCAGCCCTGACGCGTGGAACTTCGCGCGGGACGCGGCCAACGGGAGCAGCGGCGGTGGCACACCTACCCCGACGCCCACGCCTACTCAGACGGCGACTCCAACCCCAACCCCGACCAGCACCAGTACACCGACTCCAACCCCCACTCCTGGCGGGACCACGACGCAAGAGCTGAAAAATACTGGCTTTGAGTCTGGCTCCTCGTACTGGGTGGAATCATCGGCAGGCGGGTATGAGCTGATCGACAATAGCAACCCGCATGCCGGTGCGTATGAGGCCTGGTTCTGTGGCTACTACGGTTGCGATGACACACTCTACCAGAGCGTCACGCTGCCCAGCACGACGACGAAAGTCGTATTGAGCTACTGGCTGGAAGCCTCGACCGATGGCACGTGCAGTTCCAGCTTCACAGTCACGTTGCGGAATAGCAGCGGGAGCGTCATTTCGACGGTGCAAAGTACCTGCACAGCCACGACCGGCTATGTTCACTACACCTTCGATGTCACGTCAGCGTTGAGCAGCTATCATGGCCAGGCCATCGAGGTCTACTTCGAGGGAGCCACGTCTGGTTTCAGTTATGATAGCTACTACCTCGACACTGTGGCGTTGAATGTAACGCACTAAACCCTACTCACAGCGCACAAAAAGAGAGTCAGGGCCAGTCCTCCATGTTGGAAAAACTGGCCCTGATCTCGTTTTTGGGAAAAGACGTACGTTGAACGCCGAACGCGAGGGAATTTCCACCCCCAAAGGAAAGTGAACCGCTTCAGCGAGTTCTTTCCGGCTTCAGCCGGGACGCGCGCCATCACGAAGCCTCTTGCTCCGAGACCAGACCCGCTGCTGCAACGTGCGCAATGGCTCGCCTTCGCGCTGCGGGGCAGCATATCAGGAGTTCGGAGGACCCGGCTGAAGCCGGAGAGGACTCGCTGAAGCGGTCCTCTTTCGGGTTTCGGCGTCATTTGTTGGATTGAATGTGCTGGCCATCGGCGAGCGCGGCTATTTTCCTTTATTCGCCTTCAGCAGCTTTCTCATCGCGGGAGAGCTTGTGCGTTTCCTCACCATCTTCACCCGCCGAACCGTCCGCTAATTTATCGGTTTCCAGACGCTCGGTCGCGGGCCTGGCTAACCAGGAGTCGTTGCCTGGCAGGTGGAGGCGCGCGTGTTTACTGGTTTCGGCCTCAGGCGTCTCGGTGAGAAAACGCCTGGCCGGTTCCTGGCGCAAATCATACGTCTCCAGCACACGCACCAGCGGAGCCTCAGGAGCGACAGGCATCGGGGTCGCAGTCGTTGAGAGCATGCCCTGATCACTGCGCACATCCTGCAAGAAGCCCATATTGCTCTTGAGATCTTGCAGAAAACCTGAGCCGCTTTTCAGTTCTTGCAAAAAGCCCGGATTGCTTCTCAACTCTTGCAGAAAACCTGGGCTGCTCCTCCATTCCTGAGCGTAGAGCGAGAGAAGACCAGTGGAACTTCTCAACTCTTGCGTGAAAGGAGTCAGATTCGCGGTCGTAATCTCCGGTGGTATTTTACTCGCTAAAAACGAGGGAAGCACCAGGAGTAGCCCAAACAACAACAGCGGAACAAACAATACATACCAGAAGCGCAAACCAAGCGCGGCCACCAGAAGGCTGCTGACCACTACCAACAGCGTAGCCAGGACGAGGAGCCAGCGCCTGGGAAGGACATCGGCCAGCGCGACCAGCCAGCGCCGCTGTATAATCCAGTCGCGCCGCCTCTGAGCTGCCTTACCGGTCTCAACAACCCGGCGTACATTCAGCGGCCAGGCCGCTCTACTTACGCGATGCACAGGCCGCTCTGCTAGATGCGGTTCCGTTTCATCTTCTTTAATCATCCACTCTCCTCCCTCCCAACCAGTAATTTTTGACATATTTCACGCGACACTGAAGTGCAGGTGCAGGAAGCCTGCACTCCAGCCTGAAGCGCGGAAAACCTCTTCATCAACCACAACCCCTCGCTGTTTCGAGCACGCCCGCAGTATCCACCCCATCGTGCAGCCTGACAGGGAAATTAGAAACTCCCACCACAACCACACCACAAAAATGGTCTGGCCATCCACGAGTCTCGTCCCTGTAAAACCCATCCTGGCTTTATCGTCCACCCAACAAACCAGCCCGTATAGCCCTCACAACCACACAATCACAACCCGCTACACGGCTTTTGTAAGATAAACACCTCGATAAAACCTGAGCTTCTCGCTACTGCACCTTCACTTCAATCCCATCGCGTTGGCGACTCTCCACAACAGCCATCCTCACACCACAACATCCTCACCGCCCAGCAGAAACAGGTGATGGCCTCTGTTTCCGCCGGTTTCCACGCACCAGCACTTCACTATCGCGCGAAAATTGAGAGAACCTAGCCTGTTCAAAAAAAGAAGCAGGCGAACGCCATTCCCTCTTTCACACAATTCTCCATGTTTTCACCCCCTAAATAGCTCTGACCTGACGGCCACACTTTCATTGTACTGGTCTTCCCCCTGACTGTCGTTACGAAGCGATAGAGATTGAGTTGAGAAAACGGCGTTTTCTCAACAGACTTCTTAACCTTTTATAGATTTATTTGCTGCTACTCATACCAATAATCGATAAATTGGCAAATCCATAGGTCCATGCGTATCACATAATAAAAACGCGCGAGGCGTAACTCGCGCGTTTCCGTCTGTTTACTCATCTTCGTCGTCTTCAATCTCGACGCGAATTTTTTCGCCGCGTAAGAGATTGGCTGAAGGCGTGTGAGCTGGTGGGTCCCATTCAAAGGCCAGCTTCTGGCGCTTAATTGGCACATTGGCATAGAGCTTATCCCAACGCGCCTCGCGGGCCAGGGAAATCTCGATATTCTCTTCGTCAACTTCCAGGCGGCGCGAAATCGCCGTCAACAGGTCGGCTTTAATCAAATCCAGCACATCTGGATTGAGCTTAATACGATCCTGTACCAGAACCACTTTCAGACGTTCCTTCGCCATTTCGCCAGGCGTAAGCTTCTTCCGACCATTCATAAAAGCGAAAACACCCATATCTTTTCTATGCCTCCTTTAAGCAAGGATGGCTATGAACGCACGCGCTTTTCCACCAGCGCCGGCCCAAACCCCATCAGGCGACGCAAACGCTCTACCAGCGATGGCGCAGCCTCTACTTCATCCAGAGGGACCTCCTCCCCCTGTATCCGCTGAGCGGCATTGAGAAAGGCGCGTCCGGCGCGTGAGCGTTTCTCATACACGACCGGCTCGCCTTTATTCGTTCCTACAATAATCATTTCGTCTTCGGGAATAATCCCCACCAGGTCGATGCCCAGGACTTCCAGCACATCGGCGACATCCATCATATCCCCACGACGAATCATTTCCGCGCGCAGGCGGTTGAGAATCAGGCGCGGCTCCGGCTTACCTGCTGCCTCGACGAGACCGATAATGCGGTCGGCGTCGCGCACCGAAGCCATCTCCGGGTTAGCCACAATGATTATCTCATCAGCCCCGACAATCGCGTTGCGGAAGCCCTGCTCGATACCAGCAGGCGAATCGATCAACACATAGTCAAATTCGCGGCGGAGTTGCTGGCAGAGCTGTTCCATCTGCACGCTATTGATCGCGTTCTTGTCGCGCGTCTGAGCCGCCGGAAGTAAGTAGAGTTCCGGCAGACGCTTGTCTTTGATGAGGGCCTGGCGCAAGCGACACTGACCTTCGACCACATCGACCAGATCATAGACGATGCGGTTCTCCAGACCGAGCACGGCATCCAGGTTGCGCAGACCGATATCCGAATCGATGACTGCAACCTTTTTGCCCTGCATGGCCAGCGCCGTACCCAGATTCGCGGTCGTCGTTGTTTTGCCGACCCCACCCTTGCCCGATGTAATGGTTATCACCCTGCTGTCCATTGGCAATTAATCCTCCTTGAGCAACTGTTGTTAACGTTTCTCAGAAGAACATGCGACCCGCCCCGTGACTACCCGTCCCCTCATCTTCCTTCCCTTCAATCCACAAAGGCTCTACCATGTCCCTATTTACGTGGTGGCCGCCCATTCACCCATGATTCCACCACAATCTGTCCATTGCGAATCGTCGCGACCTCCGGGCGAGGCTGTACCTCTAAACCCTCTGGCGGACGCGAGAGCAGATGCGCGATACGCAACTGTACTGGAGCAAGTAAGAGAGAGCAGACCATCGCTCCCTCGTTGTCGGGATAGCCCGCGTGGACCATGCCGCGCAAGACACCCCAGACGATAATATCTTTTCCGGCAACAATCTCAGCGCCAGGGTTGACATCTCCCAATACGACAATATTGCTGGGATGATGTATCGCCTGACCGGAACGAACGGTGCGCCGGAGAAATAAGGTATCGCTAAAATCGCGCAGATCGCGCGTGGTATTCTGTTCGCTTGTCGGCGCATCTCGGTTGGCCGCGCCAGGCAAGAGCGGTTCCGCAATTCCCAGGTCCCGCGTAATCGCCGGTTGAGCCGGTGTGCGCAGATTTGTCGTGGGAAACAGCGGTGCCATCGACATATGATAATGTGCTAACAGCGCCTCTAACTGGGTACGTTCGCCCACGCGGAGCGAACGATGGCTGGTATCCACCGAGAGCGCGGCTCCGCGAAAAAACGCGGGCGCTTCCGCCAGCCGTTCGGCGAGAGCGTTGAGCAATTCCCCGAAAGGGGTTTCAGGCTCCAGGGTCAAAAGCAGACCATTCCTGGTGCCTTTGATCGCGATAGTTCCTTGCACAGGCTGCTTCTCCTCACTTGCCAGGCCATATTGCAAATCTTCTCGATGCTCCACCAAACGATCCCTTCTCCATGCCCAGGCAGATTTCCCCAACGCTCTGCTTCAACGCGGAACGTCTCTCGATGCCTGGATATCCATTACACACCGTGACACCACTAAGTATAAGCATCTGGCCGTTAAAACGCAAGAGGATGGACATTTTAGCGAGGAATGGCGGCGTGGCGGGCTGGACTCGCAGCGCGCGCGAGGGGCGCTGCTACATTCACAGAGAAATAGCCTCGATTTCTGGCAAAATAATGCCCGATCGAGCCTATATATTATCCCTCAACCCATTCTTCGCCGTTGGTCGCGACCTCTTTTTTCCAGATGGGGACGGTGGTTTTCAGCGTGTCGATGATATAGCGGCAGGCGTCGAAAGCTTCGCCGCGATGAGGAGTAGCAACGACGACGATTACACTGGCTTCGCCAATCTCTAGCCGGCCCACGCGATGAGCGACCGCGACGCGCTCAACGCCCCAACGATGCTCTGCCTCAGCCACAATCTCGCGGATCTTGGCGATCGCCATTTCGGCGTAGACATCATATTCCAGGTAACGCACCTGTTTACCGCGCGCATTATCGCGCACCACACCCTCGAAAACCACGATTCCGCCCACGCTCGCGTGCGCGACCGCCTCAACCAGCGCCGCGCGATCCAGCGGCTCATGGGTAATCACAATTACCGGTTCCATATTTTTTCGCCTCTCTTCAACAAGCTTAAAACATTCCACCGCCGACGGGGGGAATAAAGACCACCTCATCGCCAGCCTTCAACAGCGTTTCCGGCTGCACGTACTGATGATTGACCGCGCAGACTGCTCGTGCCAGCGCGTTCTCCAAACGTGGATAGCGGGTCAGCAAGAGTGTGCGCAGATCAGCCACGCTCGCGCCCTCCGGCAGTTCCAGCGCTTCTTCCGCCATCCCAACTATCTCGCGCAACGCGGCAAAATAGCGCGTGCGAATCTGTATACTCATCTTCTCTTACCTATTTCTCGTTCAAAATCCATCCAACCGCCAGGGTGCGCACTGGAATGTCTCGTCTCTTTCCTGTACTTTGTGAGAAAAACTGTTCTCATTGGCCTGCTATGTTATAGCACTCGTGAGGGTGGGATAGCAAACAGCTTTAAATTACGTGGGCTGAGATGGACTACCAAATTCACTGGTGGGCAGCAAGGGTAGCGTTTTGAGATGCATGTGTTCGGCCTGCTCTGCCAGATCTTTGATGCGCAGCGCGTGGTGAAGATGGGTAGTGGCGGGCAATTGATTGATGGCAAAATAGGCAATCGCATCGGCTTCGTCGCTTTCGGCAATTGTCCCACCTGTGATCGTGCAGAGAAAAGAAAAGATCAGGTCGTCGGCGGGCGGATAGGCATAGACCCCGATAAGTTTTTCGACCTGGACGCTCAATCCAATCTCTTCCCGCACTTCACGTACAACCGCCTGCCAGGGCGTTTCGCCGCTCATCACGCCTCCGCCCGGCAAATTCCAGCGATCAATATCTCGTCGATGGCAGAGCAATACACGCTGTTGAGCGTCAAGAATGATGGCGAAGGCTCCGACAGTGAACATCAGCCGTGTCTCCTTACTCGCAGTATTTCCACATTGATGAGTCTAGCATAGAAAAAGCTGGAGAGCAAGCGGAGCCAGTTGCCCATGGCAAAAGGCCGAACGCGAGCAAATCGCCCATGTTCGGCCTTTCTTTGTTGACAGAGAAAAAAAACTGCTTTATCAGGATGTGAATACCTGTCAGATCACGCGCATTTACGCGTAATCGCGCAACAGGTGAACCTGAATGGGATGGCGCAAAGTGCGCAAAGCTTTGACCTCGATCTGGCGAATACGCTCGCGGGTCAGCTTAAAGAAGGCGCTGAGTTCCTCAAGTGTATGACAGTGGCCGTCGTAGAGGCCGTAACGCATCTCGATAACTTTGCGTTCGCGCATATTCAGCGTTTCGAGCGCGTTAGCGATCTGATCCTGGAGGGCCTGGTGCGTGACCGCCTCAGCCGGGGCGGTTGCACTATGGTCTTCCAGGGTATCAGCGAGATGATACTGTTCGTCATCGATCAAGGGAGCATCCAGCGAAATAGGGGTCTCGGCCATGCTCTGGAGTTCGACGACGCGCTCTTTGGTCAGTTTTGCCGCCACGGCGATCTCTTCGGCGAGCGGCTCGCGTCCCAATTCCTGGTAAAGACGACGTGTAATGCGTTTGATCTTATAGATCAGCTCAACGACATGCACCGGGATGTGGATGGTGCGGGTGTGTTCGGCGACGGCCCGACTGATGGCCTGGCGAATCCACCACGTGGCGTAGGTGCTGAAACGAAAACCGCGCGAGGGATCAAACTTTTGAGCCGCGCGGATCAGGCCAAGATTGCCCTCCTGCACCAGATCGAGCAGGTGAATTCCATGATTATTGTAACGTTTGGCGATGCTGACCACCAGGCGGAGATTTGCCTCGACCAGGCGTTGTTGAGCCTCCAGCTCACCATCCGCTACGCGTTTCGCGATGGCCAATTCTTGCTCAGCCGTTAAGAGGGGAAAACGCCCAATTTCGCCCAAATATTGACGGATCGCGTTATCGACTACGCTATCACCGGCGTCTTCTCGCCCCTCTTTATTTTCATCCTCATCATCAAAATAATTTTCCTCGTCAAAGACATCGCCGTCATCGTAAAAGGTCTCGCGGAGAGACCTGGCGCTGTCAATGTTGTTATATGCCCTTTTTGCAATGGCTACCATCTGTTTCCAACTCCTTTTCCGCTTCATCACGTTCCACTAGATGTGGTAACCGGGGACTCAGGCCAATCCCAACCTGAAAACCGGCAAACTTTTCCGGTTCATCCCCCCTTATCACGTATTCCATGCAATAATTATGCCAATCTTCAGGTTCACTCCCGGTTGGCTGTTCCAATTGGCGCGGGCGTACTGCCAGGCCAATTGGAGACGAACACCTTCGGTGGGCGTGTTCCCATAGACTGGAAATTTTTTCGCGGGGCTGTGGATAAATCCACACTATCGCTGATCCCCTGCGAAAAATCGGTCTACTTCCGTTTATTCGAGAAGTGGACCTGCCCGCGCGCATACCGAACGCGGCGGTCTTCTCGTCTGTCGCGAGCCTTCCCTGCTGGCGAACTGGCCTGGCTGGACGCCGGACCTTATGCGCGAAAGAAAAAATCGATGCAGAACGACACCTGGTTGACCGATACTTCTCATCCCGATCGTTGTCCCCTCTGTAGTCAGTCGCTCCCTGATGGAGCAGCGAGTTGTCCCGCGTGCGGTTTTGCCGTATCTGTTCCGGCGCGAGCTTCGGCCTCTACAACGGATGTACCCACCGTCAAACGCGCCAACCGCTCGACGCCGATTCCCGCGCGAGCCTCTGCGCAACATATTCAGCCCTCATCATCAACCGGCGCATCGTCTCGCCATGCAACGCATTCCTTGCCCGGAAATACCGCTCATTCATCCGTTGCCCACGCCCCTGAGACGGGCTGGCAGTATGAATCGCCCAATTATGAGGCTGCCAGCAGCCTTTCCACGCTCTCGTTGATTATCGCCGAGCTGCCTACTGTCCCGCCGCGCACGACCGAACGGCTCTCAGGCCAGATCAATCAGCCGCAACAGATAGATGAGATCGATACGGTACCACAACCTCACCTTGCAAGCGAAACGAATGATGCACACGAAGAGGCCGGTACATTCCAGCAAACTCACGCACATGCATATCCGCTCCCAACGCTCTTTCCGTCCTTCGACGAAATCGATACGCTGCCTGATCCCGGCGCGCTTTCCACCAAAGAGATTGTGCCGTTAGCAGCGTCAGAGGCCCGCGAAACCGTCGTTGACGCGACTTCGTGGCGCGTCGAACCTGGCTCAACCAGGACACACAACTCGCGCCAGGCGACCTCGCGTTCGCGGCGGCGCGCGCGTTTGACGCTGCTGGATCGCGCGCGCTGGTGGCTGGTGCGCCCTGGCCATATCGAGTTGGTGCTCCGACTCCTGGGCGGCATCCTTCTGTTTGTGCTCACATTCTTGCTCGCCTCTGTCATCGTTCTCAATTTGCCAGGACCGATAAGGGGATTTTTCCCCACTTCGACCCCATCCACCTCGGCGGGTATATCGAGCGCATCATCTCCAACGGTCTCGCCACCAACGCCGACGCTCAGTGTTCCTACAGCTACAGCACAGGCGAGCGTCACACCGACAGCTTCACCAACTAGCGCCGTCACAGTGACACCAGCGGCGACAGCTCCCACCGTTCAGCAGAATGCACTCGCTTCGCCCGCTCGTACCACGCCTGCACCTTCGCTTTTTATGCAGTTAGCTCATCTTAACCCTCTGATCTGGGCAATTGGCCTCTGCTATGTGCTCTCGTTCCTTCTGTTGGGTGCGGCTGCTCGCTTGCGGCGTCGGCGTTGAGTGAGCACGTTACGCTCTCACGCCTCAGCCGCGAACAAGACAACGCTTGACAGCCAGCAGCTACACCCGCGCTGCTCAGGCCTGTTTATGGTCTTCCTTGCGTGCGAGAGAAGCCTGCTGCCATCCTCTCAGCATCCTGAGCCATCTGGCGCTCTGCGGCTCGCCTTTCGATCTGAGCTTCCAGGACCTCTGGTTGCGCACCAATCACTGGGTGAGCCTCGAAATCTGCTGGCGTCGTCACGTCTTCACCCTTACGCATCTGGAAGAGGTTGAAGAGGAGGGTCAGCGTTATACAGAGAACGAGATTAGCCGTCAACGCGATGACCGCGATATAGAGCGGCAGGCTGAATCCCCCTAATTTGATCTGATAGATCGACGAGCTAAAATTTTGCAGCACTGCCAGAGTAGTCCCAACTATCAGCCCACCAATTAGCCCGATGAACAACGCACTGCGGTGGAACCAGTTCGTATAAAGTCCCAGAAAGACCACCGGCAGCGTCTGGAGAATCCAGACCGTCCCCAGCAATTGCAGATTAATCGCGAGCGTGGTCGGAAAGAAGATAATAAAGGCCAGCGCGCCCAGTTTGACCAGCAGAGAAACGGTGCGGGCCATATTCGATTCTTGCCGCTCTGTGCAGGTAGGACGGAAATACTCGCGGTAAATATTGCGCGTAAAGAGATTGGCGGCAGCGATCGACATAATTGCGGCAGGAGCCAGCGCCCCGATGGCAATCGCCGCGAGCGCAAAGCCCGAGAACCAGCCGGGAAACATCTTCGTAAAGAGAGCTGGCAGGGCGCTATTGGTCTGATACGCGGTCGAAGGCTGGATACCAGCCGCAATCGCCACATAGCCCAGCAGGGCAATCAGACCGAGCAACAGAGTATACGCTGGCAGGAGGGCCATGTTGCGGCGGATCACCTTGCGACTATTCGCGCTCAAAACGCCAGTCAGGGAATGCGGATAGAGAAAAAGCGCAAGGGCTGAGCCAATCGCCAGGCTGACGTACGCGCTATACTGGCTCGACGGCAGGCTGGCGTGAAAGGTCGTAGGGTGTTGGAGCGCCTTGAGCTGAACCGCCTCAAAGACTTTGCCCATAC
>Ga0207652_10002539_pt1 | contig 15323 bp, 17 predicted proteins | sample KBSC63BmetaG_FD_184334 | JGI IMG/M metagenome (GOLD analysis project Ga0207652, IMG submission 184334) | Corn rhizosphere microbial communities from Kellogg Biological Station, Michigan, USA - KBS C6-3B metaG (SPAdes) (version 2) | ecosystem: Host-associated > Plants > Roots > Rhizosphere ... | reverse complement strand
GGCGCGCTGCGCGCGCTACGGCTGGCCCGCTCCGCGGGCCTGGCGCTGCGCGCTTTTTGGCCGAAACGCTGCGCAGACCGTGTCGTCGGTCTCGATGTACGGCCCGCCGATCAGGTCGATGCAGTACGGCACGGCGGCGAAGATGCCGGCGACCGGCGGCGTCGCCGAGCGCATGCCTTCGAGCGTCTCGGCGATCGCTTTCGGCTGGCCGGGCAGGTTGACGATCAGCGCCTTGCCGCGAACGACGGCGACCTGGCGCGACAGGATCGCCGTCGGCACGAACGACAAGCTGATGCGACGCATCTGCTCGCCGAAGCCCGGCATCTCCTTGGTCGCGATCGCAAGCGTCGCCTCCGGCGTCACGTCGCGCGGCGCCGGGCCGGTGCCGCCGGTCGTGAGCACGAGATCGCAGTGGACGTCGTCGACCAGCTCGCGCAGCGTTGCGCTGATCACCGGCTGCTCGTCGCCGATCAGGCGCGTTTCCCAGTCGACCGGATTGAGGAGCGCGCGCGCCAGCCACTCGCGCAGTGCCGGGATGCCCTTGTCCTCGTAAACGCCGGTCGACGCGCGGTCGCTCACCGAGACCAGGCCGATGCGGACGCGGTCGCGACGGGCGTCGCGTGCAGAGGTCGCCGGCTCAGCCATCGTGCTCGTGCGCGCGGATGAACTTGAAGAGCTCGCGGTAGGCGCGGCCGTTGCGTTGCTCGGGTGCGTGGGCCGCATCCTTTCGCGCGCTGCGGACGAGCGCCCGCAGCTGCTGCAGATCCGCGTCCGCGTGCTCGCGGGCAAAGCGCGTCGTCGCGTCGTCGTCGGCGATCAGCTCGGCGCGCCAGCGCTCGGCCTCGTGCAAGGCGAGCGAGTCGCGTGCCCGACCGAGCTGGCGCTCGGCGATGGCCGTGCGCGCGAGCTCGACGTCGGCCGAGCGCATGAGCTTGCCGATCAGCTGCAGGTGCCGTCGCCGCGCCTCGTGGCTGCGGATTCCGCGCGCCTCGCGCAAGGCGTCGAGCAGGCGCTCGTCGAGTCCGAGCGACGCCAGCTGGTCGTCGCCGAGCTCGAGCAGTGCAACGCCGAGCGACTGCAGTTCGTGCGAGGCGATCTTGCGGCGCGTCTTGCTCGGCCGCTCGAGGCCGGACGGAGAGCGCTCGTCGCCGCCCTGGACCGCGGGCGCGGCGTGATCGGATGCAGGACGTTCGCTCATCGGGAAGTGGTGCGCGAGGGGCACCGGAGATGCGTCGTTATGATAGTCGTCGCCCTGCCACGCCGCAGCCATCGCCGACCGCTTCGCAGCGATCGCGCCTCCAACTTTCGCCCTGCATGCCGACTTCCTCCGCGGCCACCGAGCCGACGTCCTCCGCGTTCGCCTACTCGCGCGATCGCTTCCGCGAGCTGGTCGAGGAGTGCCTCGAGACGGCGCGAGCGCTCGGCGCGAGCGACGCCGCGGCCGAGGTCTCCGAAGGCGTCGGCCTCTCGGTCTCGGTTCGCAAGGGCGAGACGGAGAACATCGAGCGCAATCGCGACAAGTCGATCAGCGTCACCGTGTACGTCGGCCAGCGGCGCGGCAACGCGAGCACGTCCGATTTCTCGCGCGCGGCGCTCGAGCAGACGGTGCGCGCGGCGCACGACATCGCCCGCTTCACGTCCGAGGACCCTGCCGCGGGTCTGCCGGAGGAGGCCGACCTCGCCGACGAGACGGCGGCGACGCGCGACCTCGACCTGTTCCATCCCTGGCAGATCGACGCCGAGCAGGCGATCGCGATCGCGACCCGCTGCGAAGCGGCCGCGCTCACGGTCGATCCGCGCATCACCAACTCCGAAGGCGCCGGCGTCTCGGCGCAGCAGTCGCACTTCTACACCGGCAACACGCGCGGCTTCGGCGCCGGCTATGCGAGCTCGCGTCATTCGCTCTCGGTCGCGCCGATCGCCTCGATCCGCGGTCGGCACGGCGAGGAGATGCAGCGCGACGCCTGGTACTCGTCGATGCGCTCGGCCGACGAGCTGGCGCCGCCGGAGGCGGTCGGCCGCTACGCCGCCGAGCGGGCGCTTTCGCGCCTCGCGTCGCGCAAGATCGAGACGTGCGAGGTGCCGGTGCTCTTCGAGTCGTCGCTCGCCTCGACGCTGCTCGGCGCCTACGTGCAGGCGACGAGCGGCGGCGCGCTCTACCGCAAGTCGTCGTTCCTGCTCGACAGCCTCGGCACGCGGGTGCTGCCCGCGCACGTCGACATCCGCGAAGATCCGCACGTCGTGCGCGGCAAGGGCAGCGCGCCGTTCGACGACGAAGGCGTGGCGACGCGACCTGCGCAGATCGTCGATGCCGGAGTGGTGCAGAGCTACTTCCTGTCGAGCTATTCGGCGCGCAAGCTCGGCATGCGAACGACCGGCCACGCCGGCGGATCGCACAACCTCTGGCTCACGTCGCGCGCGACGCGCGCCGGGGACGATCTCCGGGCGATGCTCGCGAAGCTCGGCCGCGGCCTCTTCGTCATCGAGCTGATGGGCCAGGGCGTGAACTACGTCACGGGCGACTACTCGCGCGGCGCCGCCGGGTTCTGGGTCGAGCGCGGCGAGATCGCGTTTCCGGTGCACGAGATCACGATCGCAGGCAACCTGCGCGAGATGTTCGCGAACATCGTCGCCGTCGGCGCCGACGCGTACACGATGGGCAGCAGGACGATCGGCTCGGTCCTCATCGAGCGCATGAAGGTGGCCGGCGACTGACCTCGGACGCTGGCGGGCGCTGCGTTCGCCAGGCGGGTAAATCCCGGTCGGGCCGGCCATGCCCGGTTCCTAGAATTTCGGCGCGTTCCGATCCACGTGCGCGTCACAGGAGACTCCATGCAGCGTCGTTCATTCATCCGCAATTCCGGTCTGGCCGGCGTGCTGGCGGCCGGCGCAGCGCCGGCGATCGTCCACGCGCAGGCCAACATCCGATGGCGCGTCGCGTCGAGCTTCCCGCGCTCGCTCGACACCATCTTCGGCGGCGCCGAGACCTTCGCGAAGAAGGTCGGCGAGATGACCGGCGGCAAGTTCCAGGTCTCGGTGCACGCCGGCGGCGAGCTGATGCCCGCCTTCGGCGTCGTCGACGGCGTGCAGAACGCGACGGTCGAGGTCGCGCACACGGCGCCTTATTACTTCTTCGGCAAGGACCCGACCTTCGCGCTCGGCTGTGCGATCCCGTTCGGGCTCAACGCGCGCCAGACCTCGGCCTGGATGTACGAAGGCAACGGCCTCAAGCTGATGCGCGAGTTCTACGCCAAGTACAACATCATCAGCTTCCCCGGCGGCAACACCGGCGCGCAGATGGGCGGCTGGTTCCGCAAGGAGATCAAGGGCATCGCCGACGTGAAGGGGCTCAAGTTCCGGATCGGCGGCTTCGGCGGCAAGATCTTCGAGCGCATCGGCGGCGTGCCCCAGAACATCCCCGGCGGCGAGATCTACCAGTCGCTCGAGAAGGGAACGATCGATGCCGCGGAATGGGTCGGCCCCTACGACGACCTCAAGCTCGGCTTCAACAAGGTCGCCAAGAACTACTACTACCCCGGCTGGTGGGAAGGCGGCCCGCAGCTCGACTTCTTCATCAACACCAAGGCCTGGGAAGGGTTGTCGGCCGAATACAAGGCGGTCGTCGAATGCGCTGCGGGGCTCGCGCACGTCGAGATGCTGGCGAAGTACGACTACCGCAACCCGCAAGCGCTGAAGACGCTGGTCGGCCAGGGCACGAAGCTGTTCCGCTTCCCGAGGGACATGATGGATCAGGCTTTCAAGGCGGCCGGCGACGTCTATTCCGAGCTGAACGCGAGCAACCCCGACTGGAAGAAGATCTACGCGGACTGGTCGGCGTGGCGGCGTGATGCCAACCTCTGGTTCCGCTTCACCGAGGCCGGATTCGACGACTTCATGCAGTCGCAGAAGCTCTGACGCTCGCCTCGGGGCCGAAAGGCCCGGGCCACGAAAACCCGGCTGCGGCCGGGTTTTTTCTTGCAGCGTCGCCGCGCGTCAGCGTTTGGCCGGCGGCTTCTTGATCGACTGCAGCAGGTCTTTCATCATCTCTGCGTCCGACTCCTGCCCCGCAGGCTCGGCGCTCGGCGCCGGCGCCTCCGGCTCGGAGCTCGCTCCAGAGGGGCCGGACGGCGGCTCGATCGTCTGCGGCCGGGCGGCTTCCTGATTCTGCTGGCGCATCTGCTGGAAGGCCTTGTCGATGTCGACCACCGGCGCTGCGGGGCCACCGTGCGACACGATGTGCGGAAAGGCGATGATGAGTCCGATCATGAGGATCTGGATCAGCACGAAGGGGACCGCTCCCCAGTAGATCTGGCCCGTGGTGACGCGGCGGATGCGACGCGACGTGATGCGATCGTCGTAGTCCTCACCCGGCGCGACGCTGCGCAGATAGAACAGCGCGAAGCCGAACGGCGGGTGCATGAACGAGGTCTGCATGTTGACGGCGAGCAGCACGCCGAACCAGACCAGGTCGATGCCGAGCTTGTCGGCGACGGGCGCGATCAGCGGGATGACGATGAACGAGAGCTCGAAGAAGTCGAGGAAGAACGCGAGGAAGAAGATCAGGACGTTGACGACGATCAGGAAGCCGAGCTGCCCGCCGGGCAGGCTGGTCAGCAGGTGCTCGACCCAGATCGGCCCGTCGACCGCCTGGAACGAGAGGCTGAAGACGGTCGAGCCGATCAGGATGAAGAGCACGAAGCTCGAGATCTTCATCGTCGTGTCCATCGCCTGGCGCAGCAGCCGCAGGTCGAGCCTGCGGCGAGCCAGCGCCATCACGAGCGCGCCGACGGCACCCATCGCCCCGCCTTCGGTCGGAGTGGCGACGCCGAGAAAGATCGTGCCGAGGACGAGGAAGATGAGCGCGAGCGGGGGAATCAGCACGAAGGTCACGCGCTCGGCCATGCGCGAAAGCAGGTTCAGCTTCAACGCTCGATTGGCGACCGCGAGCGCGAACGCGACGCCGACGCCGACGCACATCGACACGACGATGAGCTCGTCGGTGGGCGTGTCCTCCGGCCGAAGCCTGGCGAAGAGGAGGGCCGAGCCGACCCCGAGCACCGTCACGACCGCGAGCGAGCGCAGCCCCGGGCTGCCGTCGTCTTCGCGGATCGTGCGCGCCTCGGGCGGCAGCGCCGGCGTCCAGCTCGGCCGCACCAGGCTGCAGATGAGCACATAGCCGAGATACAGGGCGGTCAGCATGAAGCCGGGGATGAACGCGCCGCGGTAGAGGTCGCCGACGCTGCGCCCGAGCTGGTCCGCGAGCACGATCAGCACGAGCGACGGCGGGATGATCTGCGCAAGCGTCCCGGAGGCGGCGATCACGCCGGTCGCGAGGCGCCGGTCGTAGCCGTAACGCAGCATGATCGGCAACGAGATCAGCCCCATCGAGATCACCGAGGCTGCGACGACGCCCGTCGTCGCAGCGAGCATGGCGCCGACGACGACGACGGCGAAGGCAAGACCGCCGCGGATCGGGCCGAACAGCTGGCCGATCGTGTCGAGCAGATCCTCCGCCATCCCGGAGCGCTCGAGGATCAGGCCCATGAGCGTGAAGAACGGCACCGCCAGCAGCGTGTCGTTCTGCATGATGCCGAAGATGCGCAGCGGTAGCGCCTGCAGCAGCGTTTCCGGCATCAGGCCCATCTCGACGCCGATGACACCGAAGAAGAGGCCGCAGGCACCGAGGGAGAACGCGACCGGATAGCCGAACAGAAGGAAGACGATCAGGCTGGCGAACATGATCGGCGCCATGTTCGAGCCGATGAAATGCATCATGGCTTGCCCGCCAGCGCTGCCTTCTCGCGTTCGGCCACTTCCTTCTGCAACAGGAACTCCGCCAGCTCCTCCTCGGCGCTTCTCGCCTGCCCCTTCTGCGTGGGGTCGGGGATCAGGCCGCGCAGGAACGCGATGCGCTTGATCAGCTCGGAGATCGCCTGGACGCCCAGCAGCACGAATCCGATCGGCAGCAGCGCGAACACCGGCCAGCGGATCAGGCCGCCGGCGTTTTGCGAGTACTCGTTCATCTCGTAGGCGCGGATGACCAGCGGCACCGAGAGATGGACGACCGTGTAGACGAGCGGCAGGACGAAGAAGACCAGGCCGACGATGTCGATCCAGATCTGCGTGCGCTTGGAGAACCGGCCCGAGATGACGTCGATCTTGACGTGCTCCTGGCGCATCAGCGTGTACCCGGCAGCGAGCAGGAACACTGCCGCGAACAGGTACCACTGGATCTCGAGATACGCGTTCGAGCTGGTGTTGAGCGCCTTGCGCACGGTGGCGTTGATCGCGCTGATGAGCACCGCGGCGAGAACGAGCCACGAGACCCAGCTGCCCACCCACGTGGTGATGCGATCGATCAGTCGCGAGAGCGAGAGAAGAGGCGCCACGGTCTCTCCGGCGGATGCGGAAGCGCTCGCCGGGAAGTCCCGCTGCGAGGCGCCGCCGATTCTATGGAGCCGGTTTCAGCGCCGGGTGCGTGTTTGCGCTAGGGGTGCGGGGACCCCGCCGGCGGTGCTCAAGCGCCGAAAGCGGCGCGCACCAGCTTGCCCGAGCGTGCGCCCGAGCGACAGAAGGCGAGGATCGGCCTCGGCAGCGTCTCGAGCAGCGCCTGGAACCGTGCGATCTCTTCGGCTGTCTGCACGCCCGGGGCGACCGGCAGCCACGCGTACGACAGCCCCGCCGCGCGCGCTGCCGCCTCGATGCTCGCGGAGGTCGGTTGCTCGGGGCCACCTTCGAAGTCCGGGCGGTTGTTGATGACGCTGCGAAATCCGGCGGCCGCTGCTTCAGCGATCGCCGCGGGGTCGAGCTGGCCGGCGATGGCGATGTCGGCGGTCATTCGTTGTGCGTTGAGTGGCATCGGGTGCCTCCGGTCTCTTCGGTCAGCGGGCGAGAGCCGCCTTGACGGCGGCCGAGACGAGGCCCATCTCGGCCCGGCCCGCGAAACGCGCCTTCGCCGCGGCCATCACCTTGCCCATGTCGGAGGGGCCGCTCGCGCCCGTCTCGGCGACGAGCGCCGCGACCTCGGCGGCGATCTGCTCGGCACCGAGGCGTTCGGGCAGGTAGGCCTGCAGCACCTTCATCTCGGCGGTCTCGTTGTCGACGAGATCCTGGCGTCCGCCGGCGGCGAACTGCTCGATCGAGTCCTTCCGCTGCTTGACGAGCTTGTCGACGATCGCGACGACCGCCGCGTCGTCGAGCTCGATCCGCTCGTCGACCTCGCGCTGCTTCAACGCGGCGAGCAGGCCCCTGATCGTCAGCAGGCGCGCTGCGTCCTTCGCGCGCATCGCGGTCTTCATGTCTTCAGTGATGCGATCTTTGAGGCTCATCGTCGCTCCTTCGCCGTTTCCACGTCGGCGTGGTCGAAAACGACGAAGCCCGCGCTCGGCGGGCTCCGGTGGACAGCCATCTCGCGCCGGGCGGCGATCAGAACAGCTTCTTCGGAAGCTGCATGCTGCGCACGCGCTTGAAGTGGCGCTTGACCGCGGCTGCCTTCTTGCGCTTGCGCTCCGCCGTCGGCTTCTCGTAGAACTCGCGGGCCCGCAGATCGGTCAGGAGGCCGAGCTTTTCGATGGTGCGCTTGAAGCGGCGAAGAGCGACGTCGAACGGCTCGTTTTCCTTGACTCGAACGGTGGTCATCTAGCTTGGCTGGTTTTGCGAAGGATCATGAGTATAGCCCGCGACGCCCGGCCGGGCAACGCGCGGCAAGCGCCCGGGCGCAGGCGGCCGCGCTCGCCCAGGCCCACTGGAAGTTGTAGCCGCCCAGCCAGCCGGTCACGTCGACCACCTCGCCGATGAAGTGCAGCCCGGGCACGAGCCTGCTCTGGCAGTCACGCGAATCCAGGTCGCGGGTGTCGACGCCGCCGGCAGTGACTTCGGCCTTCGCCCAGCCCTCGGTGCCGGAGGGCGTCGGCGTCCAGCGGTGCAGCTCGGTCGCGAGCGCGTCGAGGGCGCGCTTGCCGATCTCGGCGGTGAAGCGGTCTGCGGCGAGCCGCCCCAGGACCCACGCCTCGCCGAGTCGACGCGGCAGGACGTCGGCCAGCACGCTCGTCGCATGGCGGCGCGCCGCCTTGGGGTCGCCGAACGCTCGATGCAGGTCGAGCGCCGGCGCGAGATCGATGGCAATCGGCTCGCCGGGCCGCCAATAGGTCGAGCACTGCAGCGCCGCCGGCCCGCTCAGGCCGCGATGCGTGAAGAGCAGGTCGTCGGCGAACGCCGGCGCCTCGCGGGCGCACGCTTCGGCGCGTACCGGCAGCGACACGCCCGCCAATCGAGCGAACGGCTGCCAACTGTCGCCGGCGCACACGAACGGAACCAGCGCAGGGCGGGGTTCGACGACGCGATGGCCGAGCCGTCGCGCGAGCGAGTGCCCCCAGCCGGTGGCACCGATCTTCGGAATCGACAGGCCGCCGGTCGCGACCACGAGCCGCGTCGCGCGCACAGCCTCGCGCGAGGTGTCGAGCTCGAATCCGTCGCCGGCGACGCGCACGGCGTCGACCCGGCAGGGCTGCCAGCGCTGCACGCCGCCGGCGTCGCACTCGGCGAGCAGCATGGCGATGATCTGGTGGCTCGAGCCGTCGCAAAAGAGCTGCCCCTTGTGCTTCTCGTGCCAGCGGATGCCGTGCCGCTCGACGAGGTCGATGAAGTCGCGCGGCGTGTAGCGGGCGATCGCCGAGCGGCCGAAGTCCGGGTTCTCCGACTCGAAGTTCTCGGGACCGACCGCGACGTTGGTGAAGTTGCAGCGCCCGCCGCCCGAGATGCGGATCTTCTCGGCGACCTTCTCGGCGTGGTCGATCAGCACCACCGAGCAACCGAGCTGGCCGGCAATCGCTGCGCAGTGCAGCCCGGCCGCGCCGGCGCCGACGATGGCGACGTCGAACTGCAACGGGGAAGGGCGCGTCAGCGCTTCGTCACGGCTGCGGCCGGGTTCCCAGCAGCCGCCCGACGGCGCGCCATTCTTCCTCGCTCACCGGCGTGATCGACAACCGGTTGCCGCGCTTCAGGACGCGCATCGACGCCAGCTCGGGCGCGGCGCGCATCTCGGCGAGCGAAAGCAGCCGCGTCTTCTCGAGCACCTTCACGTCGACATGCCACCAGCGCGGCGACTCGCGGCGCGATTTCTCGTCGTAGTACGGGCTCGCGGGATCGAATTGCGTCTGGTCGACCGACGGCGCGGAGGCGACCTCGGCGATGCCCGCGATGCCCGGCTCGGGACACGACGAGTGATAGAAGAGCACGCCGTCGCCCGGCGCCATCTCGTTCTTCATGAAGTTGCGCGCCTGGAAGTTGCGAACGCCGACCCACGGCACGGTCGCGTGCGGCGCCGCCGCGGCATCGTCGATCGAGCATTCGCTCGGCTCGCTCTTCATCAACCAGTAGTGCATGGCGGGAACGAGCCGGGAAGAAGAAGGTGTCCGCCGCGCCCCGTGAACCGCATTCCTGAACCCAGGCAGTTCAGGTGGGCGAGGTCAGCCAGGTTTCGGGTTCATCTGACGCGAGACGATCACACCTGCCGGGCGATGTTCCAAGCCCTTGCTCTTGCGAGCATCGGTTCAAGGAAATATAAAGTTCACGCGAGCGCGACGGACGAATTCATTCTACGTCGCAGGCTGCTCGGGAAGCACTGTTCAGAGCAGTTGTCCGTCAGCGCCGAGGGCCATGTCGATGCGCCGCACGAGCGCGTCGAGATCGAGCGGCGCGTGCAACCCATCGGCGTCGGCACTCTCGCGCGCCGGACGCTGCGCGAGCTCGAACGCGAGGTTGAGCGCTGCGAGCACGGCGATCCGCTCGCGCGCCTTCACCTTGCCGCCGTCGCGGATCGCGCTCATCTCGCGGTCGACGTCGGCGACCGCCTCGAGCAGCGCCGACTCGCCGCCGTCGGGACAGCCGAGCAGGTAGCTCTGGCCGAGGATCGTCACCTCGACCTGCTTCATCCGACGCTCCGGAGCGGTGCGCCGGACTTGCCGTCGAGCGGGGCGACGTCGATCGGCGCAGCGTCGCCGTCCCCGTCGAGCGGCTCGCGCGGCAGGCGCTGCAGCAGCACGTCGATGCGGCTGCGCGCCGCGTTCAGGCGCGAGCGCAGGTTGTCGCGCTCGCTCGTCACCGCGCCGAGCTGCGCGCTCAGCAAGGCATTGGTGCGCCGCAGCTCCTCGTGTCGAAGAAGCAATCGCTCGACCCGGTCTGCGAGTTCCTCGATCGTGGCCATGACGCTCCGGCAAGAGGAGGGGAGGCGAATTGTAGGGGCCGACCTCGCGGAATCGCGCTGCGTAGAATGGTCTTCGCTGGTGCCCGTGAAGGTGTTCATGCCTTCACAGTTAAACGGGAAGCGAGCTGTCGGATCGCACGTCGATCCGGCATCAACCGCGCTGCCCCCGCAACGGTACGGCGGACGACGCCGCTCTCGTCGAGAGCACGTCAGCTCAGGCGCTCACACCACTGGAGGCACGGCTTCCGGGAAGGTCGCCCGGGTCGCTCCGTCAGCCCGGATACCGGCCAGCAAGGGGGCCGAGCCATGTGCTCGGGCCATGTCGTCTGCGCCGCGGGGAAGCGGTCGCAGGCCTCTTGCCGGAATCCTCATCATGTCTTGCCGATCCGACGCGACGCGACGTCAGCAGGGTCGCCGTGCGCACGCGGCAGCGCGCGTCGCGAGCGAACTGTGCACCGTCGCCGGCCTCCTCGTCTGCGGCGCGGCGGGCGCAAGCGACAGCACGCTCGACACCGTTGCCGTCACCGGAACGCGCGAGCCGGAAGCGATCGGCCGAAGCAGCGTCGACATCGTCGTGATCGACAGCGCGACGATCCGGAGCAGCAGCGCCGATTCGCTCGAGGACCTGCTCCGGCGCTTCGCCGGCATGCAGCTCGCGCGCAACGGCGGTCCCGGGCAGAGCGCCGGCTTCTTCCTGCGCGGCGCGAGCACGAACAGCACCGTCGTCCTGATCGACGGCGTCCGCGTCGGCTCGGCGACGCTCGGCCAGGCGGACCTGGAAGCGCTGAGCGTGTCGCAGATCGAGCGCGTCGAGGTGCTGCGCGGGCCCGCGTCGAGCCTGTACGGCGCCGACGCGGTCGGCGGCGTCGTGCAGATCTTCACCCGCCGCGGCAGCGGTGCGCTGCGCTGGGGCGCCGCTGCCGAGGTCGGCGGCTACCGCTCGGCGCGCGTCGACGGCAACGCGAGCGGCGCGCGCGGCGGCTGGGACTACGCGCTCTCGCTCGGCCACGAGCGAAGCCGCGGCGTCTCGGTGATCGCGCCGAACGACGCGTTCGGCAACTTCAACCCCGACCGCGACGGCTTTCGTCGCAACACCGCGACCCTGCAGCTCGGCTTCACGCCGGCGACGCAGCACCGCATCGGCGTGCAGGTGCTCGAGACGAAGCTCGATGCCCGGTTCGACTCGAGCGAGTTCCTGCCGCCGGCGTTCATTGCCGACCCGACGCCGGACTTTCGCAAGCGCCTGACGACGCGCGTGACGTCGATCGACTACCGCGGCACGCCGATCCAGCACTGGACGACGACGTTGCAAGCGTCGCGTGCCGTCGACGACCTGACGAGCGGCGGCACCGTGCAGAGCCGCTTCGTCACGCGCCGCGACCAGGCGACGTGGCAGAACGCCTGGTCGCTGGCGCGCGACCAGCAACTGCTGGTCGCGTACGAGCACCAGGTCGAGCGCGCGGAGGCGGAGGTGTTCGCAGGCGAGCTCGTGCGCCGCAACGATGCGTTCGTGCTCGGCTATTCCGGAACCTTCGACGCGCTCTCGCTGCAGGCCGATCTTCGCCGCGACGCGAACTCCGCTTACGGCGACAACACGACGGGGCGCCTCGGTGCGTCGGTCGAAGTGCTGCGCGGGTTGAAGTTGCGCGCACTCGCCGGCACCACGTTTCGCGCGCCGACCTTCAACGATCTCGCGTATCCCGGGTTCGGCGTCGCGACGGTCCGCCCGGAGCACGGTCGCAGCGTCGAAGCGGGCGTGTCCTGGCAAGGCGAAGCGGCGGGCGCGAGCGCGACGATCTACCGCAACCGCGTGCGCGACCTGATCGGCGTGCAGCTCGACCGGAGTCTCTGTCCCGCCGACCCGGCGTACGACTTCGGCTGCGCCGGCAACGTGCAACGCGCGCGCCTGCAGGGCGCGACGCTGGCCGGGAACGCTCGCTGGCGTGGTTTCGCGATGCGCGCGACGGTCGATTTCCTCGACGCCGTAGATATGGACACCGGGGTTCGCCTGCCCCGCCGAGCAGCGCATCAGGAAAGCCTCGCCATCGAGCGCGAAAGCGGTCGGTGGCGCTACGGCGCGTCGGCGCTCTTCGTCGGCGCGCGGCCCGACACCGGCGTCGTCCTGGGCGGCTACGGCGTCGTCGACCTGCGCCTTGCCTGGCAGCCACGGCCCACATGGCGCGTCGAAGCGCGGCTGAACAACGCGCTCGATCGTCAGGTCGAGCCGCTGCGCGACTATCGCGGGCTCGGACGCCAAGCGTGGATCGGCGTCCACTTCGATTCGGCAAGGCCCTGAGCGCCATGCGGCCAGCGCAGGTGATCGTGTGCACGGCCGTCGCCGCAGCAGTCGCCTGCGCGATCGGCGTGCTCGCGGGCTCTTCCGGATTCGGGCTCGCGTCGCACGACATCGTCTGGTCGATCCGCGTGCCGCGCGTGCTCGCCGGATTCGGCGCTGGCGCCGCGCTCGCGCTCGCCGGCGCGCTGATGCAGCTGCTGACGAGAAACGCACTCGCCGATCCGTACGTGCTCGGCGTCGCCGGCGGCGCTGCGGTCGGCGCGCTCGGCGCGATGCTGCTCGCGGGCGCCGCCGGCGCGCAGCTTTCCGAGTGGGGCGTCGCCGCCGGCGCGGCGGCCGGCGCCGCGGCGGCATCGGCGCTCCTCTTCGGTCTGCTCTGGCGCCGGCTGGCCAGCACCGCGCTGACTCCCGCCGGCGAAGCTTCGACGGCGCTGCTGCTGGTCGGCGTGATGATCGGCGCCGGATGCTCGGCGCTGGTCTCGCTGATCCTCACGCTCGCCGACGAAGGACAGCTGCGCGGCATGGTGTTCTGGCTGCTCGGCGACCTGAACGGCGCGGTGCACTGGGAGATCGTCTGGCTGGCGCTCGCGGTGGCGCTCGCGATCGTCTGGCCGCGCGCGCGCGAGCTCGACTGGCTCGCTCGCGGCGACGCCTGGGCCGCGACGCTCGGCGTGGCCGTCGCGCGGCGCCGGCGCGCGGTGCTGCTCGCCGCAGCGATCGCGACCGGCGCCGCCGTCGCGACCGCGGGCGCGATCGGCTTCGTCGGCCTGGTCGTGCCGCATGCGTTGCGTCGTGTCGGCGTGCGCGCAGCGGCGCTGCTGTTGCCGGCGAGCGCGGTCGCCGGCGGCGCGTTCGTCGTCGCCGTCGACGCGGCCGCGCGAACGATCGCCGCGCCGCTGCAGCTTCCGGTCGGCGTGCTCGCCGCCGCGATCGGCGTGCCGAGTTTCATCGCCATGCTGCTGCAGCGCTCGGCCCCGCAACGATGACCGGGGCCCTGCTCGAAGCGGAAGGGCTGGCGCTGCGCGCAGGAAGCGCGCCACGCGGCCGGCTGCTCTTCGACGCGCTGGATCTGCGCGTCTTTGCTGGCGAGCGGTGGGTGATCGTCGGACCGAACGGCGCCGGCAAGTCGTCGCTTCTCGCTGCGCTTGCGGGCGTCTTCACGCCGTCGGCCGGCACGGTGCGCGTCGACGGCATCGAGCTCGCGTCGTGGTCGCCGCCGGCGCTCGCCGAACGTCGCGCCTGGAGCCCGCAGTTCTGGTCCGATCCGTTCCCGGCGACGGTGCGCGAGACCGCGGCGCTCGCGCGCGAGCGCGCGCCGTCATGGCGCGCGATGCTCGCGGACGCTGTAGACGGCGACGTCGAACGCGTGCTCGACCGTCTGCTCCTCGGCGCGCTCGCGGCGAGCCACGTGCAGACGCTGTCCGGCGGCGAGCGTCAGCGGGTCGCGATCGCGACCGCGCTTCTCCAGGGAGCGCCGCTCCTGCTTCTCGACGAGCCGGCGTCGCACCTCGACCTCGCGCACCAGCGGCTGCTCGTCGACGTGCTGCTCGGCCATGCGGCAGGCGGCGGCGCGGTGGTCGCGAGCCTGCACGACCTGAATCTTGCGTGGGACCTCGCGAGCCACGTCGTCGTGCTCGACGGCGCCGGACGCGCGTTCGCCGGCCCGCGCGACGAGGTGCTCGTCGCGGCGCGGCTCGGCGCCGTGTTCGGGGTCGCGATCCACGCGCTGGCGCTCGACGGCCGCGCGCGCTTCGTCGTCGGCGCCGGACCCGTCGCAACGGCTGTCGGCCAGCAGAGTCGCGGGGAAGGGTGATGAGCGAGCGTCGCGCGAGATCCGCATTCGCAGCCGCCGCACTGCTCGCGGCGTCGTTCGCAGCCGCGGCGCTGACTGCCGTCGACGACGCTGGCCAGAAGATCGTTCTCGACGCACCGCCAGCGCGTGTCATCACGCTGGCGCCGAGCCTGGCCGAGCTGGTCTTCGCCGCCGGCGCGGGCGGCACGCTGGTCGGCGTCTCGGCGCTGAGCGACTATCCGCCCGCGGCGCGCTCGATCGCCCGCATCGGCGAATCGGGCAGGATCGACGTCGAGCGCGTGCTCGCGCTCAGGCCCGATCTCGTGCTGGTCTGGGAACGCGGCAACCTCAGCCGCGAGCTCGAGCAGCTCGAGCGCGCCGGAATCCGCCTGTTCCAGCTCGCACCGCAGCGTCTCGACGACGTCGCGCGCGCGATCGATCGGCTCGGCAAGCTGCTTGGCCATGAGGACGAAGCGCGCGCGCGCGCGGCCGGGCTGCGCGAGTCGGTCGAGCGGCTTCGGCGCGCGCACGCCGCGGCGCCCCCGGTCAGCGTTTTCTACCAGGTGTGGCAGCAGCCGCTCATGACCATCAACGGGCGGCAGATCGTCGACGACATCCTCGCCGCCTGCGGCGGCCGCAACATCTTTGCGGGCTTGTCGCCGCTGGTGCCGATCGTCTCGACGGAATCGGTCGTCGCCGCGGATCCCGAAGTGATCCTGACGGCGAGCGAGCACACCGGTCAACCCACCTGGCAGCGCAATCCGCAAAGCCCGAGCTTTTCGCTCTGGCAGCGTCATCCGCGCATGCGGGCCGTCAGCCACGGCTGGCTCTACACGCTCGACGGCGATTCGATCAGCCGCCAGGGTCCGCGCATCGTCGACGGCGCCGCCGCGGTGTGCGCGGTGCTCGACGAAGTCCGGCGCGAGCGCCGCCGGCCGTGACGGCCGCGCTCAGCGCGCGTCGCCCGCTGCAGCGCGCTTGTATTGCGGCGGCGCGAAGTCGCACCAGCGGGCGACGCGGCAGATCTCGCA
>Ga0207652_10002536_pt1 | contig 15336 bp, 13 predicted proteins | sample KBSC63BmetaG_FD_184334 | JGI IMG/M metagenome (GOLD analysis project Ga0207652, IMG submission 184334) | Corn rhizosphere microbial communities from Kellogg Biological Station, Michigan, USA - KBS C6-3B metaG (SPAdes) (version 2) | ecosystem: Host-associated > Plants > Roots > Rhizosphere ... | reverse complement strand
AGTTTGCTGTGCATAAGCGGCGCCGCTTTGCGATCAAAAAAGTCACTCAAATCAAAACCAAGAAGCCAAAATAAAAATTCCGCTTTCTGGGTATTTTCCAATCGGGTATACTGGTACCCATGCTTCAAGCCAAGATCGATAAAGCCCAAGCACTTCGTGTTTTGGAGGCCATGCACTGGACCCGGTTCATGGACGACAAGATGAATAAGCTTGTCCGTCAAAACAAAGGTGGCACGTTTCATTTGCCCGTCAGCGGCCACGAGATGATTGGGGCTGTGTCCGCATTGAGTCTTCAGCCCGGAACAGACTGGGGCTATCCGTACTACCGAGACCGAGCGTTTGCCATCGGGTTAGGTTGCAAACTTGAAGATTTATTGGCCGTTTTCTTAGCGCGTGACATTCCGAACCACTCCGGTGGCCGGATGATGCCCGAACATTTTTCCGATCCCGCACTGCGCATCCCGTGCCAGTCGAGCTGTGTCGGCTCGCAGTTTTTGCAAGCGGTCGGCCTGGCGCACTCCATCCTCTTGCGCAAAGCGCAAGAGGTAGTCTACGTCTCCGGCGGAGATGGTTCGACCTCCCAGGGTGATTTCCACGAAGCCTTGAATTTTTCCTGCGTCCACAAATTGCCCATCGTGTTTGTCATCCAAGACAACGGCTGGGCCATTTCGGTGCCGTCGCGCGAACAAACCGCTGGGGGCACGATTGCCAAGATGGCCCGTGGCTATGAAGGGCTGTCTGTGTTCGAAATTGACGGCTGCAACTACGTCGAGACGAGTGAAGCCCTGCAGCAGGCCGTGCAGAAAGCCCGTGCGGGCGAAGGGCCCAGCTTGGTTGTGGCTCAGGTGCCGAGAATTGGAGCCCACAGCAGCAGCGACGACCCGAAGAAGTACAAAGACGAAGCGACCTTGACAGCGGAGAAGCTTCGTGACCCGATTGCTGCATTTGAAGGTTGGTTGCTTGCAAACGAAGTGCTGACACCAGGTGAACTGACCTTGCGGCGCACGAAGCATTTCCAAGACATCGAAGAGGCCGCAGACGCAGCCGACAAACACCCGTTTCCTCTCCGCTCCACGGCCACAGATCTGGTGTACAAACCGTTTACGCCACCCGCTTCGGTTCCAGCACCGTCTTCCGAATCGATCGTGCTCATGGACGCCTTGAACCACGCCCTCGTGGAAGAAATGACGGTCGATCCCGGAGTCGTGGTGTTCGGTCAAGACGTAGCGCACGGCAAGGGCGGAGTGTTTGGAATTACACGAACATTGACCGACCGTTTTGGGAAACAGAGGTGCTTCAATACACCACTTGCGGAATCGACGATCGTGGGCTTAGCAATTGGTTTGTCCACAGATGGATTCCACAAGCCGGTTGCTGAAATCCAGTTTGCCGACTATTCGTGGACCGGCATGAACCAGATTCTGAATGAATTGTCGAGCATCCACTACCGCTCGAAAGGGCAGTGGAACTGCCCGGTAGTCATCCGGATGCCCTACGGCGGCTACATTCAGGGCGGGCCTTACCACTCGCAGAGCATTGAGGCTTTTTTAAGCCATTGTCCCGGCTTGAAGGTGGTCATTCCCAGCAACGCCGCTGACGCAAAACGATTGCTGAAGACTGCGATTCGGGACCCAAACCCTGTCATCTTTTTAGAACACAAAGCACTGTACCGGCAACGAGTGTTCTGTGCACGACCAGAGCCCGGCCCCGAAGAGTTTTTACCGTTTGGTCAAGCCGAAGTCGTTCGTGAGGGGACAGACTTGACGTTAGTGACGTGGGGCATGATGACCGTCATGGGATTTGAGGTGTCTCAGCAATTGTCTCAAGAAGACATTTCGGTCGAACTGATTGATCTCAGAACGATTGTTCCTCTCGACTTTGATACCGTGCTCAAGTCGCTCAAAAAAACGGGTAAACTCTTGATTGCGCATGAAGCCGCTCGCAACTGCGGTTTCGGTGCTGAGCTCGCTGCGCGCGCAGCCGAATTCGGTTTCCAATACCTCGATGCACCCGTGCAACGTCTCTGCGGCAAAGACTGCCCGGTGCCGTACTGCAAAGATCTCGAAGACGAAGTGCTCCCGCAGAAAAAAGATCTCGAAGCGGCCATCCGCTCGCTTGCCATGTACTAACGTTTCGTGCACACTCAAAAGCCATGAACGGCTTTTGTCCACTCGCTTCTGGCTCGAAGGGAAATGCGATTTTTTTCGGCACGAAAAACACCCGTGTGCTGATTGATGCCGGGTTGACAGCGAAAGCTGTGTGCGAACGGCTCTCGGAAATCGGTGTCGATCCCACCACGATTGAAGCCATCTTGGTCACCCACGAACACACCGACCACATTTCGTCTCTCATCTCTTTAAGTGAACGACTCAACATCCCCGTGCTTGCGAATGCCGAGACTGCGAAGGGCATTGTTGCAGCCCTGAATGCTCGACCCAAATTCAAGATCTTTGCCACCGGAGAAACCTTTCAATTCGGAGATCTCGAAGTGCACCCGTTCAGTGTCCCGCACGACACATTGGATCCGGTCGCTTTTACGATCAAAACTCCCAGTTGCAAAGTGGGTCTTTGTACCGATCTCGGCCACACAACCTCGCTCATCCGAAAACAGCTCGAGAAATGTGATTACTTGTATGTGGAAGCGAATCACGAACCGTCGATGGTGCATGCGTGTGGTCGGCCGCAGGTGTACAAGACGCGCGTGCTCGGCAGACAAGGGCATTTGTCGAACGAAGACTGCGGCAAGCTGTTGGATGTCGTGTTTCACGATGGACTCAAGCACGTGCACCTGGCCCACTTGTCGAGCGAGTGCAATGCAGAAGCGAAAGCGCTCGAGGTGGTGCGGAAGTGGCTTGGAGATCGGCAGGTGGAGATCTCCATTGCATACCAGGATCGGGTCTCAAGAGCTGTGCATTTTAGTTAAATGGCCGCTGGACACGACCCTGTTTCTCCCACATGCTGAGCAACCAATCCCAAAAAGCCGATTTATCCGGAGTACAATCCGAATGTGCTTGGTGCTCATTGGAAATGAATATGTTATAAAAGTGTATAAATTTATTGTCAGGGGGGTAGGTCGTTTGCTTTCACCTCAGAGGAAAAACATTCCTTTTTTCAAGAGTTTGGTGTAAAGTGGGAGGCCAACAAGGGAAGTACATGGCAATAGCGGCAGCTGGGAATAATAGAAGTTTTTTGCAAAGAGCGACGGATTATCTTCCGAGTGGGAACCAGGTGCTTGGTGGTGTTCTTGTCGTAGGTTGCGTGGGTACCTGGGCAATCACGGTGATTTCTGTAATTAGGCTTGCGGGCAGCGCAGCTACGTCTCCGCAACGATTTGTCGCAGGGGTTGTTTGTGGGGTCGCTGCGAGAATCTTTAGTTGGATCATTGGTTCTTCTGATCCAGGGATCTTTTTCAAGTGGTCAATGGTACTAGTTCCTCTTGTAGGCCGTAGGCTTGCAAGAGAATGTATTCAAGCAATGAACTCAGGGAATGCCTGGGATCCTTTTTATGCAGGCGCAGGAGCCGGATATCTGGGAATCAATCTTCTCTGGCAAATATTGATAACCAATGAAATCGGGCAGCTGTTTTTTGATTGGGAGCCGAATGGAGATCCTGAAGTCCAGGATCCTCCAGCAGATTTACCCCCACTTGAAGATGAAGCTGATATTGATGAAGCTTTGCCACTGCCACAACCCCCAGCTCCAGCACCACTTTCTCCGGAAGTAGATATCCTGCTCTCTGGTGAGCATTTCAGCGAAGACAACCTTTATCAGCTTTGCGATTTGATTCTTCAGCAAAAACTCACAGTACCGATGTTCCCGACACTGATTGAGGATCCTCGCATGGCACAGATTCCCGCGCACCGGATTTACGACCTGCTGCTTTGGGCCAATGCAGAGAGCAATGCGATGGTGTTGGAAGTGTGCCGCAGAAAGTTTTCGATGTGGAATAAGATGGTTGGAACTTGTGCAGAAACAGACACGAATTTTGAGGGATTCATTGCTCGAGAAGAGACAAATACGGTCAGAGCAATGCTCGACACACCTTGTTTGTCCTCGTTTTGTTTAACCAACCAGCTCCGAGGTCTTGTTTTGACCGGGAAGACCCAACTTTCAGAACTGATCACAAGCAACCAAACAGCATTTAACCGGATTCCCCGTGAAAAACGGAATGATCTATTCCCGGAAGCTTAAGGCCCCTCGTCCTCATCCACATCGTCTAATGGTGCTGTCCCTGCACCACCACTGCCAATCACCCGTCTCGGCTTGGCTCCGTCTTGCGCACTGATGATTCCGTTGGCCTCAAGTTCGTCCATCAAGCTGGCTGCCCGGGCGTAGCCGATCTTCAGCTTTCGTTGCAGAAACGTGGTCGAGGCACTTTTCGATGAGACCACCAACGTCAAGGCTTGGTCGTACAATGGGTCGTTGCCCGTAGATTCTTCCTTGTCAGGCCCTAGATCAATGGCTTTGAACGAATCGAACGAGGGGATTAGGTAGTTCGGAGGGCCTTGCTCACAAATCGCATTGACCACTTGGTTGATGTCGGCATCACTGACATAAACACCTTGTGCCCGCACCAACTGCGAAGATCCCGGTGGCAGGAACAACAAGTCTCCGTTGCCGAGCAAGCTTTCCGCACCGACTTCATCCAAAATGATCTGGGAGTTGATGCGGCTGGCCACTTTGAACGAGATTCTCGTCGGGATGTTGGCTTTGATGATGCCGGTGATGACTTCACGGGACGGTCGCTGTGTGGCCAAGATCAAGTGAATGCCGACGGCACGGGCCATCTGGGCAATGCGGGCAATGGGGGTTTCGATGTCGGCGCTGGAAACCATCATGAGGTCGGCAAATTCGTCGACGATGGCGACGATGAATGGCATGTGTTCGGGGATGGGGGTGTTCAAGCTGGCTTCGAATTGCTTGTCGATTTTGCGGCTGTTGAACGCCGTGATGTTGCGGAGGCCCATTTGCTTGAGGATCTCGTAGCGCACCTGCATTTCCTTCACGAGCCACTGGAGGGCGGCATAGGCACCGTGAGGCTCGGTGATGACGGGGGCGATCATGTGGGGGAGCTTGGAGTACTGGGTGAGTTCGACTTTTTTCGGGTCGATCATGAGCAGCTTGATCTCCTCGGGACGGGCATTGAGCAAAATCGACATGACGAGCGTGTTGATGCAGACCGATTTTCCGGAGCCGGTGGCCCCGGCAATGAGGCAGTGGGGCATCCGGGCTAAGTCGGTGAAGACACACTCACCGTTCACAGCTTTACCGAGCAGAATCGGGATCTGCAACTTCCGGCCTTTTTGTTGTTGGTACGTCAACAAAAGTTCCTTAAAGTTCACTTCCTGTGGGTGAATGGCCGGCACTTCGACGCCCACAGCGGCTTTCCCGGGAATGGGGGCCACAATCCGGATCGACTTGGCTTGCATGTTCAGGGCAATGTCATTCTCCAGAGCCTTGATTTTTTGCACCTTCACACCGACGTTCGGATGCACTTCGAATGACGTGATTGTCGGTCCGCTGTTGATTTCCCCCACCTTCGCTTCGATGCCGAAACTCTTCAAGGTTTCTTCGAGCACAGCGGCTTGCTCGACGAGGTCTTTTTTCAAGGTCGGTGAGTCTACCTTTTGTGTGGGGTTAGACAATAAGTTCGGGGACGGAATTTTATACGAACCGTCCGATTTCACCATGAGGGGTTTGGGCAAAGGCACGGGGGCTTGTGTTTTGATCACGGGGATTTTAGTGACGACTTTTTTTTCGGGGATGATGATCTCTTCGAGCTTTTTCTTCGGAGGGTCGTCGGGGATGGGTTGTTTCACGACTGGAAGATTGATTTTGGGACCAAGAGGTTGAGGTTTCACAATCGGTGCAGGCCGTTTTTCGAAGAGAGAGGAAACGGTTCTGCGGCACCAGAGGGCAAAGGTTTTGAGATGGGCAAACAATCGGATTTTGGTGAGCAATAAAAATGAAGCAATGGCGAGGGTGGAGAAGATGAGGGTGGTGCCGACGGGGCTGAAGGCCCGTTGTAAATTCAAGACGGGGAAATCGGAGTACAAATAATAAAACGGGACACCACCGAGATTAAACCGAATCACGGTGTGCAAGTACGGTCGATACAAGGTGGCCGTTTCACTGACGACCCGGTTTTCAAATAGCCCCGCTAGTCCCGGAAATTTTTCCGCAAACACGTTCAACAAGACGCAGCACGAGCACAGCAAGACTCCGAAATACAGGTGGTCATACGTCTGTACTGAGCCCTTTTTTTCTTTCAGCCACTGCGCTCCCAGCCAGAACAAATACACGGGGATCAAATACGCTCCGAGCCCGAACAGATATTCCCCAGCCAGAGCGGCCCAATAGCCGAGCATCCCGAGCCAGTTGGCATGGTGATTTAAAAACTGAAAACTCCACAGGGCAAACAGCGACAGCACACCGACGGCAATGGCCAAAAAGCCTTTCGCATCCGCACTTAAAGTTACAGGTTTTTTCTTAGCCACAAAAGTCCAACACCCACACAATACCACGCAACCGGTTTTATGTATGCTTTTTCATAGAGCCAAAACACACATCGCACCGACACCAAGCCGACAGCCAATGCACTGCAAAAGCCGACCACGCACATGGCATCAACCTGCCCATCGAGCTTGAGGCTTTCCAATATTTCACCTCCAGCAATCGTCGGCACGGCGAGCAAAAACGAAAACTTCGCTGCTTCGACCCACGTCCAGCCGCAAAACCGGCCCACGGCAATCGTCGAGCCGCTGCGCGACAAGCCCGGCAGCAGGGCGGCTGCTTGCGCCAGGCCCACACATACCACAGCGGAGATTTTTCCGGTGCGAGGTCGTGGTTTACAAGCAAGCAAAAGCAAAACTCCGGTGACGATGAGAAAAAAACCGGTGTAGACAGGTTCCGAGAGGGCAAGACGGAGCGGCTTGAGGAGAAAATAGGCAGGGACGAGGGGAATGAGGGCTACAGTGAATAGACCGATTTGTCTTAGGTTGGTGAGGACAGACCAGACCTCCCGACGGAGAAACCAGACCAATGCAACCCAAGTACCCAGATGACAAGCAAGGTCGAAATAGAGCCATTGCTCACCCTCACTTAACCCCATGAGCGAACGGACAAACCTGAGATGGGCAGACGAGCTCACCGGGAAAAACTCGGTGATTCCCTGGACGATGCCGAGCACAAGTGCTTGAAAAAAAGTCATGGGCGATCGACGGGGCTCGAACCCGCGACCCCGGGATCCACAATCCCGTGCTCTAACCAACTGAGCTACGATCGCCAAAGAACGGCAACTATACCAAGTTTGTCAATGGAGGGCAAGTTCATAATCTCTGTTTGAGACATAGATCCCGGCGAGAAGAAGGGCAAACACATAAGCAAGGACAACGTGCGGAGAAAAGTTTTGCACGTACAAATACCGATCTAACACGAGGGGTGGGTACGAGACGAGGGCAAGCAACTGATCTGTCCACCAGTCGAGGAGGGCAAAGGCGGGGGTGCTGAGGAGCCCGAATAGCAAAAAACCGGTGCAAGCAATGACTAACCCTAGGAGGGCAAAGCTGACGAACAAGGGATAGAAAAGGTTATAAACCAGACTTAAACCAGGAAACTTCCCGAAATGGTACAGCAACAACGGCAAAATGGCCGTGTTGACGGCGAGGGTGAGGGCGAGGGCTTTTCGAAGGAAAGAAGAGAGAAGAAATAGGAATTTAGAGAGGGGAGGAAGCGACGCGCTAACGATGAAAGATCGTTTCGGAAAGAGTATTTCGAGGGTTTGATCGAACCCACGGTGGAATAATAAAATGCCGAAACAGCTGCCGAAACTCAGCTGGAAACCGAGGTTGACGGCCACTAACGGATCGATGATGAGCTCGATGAGCAATGCCCCTCCCAATAAGTTGATCGCACTCGCCGGTCGCCCCAGCAATTTGCTCGTCAGAAATAAACACGCCCCGATCCACGCCCGTTGCACGGCCGGTGATGACCCGACAAACACGAAGTACGCTGTCGCGCAAACCAGCATCAAGCCCCACTTCCACTGCCTCGACAAAAATAGTCCTAGCCCCGCCGAAAAGCTGGCCATGAGCAGTCCGAAGTGAAATCCCGAAATGGCCAAGATGTGCTGCAGGCCGAGGCGGCCAAACTCATAGCGCAGTTGTCGGTCTTCCACCTCGCCGCTCACCAGCGAATAGAGAAACGAGGCCGTGCGAGGCCGGTGGAGCTTGTTGTGTAAAAAAGAACGAAGGTGTTGTTTTGTCTGGTACCGAAATTCGGCGAGGCTCCAGGAATTGGGCACAGGTTCCCAGCTTTTTGGTTTGAAGGTGTAGTCGAACGGGCCTCGTTGGTGGAGCACACCATCGACAAGAAAGTCTTGGGAGGCCACAGGTCTATCTTTCTTGATGCTCATTGTGCAGGGGAACGAATGTCCTTCGAGATACAAGGTTCCTCGGTATAGAAGGTCTCGAAAAAACGGCGACTGGTGTGCTTGGATGTTCGAGATCGAGAACCTGGCTTTGCAAGGAACTGGTTCCGAAAACTGAGGCAATGAACCGTAGAGCAGCCACGAACAGCCGAACGCTGCAAGCCACAACAGTGTTGATCTCCACTGCTTGCACACGACAACGTAGACAAACCACAATCCGGAAAACCACAGGGGCAGCCCAAATAGGGCTGCCCCAACACCGGCCAAATAGCTTAAGCCCCACAGCAGGGCTGGATGCTCTTGCCAAAACAGGTTGTGTGGTTGCAACATAGCTCGTCATCATGACTGATGAAACATTTTTTTCGGTGAACAAAATCAGATCGCTTTGGTAGCTTAGCACTTTATGATTCGAATTTTGCCCTTTGTTGTGCCTGTCTATTGCACCGGCAAACTGCTTGGTTCCCTCCGCTGCGAACGATATGAAACCTTGCCACCGAGTCCTCATTCTGACCGGGTGGAAACCTGCGTGATCAACGTGCTTCGGCACGAACAGATTCCGATGATCCGGGATTGGAAAACAGTGACCGATCGGACGCTTTCCGTTCCCGGGCGAAGCGCCGTTACCTATGTGCACGGCCGGAAAGAATACCGCCTCGCACTCCGGCCCGGCCTCGAGTCTGGGACTGCACAGTATCTGGCTAAACGGGAGTTATTCCACTTGCTCCACAATGACGATCTTCGCATCCAGTCGCTGCAAACAGCCGTTTCTGTAGCTGGGGTTGCAGCAAGCCGGATTTTTCGCTGGTCTCCGGTTCGGACATTTGGCATGGTGTTTGGTGTTAGCGAAGCGGTGGGGTTGATTGCATGCAGACACAGAGCTGCTGCGGCCGATGAATTTGCCATGAAGCATTGCACAGTCCACGAGCTGAAAAAAGCGGTAGAACATTTAAAGCACGAGAACAATCTTGGCTTAAACGATGTCCAGATTGCAAAATTTGAACAAGCCATTGCTTCCAAGATCAACAGCTGGAAATCTGAGTCCCTATGATCCGAAAACTCCCTTCGGGAAAATACCGGCTTTATTCTCGGAAGAAAAATCCACAGACCGGAAAACGGAGAAACCTGGGCACGTTTTCTACTCGTGTAGCTGCAGTAAAGCACGAACGAGAAATTCAGTTTTTCAAGAGACGATAAAAAAACATCTCACTTCCGTAGTCCGTAAATTCGGATCAAGTTTTCCAGCACCTCTCCGAACTGAATATCTCCGAGACCGAACTCTTTGAGGCGCATACCCGCATGAAATTTCATTTCCTCCACGAATTTTTGCATGTCTTTCTTGATGGATGCTGGCAGGGGAATTCGCATTTTTGCATCGAGCAGCTGATAGAGAGTGATCACATCATTTTTATGCTTGCGAACGTCTTTTTTGTCAGAGTCTAGGTGTGTGGACAAATTGACCCAAGCTCGAGCTTTCATGGGAATGAGGTGCATGGCATCGATCGTTGGCAGTCCGTCTATTTCTTGTTTGCCCTCATGGATGAAGCGATAGTATTCATCGTCGAGAAGGATTGCAGAAAGACTTGAAACTTCTTCATCGGCTGGAATAGGAGTGAGATGAGTGTCTTTTACAAGAGAAATGGAATCGGGCTTTCGAGAGAACAGCTCAATCATTTTGGGATAGGAAGAATCAGAAGGAACATTGAACCGGTAAAAAGAGCTTCTTCCCCGTGCTTTTCTGTTGGTGCTGGTATTTCCCTCCTCGGATGAATTCCCAAAAGGCTTTCATGAATTTCGAGTCGAGAGCTTCAACCGAGAGGAGAATGTCGAGATCTTTTGTTTTTCGGAATTCGTAACCTTTGTTGTTCAAGGCGAGCATGCATGCTGCACCGCCGATCAGCATATAGTTTTCCTTGTAAGGGGCAAAATGTTCTCTGAAGCGGGCTAATCCTTGCACCATGAGGCTTTCTCCATCAGTTCCTCCAAAGCGATCTCCACTCGAGGATCATCGATTCCCCGCAAGCTTACGTAGAGGGAAAGTGGATCCACAAAGCCATCTTTGGCAAATAGGTTTGGATCATAACTCCAAACTTCTATTTCCGCATCAGCATCTTCCACTTCTCTCTCGTTTTTGAAGGGGAGTTCTTCTTGAACATGGGTTTTTCTAAAAGCTTCCCAGCTTTTTGCATTCAGCGCATAAACTGGGCACTCAGGGCCTTCTAACATAGAAAATTCATCTAGGGCGGTGAACCCAGCTTTTACTGGAAGACCACTTTTTTTCTTCAGTTTGACCCACACTCGTTTTTTGACAGGTGTTTGTAAGTGAGGTGCCAATAATTCCCAAAGTGCTTTTTCTCTTTGTTCAAAACGCAGATGACGTTCTTTGCCGTGCTCGGTGATTTTCCCTAATTCGAGTGCTTCAAGTTCATCAAACGCACGAGTCATGGTCATGCGGGTATAGCCGAGTTTTACAGCTAATTCCGAGGGGAGAAACTGGACTATTTCTGAATGGTAAAGAACGTATAAAAGAACAGCTTGAGTTGCCGGACTCAACGGTTTTTTCTCATGGTGTGTTTTTTCAAAATGTTCCCGGAAATCAATCCCCAAATTGGGCAAGTAAAGATGTCTACCAGGAACCACAAACGGAATGTGGTGTTCGACAAGTCGTTTACGATTGTAAGAGCTCACATTGGTGCTTCCATAAATACAAACCCCATCCCATCGCTCCCGCACAGCTCGGAGATGTTTACCCAATCTGCCGGGAGGAACATCTTCATCATCTTTTGCAACGACCAGCATACACGGTTGGTCTAGAACAGAAATTTGGTAGAAGTTGTACGGGCCTCGCAAGAAAAAGGGGAGGGTTTCTTCCCGCTTCCAAGCTTTGGGAGCTACCTCTACGTCGATAGTCTCTTTAAAATATTTCTGAAATTTTTGGGCTTTGTGTTCCATAGTAACCTACTTTCTGCATAGTAACATGAATGATGTTATTGTGCAAAATCCATGTTACTGACAAGCTAGAAAAATAAGCAATGATCTCACACTTAGCTTTTTACGATTTTTTCGGAAGCTCGCCCTCGATCGACCGGTTGATGAGCCGTGCCCCTCGCTGGCTCGAGAAATACGACATCAACCATCGTGTCAACACAATCAGTCTATTTCTAAACCCAATCAGATACAAGATGTGCACGAAGCACCAAGCCAACCACGCGACAAATCCGCTGAACTGCAGTTTGCCGAACATGCCGATGGCCTTTGTTTTCCCGATGGTGGCCATCGTCCCTTTGTCGAAATAATCAAACGCTGGTCGTTCCGATTTCGGCAACCGTTTTCGCAGCAAATAGGCCACATACCGTCCCTGCTGCACAGCCACTGGGGCCAATGCAGGCAACGGCTTTCCTTTTCGATCCAAGGCATACGCCGCATCACCCAACACGAAAATCTCTGGGAATCCTGGCACCGACAAATCGGGATCGACCACCACGCGCCCCTGTTTGTCCAACGGGACGTCCAAAGTCTTTAAAATCGGAGAGGCTTGGTTCCCGGCTGCCCACAAGATATTCTCGCAAGGAATGAACAAGTTTTCCACCGTGACCCCTTCTTTGGTCACATTGGTCACTCTCTTCCCAGTGATCACGTGCACTCCAAAGTGTTCCAGATACTTCTGAGCCTTTTCAGACAATTTCTCCGGATACACGGGCAAAATATGGGATGACCCCTCGACCAGATAGATCTTCGTCTTCGTGACGTCAATTCTGCGGAAGTTTTTGAGCATGGTTTCATAGGCAATTTCGGCAATCGCACCGGCCATTTCCACACCCGTCGGCCCGCCGCCGATGATCACGAAGTTGAGGTACTTTTTGGCTTCCGAAATGCTGTCGCATCGCTCAGCTTTTTCGAAGGACAATAAAATCCGTTCCCGGATCCGGAGGGCATCGGGCAGCGTTTTCAATCCCGGGGCGAATTCTTCCCACGCATCGTTGCCGAAATACGAGTGTCTAGCACCCAATGCCACAATCAAGTACTCATACCCCACACGGTCGCCGTTTTGCAGCACCACTTCCCGTTTTTCTTTCTCAATCCGTTCCACCTGACCCATGAGGACGGTCACATTTTCGTAAGCGCTCAGGATTTCCCGGATGGGGACGGCAATGTCCCCCGGCGACAGAGCGGCACTGGCTACCTGATACAACAACGGTTGGAACAAGTGGTGGTTCGTTTTGTCAATCAGCCAAACATCAAATTTCGTGTTGCCCAATGCTTTCGCTGCATTGAGTCCGGCAAACCCGCCGCCCAAGATGAGTACCTTCGTATACGCCATAGACTCACACTACCTGCAAATTCGTTTCTTTGCACGGAATTTCCGAATGTGAGAAACTACCCGCTTATGTACCTAGTGCAACACTTTTACGACCAGCACGGAAAGTCTCTCGGCCTCGATCTTGTCACGGGAGAAACGGGTCTTTCCAAACGGATCTCCAAAGCAGAAGTGCATCGGCCGGGCTTGAGCCTGGCCGGCTATCTGAAGGGCTTTGTGTCAGCCCGTGTTCTAGTCATTGGGAACCAAGAGGTTGAGTACTTGCGTGAACTGGAACCCTCTGTGGCCACCACCAGACTTCGAGCGATTTTAACCCCAACCACACCGGCCGTCATTGTAGCTCGAGGTTGCAGGCCTTCGAAAGAGCTGATCGCACTCTGCGAGAAAGGGGAGATCCCGTTATTTCGGGCTCGACTGACGGCCACCAACTTGCTGAGCCGGATTACGTTTTTGCTTCTCGAAGAATTCAGCCCCAGTGTGACGTTGCATGGCACATTGGTGGAAGTGTTCGGGGTGGGAGTGCTGATCAAGGGAGAGTCCTCCGTCGGAAAAAGTGAGGCAGCATTAGGTCTCATTGAACGAGGGCATCGACTCATTTCAGATGACATTGTCCGAGTGAAAAAGAAGGAAGATTCAAACTTAGTGGGTTCTGGGCCGGAACTCACGAGACACTTGATGGAGATCCGGGGCATCGGGATCATCAACGTGGCTCACTTGTACGGTGCAGTTTGTGTCCGTCCAGACAAGACTTTAGACCTTGTCGTGAACCTCGAAGAGTGGGACGACCGGCATTTCTACGACCGGGTCGGACTCGAAGAGAAATCGATCGATGTGCTGGGCATCAGTGTTCCGTACCACCTATTGCCGGTCAAGCCGGGCCGGGACGTCGTTCTCCTCCTCGAAACCATTGCTCTGAACCACCGTCTCAAAAAAATGGGATACCACTCAGCGAAAGAATTCAATGCCAAGCTGCTTGAAGTGATTGCGCGCAAACAAAAAAAAGGAACTTCCTATGAAGTTGGTGCGTAAGCTGAAAGTGAAAAATCGCCTCGGTCTACACACCCGTCCGGCTGCGGCCATTGTGAAATTATTGCAGCCATTCAAGTCTTCGATTTCGTTCACTTGCCGCAATGAAACCATCAATGCGCGCAGCATCATGAGCATCTTGATGCTGGCTGCGAAAAAAAACACCCAGCTGACTGTCGTCATCGAGGGTGAAGATGCCTCCGCCGCGATGGAAAAACTCGCTGCGGCTTTTGACGCCGAATTTGGAGAAGGGTAATGCCGGAAGAGGTGGTTTTGTCTGGACTTGCGGTGAGCAAAGGGATCGGCATCGGCACGCCTGTGTTTTTTGTTCATAGCGAAGACGACACTCCCGAAATTTCGATCCCGCGCAAAGAAATCAATCGCGAAGTCGACAGCTACTACGCCGCCCTGGAGAAAAGCCGTAACGATCTCCAACAGCTTCGCGACATGTCGCTTCATGAAGGCCCTCCCGAAATTGTATCGATTTTAGGGGCGCATCTCGAGATGATGCAAGACCCGATGATGACCACTGTAGTCGAGGAGAAAATCCGGAATCTGCAGTGGAACACAAAATCGGTGTTTCACCACTTGCTCAAAGAGTACAAAAAACGGTTCAGCACCTTGCAGGATGCCTATTTCCAGGAACGGGTGCAGGACATCACCGATGTGTTCCGGCGGGTAGAAAAGCACCTGTGTCCCGTGCAGAAGCAGAAGCTGAATGAGGTACCTCCGGGATCCATTGTCTTAACGCACGAACTGGTCCCTTCAGAGACCGTTGAGGCCAAAGCAGAGAATGTGAACGCGTTTGTCACGGCAGCGGGGGGCATTACGTCCCATGCAGCGATCATTGCTCGGGCGAAGGGGATTCCGTATGTGGCCAACATCGACATCAAGATTTTCAAGCGGCTGGAGCTGAAACAGCTCATCGTCGACGGCTCACAGGGGTTGGTGATTGTCAATCCCACCCCCGAAACGCTGAAGAGGTATTTAGCTTTGCAGCGGGGAGACGAAAAGCTCTACAGCGAGATGAAAAGTGTTTCGAAGCGAAAAGCTGAGACCCTCGACGGCTATGAAGTCAAAGTGTTTGCAAACTTAGAAAACCCCGGGGAAATTGGAGAATTGGTGAAGAGCGGGGCTTCGGGGGTGGGGCTGTTCCGTTCCGAATACTTGTTCTTGTCTGCACGGAGCTTCCCCACGGAAGAAGAGCAGTTTCAGATTTACAAGCAAATGGCCGTGGCGTTGAAGGGAAAACCGTTGACCATCCGAGTGTTCGACGTCGGGGGAGACAAGCGAATCGACCTCATGCCCGAAGAAAAAGATGCTAAATACTTTGCTAAGCTAGGCTTCGAAATGAACCCGGCTCTCGGCTGTAGAGCCGTCCGATTCTTACTGAGATTCCCCGAGCTGTTAGAGGCCCAACTGAGGGCTATCATCCGTGCCAGCGCATTCGGTTCCGTGCAGATTTTACTCCCGATGGTGACCGACTTGAACGAACTGTGGCAAGTGCGTAAGCTCGTTGACAAAATCGTGACGCACTTCGATGCCAAAGGGGTGAAACGGGCTGAAC
>Ga0207652_10002531_pt1 | contig 15347 bp, 17 predicted proteins | sample KBSC63BmetaG_FD_184334 | JGI IMG/M metagenome (GOLD analysis project Ga0207652, IMG submission 184334) | Corn rhizosphere microbial communities from Kellogg Biological Station, Michigan, USA - KBS C6-3B metaG (SPAdes) (version 2) | ecosystem: Host-associated > Plants > Roots > Rhizosphere ... | reverse complement strand
AGTACATCGACGCGGCGATACGCAATGTCGAGTGGGCACTTACGCAGATGCGCCCAAACGGATGGCTCGAAAACAACGATCTCGAGGACAATAGCCGTCCACTGACGCACACCATCGCCTACGCCACCCGCGGCATCTTGGAAGTCGGCTTGATCGCGGCCAACGGCATGTTGCTCGATGCGGCTGCGCGTATTGCGCGCGCTGTCGCGCAAACGCAGCGCGACGACGGCGCGTTACCCGGTCGCATCGATGCCGATTGGAAGCCTGCGGCTCGTTGGAGTTGCGTGACGGGCAACGCCCAGATGGCCATCGTGTGGCAACGCGTTGTCCAAGAAGCGGGTGACCGCTCACTGCTGCCCGCCGCAGAGAAAGCGAATCGCTTCAACATGTCGGTGCAGGATCTTGCCACGCCCGATCCAGGCATCCGCGGCGGCATACCCGGTTCGCACCCGCGCGGCGGTGGTTACATGACACACCGTTATCCCAATTGGGCCGCCAAGTTCTTCATGGACGCGCTGATGTTGCAGTTGCAGGCGGCCTGAAAAACATGCGCGATATAGTCCTCGCCCTGTTCATCTTCGGGACGATTCCCTTCATCCTGTCGCGCCCATACATCGGGCTGCTGGTGTGGTCGTGGCTGGGCTACATGAACCCAAATCGATTGTGCTATGGCTTTGCAAATAATTTCCCGTGGGTGCAGATCGTTGCAATCGCCACACTCGTGAGCCTGGCGTTCAGCAAGGAGCAAAAAGCGATTCGGATGTCGCCCATCGTGGTTTTGTTGACGCTGTTATTCGCATGGACAACTCTTGCGACCGTATTTGCAGTGCAAACCGTTTCAGCGTGGCAGACATGGCAAGAGTTCGGCAAGACCCTGATCATGGTAGTGGTTACGTTGATGTTGGTGAAGGACCGTCAACGCATGCATTGGCTCATCTGGCTCATCGTAATATCGGTCGGATTTTATGGGTTAAGGGGTGGTGTATTCACCATATTGCACGGCGGTGCTTACCACGTATACGGCCCCGCCAAAAGTTTCATTGCCGACAACAACGATCTGGCTCAAGCGCTTTGCATGATTTTGCCGCTTACGCGCTATTTGCAATTACAGGCAAACCGCAAAGCTGTTCGGGTTGGCTTGGGCTTTGCAATGGGAATAATTATTATCGGGATTTTCGGAACTTACTCGCGAGGCGGGCTCGTTGCACTGGCTATCGTTGGGGTGGCTCTGTTTCTTAAAAGCCGGCGGCGATTAACTATCGTGGTTGCACTGGTAGTGTTAGGTGTCGCCGCGTATCATTTCATGCCTCAGGAGTGGATCGCACGAATGGATACATTGCATCATGCTGAGCAGACGGATTCTGCTCAGACTCGCATCCAATCGTGGGAATTCGCAACCAATGTGGCTTTGCATCGGCCACTGATTGGCGGAGGCTTCAACGTTTACGAAAGCAGCGCGATGTGGCGTGCGTACGGCCCAGAAGGTGCCACTCCGCGTGCAATTCACAGTATTTATTTCCGGATACTCGGAGAGCAGGGATTCCCGGGCTTATTTCTATTTATAGCGTTACTCGCCGCCAGCTGGCGAAAATGCGCGAAGGTCCGTAGGACATCGCGAGGTTTGCCCGAGGAAAAGTGGGCCTTTGACCTGGCATCTATGCTCCAGGTGAGCCTGCTGGCGTTCATCGTCGCCGGCTTGGCCACCACGTCGAGCTATTTCGATCTAAGCTACCAGCTGGTGGCCGTCTGTGCGTTGCTGGCGACGATTATCGAACACGGCAGCGCACAAACCCATGAGGTCGGAGCAGATCCACGGGTACCACGCGCTCACGGCAACACAGCGAACACCGTTGCAAGACGGATTGGGCAATGACGGCTCCCTCGAACCGTGTACTCATGGTCGGCTTCCATTTTCCCCCGAGTGCATTGAGCAGCGGACATCTGCGGCTGCTTGCGTTCACTAGGTACTTGCCTGAATTCGGCTGGGAGCCGGTGGTCTTGTCCGCCAAGCCGTTTGCATATGAGCAAACGGACCCGTCGAGCGTCAGCGCGATCCCTTACGGCGTCCGCGTGCATCGTGCACTCGCCTTGGATACCCGGCGGCACATGGGATTCCGCGGCAGGTATCCCTCGATTCTGGCACAGCCAGACCGCTGGATAAGCTGGTGGCCGGGCGCAGTGCTGAGCGGGCTTGGTTTGATGAGGCGCTACAATGTGCGCGTGATCTGGTCCACGTACCCGATCATGACGGCGCATTGCGTTGCGTACGCCTTGAATCGGGTTACGGGGATCCCGTGGGTCGCCGATTTCCGTGACCCCGTCGCAAGCTCTACCGCTGGGAAGGATCGGATTACGGTGCGTACTCAGCGACGCTGGGAGCAGCGCATCGTAACGAACGCGGCACGCTCGGTGTTCACCACGTTAGGAGCGGCGAGTGCGTGCGAGGAGCGCTATCCGGTGATCGCGCGCGAGCGGCGTATCGTCGTAATTCCGAACGGGTACGATGAGGAAGCTTTTGCCGCCCTACCTCCCGGCAACCAATCACCGCGAACGCCGTTGCAGTTCGTGCATGCTGGCGTGTTGTATTCCACTGGGCGCAACCCATTGCCGTTTTTCGAGGCACTGGCGAACCTAAAAAAAGCCGGGATCCTTTCGGCCGCAGATGTATGCATCACGCTGCGCGCCAGCGGATCCGAGGCACTGTATGCGAGCTATCTGGAGCGTCTCGATATCGCCGACATGGTCCGACTGGCGCCGTTTCTTCCCTACACGGATGCGCTTACCGAGCAGGCTCACGCGGATGGATTGCTATTATTCCAGGGACCGCAATACGATCGCCAGGTCCCTGCCAAACTGTATGAGTACGTCCGGCTTAGAAGGCCCATATTTGCTCTTGTCGGCGAACATGGAGATACGGCTGCGGTGCTTGCAAAGATCAGCAATGCAGTGACCACACCATTGGATGCGATCGGGGCCATTCAGGAGGCCTTTCCGCGATTCGTCAGCAGCGTTCGTGGCGGCACCTTCCCGAACGTACCTACGTCGGAAATCGAACAGTATTCAAGAAGGAATACCACGAAAAAGTTCGCGATGCTGCTGAATCAGGTAGCGGGAAACGCCCCATGATGTCTGGAGCCAACAGTTTTCTGCACGCGCCGGCCGATCAGGTTACCGCTCAAATGGAGCAGGAGTTTTTTAGTTCCATCATGGTAAGGAATCGAACTTGGAAGACCACGTCCCACGGACGCTTTCGAGAAGTCAATGAATGGCTGATGCATGAAGTCTGTGCAGGTAGGGTGCGGTTAGCGAATATTCTTGACGTTGGTGTTTCATCAGGCATCAGCACACTCGAACTTTACAATGACATCTGCTCGGGCGGGTATGAGACCCGTATCGTCGGGACCGATCTTTTCATCCACGCGTATCTCGTCCGCGTGGGTGCCCGTTGCCATGCACTTGTCGATGATACAGGGTTTCCTCTCCAGTTCGACGTGTTCGGGCGCGGCCTCGCGCCGTGGGTAACCCAGCGGGACCAGCACAACGGAATGTTCTTGCTTCGCAAGCTGGTCAATCTTGCATTTACGCACAGGGCCCGCGCGATCCTGAGACGCAAGAGCGACGCTCGAGTCGAGCAGGTTCAATTGGTCACGCCGAGGCTGGCCGGAATCACGGACATTTCGCTTCAGACGGATGATGTTACCCGCTACAATCCTGATTTCTACGCAAAGTTTGGCTTCATCCGCGCCGCGAACATATTGAACCGAGGTTATTTCGACGAACCTGCCTTAATCGCAATTATCGACAACATCAAGCGCTACCTTGATGGCGGCGGTGCGAGTCTGCTGGTGATCCGTACCCACGAGGACGGCAGAAACCACGGCACGCTGTTCAAGCTGGTCGATAATCGTCACTTCGAGATATCGATGCGATTCGGGGCCGGGTCCGAAATTGAAGATCTGGTGCTCCCGTAACGCCTGAGGGTGCGAACAGGTGCGGGGCGTCAGCGCAGTGCATTTCCGTTTGGTGCGAGCGCATTCGAGCATGCAGCGTACTGCACTGTGTTCCGGGTGCCGTAGGTTGTCTGGTCATCACTTCCAGGTTAGCGCGAGATACCAGTTTAAGTACACAGCTGTTCGAATCGCTCACATGCACCCAACCGGCGACGACATTGGCAACGCGGCCGCTAGTGCACCGGCGGTTCACCAACGGGAGATCAAGGTGTACTTAAGGCGCATCAGGCCACTGCGCCAACGACTGCGGGGCGCGTCGCATGTGTAGCCGAACGCCTTGAGGGCATCACCAGCGACCTCCTCGAACAGAGCCTTGTCCGCCACGCTCATCTCGCGCCGCCAAGATTGCGTCTTGGCGGGATCGGGCGGACGTATCGAGTTTCCATGAAACTTCAGGGCAGAATCCGGCATGTCCGCCGCGGCGTGCTCGTGATACTTGAGCATCTGCTGGTCGAAGGCCTCGCCCAGGAATTCGCAGACGCGCCGCAGCACCGGCTCGGGTGTGTGTACCAAGTCTTCGTACTTGATTTCGAGGTAATACCGTGCATCGAGCATCATCCCCATCTTGTGCGCCAGTGTCACCCGCCAAGCCCAGTCGCGCGCGAGTTTGATCATATTGCGCGATCCCCAGTCGAGTCTGCGAAGTGAATTGGCGACACCGCGGCCGTCGCGCACGATATGCACGAACCGGCAGCCGGGGAACAGCCTCCAAAGCACATCGAGCTGGACGACGTTGTCCGGATCCTTGTCGCCCCACCTTCGCTTGCCTTCGGCTTGGGCGTACGTTTCGTAGATCGCGGCCACAAGTTCGCTGTAACTGCGTGGGTGCCGGGCGAGGATCAATGAGGGATCACGGACCAGCCTGCCCCTGCTCACAAAAGGTTGCGCGGCTATGTCCCCAAGCAAGCGCGCTACATTGGCGGCATCGTTGAGGTCGCCATATTCCCCGAGTCGTTTATGGAATTTCGGTATGAAGTCGGACTCAAACGGGATCGCGACGCGGGGATGTGCATTGAGCATCAGGCGCAGCATCGTCGTGCCCGAACGCGGTGCTCCCACGACGAAGACAGGGTGGCTCGTGTCGTCGACGTTAATCATGGATCCTATCTTGATCAGTTGCAAACTCGTTGGTGCTCCTGCCCATTGGTACGTGCTTCTGCCCCTGCCTGAGGGCAAACGAAAAACATCACGCGATCGTGCCCTCGATCAGATAAAAGGTCTTGCCATTGGCGTCAGCCTGGAAGGTGTCCACCCGTAAGTCGGTGAGGCAGCCCGCATATCGGGCGTAAACCTCATCCTCATTTGCAAAATGTCTAACGTGGGAAATAAACGGAAAATTGGGGACCGTACCATAGAATTTTGCGCCGGGTCGGATCCGGCCCAACAATGCGAGATCGCCTTCGACATGTTCTAGGAACTCCGTGCAAATGACGGCGTCGTAGTCGAGCCTCGTAAACCAATCTGTCTTGAAAGCATCCTCGACGCTGAACGTAAAATCCGTGCACGCCCTTCTCGCCTGTTCGATACGGTTGGGACTGAAATCAAACCCGTGATACTGGTGAACTCCCTTGTCCCTGAGCAGGCAGGCCAATTGTCCGGGACCGCAACCGACTTCAAGTATCGGCCCGATTTTTTTACTTGCGATTCGGTCTGCGATCACGGTCCACAGGAAATAATATTCCGATTGCGAGTAATGGCCCCGCCAATGATCGCACGCGTCGAACGAGGCATCGTACCAAGCCGCATCCTTTTCACCCGCAGGTTCTTGACCCACGGATCGATTGGCGTTTGGCGCGCGCAATGCCTCAGCTATGCGTATAAGGATTGGAGGAGTCAGTCCATGAACAATGCTGCTGAACTTTCCGCGCATGGCGAGGCGCCCTCAAGAAAATCTTCCGTATAAAGTCCACGCTTCGTTACCGGGTAGTCCCGGACAAGGCGTGGCGCTGACTGGTGGGTGCAAGACATCCCGTAGCATCGCAATGACACGCTTGGGATGGTCAAACACAGCCATACCACGGTAGTGTAGTGCAGGCGCGCCACGCGAAGGCGCCTTGCGAGTAGCGTTCCGTGGGCTCAGTGGCTCCATATGTCGGTCCCAAGGAGCGCGTTGGCCCGCGTGCTTCATACCGTGCTGGGTTGCGACCCCATAGGCCGTAGCACCTCTCAGGTACCCGCTGTGCTCTCGGTGCAATGCGGCCCGAGAATTTTCCCGAGGCAGCCCTCGAATCCACTGCGACGCCTTCCAGTGGAACAGCAATTTCCAGGCGAGGTAATTGTCTTTCTGCACCGGGCGGAGTGTTCCGCACAGATCCGGATTGACTCACCGGTCAGCGCCTTCGAGCAAGTATCTGCCAAGAAAGCTCGAGTACTGCAAGCGCTGATACTGCGCGCGTCCGAACAAGCGTGGATGCCGTGATCGAAAAACGCGATATCCGGCCTGCAAACGTTCCATGCACCACACCCGATCGTACCGGTCGCCACGTATCAGGTTGCCGCCGCTGAGAAATGGAACCGCGAGTGCATGCGGGTCCAGCTTCGCTAAAAGACTGCGGCAGAAACCGACACCCTGTTTTTCGTCGAACGGGATCATCGCCGTATGGGCCATGAAATCCTTCGAAAGCCCAGGCGTAAACGCGCGCGTGTGATTCGCGTATACCTTGAGCGGATTCATCGCGGCCCGGTTGCGGCTGCGGTTCTCGATCACGAAGCGTGCAAGGCCGTGCATACCGTGTGGCAATCGCTCGATTTCAGCGCGTAGGTCGTTCCTGAGTCCCTCGTACATTGTATCCGCGACTTCTCGCCTGAACAGGTTCCGCGCGGCCTTCCAGACTGTGCTGTCTGGTCCCCGTATCTCCTGCTGCAGGTAGGCATCGAATCCGCCTTCAGGCTGGTGTAGCGGCATGAACGCGAACCCGGGAACCAATCCATCCCAGACCGTCGGGGTCTTGATCTGGGAGGCCACCTCGGCGATAAAAGGTCAAGACTGGGGGAACCCGCATCGCTGGCCGCAAGGTAATCAAGATACGCGTGTGAAGAAAAGAAATTCGCGGAAGGGTGGATTTTTCGAAATGGCACGTTGGCGATCGCGGCCATCAACTGCGCCAGTCGCCCATCGGCATCTCCGAGTTCGTCGTCGTGCGCGACAATCAGTGCATCCACCGGGATGCGCGCGCTTTGGAGCAGCAACAAAAGCAGCCGCGAATATCGCGCTCCAGCGCATCGATGAAATCGAAGCTCTGCCACGCTTCTGTCGGTTCCGGCCAGTGCCGGTAACGCTGAACCTCGAGCTGGTTCCGATCGGGATAGTAGGTCAGGATGCTGGTGGGCGGCGCGCGTCGCAGACCGGCAACGAGACTGCGGTCGCCAATTGGATGGCCGATCAACATAAAGGCACCCTAAGCTGCAGGGTCGGGATCGCCTCCGATGGCCTTGGTTTCGGATACGGTGTCCGCGTCGACGATGTGTGTGGAGTCCGGTCCATTGATGGACAGCCCCCGCGAAAAGCAGGCATTGCCTTTTGTGGGGAGTGGGGAGACACCGAGGTGACCGACTGCGCCGTGAGGAAGGCTCCGCTGATAGAGATCCATGCCCATGCCCGCGAGATTCTGGCGACGCAGCATTGCATCGACCTTGCACGCATCGCGCGCGCCAATGTGAATTGCTAGTTTTTTTACCCGGAAATTGTCTGGTATGGCAGTCATGCCGTTCCCGCGTACTTTCGGATTTCGGAGCATGCATCTGCCCCTTGCAGTTCAAAGTGACCGGTGCACCAAAGCGGCGGGAACAAGCGAAAATTAGGCCCGCAGCTACTGAAAACCGAGCATGAGTATTGCAATGACGCCCGCGGCCCAGATGAATCCCGCCGACAAAAGCACGCGTCGTGCCGATGTCTTTACGATTCGCCATACGGCATCGGTAACCAAAAGGCACAGCACCGAAAAACCCATGATTTCCACTAGGGGCCATGCAAAGTGCCCTTGCGACCACAGAAAGAGTTTCATGGCGGCGCTCCGGTGGCGATAAGCGTTTCTCCCGCGCGCACGCGATTACGGGGTTGCACGCAAAGGCAGAACTCTTTGGGCATTTCCAGTACCACAGTGCTTCCGAGCAGGATGCGGCCCAGACGTTGACCGCGCACGAGCGTATCCCCTACTTGGGGCCACACTTCAATTCGGCGGGCCGCTAGGCTGGTGATCAAGCGTACCGCTAGGGTTCCGTATTCTCCGGCGTCTAGGACGATGCGGGTTTGCACCGGGCAGTGCTTCTCACGCAGGAATGCGAACTCGCGTCCCTCGCCGTCCATGAAATCATCTCCGGTGGGCTCGATCGCGATCACTTTGCCCGCGGCCGGACTGCGCTGTACGTGCATGTCCCAGAAGCTCAGCGCGATGACGAAATAGCGGGTTCCCTCACGGATGTCGGTGCTAGTGACGATACCGTCGGCGGGAGCGATCAGCCCGGTCTCGAACGGCGGCATCCGTTCGGGATCGCGGTTGAAGAATTCAAGAAAGCGCGGGTGAAAACGGCCGGTGCGCAGCCAACCGCGAATCTCGGCCTCGGGCCAGCGCCGTTGTGGCGAAAGGAAAGGGCGCAGCCAAGGGGCCGGGTAGGGGAAACGCACAGCCCAAATCGTCGCCAGCGCGGCCTGCAGTGCAAGGATCAACATTTGCACGATCAGGATGACCATATCTCAAAGCGTCCCGGCACCGGAAGTCGGGCTCGTTAGCATTTTGGCCCGTGGCGCGAGGTTTTTCATCACGTGAGACGGCCTGCGCAGCAGGAACCCGCGCGCGGCCTCGCGCATGAAGTGCGCCCGTTGCCTGCCATCGTCGGAATGCGGCGAAGCATTTCGCGCATAGGGAATGTCTGCAAAATCGGGATAGGCTCGCGCGATCACGTCGTCGTGGAAGCGATGATCCAGCAGTATGCTGGAGGGCAGTTGATGAAGTCGAACAGGTGGTTGTCTAGGTAGGGTGCATATACCGTCGGCACACCCTCCAACGTGCTGAACGGCGCCAGTGCAATTTCGCGTCGGGTACGGTTTCAAAAAGCAGAACGAACCTAAAGGATTTTGGAAATTCGAGATGTATTCCCGACTCCCCTGCGAGTCTGCGCCTTGCGAGATCCGGAGCCCGACAAGCGCGCAGTTCATGCTTTACCAAGCTTTTGATTCCGGCAAAGTTCGCGGTGTCTCGCGCGAACAGAGCGTCGCAAATCGCGTGGAGATTGCCCCAGCGAAATGCAACATCGAGCCTCGGAGTCAGAAACTTGCTCTGCGACGCAAAATACCAGCTATGCGAGTAGCGCACAAATGCGTCTGCCGATTCTTGCGTTCCTCAGCTGCGAAGCGCGACACGCCCTGGGCGACAATGATGTGGCGAAAACCAAGGCGCGCGCACAGTCCTACGGCGACTAGGGGGTCCTCGTTCGGATCGGGTGGGTGATTGAGCGCCGGGATGTAGGCCGCGGGCGCGTGTCCTTGGCGATGAAGTTCCAGTGCGATGTGCCGCGAGGCACGGCCGCCGCTCAGGGTCACTGCGAATCGCGTGGACACGGGCGGGTGTTTGGCGATCGATTTCTCGAACAATTCCATGTAGCGGTCGATCGCATCATTCCGCGAGAGGCTCGCCGCCTGCGGAGCATCTGCGTACCGCGGACGGCAGGTGAGCTTGCCGTCTTCCCATTCGAAAACTGCGTTTGGCGGAATCGTGCGGATCGACTGGAAGGGCGTGTCTTCACCCACGAAGTAACCGAGTCGGAAGAAAACGGAAAGGGCGTCGAGATCAAGTGCGGTCGATGCGCCGAGTTGGATGAGCTGGACGAGTGATGGTGAAGCTGCAATGCCCCCGTCGGACAGGTGCGCATGAAATAACGACTGCAAGCCATGACGATCGTTGCGGATGACGAGCCGCCGACCGTCCCAATCCCATTTGGCGAAGACTCCGTCCGATTCGTCTGCATTCCATGCGCGAAGGCGGTGACCCAAGATGGCGTGGCGAGCGCCGTTGGCCGTAGGCTCTCCTGCTGAGACGCGCACGGTGACCCAGGCGTCGACCGAGGCGTTCGAGCGGTCCAGACGGGATTGGCGCTTCGGTGTATCCATCAGAAAGGGACCACGCATGATGTGTGCCGTCTTGTCTTGCGAATCGGCTGGCACGACTCTGGAACCTACGTTTTCAGGAAATGGATGTGGGAGGTCATGTAGTGCTACTGGGGGATCGGAATACCGGTACCGTGCTACCCGCGCGGACGATCAGTGCTGTCGCCTGAAGAGATCGATGATCTCAAAATACTTCTCACGGTCCACCAGCCACATAACGCCTAGGTACACGACCGCCCCGACTGCGGTCAGGAAAATCAATCCAGGTATCGGCGAGAGCGACGGTTTAACGATTGTCGTGCGTGCCGCGATTACAGCAAGCAACATCAGGGCTCCGGCGGCGGCAGGCATCGCGATGGCCGAAAAATACTGCCGATATGTCACACCGAGAGATGGCAGCCCGATTCGGAGCCGGATCAGCATCAGTATTGGGTACACCGTGACCCACGCCAATGCCGCACCGTTGAGGCCCCCGAAATGCGCGCCTACGAAGAACGCCGGGGGCATCAACAGCAACGCGACGAACTGGTAGAGCGTGCCCAAGTGGGGCTTGCCTATCGCGTCGAGGACTGATGCCTCTGCCTGCCCGATCATGCGCAGCGGCATGATCAGGCCCAACAGTTCTATCGGCACTACAGCCCGTTGCCATTTTTCTCCCAGCACCACGCTTACCAGTTCGGGCGCAATGCTCACAATCCCCCAAAACACGGGAAACGAAACCACGCCGAGTATCCGTACGGCCTTCAGGAAGTTTGAGCGCAGCACGTTCATGTTGTGTTGGATAGATGCATACGCTGCGTAGCCAACCTGGCCCAGTAGTTCGGCGACCTTTTGCATCGGCAGCGAGGCCAGTTGCATCGCGATCGAATAAAACCCCAGCAGATTGCTGCCAAGCACCTTGCCGATGATGAAGACGTCAGATTGCGAATAGACGTACCAAAACAACCTGCTTGCAGTCACGAAGCCGCCGAAGCGGAGCATGTCGCCCATTCCTTTGCGCGAGAACCGCGGCCAGCACCAGTACCGCGCCGCCAGTACCAGTCCCACCGCACGGATCACAGAGCCTGCGACATTGCCGAACACCAGCGCCCAAACCCCGGCGCCTACCAACGCGAGCGGTAGGGTGGTAAACCCATTGCCGAGCGAAGCTGCGAGGTTTACGAACGACTTTGGCTTGAATTTCATCTGACGGCTCAGCATCGCATCCTGCACCACGCCTACTGCGGCCAACGGAAATTGGATACCCATGACACGCACCATGGGGGTAAGGCGAGGATCTCCAAAGTAATCCGCGAGCAGTGGCGCGGCCGCGAACACCACGGCGTAGATCACGCAATTGGCAAGGATTAATAGACCAAACGATTGCTCGACTTGCCGCGCGGTAAGATCGCGCTTTTGCACCATCGCCGAGTACAGCCCCATTTCGCGGAACAGGGCGGCGAACCCGACGATTGCCTCTGAAATGGCCATCAAACCGTAGTCAGATGGTTTCAGGATGCGAATCACCACCAACGTGATCGCCCATGCGACGAGCTGGCCGGCAAAGCGTGCACCGGCCAACCATTTCAATGAATGGAGTACATCTCCACGAAGAGTCATTTGAAATCCAGTTGCTGCCGCCTACACGAAGAGCAAGCAGTTGCAATGACACACCGACCTGCCGGTATCGGTGCAAGAACGGCAGTGATGGTGTGGGGGCGGGGTTGCACGGCACCTAACAAGAGTGCATTCGAGTTCACGCAAATTCCGCTGAACCACGCCATCGCGGCCTTTTCCATGAAGGTTGCAGTTGCAGGTTTCGTGCCGTGCTCAACTGCGTCGTTGACGGGCGCGAGAGTGAGATGCGGATTCCCGTTATGCCATCAGGGCTGCGAGGATCTGGGAATCACCGCAAAATTGGGGTAATTGTCGTAGGCGTGCGGGTGTTTTGGCTTCACACTGCGTGAGATGAAAATGCGCCAAGCATCCTGTCCCTTGGGCAATCCGCTGTCGACGGCGGCGGCGAGGCCGATCTGAAAGTTGGCAGGGTAGCCCGTGGCAGAATTCGGATAGCCCGCCATTTCGCCTCGTTTTCTGGGCCGTTTCGTGAGCCTGACCAGTTCCATCACCATTTCTCGTGAATTGCATTCCGAGCCCGCGAGAGTTGGGAACGTCGCAGCGTAAGCCGCCGTCAACGACGGTAGCCAGTTTCCGCTCGAGTTTTTGACTTGGATATTGTAAGCGGACGCTTGCAGCCAGCAGTAGCCTTGCGTCGGGTCGTCCTGCCAATCGGTCATCAGACCGATCTCGAATTCGGCCAGCCAGTTGCGGAAATCGGCAGCGCCGGCGAAACCAAGCTCGGCGGCGTGACCGGCCGACCAAGTGAGGAAGTTGTGCTGCCATGGTGCAGTGGCATTTTGTTTGCCCCCATTCAAGCTGTAAGGTGCGGTGCTGTCGTCCGTGATGTGAAGCGGATTGGCACTGGGATTGTTGGTGTATTTGGTGTTCCAGTCCTTGAGTGAGTTTTCGACATCCGCTTTGAACTCGGCCTTCAGAGGGTAGTTGTCGGGAAGCAGCCAGGCAGCGTTCGCCATTTCGCGCAGTACCCAAGCTTTGCCACGCACTTGACTGTGGCCGCGATCGATCAAACCTTGCGAATAACCGCGATAAGCTTCATTGGACCATATTTCATTGTTGGATGCGCCGAAAGCGAGCTCAGACATGTAGTAATAGTCGCCGGTGACCATGTAGGCAACATAACCTTCCGCCGGCTGGTGGGCGTTGTCCCATGAAAAGGGATTCCCGGTGCGGTAGGAGGACGTGCTGCAACCTGCTACTACCGAATTGTTCGTGCAAGTTGGCAGTAGATCTGCCTTGTACTGTGTCCCCTTTACGCTTGATTGCCCGGCGACGCTGTTTGCATACGACCAGTTGACAATTGTCACGTTGGGGTGCTTTTGGATGCTTACCGGGAAGCCCGTGGCGGCATCGCGATAGTGGATGCTGTAGGCGCCCAGTGCGTCGGTATTGGCCAGCATCCAGTTGTAGGCACGCACATCAGGGTCGATGATGTAAACGCTGGTCCAGCGAGGCAGCGGGCCGATCGAGGGTTGCGCGCCGGTTTGGCCCATGGCCTTGGTCTGATCGCAGTTGTCCAGCGGCGCACACGATTGGCGCAGGCCCGCCAGGAAACTTTCGTCCGGCGTTAGCGGCATATAGCGCGACACCGCCTTGCTGTTCTGGATGTATTGGGTGTCCTGCTGCAGATAGACCTGCGGCTCGTCGTTGTTCCACCACAGCACCTTGTGCCAGCGGGTGGCGGTGTACTGGGTCAGCGCCGGGCTGGTGTAGCTGGCGGTACCCGAGGTCAAGGTCGCGGTGTATTGCGGTTGCGTCTGGGGCGCGAAGGCGTCGGAGTTTTCGATGATGATGTCGGTACGAACGCGGCCGACCGTGCCGGGCGTGCCGTTGGAATAGGCGCGCACTGCGAAATACACGCGCAGGTTGGGGCTGGCGCCATTGGAGGCGGTGACCGGTCCGTTCACGACCCACTCGCTGGCCAGCGGACCCGAAAGCCACACGTTGCAAATTTTGTCCCAAGCCTTGCACGCGTGCGTGGCACTCGCAGCTTCCAGCAGCTTGCGCGCGCTGGCCTTGTACAACTTGCCACCGATGTTCAGCGAGATATTGGCGTCATAATCAGTAGCGAGCAGTTGCGATAGTGCAATGGATTCAGCCTTAGGGGGAGATACAGACTGCGCCGAAAGTGCGAGCGGCAACCTTGCGCGGCCGGATAACGACGGCACCACCGCGGTCAACACAGCGTGCCGCAAGCTGCCGTCCGGGTTGGTGGCTTTCGGATCGACCTGCAAGGTTAGCGGGCGCCCATCGATTGTTGCGGTCAGCGCGGTGCCGCGCGGAATGTCGCCAGTCTTGAAGACTTGGCCGAACGTGACCGGAACGTTCGATTGCGCGCGCGACGATTCATTGACCACGTGGTCCGTGACCACAGACTCCTGTGCTTGCGCGAGCCCGAGCCACAACATCCCGCTTGCACATAACACGCCGGTGCCGCGCAGCAATCGCTGTGTGCCCTTCCAGGGATATCGAACATTTTCCATGTTGGTTTCGAACCTCCCATTGCCAAGTGATCCTGGATGCGAAATCCGCGAAACCGAGTCGCCGAGCATGGCGGAACCGCCAAGGTTCCTGATGCTCACAACGCACCATGATACGCGAGCATAAAAAAACCGTGCCGCGGGAACCTTCGGCACGGTTTGCATGGACTGAGCAGGTTCAGCGATACGGAGAAGATGCTGTCCCGATTGTTTTCCTGTTGCGCCGCTGTTGCAATGTTCGAATCAACGACGCAGGGTGCGCGCGGTGGCGTCTTGCGCGGACGCACGTGTGACAGAGACGGTAGACGTAAGCCTTGGCGCCACCGGTGAAGCTGCGACCGGATATTGCGTCCGAGCAGGTGCCCCTGCGGCAGCTTGCGGGCGCGCACTTTCCTGCGCCGGGACGTGCAGCCGTTGCGGAAGATAACGAGAGCACCAAGTGTCGAAACGGATGCAGATCACGCGCACCAAAATGCGTACCGGCCCGGCGGATGTCTGCGTTGCGCCGCTCGCCGCTCTGCTACCCGCGGCGGTGCTGGGGGTACCACCGGAAACCGCATTGCTCGCGCCGGGTAGTGATGGTGGCGTCGACCCGGTGGGGCGCGTTGGCTCGGCCTTGCTGGCGCTCGGCTGGGCCGTACTGCATGCCGCACTTGCGCACTTGCGCGCGGGACGTTCCTTCGGCACCGGAGGTGTTGTAATGGTGACTAGTGGCGGATTGGAGGTTGTCGGCGGTGGATTCAAAGCGGGCGGCATCGTAGGAGGCGGTTGCGCGCTAGCCAGGGACGAGCGCGGGATCACCGCGAAGTTTGGATAGTTGTTGTAGGAAGTAGAGCCGCTGGGTTTGACGCTGCGCGAGTCGAAGATGCTCCACGCAATCTGTGCATTGGGCAAACCGCTGTCTGCTGCGGTGGCAAGACCGATCTGGAAGTTAGCCGGGTAGCCGGTGGCAGAGGAGGGATAACCGCTCATTTCACCGGCTTGCCTGTCGAGCGCGGTCAGCATTACCGGTGAATTGCATTCCGAGCCCGCGAGAGTTGGGAACGTCGCAGCGTAAGCCGCCGTCAACGACGGTAGCCAGTTTCCGCTCGAGTTTTTGACTTGGATATTGTAAGCGGACGCTTGCAGCCAGCAGTA
>Ga0207652_10002528_pt1 | contig 15369 bp, 22 predicted proteins | sample KBSC63BmetaG_FD_184334 | JGI IMG/M metagenome (GOLD analysis project Ga0207652, IMG submission 184334) | Corn rhizosphere microbial communities from Kellogg Biological Station, Michigan, USA - KBS C6-3B metaG (SPAdes) (version 2) | ecosystem: Host-associated > Plants > Roots > Rhizosphere ... | reverse complement strand
ACCGGGATTACAGCGCCCGGACGTTCTCTGCCTGCCAACCCTTCTTGCCTTTGGTCACAGTGAATTCAACCGCCTGGCCTTCTTCAAGGCTGCGATATCCATTGCTCTGGATGGCTGAGAAATGCACGAAGACATCTTCCCCGCTCTGACGTGTGATAAAACCGAAGCCTTTAGCGGCGTTGAACCACTTAACTGTTCCTTGTTCCATTTGTATCTTTTTCCTGATGTTAATTTGACGCTGGAAATATCGAATGTTTCAGCAGGTGCAGAAGAGAAGCAGCTTGCAGAACTTGAATTTCTAACGCAGCTTTATTCTAACACACCTGCCGATTTACACGCAGGATTTCGTCAAACCTCAGCGCACACCATTGGGAATGGTCAGCGGCTGGTTGAGCACAAATTCCAGCAGGGTCTCGCTGGGCACGTGGATCTGGTCTCCCTTGCTCATGACCTGCACGGCTGTTCCGGCTCCTGCGCCTACGCCTGCGCCGATCGCCGCGCCCTTGCCGCCTCCGGCGATCGCTCCGATGAGGGCGCCAATCGCGGCTCCGCCGCCGACTTTCTTGGCCGTACTTGCTCCACGCGAACTGCCTGAGACTTCATAATCGCCGGTGGAGAGAGCGAGCGTCCGGCCATGGACCACGATGCCTGTCAGCGACAAGCGAAGCTGCGCTTTGCCCGTGAGCTGTCCCGACTCGTTGATCTGCTCAAGCCGCCCATAAACAGAGGCGCCCTTTTCTGCCACCAGTCCACCGTCTACATAAAGAGGCTCTTCCAGCGAAGCCAGAAATTTATCTCCCGGATGGTTCGTATCAGAGTCCACCGCATCGACGGTGCGCACCATGAGACGTGTTCCTGCCGGTACGGTCAGGGGCCGTGAAGCTGCTGGCACCGAAGTCTCGGCATGAGATGGCGCCAATTTCTCTTCGTGAGTGGAGGTTTCTGTATTGCGCGGAACTTGTGGTTCGCGTGTGGGGAATCCACTCGGAGCGGACGTTGTTTCATGACCATCAAACTTCAATGAGGCCACATCGACAATTGCATATTGCTGGACGGAAGAACCCACACGAAAACTGATTTCCGTCCCGGATCCTCCCATATACGTGCCCTTGATCACGCTGCCGTTTTTGAGTTCCAGCGTGTCAGACCACGCGAACGCGCTTACCAGAAGCACACACGCAACCGCCACTGCGTACCGCAACTTCATGACTACTTCACCTCCGTGGTTCGCAACCATTCATCACAGAAGTTTATCCCGAGTTGCAGGCTGGTATCCAGAGCGCCGGAACCATGTTAAGCACACTTGCGTCCAGAAATGTACGTGGGCCACTCAGGCGTTGTTTGGCGCGCTTACAAGCATCAATGGAGACCGTCTAATTACGGCAAAGAGGCTCCACATGTTTTTCCGGACCCTGACTCTCTCCGCCGTTTTGTCCTTAGCTCTGCCCAGTTTCGGCCAAGTCAGCGGCAAGCCCATAGTAGATCTCACAAATGAGCCCGCCTGCCAGCCCGGTACCTGTAAAGCTTCGGCTTCCCTGCCCTCGGTCTCCGTTCGCGGCAAGTGGGAAGTGGAGGACTTTAAAGCTTCCAACGATTCGGTTTCTTGCGCCGTCGTCAAATACGATTCCACACAGGCCCTGCCGACACTGCATCTGCTCTGCCCGGGACCGGACATCTTTGCCCCTTTACGCGTGCACCTGGCGCTGACGTGGAAAAGTATCGGGGAAATTCCTCCGGTCATGAAAGGCATGCTGGTGGATTTGACGAGATCCGTGAAGTTCAAATCCAAGCCGGGTGATGCCAGGGCTGAATTGACTCTTCACGATTCTCAGAGGAACCAGTCAACAAAACAATGGATCAGCTTCAGTGACGTCAATGTTGGTCTGGTGTTGCCGCAGAAGTAAACTCTGGCAAGTTCAGCGCCGCCCCAGGCTGCGCAACATGGCTTCCACATCATCCGGATGGATGGCATAGAGCAGCGCGTCCTCACGCGAGATGTGACCCTGCATAACAAGTTCCACCAAGGATTCTTCCAGGCTGAACGACCCCGATTTCTTGCTGATGGTAATCTCCTGGTGCAGGTGTTGCAGCGCATTCCTCCGAACGTGCTGGCGTGCTGCGTAGGTCATCATCAACAGCTCTGATGCGGGCAGTCGCGCTCCCGTTTTTGTTGGGACCAGGATTTGAGTGACCACCGCGGCCAGAGCCATGGAGAGCTCCTGCCGGATCGTGTTTTGTCGTTCTAGAGGAAAGGAGTCTGAGACGCGTGACACGGTCGATGCCATGTCCGTGGTGTGAACGGTGGAGAGCACAAGATGACCGGTTTCAGCCGCGCTGACAGCAATGCGCATAGTTTCAGGATCGCGCATTTCCCCTACCACTATCACGTCCGGCGCCTCCCGTAACGCCGCCCGCAACGCCGTGGGAAAGTTGGGCGCATCTGTTCCGATCTCGATTTGCTCAATCACGCTGCGCAGATTGGCATGCTCGTACTCGATAGGATCTTCAATAATCAGAATGTGCCGCGCTTCCCTGCGATTAATCTCATGGATCAACGCAGCCAGAGTGGTGGTCTTTCCTGAGCCTGCCTGGCCTCCTACCAGGACCAGACCGCGCGGTAAACGAGTCAGCGATTCAAGCACGGGAGGAAGTGAAAGTTCTCTTAGGGTAGGGATCTTGGTGGGCAGGGCTCGAATGGCGGCAGCAGCCCGGCCCCGCTCGCGGTGAAGATTGATACGAAAGCGTCCCAGTCCATTCACCCGATAGGAGGAATCCGCGATTTGTACCTCTTTATACTGTTGCCCTCCATGTGCTGAAAGCGCCGGCAGGACCGCGGCTTCAATCTCGGCGCTCTCAAGCACGCGCATGTCCAGATTCAAAACTTCGCCCTTCAGGCGAATGCAAGCAGGCGAGCCGCTGACCAGCAGAAGGTCGCTGCCCCCTCGCTCCACAAGCAATCCCAGCCAGTGATTCAGTCCCTGCCGAGACTGAGCCGTTCGGACGTCTGGATCATCAGCATCACGGACTAATTCGATCTTTGAGGGTTCATCCACAATGGATCGTCTCTGCGGTTGAGATTATCACGGAGGCAAAAAAGGGCCGGGCGCCCCAAGCCCGGCCTCCTCGCCTTAGTCATCTTGCGAGGCGGCTCCCTCCGGCCAGAGGGCAATCAAGCTCACCGCAAACCCGAGTTATACATGCTGATCTCAAATTCTGTTGCACTGCTCTATATGCAAGTATTTCCCAAAATGGAACTATGACTCCGGAATTTTTGGGAAATTCTAATTTACCGGCAGCAAACGCTTGTCATAGCGGCGTAGGATGACTTCCGCTGCATTGGCGAGCAGCCAGCGTACATATGGAATCTGGGACAAGTATTCCGGGGTGTACAAAGCCGCTTCCGCTTTTCCGCCCTGAAGCCGTGGCGGCGCGCCAGGCTGTGCAGGGCCAGGTTCTCACAATCCGCCCGTTCCCCGGGAAATGGTTCGTTGGGCTGATCGTGTTCATCATCTCATTAGCCTCGGGCGTGTTGCTGTTTTCTCATTATCAGCCCCGGGGCAGGGCTTCCGGGATCATTTCGTCTGTAAGTGCGGCTCCACCAGGGGCCCATCTGGAAGCCACGTTTCAAATATCACAGGACTGGACGCCTGATCTCCATCCGGGCACGTCTCTGCTGGTCCATTGCGCCCACTGCCCAGACCATGCTTTGAGCGGCACCGTCACAACGATAGCACCTGATGTTGTTTCCCCTGAACTGGCCAGGCCGGGACCTGCGTACACGGTCACCGTCACTCTATTGATACCGAACTCAATGTCCAAGGGCACGGAGACATTCCGCCCGGGGACGAAGCTGGAAGCCGAGTTCCCATTGAAACGCAGGCCGCTGATCCGTGCGTTGATCGGAGCAGGGGCGTGGTGAAAATACTTTAATTCCTGATGCGATTGCTCACAAAGCGACTGCTGTCTCGACGCGCGCTCCCCATGATCTTTCAGACTGAGGCGACCGAGTGTGGTCTCGCCTGTCTGGCAATGATCGCTTCTTATCATGGACTGAAGACGGATCTGCTCTCACTGCGCCAGCGCTTCTCCATTTCCATGCGAGGAGCCACTCTGGCGCATCTGGTAAGATTTGCCGGACAGTTGGAATTTTCTTCCCGCCCCTTGCGCCTGGAACTGGAAGACTTGGAATATCTAAAGGCTCCCTGCGTCCTGCACTGGGACATGACCCACTTCGTCGTCCTTGCGAAAGCAACAGGGAAACATCTGGTACTTCACGATCCCGCGATGGGGATACGAAGGCTGAGGTACGAGGAGGCCAGTCCCCACTTTACGGGTGTGGCCATGGAGCTCACACCCACTCCGGCCTTCCAACCGCATGATGAGTTCCGCCCGCTCCGCCTGCGCGATCTGACCGGACGCGTCACCGGTCTGAAGAAAGCGTTGTTTCAGATCTTTGCTCTTGCGGCTGCCCTGGAGGTACTCGCCATTTTCAGCCCTCTGTTTCTCCAGTTGGCGGTGGACAAAGTGGCGGCGGCTTCCAATCCCAGCCTTTTGCCCGCGCTCGGAACCGGTTTCATGTTGCTGGTTGTGCTGCAATCTCTGGTGGGTGGAATGCGCAGTTGGGCCACGCTTTATTTCGGGACGGCGCTGAAGCTACAGTGGTACGCCAATATCTTTTCACATCTGGTGCGCCTGCCGGTTTCATTCTTCGAGAAGCGCTACTTTGGCGATATCTTGTCGCGCTTTGAGGGCGCAGAAGCGATTCAGCGCACCCTCACGAACAACTTCATTGAGTCCCTGCTCGATGGAATCATCTCTGTTTCCATCCTGATCGTCATGTTTATTTACAGCCGCGAGCTGGCCGTTCTGGTGAGCGTAACAGTCGCTCTTTACGTGCTGATTCGCAATCTGCTTTATCGGCCGCTGCGCACGCGTACGGAAGAGCAGATCATCAACTCCGCGCGGCAGCAAACGTACTTTCTGGAAACGCTTCGCGGGATCCGAACGATCAAGGTCTTTGGCCGCGAGGACAGCCGCAAAAGCCGCTGGATGAACCTGCTGGTGGATACCAACAATGCGCAGGTGGCGGCCGAACGGCTCTCCATTCTGTTCAAGTCTGCGAATACCCTGATCTTCGGCCTGCAGTCGGTGGCCGTCGTCTGGCTGGGAGTGATCCTGGTGCTGCACGGGCGCTTCACCACCGGCATGCTGTTCGCATTTGTTGCCTACCAGGAGCTGTTCAAAGCCAGGATGATCGCGCTGGTGGACCGCGGTTATGAGTTCCGCATGCTTTCGGTCCAGGCGCAGCGCCTTGCGGATATTGTGCATGCTCGCCCCGAACCGCTTGAGCTGGAGATGGCAAATCAGGAGCCGCAGGAGGTCGCGATTGAAGTAAAGTCGCTGTACTTCCGCTATTCGGATGCCGAGCCGTGGCTGCTGCAGGACGTAAACCTGAGTATCCGTGCCGGAGAATGCGTGGCCATTACGGGGCCGTCGGGAGCGGGAAAATCAACCCTGCTCAAGCTGATGGCCGGTCTGTTGCAGCCTCAAAGCGGGGACGTAATTATCAACGGCCATTCAGTGTGCGCCAGCCGGGCCGCGGTGCTGGGCAAGGTGGGTTTTGTATTGCAGGACGATTCCCTTTTTGCCGGAAGCATCAACTCAAATATTGCTTTTGCTTCGGACGAACCCGATCTGGCGCGCGTAGAAGAGTGTGCGCGCCTGGCATGCCTCCATGACGAAATCATCTCCATGCCCATGGGCTATGAGACTCTGATCGGTGAAATGGGCGGCGCATTGTCAGGCGGGCAACAACAGCGCCTGTTGCTGGCACGCGCTCTGTACCAGCAGCCCTCCATTCTCATCCTGGACGAAGCTACCAGTCATCTGGACGTTCCGACCGAACAGCGGATTGCCGCCATGCTGGCTGATCTGCGGATCACTCGAATCTTTGCCGCACACCGGCCGGATACTGTGGCGATAGCTGACCGCGTTCTCGCCTTGAGCCGTACAGGAGTGATGGAGGAGACTTCGCCTGCTGCCAGAACTGGCAGCAACACACGGCAACAATCCTTTAATAACTCGAAAGGAGAAACTTATGCCAGAGCACAACAAGATTAGGGTGCTCGCTCGCAACGGCGCGCGCGAGCTCACCGAACAGGAGCTGACCGCGATTCAGGGAGCGGGCAGCCTGCCCTGCAAAATCACTTTCAGCCACTTGCCCGGCGGCGGTACTGATGAAGACACTCAGTGCCCTGGCCCGGCATAAAGCTTTATTGACTTCATAAGTTTGCCTGCAAGCGAGACTCAGGCAATCCACGCAGGCCCCCAGGCCGGTGAGAACACACACTGAAAAGGAGTAACCAATGGCAAACGATAACGACAACAGGGTTCTGATCCGCCGTGGCGCCCGTTTGATCTCCACTCAGGAGCTCGAACTGGTGAATGGCGCCGCGGCTGCGCATACGCTGGTTTGCACTGCAATCACAGCAACCGGAACTGTTACAGGGCCGGGAGACGGCGATGGCTGCAGCGACAGCGATTCGGATTCGCACTTCTCTTAAACCCTGTTCTCCGCTGGACTGATAGTGGAACCTTTAAACAAAGATTTTGGGGTCAGCAATGGCCCCAAAAATCCCAATCGAGGAGAAACGAATGAATCAGGACAATAGAGTATTAGCTCGCATGCAGGCCCGCGATCTCACTGAAAAAGAAGTTCAGGTCGTAAGCGGAGGAGTCATACGTACGGCGACCGTATGCACGGTTCCGAATGCCGCTGCTTTCGCGGACGGTGATCCCGGCGAGTGTTAGCAGGGACTATCCAGCAACACGCGAGACATTAACCAAAAGGAGAAAACAGAATGAATCAGGACAACAGGGTATTAGCGCGCATCCAGGCCCGCGATCTCAGTGCGAACGAAATCCAGGTGGTTGCAGGTGGGCAAGTCGTACACACGTTGACCATTTGCACGGTCCCGAATGCTTCTGCTTTCGGGAAAGACGGCGACGTAGGCGAGTGCTAGTGGGTTCGGGGCCAGCTACGGCCCCGACCTCAGCTCAGAGGAGGAACGTTAATGAAACAGGACAGAGTACTTGCAAGAATGCAGGCCCGCGACCTCACTGAGAAAGAAACCGAAAAAGTAAGCGGCGGCATTCACACGGAAACCGTATGCACATTCAATGGCACCTCGCTTGACGGCGATGTCGGGGAGTGCTGAAGCGTTGTAGCCGGGCTTTGGCTACGACCATCAACTGAAACCTACATTCAAGAAAAAAGCAAAAGGAGGAAAGATGAATAACGACAATCGTGTTCTCGGCCGCATTGGCGCGCGTGATCTCACCACCGAAGAAGTGAATGCCGTTGCTGGTGGCTTCACCCGCCACACCCTGACGCCTTGCATTGCCGACCGGCAGGGAAATTTCGTGAATGGCGATACCGCCATTGGCGAGTGCTAGTGAACCTGAACAGCGGGTGGCTCGCAGCCACCTGCTTCATTTTCCGCGAAGGGAGAGTCATACGTGAAAATCGTAATTTTGGCTTACGCAAACGACAATCACACTGCCCCATTAAAATGGGCACTGGAAAAGGCCGGCTATGCCGTGGAATGCTGGAGCGGGCTTGGATGGACCCCCGAGCAACAGGCAAGCATCTCGTTTGATGGCGCCACCAGGATGACCGTCGGGTCATACTCTCTCCAGCCGGGAGATGTAGTCTGGATTCGCCGCCCCAACCAGCCGATTCCTAATCCCAAAGTCGCCGAGCCGGACCGCAAGTTCGCTGAAGGTGAATATCGCTGGTTCTGGTGGGCTGTGATGTACCTGTTTCAGACGATTGGGGTGCGGGTGATCAATCCGTATTCATCCTCCCGGTTTATTAATAACAAGTCAGTTCAACTGGTGCTGGCGAAAGCCTGCGGGATGAATGTCCCCGAAACACTGATGTCCAACTCCCCGGCTGCCGTTCGGAACTTTCTTGAACAGCGCAAGGATGTGCGTACAATCTGCAAGGCGTTTTTCCCGCATGTCTGGCAGAAAGGAAGCGGCGGCATCGCCGTCACGGAAACCTTTGAGATCAAGGCTGACCAGCTTCCAGCGGATGAAGTCCTGACTTACGCGCCCGCGATCTACCAGGAAATGGTGGTGAAAAAATTCGATGTCCGTATGGTGCTTTTGGGAACAACAGTTTATTCCTACTCCCTGCACAACCCCAAGGGCGCGCTCGATTGGCGGCAGGATGCCGGCCAGGGGCTGGTTGAGGTAAGGAGTATTGAGACGCCGCCTGAAGTGGAAGCTGCTGTGCTCGAGTTTGCGAGGAAGGCCGCCATCTCTTTTGGCAGCCTCGATTTCGCGATTGATGCTGAGGGCCGTTGGTGGTTCCTGGAGATCAACGAAGAAGGGCAGTTCCTATGGCTGGACGAATTCAATCCCGAGGTCAAGATGCAAGAAAAGTTCCTGGCTTTCCTCACTGCGGCCGAAGGAGCGTCACGCCAGGTGATTGAAGAGCGGCAGGCGCAGTTCCCTTCATGGAAGGACTTTTGCGCTTCTCCGGAAAAGGACCAGATCCCGCCGGAATTTTCGGAAGGGCCGGTGCCATTTTTGTCCGTGGAACCATGAGGGCACTTATGTTGCTCCATTGCTGCCGGAAGGCGTGTATTCAGGCGGGTTGAGCATTATGCATTGCGTGACGTGTTCCACATAATGCTGACGACCCACCAGCGAGAGTCGTCGTAGAACAACTGCATGCTGTTGGCGCCGTGCTCAAAAGCCGGCCCGCTCGGGTCGTGCAGTGATTCGTACCGGCTCAAGACGTGCGCGACGCGGCCGATGGTCTCGCTTTGCCGGGTGGTCTCGCGCTCCCAGAAGTTTTCGACGGCAAAGATCGGCTCGACGCGCCGGATGTAATCGTCGAGCGTCAACTGGCGGACATGGGGCTTCTCGCCGGGAACGGCAACAACCACCAGGAGACGCGCGCCGTCCATGAACAACGTGCGGTAGCGCTCCCAGTCGCGAGGCTGTCTTGCGGGGCCGGAGAGCACTTCATACAAGGCGTGCAGGATGCCATCAAGGGTGGAAACGTCAGATTCAAGCGCGGCCTTCATGTTGACGATTGTAATGGATGGTCAGCTGCTGGTAGACAAGTGGCTCAATCAATAACGAGCCCATCTTGCGATCTCAAACGCAGATTTCTCAGATGACGGCAACTTCTTATCCTGCCGGCGGCAGACTATCAGTTCATGCTTTGTGCCAAGCAGCAGGCGTCCGTGAGAGATGCAACTCTCGTCCCACACTGCGTCAACAGTCTGCGTTTCCAGGGTCAATCCGGCACAACTCTGCGCCGCGGGATAGGCGAGAAGAAAAACGAGAGCAGTGTCTGTCTTCTCCACCACCCGGGCAAGGCGGAACCATGTGGTCATGGGAATCTTTCTCACCGCCGTTTCAGGGAAATCTCCAAGATCAACGGCAATCACACGAAACCCGCCGTTTTGCAAAATAATGTCCGTGGCTTTGAAGGCCTTTTCCAGAGGCGTGAGCTGGGTGTTGTTGCTTCCCTTCGTGCGAGAACACCTGACCCAAAGCAGGCGCTCCAGGCTGACGACGGTGCTCGCGCCGGCAGGATCAAAGGAATCGCTTGGGTCAATCAGAGCGCAAAATTGATCGTTCGCTGTCGCGCCGGCCAGCAATGATACAAGGATGCTGGTCCTGGCAGAAGTACATTCGGAAGACGAGCATATCTGCGTCAAGGTCGCTGTACGAATTCCACATTCGTCCACTGCAGGAATTCCAGTTGGCAACAGCTCCCCTAAAGTTCGCTGGTATTTTGTGAACGCGCCGGGAATTCGGCTTTCGATCTGGGCAGCGATGGAACTCAGAGTAGGCATGGCGGACTTGAATAAGCATAGGCGAATATAAAACGAATGTCAATATCCGCTTGTGCTTTTGTCTGCATTCCTTCGCTTGCCGCCAGTCCTTCAGACCTTGAGAGCCTTCCTAAATTATTTCCTGGCCATCGGCTGTGCAAACACCAGCCGATGCCAATTCAGGTCGATTACGTCAAACTCCAGCATTCCGTATTCCTGCGGACACAAGGGACGAGATATGGTCACGCCCGGCAGCGCCGAATATTCCTCATACAGTGTCTTCACGTTGTCCGTAACGATATAGACGTTCCACGCCACACGCTCACGCCGCCCGGGATCATCTGGCGCCACATAGCCCGGCTGCTGTTGCAGAAATATTTGCACGTCATCACGACGCAGAATTGCAAATCCTGGCGGATAGTATTCTGATTCGAACCCGAGCCGGCGATACCACTCCATCGTCGGCTCGATATTGCCGACCAGAAACACCGTTGTGGAATTCCGCAGCTTCGCTCGTGCCGCCGCCTGCATGCTCTGCTCTGCCTTTGCCATCCGGAGAGCATACCACCGTGGAGTTCCGCCCTTTGAAGCCGTTGCTGGAATTGCTCAGCGCCCGGACACCGTTACTGTCAGCCCATAAGGGGGCATAATGTCTTTCCTCGGCGCGTTTTCCGTTGGCGCAGTAAGCAGCACGACCGGTTGTCCCTGTAATGCCTCCAAAACCGACAGCACGCTTTGAAAGGATGCTCGCGCATCCGCCTTCACGTAAACCGTGCCCACGTCAAGACCGCTAAGCGCACCCACTTCCGCCGGGTGCAGCCCGAGAAATATCTTTCCATCGGCCGTCACGCTGATCACGGTTGCGTCTTCCTTATCAGCCGCGCGCATCTCCACCGCGTGGACCGCCGCCGGCATTTCTACATGAATTCCCGGCCGCAGCATTGGTTTTGTCGGGTCCTGCGCGTCCGTAACGCACACCAGAACCACTGCAATCAGACACACTTCGAGTACATGCTTCATGACACCTGCTCCTTTCGACGTGTTAAGGAATTTGTTTAGGGTTTACTTCCGCTCACCGCCGCTGTCGCCAGCATCCCGCCGAGCCCCATCGTTTCTACGGCGGACGATGGCACGATCACCATTGATCCGCGCTCCTTAATGGCTTCGTACAGCATGTTCATTGCCCGCAAATGCAGCGCGGTCGGGTTTTCCGTATATGCTGCCGCCGCCTGCACAAATTTGTCTGAAATTTCGGTTTCCGCCTGTCCCAGGATGATCCTGGCCTGGCGCTCCCGTTCCGCTTGCGCCTGTCTCGACATCGCGTCTTCAAGCGCCTGCGGAATACGCACGTCGCGCACCTCGACCGATTGCACCGTGATGCCCCATGAATTGGTCTTCTCATCCAGGATCCGCTGTAACTCGCGCCCTAGCGTTTCCCGCTCAGTAATCATCTGCGCCAATTCGTGCCTGCCGATCGACTCCCGGAGCGCCGTCTGCGCGCTCATCTGCACTGCTTCCAGGAAATTCTCCACTTCAAGAATGGCTTTCTCGGCGTTCCATACCATCCAGAAGACAATCGCATCCACGTTTACCGGAACGGTATCGCGGGTCAGCGTGGATTCCGCCGTGACGCTTGCAACCCGGATTCGCTGGTCAACGTACATGCTCAATGAATCCAGCACCGGAATGATCATGATCATGCCTGGGCCGCGAAGTCCCACATACTTGCCCAGCCGGAGCAGCGCCACCTTTTCCCATTGCTGCACCACTTTGATCGCAAAGAGCAGGTAAACGCCTACAATCGTCCCGGTAATGAGCGCTGCCGGATTGCGCAGAATCGCGGTCAATATTGCGCCCGATCCCAGGCAGATTGCAAACGCCATTGTCGCCACGCCATTCGGGGCCGTGTGAACTCTCGTCAACATACTTACCTCCTGTGAGCTGGTTCGCGCGCCGCCTGGCGCAACTCTTCCATCAAATCTTGCACTGTAAATCCCGCAGCTCCCGCCCGCGCCAGGCAGTCACTCACAATCTGAGCTAACTGGCGCGCGCGTTCCTGCTTGCCGCCCGTGATCTCCTGGGCGCGGATGAAAGTTCCCGTACCCTGGTTGGTCTCCAGCAACCCGCCGAGTTCCAATTCGCGATAAGCACGCACCACAGTGTTGGGATTGATTGCCAGATCCACGGCCAATTGCCTGACGGTCGGAAGCTGGTCGCCTGCCTGCAAGGCGCCGTTCGCAATTCCTCCGCGCACCTGATCAATGATTTGCCGATACACCGGCACCCCGCTGTGCTCATCCAGGCGAATCCGAAAATAGGTTCGTTCCTTTGCCACGTGATCGAATGTACTATAATACTAGTACACAGTCAAGAAGAACTTTTTCGGCTCGCGGCTTGCCCGCAACGCAGCGACAGCCAAGTCTGATGCTGGTCTCATTTTTCTCTCTCTGCCTGCCACTCACAACACCACCAGCCTTCAACCGCATCACAACCCGTGGAACATTGAGGCTCATCCCATGGCCAACTCAGAAATCATTGCTCAAGACGTAGTCTGCATTCCCACCGGACTCTCCAATGCTTACCTTCTCGGCACTGCAGAAGCTTATGTTCTAGTCGACTCAGGCACCCCCGGGAGCGAGAAAAAGATCCTGCGCGCCGTGCGCTCGCACCTGGGCAAGAATGCCACGCCCTGCGCTATTGTTCTCACTCACGGCCATTTTGATCATTCCGGCTCAGCCCTTGAACTCGCCCGGCGCTGGGGAGTGCGCATCTATGTGCATCGCCTTGAACTTCCCTTTGTGGACGGTACATCCAGCTATCCTCCGCCGGACCCGACCGTGGGCGGCTTTCTTGCGCACATGATGCGCTTCACGCCGAATAACAAAGTTGATCTCTCGCCCCACGTCTCCACGCTGCGCCTGACCGAGCTTCCCTGGATTGCCGGATGGCGAATTATTGAAACGCCGGGACATTCACCCGGCCATATCAGTCTCTTCCGTCCCGCCGACGGAACGCTCATCGCCGGAGATGCTTTTGCCACTGTCGACCTCGACAGCGCCGTCGCGGTGATGTCGAAGCGCCAGCAGGTTTCCCGCCCGCCGGCGGTGTTCACTCCGGACTGGCAGAATGCAGAACGCTCGGTTCGCCGACTGGCTGAGCTGGACGCGCGCGTTCTGGCCGCCGGCCATGGCCTTCCCATGTCAGGCTTTGCCGCTCAGGGACAGCTACGCGACCTCAGCCGCCACTTCCCTGTTCCTCAATACGGACGATACGTGCTGGAATCCGCGCACACCGATGAACAGGGCATCATTTCGCTTCCTGAACCGGTTCCGGATCGTCTGCGCAGGAAAGCCGCGGTCTCGGCTGCCGCCGCTGGCGCAATCGGCATTGCTCTGTTCGTCCGGCGCCGCCGCTCCAGGAGTCGTTCGGTCAAAGAACCTGGGTGGAAACAAGTAGCGTAAGTCGCTCATCTTCGCATCTCAGCGCCTCTGTGGTGAGGTAAAGAATTCGCAGGCCAGCAGTAGCGGCTGCCGATGCGGTTCTGGGCTACGTCCATCCGCAAAATCCGCGGTAAAATTTCTCGTTTGCGCTCCGCCACCGAACTCGACAGGCTTTCCGTTGTCCTCGTCTCCACGCGCAATCCCTTGAACATCGGCGCAGTGGCACGAGCGATGAGTAACTTCGGGTTCTCCAGCTTGCGTCTGGTAAATCCCTACGACCCATCCTTTCGCGAAGCCCGTTCAGCAGTTGGCGCAGCCGAGTTGCTCGCCTCCGCACAGCAATACAAGAGCATTCCCGAGGCCGTCGCCGACTGCTCTGTCGTCGTGGGAACTACCGCGCTTCGTAATCGCGAACTGCGCCATCCCGTTCACCGCCTCGAAGCCGCTTCATCGCTCATCCGAGGTTCTCTGAAGTCAGGCCGAGTGGCCCTGCTGTTCGGTTCGGAGAAAGTCGGGCTTTCCAATCAGGATCTCAGCCATTGCCACTGGCTGCTGAACATTGCTACTCGGGAGGAGCATGTCTCAATGAACCTGGGGCAGGCCGTTGCTGTTTGTCTCTACGAACTGGTGCGGCGCGATGATGCGGAAACGGCCGCATCACTGTCGCCTCCGCAGGAACATGCTTCTGCAACCATGGCCGACCTGGATCGGCTTTCTGTGTTATGGATGGAAACGCTGCACGCCAGCGGCTACCTCAAGCCAGGAACAGAAGCAGCCAGCGAAGAAAAGCTGCGCCGCATGCTGCATCGCCTCAACCTGCCCGCGGAAGACGCGCAGGTCTGGCTGGGCATGATGCGCGAGATCGTCTGGAAGCTGAAGCGCTGATCGCGGACTTGATTCCGGTACAATGGAAAGAGTTCACCAGCCCAAAACCACAAAGAATGAAAGAAAAACTTTTATTTGTCATCTGCGCGCTCGTGTGTGCAACCGGTTTCATCTCTCCGCCGGTGGCGCTTTGTATTGGCCTCGCCTTTGGCCTGATCTTCATCCATCCTTATGCAAAGCCATCCCGAAAGGCTTCCAAATTCCTTTTGCAGGCCTCTGTCGTCGGCCTCGGGTTCGGCATGAATCTCCAGCAGATTATTCGCACCGGAAAACTCAGCTTCGTTTACACCTTCGCCGGTATTAGCGGGGCGCTTGTGCTCGGGTACATCCTGGGACGCGTGCTCGAGGTCCCCGGCAAATCTTCCTTTTTGATCAGCACCGGGACGGCAATTTGCGGCGGCAGCGCCATTGCCGCAGTGGCTCCCATCACGGAAGCCAGTGACGAACAGATCGCGGTTTCTCTGGGAACCGTGTTCATGCTCAATTCCGTGGCTCTGCTTCTTTTTCCGCCGCTCGGGTGCTGGCTTCATTTGTCTCAAGCGCAATTTGGCTTGTGGTCTGCGCTGGCTATCCATGACACCAGTTCAGTCGTCGGCGCTGCTGCGAAATACGGAACACTCGCGCTGGCCATTGCCACAACAGTAAAACTCGCGCGCGCGCTGTGGATTGTGCCGGTCTCTCTCGGCACAGCAATGTTCCGCAAGAGCAGTGCGAAAATCCAATGGCCCTGGTTTATCGCTTTCTTCTGCCTGGCCGCGGCCTTGAATACCTATCTGCCCGCGGCTTCCGCCTATTCCTTTTTGTTCAAGCTGGGTAGGATCGGGTTGACCGTCACTCTGTTCCTGATCGGCGCCAGCGTGTCCAGGCAGACCCTCAAACAGGTGGGCTTCCGTCCTCTGTTGCAGGGAATTTTGCTTTGGTTTGTAGTGGCGAGCATTTCACTGCTGCTGATTCTGCGCGGCGTAATTCATCTCTGAGACTAGCTTCGCTCCAGAATCACCGCCAGCCGGATCGGCCCATGCGCTCCCTGCACCAGAATCTTCTCAATATCGGCCGTGCGGCTCGATCCGCTGATCATGCAGGCAAAGGAGTTGTTCGCAAGAATCCCGTTTCTGGTTGCATTGTCAAGCGCTGTCTTCAGATCAGGCACAAGCTGATCGGTGGTAGCGAAAACGATATGACACGGC
>Ga0207652_10002526_pt1 | contig 15380 bp, 9 predicted proteins | sample KBSC63BmetaG_FD_184334 | JGI IMG/M metagenome (GOLD analysis project Ga0207652, IMG submission 184334) | Corn rhizosphere microbial communities from Kellogg Biological Station, Michigan, USA - KBS C6-3B metaG (SPAdes) (version 2) | ecosystem: Host-associated > Plants > Roots > Rhizosphere ... | reverse complement strand
GACTGCCGATCGTAGCGGTTGCGCTTTACCTGCCGCTCGGCTCGCCACAGCTCGGCGATTTTCCGCTGGCACAACGCATCCGCGCGCCCGACGCGACCCAGCCACTCGACAATCTGGTGGCGCAGGTCGAGCAGCACCTGGAGAAAAATCCAACCGATGGCCGTGGCTGGAACGTGCTCGCGCCGGTGCTGGCGAGGCTCGGCCGTTACGATGACGCGGTCCGGGCCTATCGCAATTCGATCACCTATGATGGCGACAGCGCGGAGCGCCGGGCCGATCTCGGCGAAGCCCTTGCCGCCGCGGCGGGTGGCGTCGTCACATCGGAGGCCAAGGCCGAATTCGAGCGCGCCATCGCGTTGAATGCGGATGAGGTCAAGGCGCGCTACTTCCTTGGGCTTGCCGCCGAGCAGGACGGCCGCACTGCGGAGGCCGTATCGATCTGGCGCGCGATGCTCGCCAACGCGCCGACCGATGCGCCGTGGCGTCCACTTATTCAGTCTGCATTGGCGCGGGTCGGCGGTTCCACCGCGCCGGTGCTGTCCGATGATGCGGTGGCCGCAGCAAAAGACATGAATGAGACCGACCGTGGCGCGATGATCCGTGGCATGGTCGAGCGCCTTGCCGGCCGATTAAAGCAAAACGGCGACGACGTCGAGGGATGGTTGCGGCTGGTACGCGCCTATATGGTAATGGGCGATCGCGACAAGGCGAAGAGCGCGCTGACCGACGCCCGTCAGGCCGTCGCCAACGACGCGGAGCGGCTGCGGCAACTGAACGAGGGCCTGAAAAATCTCGGGCTGGATGGATGAGCATGATGCCCAAAGGCGTGCAGCGGTTTTCGGATAACATCGTGCCCAGGAACAGAGGCTACGCATGACGCGCAAGCAGCGGCGTTTGACGATTATCGGCGGTTCGCTCGCGGTGCTCGCGGTCGCGGCGGCACTGGTGCTGAACGCGATGCGCGATTCGATCGTGTTCTTCTCGACGCCGGCGATGGTGGCGGAGAAACATATTCAGGCGGGCAAACGTTTTCGGTTGGGCGGCCTGGTGCAGCCGGGATCACTGGTGCGCGGCGACCACCTTGCGGTCACGTTTAGCGTAGCCGATGGCAGCGCCACGTTGCCCGTTTCCTACAAGGGAATTCTCCCCGATCTGTTTCGCGAAGGGCAGGGTGTGGTTGCTGAAGGCGCCCTCGACTCATCCGGCGTGTTCAAGGCCGACACCGTGCTCGCCAAGCATGACGAGACCTACATGCCCAAGGAGGTCGCGGACGCGCTGAAGAAGCAGGGGCACTGGAAGGACGATTACGGCAGAAAGCCGGATTATAGCGTAAAATCCGCGGGCGGAACGTCCCTTGCGCCGCAAGCGAAACAAGGTATTTCACAGTGATCGCGGAAGCCGGACATTACGCGCTGGTGCTGGCGCTGGCCTTGGCCCTGATCCAGTCGACTTTGCCGATCCTCGGCGCGCGTTGGCGCGATCCCGCGCTGATGAATGTCGCGCGCTCGACGGCGCTCGCGCAACTGCTGTTCGTGGCGGCGTCGTTCGCCGCGCTCGTTACGTTGCATGTCACTTCGGATTTTTCCATCGTCAACGTGTTCGAGAATTCGCATTCGCTGAAGCCGCTGATTTACAAGATCACCGGCGTGTGGGGCAATCATGAGGGCTCGATGCTGCTGTGGGTGTCGATCCTGGCGCTGTTCGGCGGTCTCGTCGCGGCATTCGGCAATAATCTGCCGTTGTCGCTGCGCGCCCATGTGCTGGCGGTGCAGGCCTGGATCGCCAGCGCGTTCTATCTGTTCATCCTGATCACCTCGAACCCGTTCCTGCGCATCGCCAATCCGCCGATCGAGGGGCGCGACCTCAATCCGGTGCTGCAAGACATCGGGCTGGCGGTGCATCCGCCGATGCTCTATCTCGGCTATGTCGGATTCTCGATTTCATTTTCCTTCGCCGTCGCCGCCTTGCTCGAAGGCCGGATCGACGCGGCATGGGCCCGTTGGGTACGGCCGTGGACGCTGGTGGCGTGGATATTCCTTACGCTCGGCATCGCGATGGGCTCGTACTGGGCCTATTACGAGCTCGGCTGGGGCGGCTGGTGGTTCTGGGATCCGGTCGAGAACGCTTCCCTGATGCCGTGGCTCGCGGGCACCGCGCTGCTGCATTCCGCGGTGGTGATGGAAAAGCGCAATGCACTCAAGGTCTGGACCATCCTGCTTTCGATCCTGACGTTCTCGCTGTCGCTGCTCGGCACCTTCCTGGTGCGCTCGGGCGTGCTGACCTCGGTACACGCGTTTGCAACAGATCCGACGCGCGGCGTGTTTATCCTGCTGATCCTCTGCATCTTCATCGGCGGCAGCCTGACGCTGTACGCCTGGCGGGCGTCGGCGCTGAAGCAGGGCGGCCTGTTCGCGCCGATCTCGCGCGAAGGCGCGCTGGTGCTTAACAACCTGTTCCTCACCACCGCCTGCGCGACGGTGTTCATCGGAACGCTGTATCCGCTGGCGCTGGAGGTCCTGACCGGCGAAAAGATTTCGGTGGGCGCGCCGTTTTTCAATCTCACCTTCGCACCGCTGTTCCTGCCGTTGATGATCGCGGTGCCGTTCGGGCCATTGCTGGCGTGGAAACGCGGCGATCTTCTCGGCGCGGCACAGCGCCTGACCGCCGCCGGGGTCGCGGCATTGTTCGCGATCGCGGTGCTGTGGGCGTGGACGCGCGGCGGCAGCGCCCTCGCTCCGCTCGCCATTGGGCTTGCCGTCTTTGTCATCGCGGGCGCCTTGAGCGACCTCGCCGAGCGCACCGGGCTTTTCCGCGTGCCGTTCGGAACCGCGATGCGGCGCGCGCGCGGATTGCCGCGCTCGAGCTGGGGCACGGTGTTCGCGCATGCCGGGGTCGGCGTTGCCCTGATCGGGATCGTCTGCGAAACCACGTGGAACAGCGAATACATCGGATCGATGAAGCCCGATGACGTCGCAAAGATCGCCGGCTACGAGTTGAAACTCGACGGCGTGACGCAGCGGCAGGGGCCGAATTTTCGCGAAATGGTGGCGCAGTTCACGGTGAGCCTCGATGGTAAGCTGCTCAGCACGATGACGCCGTCGAAGCGCAATTTTACCACGCGGGCGATGTCGACCACCGAAGCAGCGCTGCTGACGCGCGGCGCAAGCCAGCTCTATATCTCGCTGGGCGATACCGCCGCCGACGGCGCGATCGCAGTGCGCATCTATCATAAGCCGCTGGTGCTGCTGATCTGGTTCGGCCCCGTGCTGATGGCGGTCGGCGGCATGCTGTCGCTGTCGGATCGCCGGCTGCGGGTCGGCGCGCCGAAGCCCGCCAAGGTGCCGCGTGGATTGCAGGCGGCGGAATAGTTTCTTCGTCATCCTGAGAAGCCGCGCCGCGGCGTCTCGAAGGATGAGAATTTCTGGCTACGCCATCCTTCGAGACGCATCCTTCGGATGCTGCTCAGGATGAGGAAAAGAGGCGAAGTGCGGAAGCTGATCGCGATTTCATTTGTCTTGTTGATGGCGGCTCTTGCCGCATCGGCTGCTTATGCCGTGCAGCCTGACGAGATCATGTCCGATCCCGCCAGGGAATCGCGGGCGCGGGATTTGTCGCGCGAACTGCGCTGCATGGTGTGCCAAAATCAGTCGATCGACGATTCCGAAGCGCCGCTGGCGCGCGATCTGCGGCTGTTGGTGCGCGAGCGGATCGCGGCCGGCGACAGCGACGCCCAGGTGATCGATTTCCTGGTGGCGCGTTATGGCGAGTTCGTGCTGCTGAAGCCGCGACTCAACCCCCACACCTGGTTGTTGTGGCTATTGCCGCCGCTGGCGCTGGTCGGAGGCGGGCTGGCGCTGTGGATACACGGCCGGAGACGCTCGGGATCTATGGCAGCGGACGATCCGACCCGGTTCCAACTGACCGCGGAAGAAGAAGCGCGGCTGGAACGGCTGATCGCGACGGAACCGTCACCGGACAAGCCGGTTTAGCGCCTCGCTAAGCCGTTTTCGCATTGCGATAAGGCGTTTTCGCCTGCGATAAACTGCCGCATTCATTCACGACTTTATTACGAAAGTTTAATTCCGCCGCCAGCGCGCCGTAAGGCGAAAGCCCCCATGTTCAGGCCTGTAAGGTGCTCGTCCCGGCACCATCGATTTCATGCTCTGGAGACTCCTTAATGACCGACCGTCCCACCGATCTTTCGTCTCTTCCATCTTATCAATCGCCCCGCCGTTCGCTGTTCTCCGCGCGCAAATTTGCGCTCATGGCGTCGGTCGTTGCCGGCCTCGGTGCCGCCGTTTACGGCTTCGGCCCGTCGCCTGACCCCGCAAATATCTTCAGCAGCGCGGCGCATGCGCAGGTCAACAATGAAGTCCGCAAGGTAGAGAGGCCCGTCGGTTTCGCCGATATCGTCGAGCGCGTGAAGCCTTCGGTGATTTCGGTGAAGGTCAATATCAACGAGAAGGTCGCCAGGGACGATAGCTCCAGCAATAGCGATGACTCGCCGTTCCAGCCGGGCTCGCCGATGGAGCGCTTCTTCCGCCGCTTCGGCGGACCTGATGGTTTGCCCCCGGGGCTGCGCGGTGGACCCCGCGGCGGCCGTGGCGCGGTAACCGGCCAGGGCTCCGGCTTCTTTATTTCTCCCGATGGCTATGCCGTCACCAATAACCACGTCGTCGACGGCGCCGACAAGGTCGAAGTCACGACCGACGACGGCAAGACCTATTCCGCCAAGGTAATCGGCACCGACGCGCGCACCGACGTCGCCCTGATCAAGGTCGAAGGCGGTTCGAACTTCCCGTTCGCCAAGCTTTCGGAGAGCAAACCCCGGATCGGCGACTGGGTGCTGGCGGTCGGTAATCCGTTCGGCCTCGGCGGCACCGTCACGGCCGGCATCGTCTCGGCAAGCGGCCGCGACATCGGCAACGGTCCGTATGACGATTTCATCCAGATCGATGCGCCCGTAAACAAGGGTAACTCCGGTGGCCCGGCCTTCAACACCGAAGGCGAAGTGATGGGCGTCAACACCGCGATTTATTCGCCATCAGGCGGCAGCGTCGGTATCGCGTTCTCGATCCCGTCGACCACCGTGAAGAACGTGATTGCCCAGCTCAAGGACAAGGGCTCGGTCAGCCGCGGATGGATCGGTGTCCAGATTCAGCCGGTCACGGCGGACATCGCCGACAGTCTCGGGCTGAAGAAGGCTGAAGGCGCACTGGTTGCGGAACCCCAGGCCAACGGTCCGGCGGCCAAGGCCGGCATCGAATCCGGCGATGTGATCACGGCGGTGAATGGCGAGACGGTCAAGGATGCCCGGGAACTCGCCCGCACCATCGGCGGTCTCGCGCCCGGCAATGCGGTGAAGCTCAACGTGCTCCACAAGGGCCAGGACAAGGTCGTCAACCTGACTCTCGGCCAGTTGCCGAATTCGGTGGAAGCCAAGGCTGACACCGATAAAAACGATAGAGGCGCTGCGCCCCGCGGCACCGACGTGCCGAAGCTCGGTCTGTCGCTGGCGCCCGCCAACAGCGTTGCCGGCGCCGGCAAGGATGGCGTCGTGGTCACCGAGGTCGATCCGAAGAGTGCGGCGGCAGAGCGTGGCTTCAAGGAAGGCGACGTGATTCTGGAAGTCGCTGGAAAGAGCGTCACCAATGCCGGCGACGTGCGCGAAGCGATCAACGCCGCGCGCACCGACAACAAGAACAGCGTTCTGATGCGCATCAAGAGCGGCGGTTCCTCGCGGTTTGTCGCGGTGCCGCTCGCAAAGGGCTGAGCATCAAGCGTTCGGGAGCATGGTCCGGAAAGTGGAAGCCGGTTTTCCCTCGGGACAAACGCGAAGCGTTTGCCCGGAGATCACGCTCAAACAAGAGATGAGACCATGATTCCGATTAAATCGGATCATGGTCGAGGAGATGGAGGGTGTCGCCGGCATTAGTCGCCCCCGCCGACGGCTCTTTCCGGGGGGCGGGTCAAGAAGCCCGCTCCCTTCAGTTACCTTCCGGTGGAATACGCCCCCCTCCGTCGGAAGGTTATAGGGCGGTGAGGTCCCCCAGCTTCACCGCCCGCTTTTTTGGGTTAATCGAGAGGTGTCAGGTCGTCTTGCATGAGGATGCCGACCGCGCCATGGTGACAGAAGGCTGGCCCCACTTGACTGCAACCGACCCCCAGATGCGCCTTTTGATCATCGAAGACGACCGCGAATCCGCCGACTATCTGGTCAAGGCGTTTAGCGAAGTTGGATACGTCGCCGATCTCGCCAGCGATGGTGAGGAAGGGTTGGCGCTCGCCAGCACCGGCGACTATGACGTGCTGGTGATCGACCGGATGCTGCCGAAACGCGACGGCCTCTCGCTGATCGGTACGCTCCGCGAGAAGGGCAATCGCACGCCGGCGCTGATTCTCTCGGCGCTCGGACAAGTAGACGACCGCATCAAGGGTTTGCGCGCCGGCGGCGACGATTACCTGCCAAAACCCTATTCATTCGCCGAACTGCTGGCGCGGGTCGAAGTGCTGTCGCGCCGTCATGGCGGCCCGGCCGAGGAAACCACCTATCGCGTCGGCGATCTCGAGCTCGATCGGCTTTCGCATCGGGTGGCGCGCGGCAAGGACGAATTGACGCTGCAGCCGCGCGAGTTTCGGCTGCTGGAATATCTGATGAAGCATGCGGGGCAGGTGGTGACGCGAACCATGCTGCTGGAAAACGTCTGGGACTATCATTTCGATCCGCAGACCAACGTCATCGACGTGCATATTTCGCGGCTGCGTTCCAAGATCGACAAAGGCTTCGACCGGCCGTTGCTTCATACGATTCGCGGCGCGGGGTACATGATCCGTGACGGCATTCGGTAAGCTGATCCGAACCACGGCGTTCCGGTTGACGCTGGTCTACCTGTTTTTGTTTGCGCTGTTTGCCGCCTCGCTGTTGGGCTATTTCGCCTGGAACACGCGCCGGCTGATCACCGAGCAGATCACCACCACGGTAAACGCGGAAACCGGCGAGATCAGCGAAATCTTCGGGCGGCGCGGACTGCGCGGTCTGATTGCCACGATCGAGAACCGGGCGCTGCGACCCGGCGCCAATCTCTATCTCGTGACCGCGCCGACCGGTCAGGCGCTCGCCGGAAATGTCGGCTCGCTCGCGCCGGGGGTGATGGCGACATCAGGCTGGTCAGAGACCGCCTATCGGCGGCTCGACGATCAGGACACCGCGGATCATCGCGCGCTGGTGCGCGTCACCGAACTGAGCAGCGGCTTCCGACTCCTGATCGGGCGCGATCTGGAGGAACGCAGGCGGCTGTTCGGCATTGTCGCGAAAGCCGCGCAATGGTCGATATTGATCGTCGTGGTGCTCGGCCTTGGGGGCGGCATCTTTGTCGCGCGGCGTGTGCTGCGGCGTATCGACGCCATGACCGGCACCACCCGGCGCATCATGGCGGGCGATCTGAGCGGGCGATTGCCGGTCGGGCGCAGTGGCGACGAACTCGACCGTTTGGCGGAAAACCTCAACGCCATGCTGGAGCGGATCGAAGCCTTGATGATGGGGCTGAAGGAGGTTTCCGACAACATCGCCCACGATCTGAAGACGCCGCTGACACGGCTGCGTAATCGCGCCGAAGAGGCGCTGGCGAGATCCGGCAGTGAGGCCGAATATCGCAACGCGCTGGAGCGAACCATCGAGGAATCCGATGGCCTGATCCGGACCTTCAATGCGCTGTTGATGATCGCGCGCGCCGAGTCCGGCCAGGCGCGGGGAAATATGGACGACTTTGACGCCGCCGAGGTAGCCTACGGTATTCACGAACTTTACGAACCGCTTGCGGAGGACGACGGCATGAGGTTGCGCGTCAAGACCGTGCCGACCCGCCTTCACGGCAACCGCGAATTGATTAGTCAAGCGCTGGCCAACCTCGTCGAGAATGCGATCAAATACGGCAAACCCCTCCCATCAGCCCAGCCGCTGAGCGCCGGTGCGGTCGCCGGTTCCGATGGAAGAGAGATTCTGATCGAGGCGCGTCGCGACGGCGATCAGGTGCTGCTCAGCGTCACCGACCACGGGCCGGGCATCCCGGAGGCCGACCGCAAACATGCGGTGGAACGATTTGTTCGGCTCGAGGCGAGCCGGACCCAGCCCGGCTCCGGTCTTGGACTAAGTCTGGCGTCGGCGGTGGCGACGTTGCATGGCGGTGAACTCAGGCTCGGCGATGCCCGCCCGGGACTTACCGCGACACTCGCCATCCCGGCGTCGGCGGGCGCCGGCGACAGGCTTGCGGTTCAAACGCCGGATGTGCCACAGAAGGTGGCATGATTCCATCCGCGAAGGGCGACGCGGACCAACATCGTCTGGCCGCGCGGTTCGTGGACGGGCCGCATGTGTCCGCTCCCGATCAAGCCGAGCAGCGACTGGCGGACTGGCTGACCGGTCTCGCACCGGAGCAGGCGGCTGCGATCGACGATCTCGTCGTCCGATTTCCCCTCGCCGGCACCATTCTTTTCGGCATCGCGGAAGCCTCTCCCTATCTTTTCGATTCTGTCCGCGCGGATGCCGCGCGACTGATCCGGCTGCTCGACTGCGAGCCGGAGCCCTATCTGGCGCAACTGATCGAAACGACCTGCCGCGACGTATCAGAAGCATCAAGCGAAGCCGACGTGATGCAGTTGCTCCGCCGCATGAAATCGGAGGCCGCGCTGCTGATTGCGCTGTGCGACATTGGCGGGGTCTGGCCGGTGATGCAGGTGACGGCGGCGCTGACCGACCTTGCGGTCGCGTCGGTGCAATCGGTGCTGCGCTTTTTGTTGCGGCAGGAAGCGGCGCGGGGAAGATTGGCGCCGGCCGACCCCGACCAGCCTGAAGACAGTAGCGGTTTGATCGTGCTCGCCATGGGCAAGATGGGCGCGGGCGAGTTGAATTACTCCAGCGATATCGATCTGATCGTATTTTTCGATCCCGCTGCGCCGACGCTTGCGCCTGATATCGAACCGCAGCCGTTCTTCGTGCGCGTCACCCAGGGCCTGTCCCGGCTGCTGGCGCAGCGCACCGGCGACGGTTACGTGTTCCGCGTCGATCTGCGGCTGCGGCCGGACCCCTCTTCGACGCCGGTTGCGATCTCTACCGCCGCGGCGCTGCACTATTATGAGCGGGAAGGGCGGACCTGGGAACGCGCGGCCATGATCAAGGCGCGGGCCTGCGCCGGTGACGCCGGGGCCGGCGAGGCGCTGATTGCGGAAATCGCACCCTTCGTCTGGCGCAAGCATCTGGATTTCGCGGCACTTGCCGACGTCCATGACATGAAGCGGCAGATGCAGACGTTTCGCGGGCAAAGCGAGATCGCGGTCGAGGGCCACAATGTCAAGATCGGCCGCGGCGGCATCCGCGAGATCGAGTTTTTCGCGCAGACCCAGCAGTTGATCGCCGGCGGCCGGCATCCCGAATTGCGGGTGCGGCCGACGCTGGACGCCCTGATTGTGCTGGCAACGAACAACTGGATCACCTTCGAGGCGCGCGACGAACTGACCGCGGCCTATGAGTTCCTGCGGCGGGTCGAGCATCGGCTGCAGATGGTTGCGGACGAGCAGACCCATACGCTGCCCGACGATGCCGCGGCGGTAGGACGCTTCGCCGGGTTTTTCGGCTACGACAGCCGCGAAGCGTTCGCCAGGGATCTGCTTGGCCATCTCAATGTCGTGCAGGCGCATTACGGCAAGCTGTTCGAAGGCGATCCGACCGGTACCGCGAAACTGCCGGCGGCGGATTATAGCGCGGGCCCGGACGATCCGCGCCTGCTTGAACATCTGGCCACGCTTGGGTTCAAGCAGCCGGTCATGGTGGCGCAGACCGTGCGGCAATGGATGGTCGGTGATTATCGCGTGTTCAGGATGGAACAGACGCGGACCGCATTCGTCGAGTTCGTGCCCGCGCTGATTGTCGGCCTGGCGCACGCCGAAGAGCCCGACCATGCGGTGGCGGCCTTCGACCGCTTCCTGCAGGCGCTGCAACGCGGCGGACGGCTGATTTCCCTGCTCAGCCAGAACCGCGACCTGGTGGCGCTGGTGGCGCTGATTCTCGGCGCCGCGCCGCGCCTCGGCGACACGCTGGCGCGACAACCGCAGATCATGGACGGGCTGATCGATCCGCGTTTTTTCGGCGCGATGCCGGACCAGCGCGAATTGTCCGCGCGCCTCGCCGCGACGCTCGCGGACGCGAATTCCTACGAAGAGTTCCTCGATCGGTCGCGATTGTTCGGCCAGGAAAGCCTGTTCCTGATCGGCACCCGGATCCTGTCCGGCACGGTTTCCGCTCAACAAGCCAGCGTCGCATTCGCCGACGTCGCCGAGGGCATCGTCCATACCGTGCATGGCCTGGTGACCGATCGGTTCGCGGCCCAGCACGGGCGGATCAAGGGGCAGGAGACCGCGATCCTGGCGATGGGCCGGCTGGGCAGCCGCGAGATGACCGCCTCGTCCGATCTCGATCTGATCCTGCTCTATGATTTCGACCCCGAACACCCGGACTCCGACGGCGCGCGATCGCTGCAGGGCGCGCATTATTTCGCGCGCTTCACCCAGCGGCTGATCAGCGCCTTTACGACGCGAACCAATTACGGCGTGCTCTACGAGATCGATATGCGGCTGCGGCCATCGGGGCGGGCAGGCCCGGTGGCGTCCCATATCAAATCATTCGCCGAATACCAGGATCGGGAGGCCTGGACCTGGGAACACATGGCGCTGACCCGCGCGCGGGTGATTTCTTCCTCGCCCGGCTTTCGCGCCAGAATCGAAAACATCATTCGCGAGGTGCTGACCCGGCCGCGCGACGCCACCGGCGTCGCCGGCGACGTGGCGGAGATGCGCCGCGCCATTGCGCTGGAGAAGGGCGAAGACGACATCTGGGACCTGAAATACGCCGCCGGCGGCATGGTCGATATCGATTTCATCGCGCAATATCTCCAGCTGGTTCACGCCGCCGGCAAGCCGGATATTCTCGACGTCTCGACGCTGCACGTGCTCGACAATGCCGCGCGGCTCGGCGTCCTGCCGCAATCATCGGCGGAAGTCCTGCGCTCGGCGACGCGGCTCTATCATGACCTCACTCAAATCCTGCGGCTCTGCGTCAGCGAAAGATTCAAGCCGGAAAGCTCAGGCGAAGACCTGTTGCGCGTGATGGTGCGGGCCGGCGACGCACCGGATTTTTCATCGCTCGAGGCGCGGGTCAAGGAGACCCAAACCGAGGTGCGCCGGGTGTATGACGAAATTGTCGAAGGCAGGAATTAGACTAGGCGGCGACGGAAATCTTCGCTCTGGCCTTCCGCCCATCGCGCGGCAGCGACACGCAGACCACGGTGCCGGTGCCGAGCTTGGAGCGCAACCGCATCGATCCGCCATGCAGATCGGTCAGCGAGCGCGCAATCGCCAGTCCTAGCCCCGAGCCGTGATAGGTCTTGGTGAGCTGGCTCTCGACCTGCTCGAACGGTCGGCCGAGCCGTAGCAGCGATTGCGGCGCGATCCCGATGCCGGTATCGGCGATCATCAGCACGATTGAATCGCGAAGCAGGCGGCTGCGGACCACCACCTTGCCGCCATCAGGCGTAAATTTCACCGCGTTGGACAGCAGGTTGACGATGATCTGCTTGATGGCGCGGCGATCCGCCACCACCGAAATGCTTCCCTCGATATCGGCGTCGAGCATCAGATTCTTGTCGTCGGCGCGCCCCGACACCACGCGCAGCGATTCCGCCAGCGTCTTCGACAGATCGAGCGGCTCCATGTCGAGCTTCATCCGGCCGGCTTCGATCTTCGACATGTCCAGGATGTCGTTGATCACTTCGAGCAGATAGTGGCCGCTGGTCAGGATATCGTGACAGTATTCCTGGTATTTTTCCGAACCGAGCGTTCCGAACATGCCGCTTTCCATGATCTCGGAAAATCCGATGATGGCATTGAGCGGCGTGCGCAGCTCGTGGCTCATATTGGCAAGGAATTTGGATTTGGTCTGGTTGGCTTCCTCGGCGCGGGTTTTCTCCTCGGAATATTTTTCGGCGAGGTCGGCGAGTTCGATGGCTTGCCGTTCGAGCTCGGTTTGCGAGCGTTTCAGATCGATCACGGTGGCGCGCAGGCGCAGGTCGTTGTCGACCAGTTTCTGTTCGTGCTCCTTGATGCGGGTGATGTCGGTTCCGACCGAGACGTAGCCGCCATCCTTGGTGCGACGCTCGCTGATATGCAGCCAGCTGCCATCGTCGAGTTGAGCCTCGAAGGTGCGCGCGCCCGGCGTCTGGGCGCCGGTTTCGTGCAGCCGGCTGCGGACCTCCGGCATGCTGCCGACCTCGATCACGGTTTCATAGGAGGTGCCCGGCGTGACTGCCGAATCCGGCAGCTTGTGCAGCCGCTGGAAATGCGAGTTGCAGAGCACCAGGCGGTCACCGGCGTCCCACAGCACGAAGGCTTCCGGGATGGTCTCGATCGCGTCGCGCAGCCGCAAGTCGGCCTCCACCGTCTTCTCGGCGAGGCTCTTTTGCTCGGTGATGTCGACCGCGATGCCGATCAGGTGGATGCCGGCATCGGCCGCGCCCTGGCTGAGTTCGCAGCGGACCCGCAGCCAGATCCAGTGGCCGTCGGTGTGCTGCATGCGGAAGGTCTGGTCGATGTGATCGATTTTTGAGGAAATGAGCTGATCGGCGATCGCAAACAGGTCGATGTCATCGGATTTCACCAGCGCGTTGACCTCGCCGAAAGTCAGGAGGTCGCTGCGGGTGTCGAGCCCCAGCATCGTGAACATCGATTGCGACCAGAAGATTCGGCCGCGCGACAGGTCCCAATCCCACAATCCGCAGCGTCCGCGATTGAGCGCGGTGTCTATGCGGCCGCGCACTGCGTCATTGATGAGATCGCCTTCGCGCGCGCGGGTCGATTGCCAGTGGAATGCAAAGCCCAGGATCAGCACCACGAAGCCGGTGGTGGCGGACAGCGTTACCGACAAGGCCGCGTCCGAGCGCCAAAGCGAGTCGACCTTCTCCTGGATGATGATGACCTTGCCGGGCAGCGATTTGACGAGGTGCTGAATCGCCAGCGCGCTGCTGCCGTTCGGCAAGGTGATGTCGGTGACGCCGGCTTGCTGCCCCGGTGCGGTCAATGGCAGCGCCGCGCTGATGACGTCGAGAATGCTGGCGGTATCGCCAAACGCAGCTTCGATCGGGACGCGGGCGAGAATGCGCCGGTCCGCGCCGACCACAATGACATGCCGGCCGGCTGCGACGGCCCATGACGGAATAAGGCCGGGTAGCAGAAGCTGCAGGCGCTCGAATGTTGCCGCGCGATCCTGCCGGAGGGAAGCGATGCGGTCGAGACGCTCGGCGAGAAAGTCGGCGACCGCTGCGAGATCGCGCTTGAGCGAGGCGCGCTTTTGCCGGTTCTGATCGACCACCTGCACGAACGCGCCGAGGCAAATGGTGATCAGGAAGGCAATGATCAGGGTGGGCACGGCGCGGCGAAGCGCGGGCTCCGCTATCAACAGCCTATGATAGGCCGGTTTCGCGATCGATTGCGCCAATCCCTTGATCGAATCGGATTGGACGCACGCGCTCGCCGCGTGTGCGCGCGCCATGCCTTTGGCCCCCTCGGAAATCTTTTTGTACCCTGTTCGGAAGAACCCCACTCACTTCCGAATCACAGCGATTTGAATCCAGTTTTGGCGGGCTGTCGAGAGTCAACGATTCGTTAATGCAAAATAAATCTTGTCCAACGCAGAATCAGGACTCCGAATGCCCGCAAAAATACGGAGTCATGAGTCCGAAACAGGAACGCGCCAGGTACTTTTCAGGATTTCGCTACGCGTCCGGCGGCTCGGCGTGGCTGATCACGCGCTTCACGGTCGGAAACGCCCGGCGCAACGCGCGCTCGATCTCGTCGACGTTCTCGTGAACCTTGATCACGCTCATCGAGGGCGCGGCGCGGCAATGGAAGTTCACGATTTCACCGGCGTCGGTATCACGTACCCGCACACTATGGATGTCGTGGATCGCGCTATCGGCGGCAAAGCGCGACAGCGCGGTCTTGATGGCCTCGACGCGATCGGGCGCGGCATCGGCGCCGACAGGCAATTCCGGCTCCAGCGGCTCGATGTGGGTGTCGACTTCGACGTCCTCGCCGAATTCGTCGCGGATGTTGCGCTCCAGCTCATGGGCGATGGCGTGGGCGGCGGTGAGCGCCATATCGCCGTCGACTTCGAGGTCGATGCTGACGGTGAGCTTGCCGCCGAGATCGTGCACGGTGACATGGTGGACGGCGAGACCGGCATTGCGGGCGATCACCATGACGCGTTCGCGCACGCTCTCGTTGTCGCGCGCGACCGGCACGGCAGTGAATGTCAGGTCGGCATCGCCAAGCGCCTTGCCAACCGCTTGCTGCGCCCTGCGTTTGATCTCCTCGACCCGGTCGATCGGATAGGTGCGGGGCACCTGCACGATGGCGTCAATGAAGTGAGTCGACCCGACCATCCGCACCCGCAACCGTTCGACATCGACCACACCGGGCACCGTCCTGATCGCCGCTGTGGCTCGCTCCGCCGCGCCTTCGGGGGCGCGGTCGAGCAGGGTTTCCACGGTAGAGCGTGCCAGCCGCAGGCCCAACAGTGCGATCATGACCGCTACTCCGATGGCGGCGGCGCTGTCACCCCAGCCGTAGCCTAGTCCCGAAAGCGCAAGTCCGAGGATGACGGCGACCGAGCCCAGCACGTCGGACGCAAAATGCAGCGCGTCGGCCTCCAGCGCCTGGCTCTTGGTATCGTGCGCCGCCCGATGCAGCGCGCGGGCGCGCCAGAAATTCACGGCGATATCGACCAGCAGCACGATAAACGGGATCGCCGAGAGCGTCGGCGGCGGCGCACCTTCGCGCAGACGGCTGTACGATTCGACCAGAATGCCGCCCGCCAGCACGTAGAGCAACGCGATGACGCCGAGCGCCGACACGCTCTCGAGCTTGCCGTGGCCGTAATGATGTTCCTGGTCGGCGGGGCGGTCGGAAACCCGCACCACCAGCCAGGTGATGACGGTTGCGACCACGTCGACCGAGGAGTGCAGCGCTTCGGAGATCAGCGCGAGACTGCCGATGGCGATGCCGACCACGAATTTGGCAACGGCCATGCTGGCGCTGGCGAAAACCGAAATCGCCGCGACGCGGGATTTGATGGTGTGAACGGAAGGGTTCATGGGCGCGGGTTTAGCAGCCCGTCCCGCAACATTAAAGCGCCGTTCAAATGCGTTAGTTGCCACTCAATCGCAGCAACGATTGTTGCGAATTGTTCCGACTAAAAATTGTCCGTATGCTAATCAAGTCCAATATATTGGACTGGATCCAGCGATAAGGGATTTTTTTGACCGGCGAGCGGGTGG
>Ga0207652_10002517_pt1 | contig 15401 bp, 10 predicted proteins | sample KBSC63BmetaG_FD_184334 | JGI IMG/M metagenome (GOLD analysis project Ga0207652, IMG submission 184334) | Corn rhizosphere microbial communities from Kellogg Biological Station, Michigan, USA - KBS C6-3B metaG (SPAdes) (version 2) | ecosystem: Host-associated > Plants > Roots > Rhizosphere ... | reverse complement strand
CGTGGCGAACGCCGCGCGGATGCGCACCGTTCGCTCGAGATCGTCGCGTGCCTGTAGAATTTTCTGACGCAGATCGAGCGGGAGGGATGATCGGCGCCCGAGGAAGGCATCGATCTGCTGCAGCGCTTCGGGCGACCGCTGCCCGCCGATAAAGCCGCCGAGCCAGGAACCGAGAAAGAAGATTCGCCGGTTCTTCTGAATCCAAGGCAGGCTATCGAGCGCGGGAACGAGATACTCGAGCGTCAGCTTGCTCTGATCGCCGGCGTTGAACGCGCGGAGACTCGCCGTCGCCCAATCTTCGTTGAGCGTGGAGTCCGCGAAGTAGCGCGTGAAGTAGCGGCGCTTCACCGGCGCCGACGGCGGCGCGGCGCCGGCGACGAACGCGCTGCGCTTGCCGCTCGCAGTCGTATCGCGATTCGTCTCAACCACCATGAGGGCATCAGCATTCGGCACGGCGCGCTCGACCAGATGCGTGACGATCGACCAGCGCGTCGGTTGTCTGAGCGGAATACCGGCGGTCGTCGCGCTGTCGAGCCATGCGGTGAGGCGCGCCACGGCTGTTGGCGTTCGCGCGAGCGAGATGTACGCGTCGAGCTGGCTCTTGCGAAGCCCGTAGCCGAGCTCCGCGTTCGACGCGCCGGCGAGCAACAATGACTCGACGCTGCCCATGACCTCTGACTCCTGCGCGTCGGAGAGATAGGTCGACACCGCGCGACTGAGCCGACCAACGATCCCGGCGGCGATCTGCTCGTCGCGCTCGGCGGGGAGCTCGCGCACCGCCGTGGCGATGAATCGCGTCGGCGCGAGCCGAGCGTCGCGTACGAGGTCCCACATCGCGCCCCAGAGCATGGCGCGCAAGAACGCGTCGTGGACGTCGCCGATGTGCGCCTCGAGCCACTTCACGCTGATCGGATCGAGCAGCACGAGGCCGTACGCGTTGTCGTTCAGGTTGGCGAATACGAAGTCAGGCGCCGGAAGACCGGTGGCGGCCGTGACGACCGTCGTCTCCGCTTTCACCTCGACCGGAATCGATTTCGTCGTGCTGCCCGACATTCGAAGCGCAACTTCCGTCTTCATCGGCCACACACCGCGCCCAGACAGCTTCTGCGCCGGGCGTTGGATCAGCGCGAGGCGTTTGATCTTTCCGTTCGCGATGTCGAGCTGCTGCTCGAGGATCGGCATGCCGGGACGAAGAATGTACTGGCGTCCCCACTCGGTGAGCGATCGATGCGAGGCGTCGCCGATCGACGTGAGCAGATCCCGCCACGTTGCGTTACCGTAGGCGTGTGATACGAGGAAGTTGTGCACTCCAGCTTGGAACGCGGAATCGCCGACGAGATAGTTCAGCTGCTTGAGGATGCCTGGCGCCTTGTTGTAGACGATCGCGCCGTAGTTGCTCTTTGCTTGGTCGAGATTGGCGAGCTGCTGCCAGACGGGCGTGGTTCCGGCGGTCTGGTCGACGTCGTACGCGGCCGGCTTATTTCGCAAATAGAACGACAGCCAGGGACTCGGCGCGTCGGCGCGAGTCGGATCGGCTTTGGCTTCGATCTCCTGCATCTTGGCCGCCATGTAGGTAGCGAAGCCCTCCTTCAGCCAGAGGTCGTCGAACCATTTCATGGTCACGTCGTCGCCGAACCAGTGGTGAGCGACTTCGTGATAGATCGTCGATCGGCGTCCCAGCCGTTGGTTGAGCGTCGGCGGCTCGCGATAGATGAACGATTCCTCGCTGAACATCGTGACGCCGGGGTGCTCCATGCCGCCGAATGGAAACGCCGGCGAGAGCATGTACTGAAACTGCTGAAACGGGTACGGCACGCCGAAGTATTTCTCGAGCGACGTGAGTGCCGACCCAACCTGCGCTTGCAGTGAGTCGCTTTCGACTTCTTTCGCGCGCGTTGCGCGGACGAGAAAGCGGGTGTGTCGCGGCCCCCCCACGACGCTGTGCCACGGACCCGCGGCAAACGCGAACAGGTAGGTCGGAAGCGGATCGGTTTCGCGGAAGCGGTATGTGACCGCGGGGCCGCTCGAGTCGACTTGCGTGGTGATGCCGTTCGCGATTGCCACCCACGTCGACGGGACGGTCAATGCGAGCGTCAGCCGCGCTTTGAGATCCGGTTGATCGAAGCAGGGAAAGAGCAGATTCGCGTCGGACGGAACGAGCAGCGTGTACAGATAGTCGCTGCCGTCCTTGTCGTCGTGAAAGCGAATGATGCTTGCGCCGGCGGCCGCGATGGGCGTCGTGAAGTTCGCCGTCAACACGTTCGCGCCGGCTCGAACGTCCGCCGCACTCAGGCGGAGATGCGCGCCGTTGAATGTCGAGCGCGCCGCACCGTTGATCGTCACGTTCGATAAACGTGGTCCCCGAAAATCGAGGATGACGTCGGCTGAGCGCTTCGCGTCGAAGTGGACTGTGATCGATCCCAGCGCGGAGTCGCGCGCGAGAAGTGACAGCGCGAGGTCGTAACGGATGCCCGAGACGAGCGCCGCGCGATTGGTGGCGAGCTCGCGAGAGACGCCAGGACCCATCAGCGGATCCGGAGCAGCATGGCTGGACCACGCGAGCGACGCGCCGAGCGTCGCGGCGAGCGGCGCGGCTAGCGACGCACGCTTGAGTTGACGGAGCGAAGTGACCATACCGGACGCTATCGCGAGGCCACTCTGACAGGCAAGGCGCAGGCTCTACATTTCCGCGCATGTCATTCATCGTGGAATTGCTCCATCAAGACGCGCAGGCGCCGCGCCGCGCGACAGAGGGCTCAGCGGGGTACGACCTTCACGCCTATCTTCGCGGCCGAGCGATCCGCTGCTCGGACGGCCAGCGAACGTGGGACACGGCGGCCGATGACGTCGCGGGCAGCGCCAGCTTCGAGCTCGCGGCCGGGATCACGGCGCTCATTCCACTCGGGTTCAAAGCGCGGATGCCCGAGGGCTATGAGGCGCAGATTCGCCCGCGAAGTGGGACGAGCTTCAAGAAATGTTTGCAGATCCCCAACGCACCAGGCACGATCGACTCGGATTTCCCGGATGAGTGGATGGTGCTCGTGCGGAACCCGATGCCGACGCCGATTCGGATCGATCACGGTGAGCGGATCGCGCAGATGGTACTTTCGCGATATGAAGTGCTGCCGATCGAGCGGGGGAGCGTCGCGGTTACGACTAGTAGGGTGGGAGGGTTTGGGAGTACTGGGTGATCCGGGACCGGCGACCGGCGACGGGGGACGGACGACGGACGACGGATTTCGGAGCGAGAGCGGCGTTGGCGTGCGGCGTAACGACGTTTCAGTTGGCTGAGTCTTCGCCGCACGCCGTCGCGTCACGCGTTCCGCTCGCCGGTCTCCGCTCGCCGGTCTCCGCTCGCCGGTCTCCGCTCGCCGCACGCGAAATGGGGCGCATCGCGCAAAGCACGATACGCCCCACATTAGCTCGACCAGGCGGCTAAGGGTCGCCGGTCCTTAAAGTCGTGTAGCTTAGAAGCTACGGCGACCCTCGCCAGCGGTTTGGTCAGCAGACAATGGATCACCTCCTCGTTTGAAGGTTCATCTCGACGTTCGCGCCATGCGGCGCAACGATAATCGTACCCTATCGAGTGGAACCGAGTTCCGCAACACTGCCAAGCTCGTTCGCCAGAACTTCCGCCCGCCGTTTCCCGTAGAGTGTGGTGATGCCAGCTTCGTCGCGCACAGCGCTTCCTCGCCGACTCTCGTACTTCTCGCTCAGCCGCGCGCCGCGCTACAGCGTGCTGTTCGCGCTGCCGCTGCTCGCGGCGTATGAGACGCTGGCGGCGCTTCTCGCAAAACCCGGGCGTGGAGAGCTGCGGAATGGCGCCGACGTCATGCTCCGTGAGGCCTTCACCGCCGTCGCCGGCGCGTGGGGCCCGACGATCTTCATGGGCGCGGTGATTCTGCTCGGGTTGGTGCTCGTCGTCCGCGATCTGCGGTCCACGAGGGCGGGGATTCGCCCGATGGTGTTCGGTGGAATGCTCGTCGAATCAACCGCATTGGCCGCCGGCTTCGGCGTCGTCATCGGTGTCGTGACGGCAAAGCTCCTCGGTTCGCTCCAGATGCTGATGATCGGTCAGGGCAGCATCGAGTCGATGGGCTGGCCGACGCGCCTCATGCTCTCGCTTGGAGCGGGCCTGTACGAAGAGCTCTTCTTCCGGGTGTTGCTCGTCGGTGGCCTGGCGATGGTTGCGCGCGCCGGCTTTGGATTCGGCACGCGCGCCGCCGGCGTGTTCGCCGTGATCGTCGGCGCGCTCATCTTCTCGGCATTTCACTATGTCGGACCGTTCGGCGATCCGTTCAAGCTGCAATCATTCGTCTTTCGAATGCTGAGCGGCGTCGCGTTCAGCGGACTCTATCTGTTGCGCGGGTTCGGCGTGACGGCGTGGACGCACGCGCTGTACGATTCCTTCCTGCTCCTGCTCTAGTCAACGAATTCCGAGCAGCTCGGCGTAGACGTCGGCGGCGCGGCGGTCGCCTGATTGGCTGAGCCAAAAGATTGCGGACCGCCGTGCCGCGGCGTTCTTTGCCGTTCGCGCGATGTCAATGAGCTCGGGAACGCTCTCGCTCTTCGGTCGCTGCGTGAGCACGAAGACCGCCTGTTCCCGCAGTTCATCGTCGTCGGTCTTCTGCGAGTGTTCGCTCAGGCCGAGGTGATCGGTTGCGCCAAACGAGAGCCACTGCAGCGCCGTTTGCCGCACCGGGCGCGGGCGATCATCATCGCGCGCAATCGTCAACAACAACGGCCATGGATCGGGCGCGTCCGCCACGACGAGCGGCACGATCGCGTCGGACGCAATGCGCGACGAACCGCGCGACGCGATTCCCGAGAGCCACTCGACCGCCTCGGCCGCGGATACGGTGAGCGTTTTGTTGTCGGTCGACTCGACTGGACCCACGTACAGACGAAGACGTGTGACCTCGCGGTCGATCACGGTGGCCGCAACTCGCGCGGGCCCGTGCACACACTGACGCATCCGACCGTTGCCGTCATACGAGTACACCTGATTCGTACCGAAAATGTTTTGAATCGAGCCGCGACCGTCGCCGCACGCGGTCGGCCGGCTCGGATAGACGACGTTGACGATTCCGTCCGATGCGGTGACGCGTTTCGCGAGATCCTGTGCGCAGAGCGGCGTCGAAATGGTTGCGGCGACGCCGGCGAGCGCGAGTCGAATTGCGTGTCTCATCGTGTGAGCACGTCTCGGAAGAACTGCGTGGCCTTGGGGCTGTGTGTTTGTCCGAGCCAGAACATCGCCTGCTTTCGAACGCCGGCGTCGCGGTCGTGCTTCGCGATGTCGATCAGCTTGTCGACGGCTTGATCGTCACCGCGACGCTGCGACAGCGCGAACGCGAATTGCTCTCGCAGGTGTGGCGAGGAGAGATCGTCGTACAGTGCGATCAGGTTCGAGATTGGCGTTTCGCTTTGGCCAATCCAGAACACAGCCTGTTCGCGCGACTGCATCGGCGCGTCCGCGTCGAGGACCAAGCGTCGGAAGTCGGGCCACACGTCATAGTCGTCGGCGATCGCAGCGGCGACGAGTGCGTCGTTGCCGCTGCGTCCACCGATATGATGTGCGAGCGACGTCAGGTATGCCGCCGCTTCGCGTGACGGCACTTCGCCCAAGTCGGCCGTGGCATCGCTCAACCGCACGCCGATTCTGAGTCGGACGCTCACGGCGTCGCCACTCGCACGCGAGATCGTCACGACAGCAGGCCCCGCCACGCACGGCCCAGGATTCCAATCGCCATTCATCCTGTCGTTTCGAATCCAGCGAAGGCCGCCGTCCTCATTGGCGCAAACACCCGGCCGAGGACGGAAGCGCATCGCCACAGTTCCCTCGCGCACGGCGCCGACGCGGTCGGCGATCGACTGAGCAGATGCTGGCGGTGCGGCCACCATCAGCGCAGCGGCCGCCAGCGCGAGGATGCGAATCATAGAGAATCGGGCTTCAGGATGATGTCGCGGAGCAGCTGCTTCACACGCGGATCGTTCTTCTGGCCGAGCCAGAACATCGCCTGCTTTTTGCGCTCGACGTTCGGATCGTGTTTCGCGATGTCGAACAGCTTGTCCAGGGCGGCAGGCTCTTTCCGCTGCGACAACACCCAAATGACCTGATCCTGCATCTCGCCCTCGCCTTTGGATTCATCGTACAGCGACGAGAGCTGCGCAAAGTCGATCGCTCCGCCCTGCGCGGCGTCGAAGATGGCGTCCTTACGAAGATCGATGTCGACCGACTTGTTGCGAGCGATATCGATGAGCCACGCTTTCGACGTAGGCAGCTTGGTCTGGCTCACCGCGAACATGATGTTCTTTTTGAGCTCGATGTCCTTCGTCTTCAGGAACAACGCCTTGAAATAGTCGAGATCAGCGATGCCGGCCTGGCCGAGGTGGAAGATCGCGTCGTTGCGAACATCTCTAGACAGGTGCTCGTCTTCGGCCGCTCGTCGGAGCGCGGCTCGGGCACGGTCGTCCTGCTTCTGTTGCGACAGCGCGAAGATCGCGTTCTTGCGCACTTCGTCGTCGGCGCCGGAGAAGAGCACCGAGTCGAGCGCCGTCACCGCGGCCGCGGAATGCGATGACCCCAGCCAGAAGATCGCGTCGCTGCGCACTTCGTTGCTCGGATCACTCCGTGCGACACCAAGCAAAACAGAGACGGCGTCCGACGCTCGCTTCTGCGCGAGCAACCAGACTGCTTTCTTGCGCAGTTCGACCCAACAGGGATCGCGCTGCTTGAGCACGTCATTGAGAATCGGAACCGCCTCGTCGGCGCTCATATTGAGCAGACCGTCCATTGCGGCGAGACGCGTGTCCATGCCGCTGCAGGTCTTTCCCTGTGTGACTCCCTTGGCCTCTCGATGAAGCTCTTGCGAGGCCCCGGCGTCGCCCAGATCGGCCTGCGCGTTGCGAATCTGTGCTCGGAGCGACGCCGCGTCGGTCGTGGCAGCGCTGCTCTTCGCGTACGACGACTGCAGCTTGTCGATCGACTTGAGCGCTTCGTCGAGATCGCCCTTCGTGTGCTGGTCGCGCCCGATGTGGTAGAGTGCCCACGCGCGCCAATAGAACGCATCGGCGGCGACACTCGCCGTTGGGTATTTGCTCGTCACTTGCCCAAGCAGTGTTGCGGCGCGCCGGTAATCGTTGTCGGTGATCGCCTGGCGTCCAAGGCGAAAGAGCGAGTCGGCCGGATCTTCGCCGGGGATCGAGAATGCCGCGACCGGTGCCGCGCGAACGCCTTGCGCCTGCGCTACCGCCGGAGCTGCGAAGCAGAGAATGCAGAGGACAACCTTTCTCATCGTTCGTTCCTCAGGTGCCCGCCGGAAGCGTCCGGACGGGAAGGGTGCTGCGCAGCTTCGTCATGACGCCGCGCTTTTTGATTGACTGCTCGATCAGATCGAGATCGTCGGGATTGTGTTTGCCGGTCGTGGTGTACTGCGCGATCTGCACGATGACGAGGTCGAGGTCCTCGAGCAGGCGCTTCATGACCGGGTCCTGCGTGACGGGCGATGCTTCGAGCATTCGCGTGGTGCCGAGGAGCTCGCGCGACCAGTCAGCGATCTGCGCGTCCACTTCGCCGCGTCGAGCGGATTCGCGAAAGGCGGTGATCATCGCCTCGCTGCCGGCGATGTGCCGCAGCATCACCAGCCGATAAGCGAGATTGTCAGACTCTGGCGTCGCTGCACCACTCGCCGACGATGGCTCTTTGACGAGTTGGGCCACGCGCTGCTGCGTATTCCGGGTCTCGCCTCGGAGCTCTTTGACCATCGAATCGGGTGGCTGCTTTGCACCTGTGTCCCGAGGTGCGACCGCCGGCGTCACGGCAACCCTGGAGGGGTTGGACACACCGGTACGCTCGAGTCGGCGACCGATGGCAATACCTGCTGCGAGTACCAGTCCCGCCGCTAGCGCTCCAGCGATCCATGGCCAGCGCGTCCGGTTGGGCGATCCTCCGCCAGACCCACGATGTCCGTGTCGCTCGCTCTGGATTCGAGCCCACATGGCCTCCCGCGGCACTGCGCCGGGCTCGTTGTAGTCGCGAGTGCTTTGAATGAGCAGCTCGTCCATTTCGTCGTCGTTCATGCGATGTGGTCTCCCGCGAATGCCGCCAGCGCCAGCCGGAGCTTCGCGCGTGCATCGAACAGCCGTGCCTTCGATGTGCCTACCGGAATGCCGAGCACTCCAGCGATTTCCTCGTGCGTGTAGCCCTCTACGTCGTGCATCACGAACACTGGCCGGAGCTTTTCCGAGAGCGCACTGACTGCCGTGTGCAGCTTGGCTTTGAGATCCGCCGTCAGTCCTTTCGGCTGAACGGCGAGGCGCGGCGAGTCTTCGATCGGCTCCGTCCTGACACGAATGCGTTTGACCTTTCTCAGTCCATTGAGCGCCACCGAGACCGCGATCGCGTGCAGCCAGGTCCCGAGCGCCGAATCGCCGCGATACTGCTCGAGGCGATTGAACGCTCGAATGAACGTCTCCTGCGTGAAGTCCTCGGCGAGCTCCTGCTCCCCGGCCATGCGGAACATCAACCGATAGATGCGATCGACATGCGCGTCGTAGAGCGCGCGCTCGGCGGACATGTCGCCGGCAACGCACCGGGCCACCAATTGTCGGTCGGCGAGACGGGGATCTTCGATCACTGCGAGAAGTTCGGCCAAGAGCGCAAAACCATCTGAAACCACACCCTAGACACGAAAACTGCTGATATGGTTGGGTTGGCAGGCTCGAGTGGGGGTGTCCGCGAATAACGAGGGGACCGAGGACCGGCACTCTAGGCGACAGTCGTCAGGTCTGAGGCGACAGGGAAACGGCGTAGTGGGCCGCCGGTCGCCGGTCGCCGGTCGCCGGTCGCCGGTCGCCGGTCGCCGGTCGCCGGTCGCCGGTCGCCGGTCGCCGGTCGTCGGTCGTCGGTCGCCGGTCGCCGGTCGTCGGTCGCCGGTCGCCGGTCCCCCGTCGCCGGTGGTTAGTCGAGCGCCGCGGCGAACTCCCGAACTACGTCGCCAACGCTCATTACCGACGTGATTCCCGCGACACTCTTACCGGCCTGCCAATAGTCGTTCGCGCCGGCTGAGCTGAGTGAGGTCTTCTTCAGGCGACGAGCGGATTGGAGCGCGTACAGGCTTCGCATCCAGTACTTCATCTTGCGGTGCCGGAGCATGTAACGGGCGATCGGGCCCGCGCGGGTGCCGAGTCGTTTGATGTAGTCGTTGTTGATGACCGATACGGGAAGGCCGGTCAGGCGCTCGGTCAGAACAATGTCTTCCGGGCTCGAGTCGACGATCGCCTGCTTATAGTCCGCGTGGGCAAGGCACTCGACCGTGGCGATGAAGCGAGTGCCCATCTGCACGCCGGCGTAGCCCAGATCCATCATGCGTCGAAACGTCGCAGGGTCGCCGACGCCGCCGGCGCAAATGACCGGCAATCCGAGGTCCGCGATCTGATCGAGCAGGACCTCGGGCGACACTTTGCCGGCGTGCCCACCGGCCACGTTGTTCACGCCAATCAATCCGTGGACGCCGCCCTGAATCGCCTTCTGCGCCCACTTCCGTTCGGTCACGTCGTGGTAGACGATCCCGCCAACCTGGGCCGCGCGATCCACCACCCAGCGAGGGTTTCCAAGCGACGTGACGATGAACCGAACACCCTCTTCCAGCGCGATGTCGACCCACCGCTGCACGCGTTGGTGGTATGCCTTGGAGGACTGCTCGATCAGAGCGTTCATGCCAAAAGGGCGCGACGTCACCGCCTTGATCGAACGCAGCCCTTCTCGAAAATCATGACCGTAGACGTACGTCATCGACACCGGCTGCACGATACCGATCGCTCCCGCATGGGACGCCGCTGCGACAAGCTCCGGATTCGTGCACGGGTACATCGCGCCGCAAATGATCGGTTCGCGGATTGCTACCTGGCGAGTGAAGGCGGTGTCGTGACGGTTCATTTCAGCGGTTGGATCGATCAGCGAAGGGAAAACTGCAGCACCGAAGGCGATGTTGATAACAAATTCATAAAGTCCATCATACGCTCACGTCTAACGCCAAGTGAAATAATCAAATTATGGCGATATCACAAATCTACGAAGGTGAAAATCATGCCAGTCTTTCATGACTCGAGCTCGCCGGACAATTGAGAAACGTATCGCATGGTCCTGCTGATCAAGGGAGACGCAAACGGGGCGCACCATCGCTCAGGCGCGCCCCGTTGGTCGATCCAAATGCAGCGAGCGTCAGCTTGCCGGCTTCAGCGCCGTGCCGTACTTGGCGTTGATGACCGTGATCAAATCGTTGGCGATTTGAATGTGCGCCGCCGCGGTCGGGTGAATTCCGTCGAGCGAAACGAACTGCCCAAATGGCGCGGCCAGGTTCGCAAGGTCTGGCACGTGCGTCGCGAGCACCGGATCCTGCGTTGCGAGTCTCGCCAGCGTCGTGTTCGGATCGTAATACCCGAAACCAATGCTGTCCGCCTTCGCCTTGATGTAGCCGTTGTACCCGTCGATGAGCGCCTTCACCTGCGCCTGCTCCGCGAAATCGAGAACGAAGAGATCGCCGAGCGGGGGCGTCGGAGTCTTGGCGCAGGCGATGATCGGCGGCAGAACCTTGGCCTTGATTTGTGCAATGATCGGGAAGCCGATCAGCGACAAATTCGTCGGCGTGCACGTGGTGAAGTCGACCATGAGCTGCTGGCCGGCCGCAACTGACAGTGCACCCACGAATTGGGCGTTCCGGAACGCTTGCGACGTGATCATCACCGGCGCATTCGCGACCTGCACGACCCCGATCAGAACGCCCCTCAGACCAGGTGCGCCCGCCACGAGCTCGTTGATCATCTTCGCGTAGTTCTGGACGAACGTCGTTACCGGCGTCGCCTGAGGAGCGAAGGGCGGAGGAGCCAACCCCGCGATGGCCGGGGCAAGGACGTCGTTATTTCCCACCCACACCGTGGCAAAGGTTGGATGGACGTCGAGCGCTCGCTGGACCATCGACTTCCCGCCGAGGATGATCTGCTCGAGCGGGTTCCCTGCCTGGGCCGGAGGGGTCTGCTGCGACGGGTCAGCCGACTGGATGCCCGGAACGGCGACGTTATTCAGCGCATCGGTGATGGATATCGCGGTGCGGAAGAAGCAGCTGTTCGCCGTCGTCGGCCCGGAGGTCGCCGTTGTGACACGCGCTTGCGTCACGAAGTTGGCGATCGGCGGACGGCAGCCGGGCATCGTGAGCCCCGGGTACGCGTATCGGGTGCCCATCGCTTTCGCGAGGAGAAGGGCGTAGGACTGCTTTTGCGTCGAGTCGTTGATACCGTCGGACTGAAAGCCGGCGGTGATGCTGTTCCCGAGCGCGACGTAGCTCAGGAAGATCGGGTTCGCGGGCCTGGGAACGACGACGTCGTTCGTGTTGTTGTCGCAGGCGGCCAGTGCCAAGAGAGCGCCAAGGGCAAGGGCGCCGCGAGCTGCGAAGTGCGTGCGTGACATGCGCTGGTCTCCTGGTGGCTTAGAAAGTGGCTCGGAGCGTAATCGCGAAGATGTTCGCCGCGATGTTGAAGACACCCGAGTTCAGGTCCGCGGGCTGGGTTGGCGACGTTCGCTCGATGATGCGTCCGCGCGCGCCGTTCGTGAACACGTGCGCGTAAGTGCCATCGGCAGTAAAGCCTTTTCCGAGCGGAACGCCGATGCCGAAGTTCCAGTAATATCGATCCTGCTCCGGCAGCAGCGGTGTGACTGTCTCCGCAGGCGCCGCGCTCGAGGCGCCGACGAATCCGGCGCGCAACTTCCACCCATCCGTGGGGATAGTGTATTCGGCGCCGAGCCGAATGCTCGACGTGTTGTTGTAGTTCTCGATCAGCGTATCACTCGGCGCCGGGCCGGCGAATGTCACCGGAAGCTTGTCGAAGGACTTCCAATTGACCCATGCGTAATCGGCTTCGAGTAGCCAATTCTTCCAGCCGCTGTAGGAAGCGCCGACTTGGGCCTGGGCTGGATGGTCAATCTTGGTCGAGACCTTCTGCGAGACGAGTGCGCCACCCGTCGTGAACTGCGGCGCAAGGATCGCGTCGAACGGGGTGCCCTGCTTGAGGGTCGTGCCCGGGAGGTCGGCCCCGAGCAGCAGGTTGGTTGGAACCTGAGTGAACGTTGCGTCCGCGTTGTCGTACTTGAAGCTCAATTGCGACAACAGTCGCAGTCCGACGTTCCAATGGTCATTGATCCTGCCCCACACGCCGATCTGTGCGCCCCATGCTGAAGCGTCGCCTTTCAGCCGAGCAGTTCCAAATTGCGTGAATTGCGGAACGCCAAGCTGACCGAAGGTTGGGCCAACCGGTGTCTTCTGGGCCGAGAGATCGAGCGCCTGAATCAGCTCGACGCTCGAGTGACCGTAGATTGGTCCACCACCGACCGACCAATTCGAGTCGATCTGGAATGCGATGTTCGGCTGGATGTAGAACGTCGCGAGCGATGCCTTCGTCGCCTCGAACCGTCCAGGGAAATCGTTCGGCCACTGCGACGTGAGGCCGTACGGCACATAAAAGCCGATTCCATATGCGAGCTGGCTGCCGGCTTTGTGGTAGTTCAGAAACCCGTGTGGAACGAACCGCGTTGGCGGATTTGCGCTGAATTTCCGGCCAGTGGTGTCCTGATGGAAATCGGCGCTGAGTGCGATGGACGCGACGCCGAGGGACACATTCCAACCGTCGATCCGAGTTGCGCCCGCGGGATTCCAGAAGATCGTCGACGCGTCCTTGCATGGCGTGGCGGTCGTGGCAAAGCCGCGAGCGATCGCGCAGGAGCCAATCTCGTTGAGCCCAAATGCCTGGGCCGAGAGCGTCGTGGGCATCATAAAACCCGCGAGCGCTGTGGACGCGAGCAACAACCGTGAAACACGGGGAACGCTCATCTCCATCCTCCTGGGAATGCGCGGGCAATCGCCTCGATAACCCGTCGCGTGGGACTGGTCGGCCGACTTCAAAAACGACCTCGGACCTGTCACTGCAGGATTGTTCGCCTGACTGTCACAGCGCCGTAACGCAGGCGACGATCAATATAGGCCCACGAGTACGCAGTTTCGCCAGTGAAAGAACTGGCTCGGACGTCTCAGGAGACCTCGACGAGCCTCATTTTCGGGTGAAGCGATTAAGGATTCACAACAACCGAACCAACTACGGATTCAGAACGAGACTGACGTACGCACGAATTTTCCGGCGGAACGGCGCATCGAGCGACTCGCCGATTCCGATCTGTCCGCGCGCTGCCGGTGTTCCAGCCGGGACGATCGCAGGGACGGACTGACTCCATTCCACGCCGAAAACGCGCTGCCAACTACGAAAAGATTGTCCTGCATCAGTTGCAGAACCCGACCACCAGTACCACACCAGCGGCGAGAGCAGAACATTCACGCGATATGCCAACGCCGTCGTCCCTACGACCGTCTCGGCGGGAAGCACGGGCATGGTCCACCGTTGCGAGAGCAGAACGCGGTCGAGCACGAGCGACGGTCCGCCGCCCAAGGCAAAACGCTCGAAGAGCGGCGTTTGGTGGGTCGCGCGACCGTAGGTGACAGACGCGGACACGGGAAACGGCATGAGCGGTCCACTCGCGCCGAGGGCGCCGCTCAGACTTCCGCGAGAGAACGTCGCTCCGAGAGTGCTTCCCGTCGTGAAGTTCGAGCCGAGCGACTCGGTGAAGCTCACGACATCGCCGCGCTGAACGAACGTCGCACCAGCGTCGGCGAAGCCCAACATTCGACTACCAGTTCGTGAGGCAGTGTCCGGGAGCTCATCACGCAACTGGCCGGCGCTTCCGCCAATGCGATAGCGAGCTGCCCACGTGTCGAACGAGCTCACTCCGTCGAGGTATGCGAGGCCGCCAAGAAGTCGAGTATCGAGGCGGCGCACCGCAGAGTCGAGCGACACCGATGAGAAGTTGAGCGGGGAGGGGCTATCGCTGAGTCGCTGAGCAGCGCCGAATCCTTCGACGCGAATCGCGGGCTTCACGCCGTGCCATGTTCCGCTCACCGAACCGCCGCGCCACGTCGCGGCATTTCCATACGCGCCGCTCGCCATGATCTCACTCCGACCGATCACGTCGCGGCTGGATAACGTGACGCCGATGCTCGCTCCGTCGGCATCCGCGGCTGGTTGCGGGATCCACCGAAAGAGGCGCGGACCAAATCGGAACGGTGTTGGCGCCGAGATCGGGTTCGTTCCGAATGCGGGAACGTGCGGCGGCGATGGCGGCGCGGCTGGAGCCAGCGAAGGAGATAGTGCGACCGGCGCTCGCGGCCGCGACTTCGAGACATCGACTTGCCGAAGATCGTAGCCGCGCGAATACAGGGAGAGAAACCAAACGTTGCTGGAGCGCGGCTGCGGCTCAGGAGCGACGGCGGCCCCTGTCACGTTCGTGAGCGGCGTCGGACGCAACTCCGCAATGTCGAACGTCTCGAGGTTGGGCAGATCGCCGCGCTCTGAAACGTTCACGATCTGCGTCGGCGAGATCCATGTCGCGTCGTAGCGGTTCGCGGTGTCGGGAAAATCGAGCGTGCGAATCGATCGGGATGATGCATCGAAGAGCGCGAGGCGCCATCCCGCACCTTCGTGGACCGAGATGATCGCATCGTTGCTGCCGGGCCGGATTCGCGGACGGTAAAACGAACGCTCCGGACTTCCATCGGCGATGGTTTGGACGGCACCGCTCCGGAGATCGACGGACACGAAATCGCACCAGCCGCGACGACACCGTGTCGCGTACGCTGATCGGCCGTCGAGCGCCGGGTCGGCGTCAACGACGGACGCATCGTACGTCAGGCGACGCACCGAGTGTCGATCCGGGTCCCAGACATAGAGATCCGACACGAACGATCCGTCGCCGCGCGGCGTGCTTTTCCAGAGCAACACGCGACCATCGCGAAGGAAGCGCGGGCTCTCGTACGACGAGCCCGAGGAACGCAGCGTAGCGATCGCTCGCTTGGCCGGCGGGAAGATCGGTCGAGCGGGAACATCCTCGGGATCACTCGCTCGAAGAAGCGAGTCTCGACGTGCGCGACCGGTGTCCGGTTCTGGCGCCGTTTTCCAAATGACTACGCGTGACGGCAGCGTCGCGGACCTGATCACGATCGCGACGCGCTGCCCGTCGGCGGAGATGGCTGGGTCGCCAGTACTTCGCGCCAATCGTTGAACGATTGCGCCGGTGTCAGGACCTGCCGTCCGAATCTGATGCGCGGCTTCCTCTGACTTCTCCGTCAGGTCAGCGACAAAGCGACCGTAGAGCGCTTGGGGTGATTCGCCGAAGACGCCGATAAATGCTTCATCGAAGGTGCGATTTTGTCGCGCGCTCAGTCGGCGCCAGAGGTCGACGAGGCTCGAGTCACCGTGGCGGTCGACCAGCCACTCGAGAAATGCCGAGCCAGCGAGATATGCGA
>Ga0207652_10002514_pt1 | contig 15406 bp, 11 predicted proteins | sample KBSC63BmetaG_FD_184334 | JGI IMG/M metagenome (GOLD analysis project Ga0207652, IMG submission 184334) | Corn rhizosphere microbial communities from Kellogg Biological Station, Michigan, USA - KBS C6-3B metaG (SPAdes) (version 2) | ecosystem: Host-associated > Plants > Roots > Rhizosphere ... | reverse complement strand
TAAAGAAAGCTGCTGGGACGGAGGCCGTCGAGCTGGATCTTTCCGGAGAGCCGTTCGCGGAGCGTTCCTACCTCTTCGACAACGATGCCCTGAAAACGGAGAGCAAGAAGCTCCTGGACGGGAAGCTCACCGCGCTGGCTTTCCATGGCGATGATGATGCGATGGACCGGCTTGGCGCGCTGGGCGAGACGGGCCAGGGCTTCAATCCAGATCGCCTTGCGCTGCTCGTGGTCTGCGGTGACTTCCTGCCAGTCGACCACTTCGATGCCGAGGTCGTGACGGGCCTTGATGGAGGCGATGATGGACTTTGCGAAGTCGCCCGCACCGAGGACGTAGATGCGTTCTCGGAACTGGTCGAGGTTGACGATCCACTCGTAGACACGGCGCCAGAGGAGGAACACTGGGATAAGGAGCACGAAGCCGACGACGTAGGCGCGTCCCTGCGATACGCCTATATCCGGAAACCAGTACAGGATCGCCGAGAGGATGAAGCAATCGAAGCCGAGGACAAGGAGGACGCGGAAATAGATTTCCTTGCGGGCGGAGACGATCTGGGGTTCGTAAAGATCGAAGTAATAAGACAGGATCAGGGTCAGGGCCGTGACCCCGGCGATCTTAAGGAAGCCAAGCTCGTAGTTCAGGACGATGAAGGCATCGTCCACGCCCAATGCGAGCAGGGTCGCGAGCAGGAAGCAGGCGCTGACCAGAAGCGCTTCGCCCAACACGAGAACCACCACGCGGGTTGGGTAATAAACGTTAAAGAAACGTATCATCGTGCGATAAGCCCCAGGTTATTCCTTTACGACTGCGTCATAGGCGTCGTAGCTGTTATAGCTGTCGTAACTGTCATAGCCATAGTACCCGCCCGCTGTCGGACCCTTGGACACGGCATTGAGCACAAAGCCCAGTACGTTGGAGGCTTTGAGTTCGCTGAGGGCGCGCTGCGCTACTTCGAATTTGGTGACTCCTCCGCGAGCGATAAGCAGAACGCCATCGCAGGCGCGGGCCAGGTTGACGCCGTCGGAGACGAGGTTGACCGGGGAAGAGTCGACCACGATCCAGTCGAAATGAGGCGAGAGGGTTTCGATGAGTTCGTCGAAGCGATAGTTACCGGAGAGGTCGGCGGCTTTATCGGAATCCTTACCCGCGCCGATGAAGGTGAGCGAGGCGATGCCGTGATGCAATGGAGGACCAACCTCGGGCGCCTTGGCGCGGTGCATGATTTCGACGAGGGACGCAGTACCGGCAAGGTATTCGGCGAGGCCGGGCTCACTGGGGCAGCCGAGCAGATGGTGCAGGGACGAACGGCGCATGTCGCCGTCGATAAGCAGCACGCGGCTGGCTTTGTGGCGGGCAAAGGAAATGGCAAGGTTGGCGGCAATGAAACTCTTGCCCTCCTGGGGCAGGCCGCTGCTGACAAGAACCGACTTGAGAGTATTGAGGTCGCGGAACTCATGCATGCGGGAACGCAGGCTGCGAAACTGTTCAACGGCGCCGCCACGGTCGTCGAGAGCCGGAAGCTGGAGGACTGCGGGGTTCCACGGCGTTACCGAGATGGCGGAAAGATCGATGTCGTTGACGCGGCGCTGCTGAGGGGCGGGGCGCTCCGGCACAGCGGGGCGTTCGAGCCGTTCGGATGCCACGCCGCGTTCGTCGGTAGTGCGGCTATCGGTTGGCAGAGGGGGAAACGGCGTAATCTCCGTGGGGACGGAGCCGGATTGCGGCCAGGATTCCCTGGGGTCGTCAATGACGGTGTCGGGGGCCGGCTCCGGCATGTTTTCCCAAGCTGGTGCTTCTTTGCCGCCTGCTGCCGTGCGGTCTTGCTCGGCCCGAAGTAGTGCTTCGTAAATTTTGCTCATCAGTAAGCCTTCAGTGGTGGTTAATTCTTCCGTTGAAATTCGACTTGGTCGACGCATTGCGACCGCAGCGTCCGCTAATTACTTGTAGGAAAGCCTCCCTGGCCGACAGTAGATACAAGGAATGGCTGGGTATCGAGATCGAGGTCTTCCGCGACGGAGAAAACGATGTTTTCCGAAATCTGATGAACCTGCTCAGCGTAAGCAAAGATGAGGCAATGCTCGCAGATAAGGTTGATGACGCGAGGGGTGCCGCGGCTGGCGCGGTGAATCGCCGCTACAGCGTCCGGGGTAAAGATGGTTTCGGAGGTGCCGGCTATCAGCAGGCGCTGGGTGATGTAGGCCCCGGTCTGCTCGGCTGAGAGTGCGCGGGTGCGGCACCAGAGCGCGATGCGCTGGCGGAGCTGACGCAGGTTCGGTTGGCGGAGCATCATTTCAAGTTCTGGCTGGCCCGAGAGGACAATCTGAACAAGTTTTTCGGACGACGTTTCGAGGTTGGTGAGGAGGCGGATTTCCTCAAGCAGCTCGGTCGTCAGGTTCTGGGCTTCGTCGACGACAATGACGCAGGTTTCCTGACGGCGGTAGCGCTCAATGAGCCAGCGGTTCAGTTGGAGGAGCATTCCGGACTTGGTGCGGTTAGCCGGGGTGAGACCGAAGTCGCTCAGGACGAACTCGAGGAAGTCGAGGGTATCGAGACGGGGGTTGAAGACGAAGGAAGTGAAGACGCGGTTCTGGTCGAACGAGCCGAGAGCGCGCTTCAGGAGGGTGGTTTTCCCTGTGCCGACCTCACCGGTAAGGACGATGAAGCCTTTGCGCGCGGAGATGCCATACTCCAACCCGGCGAGGGCCTCGCGGGTGTGGGGCATCATGTAGAGAAAGCGCGGGTCCGGACTGGAACCGAATGGAGCGCTCCGAAGATTGAAAAAACCTTTGTACATTAGTGCAACTTCCTGTTACTGCGAAATTGAAGCATTTGGGCAGTGCCGTTTTTCCTGGGAAAAACGGCCATAAGTACTGAGGTTTCGCCGGGCACCTATAGGACTTTGTTAGCCCTCAGCCTTGCTCAGCATTTCAGGTGGTGTCTTGCGCTGGAACATTCCTTTGAAGCGGTCAAACATTCCGGGCTTCTTGTGCCTGATTTCAATGTTGCCGGAGTATGCAATAACGGCGAGTGTGGGTAATTGGGTAAAGGCCCAGACGTCCTGCTCGGTGCGCAGGGCGGTATCTTTGTATTCGAGGAACGCAGCCAGTGCAAGGCCGGCAACGAGACCGAGGAAAAGTCCGCCGGCGGCAAAAAGCTGGCGGTTGGGGAAGGTGGGATCTTCGGGCAGGTTGGCGTCGTCCATCAGGCGGAATTGCTCGCCCTGCTGAGCGCGCTCGAGGTCGGCTGCCGTCTTGGCGTGTTGCAGCTTGACCAGCAACTCGTCGTAGTTCTTCTGGGCCGTTTCGTAGTCGCGGTTGATGTCCTTGAATTGCTCCTCGACCAGCGGGCTGGCCTCGATGAGGGCCTGGTACTTGGCCACCGCAGCCTGCGTTTGCTCCAACTCTCTCCTCTTCGCCTGAATGCCAATGTCAGCCCCGCGCAGTTGAGCGCGTAACTGCATGACTCCGATCGAGTCGCTGGCGTGGGGCGTGCTCGAACTCGCGGCCGAAGGCGTGGAAGGCTGTGCGGCTTCTTTGGACTCTCGGGCGATCTTCGCAGTGAGATCGGCGATGTCGCGGCGCGTGGAGACGACGTCGGGATAGTCCGGCGTGTAGCGGCTGATCAGTTCCGTTTCTTTAGCCTTAAGAGCGGTCAACTGCTGGTTGTCAAGCTGCAATGGGGTGAGTGTCGTTCCGTTGGGGCCGGGAACGGATGTCGGCGAAGCACCCTGCTGTTGTTGCTGCTGCTGAAGCAACTGTGCCAGCATGGACTGCTGCATGTCCTTCGCCTGCTCCATGCGGGCGAGGTCCTGGTTCTGGACCGTCAACTGGGTGTTGAGGCTGGTGAGCATGTTGCCGTTCTGGGTTTCCTGGCCGGGGAGCTTGCCGATGTACTTTTGCTGGAAGGCGGCCAGCTTGGAATCGTGCTCGTCGAGGTCACGCTTGGCATCATCGACCTGCTGCTTGAGGAAGTCGGTGGTGCCTTCGGCGGCGTCTTGACGATTCTTCAGGCTCTCAGTCAGGAAGAGGGAGGTAATATCCGCACAGACTTTTTGCGCGGTTTGCGCGTCACTGGCGGTGAAGGTGACAAAGAAGCCAGGGAGACCTCCGGTCTTCTGGACTTCGGATTTGATGGGCTTGATACCGATGGCCTTACGGACCAGATCGACGCGGTCGTCCATGCTGAGGCGCTTGGACGGCAGCAGGCCGTACTTCACGATGATGGGTTGAATCTGGGAACGGCTGAGCACCTGCTGACTCATGGAGGCGAGGCGGCTGTCGAGGCTCTGCGCGACGATGGAGGGAGCGATCTCGGAAGAGACCCTCTGACCTTCAATCAGCACGAGCGACTGCGAAACATACTGCGCCGGGATGAAGTATGTGATGCCATACGTGATCAGCGGCAGCAGGATGACCGGGATGATGATCAGCTTGCGGCGGCGCTTGAGGATGGCGACGTAATCGTTTGCGTCAAGTTTGCGATGACCGAGCATAGTGAGCTCCTTTATTGATGACCGAGATGAACCTGTCGGGGAGAGTAGGTGATGCCGAATCCGAATGTCTGAGAGGTCCCAGTGAAAGCGATCGTGTTGGCCACGGAGGTGGCAGAGTTCTGATACTGCAAACTGTAACTGACGAAGGCGTTGAAATTTTGCGCGATGGTCCTTTCGACCTCAAGGTTGCCAACGACAGTTTGAAAGGTGAATGCCTGTGTGGACAGGTTCTGGACGGATGTGTTTCTGGTGTAGTTTCCGCTTCCAGACAGACGCATAAACTCTCCCAGCTGGCGATTTCCCTGGACGATGACGCTATTGATGAAAGTGCCCTGGATGACGCCGGAACCGCCGCGCACACCGCGCGTGTAATCGCCGGAAAAGTTGTAGCGCTCGCCTGCGTACTTGAATCCAGCGTCGACGGTCAGGTTTACCGTGGAACCGGCGACCGACGAACCGCCCGAGGAAACGATCTGCGGACCGGCGGAGCCATTAATGGACAGCAGACGATTGATCTGCTTGGTATAGCCGATTGTGATTCTCTGGGTAGAGAACGAAAAATTCTGGCCCACGTAGGCGAAATGGCTGTAGTCATAGTTGCCCTGGACGCTGCTCAGGGCGTCGATACGGTGGCTGAGGCCGCCTCCCACGGTAATGTCATCGAGGTCGATAGCATCAGGGGTCGCGGTGAGAAACTTCTGGATGAAATAGCTTCCCATGCCTGAGACCGCAGTGCTCCCGGTGAGCTGGCGCTGGACATTGATATTGGCGGTATTGCTGATGCGCTGACCTGTGTTGCTGAGGATGTCCTGTCCTGTAGTGCCGCCCGCAGGCGGGGTCACGCCGACATCTCCCACGCCGGGAATGCCGGAAAGTCCGGAACTGGGGGCCTCGGGCAGATAACTGACCTGGTCGGAGATGGTGGTACTCCAGAGTTTGCTTGTGATGTTCTGGGAAAGTGAGAGGTTCTGATAAACCTGAGACTGGACGCCACCGCTGTTGTAGAGATAGCCTCCGGAATAAACCACGGTGAGGGGACGGGTCTCGCTTCTGGAAAGGTAGGCTGCATTGCCGGAGAAGTCTGTAGCCCAGATATTTCCACCCTTGCCGTAATAGCCTGTGCGCAAGCGTTCCGCAAAGCTAAGGGAATAGGTCAAACTGCCAAGTTCAGTCGGCAATTGGAAGCCCTGAAACCTGGGTGCGCTGGTGACAGCGGGGATGTCCTGACCATGGGCCAGGGAACACAGCAACGCTAATGGAAGGAGACACAGGACGGCTTTATAAAGGTTTTGGGTCATGGAACCACAATCGTGTCGCCCGGAAGAAGGACTACGTTCTGCAAGTTGCCGTCTTTGATCGCCTTTTTGTAGTCGAAGGGGATCTTTTTCTGTTTGCCCTGTTCCCCACGCAGAATGTAGATGTGCGTTTTGTTCGCATAGGGGGTAAGACCGCCCGCAGCGGAGATGGCCTGCAAGGGATTCATGGTGATCGTAAGGGGAATCGGGCCGACGTGCGCGACCTCGCCGAGCACGAAAATCTTCTTGCTGTTGACGGCAAGCACAGTGACGGCAACGGTGGGGTCGGTGAGGAATTTTTTCAGACGGGCCGTAATGTCGACGCCAAGGTCTTCGGGAGTGCGGCCTGAGGCCATGATGTCCCCAACCAGTGCCAGCGAGATCATGCCATCCGGACGGACGGGAAAGGTGCCCGAAAGGGTCGGCTCTCTCCAGACGGTGATGCCGATCGAGTCATCCGGACCGATGATGTAGGTCGTGGGGGTGACGTTCGCAGCGGAAGGTCGGACAGGAGGTGGGGTATTGGGCACGGTCTGGGCCGGTGCTGGAGGCGGTGTCTGGGGCTGCGCGGGAGCGTTGGATTGCGCAGGATCAGGTGCCGCAGCTTGTGCAGGCGCAGGAGTTGCGCTCTGTACCGGATTCGTGGGAACCTGCTGTGCGGCCATACCGATGCCAGCCGGAAGAAGGCTTATCGATAACATGGTGCAGAACATGTTGGAGAAAAGAGCGGTCATGTGGTTCCTATCGTTTCCTGTCGTTTCGGTCGATCGAACGCAGCCTGAAAAACGGTCAACGTTCCGAACCGGGTTAAGTCCAACCTGTGTGATGCTAAGACGTACTGTCCTGCACTCAGGATATTCCATTTGAGTGCTCACCGTCCCGAACCAAAGAGTAAGATTACCTCTGGTATATAAGTTGTACTCATAGGATCACTTGAACACGCTATGCTTGAGAGTCCGGTTACTTCTTCACCCATTCCTCCCGGCGCAATTCCTTCGACAGAAATGACCGAAACCTTGACGTTGAATCACAAGCAAGATGCTGCCATATCGCAAACCGCGTGGATGATTGCCGCCGTCCTTTGCGTGTTGACCGCGCTGTTGTACTACCGTGTTGCGATCAAGCTGGTCAGCGACTGGGTAAACATCGGCGATGATTCCGCGGGGCTGTTGATCCCATTCTTTGTGCTGTTCCTGCTGTGGGACAAGAGGGAAAGACTTCTCGCGACACCGCTGCGGCCGAGTTGGAACGGGCTGGCATTGGTGCTGCTCGGGCTGTTTGTGTTGATGATTGGTGTATTTGGCGCCGACCTTTTCCTGTCGCGGATATCGTTTCTGATCCTGGTGATCGGCATGGTCTGGATGCTGCTCGGGCTGCCGATGGTGCGGGAGACCAGGTTCGTGCTGTTCGTGTTCCTGCTGGCGATCCCGCTGCCGGTGCTCATCATGAACCACATCACGTTCCCGTTACAACTGCTCTCGTCCCAATTCGCGAGCGCGTTGCTGCCGCTGGCGGGAGTACCGGTACTTCGGGAAGGTAACGTGATTCAACTGCCAGCGATGCAGCTGGAAGTCGCGGAAGCTTGTAGCGGCATACGGTCATTGATGAGCCTGTTTACGGTCGCTGTTATTTACGGATATTTCATCGAGAAGACGACACAGCGGCGGGTGATCCTTGCGTTGGCGTCGATCCCGATCGCGGTCGCAGCCAATGCGGCGCGTATATTCGGGACTGGTTTGTGTGTGCAATACTGGGACCCGGATAAGGCCCAGGGCTTTTTCCATGAGTTTTCGGGCTGGCTAATGTTCCTCGTGTCGCTGAGTCTGTTGTATGTCGTACACATCATCATGCGTGTCGTGACGAGGAAGCGTGCGGTGGCCGCATGAGATCTCCACGATTCTGGGTGATTGTGATTTTGCTGGTGGCCGCGACGACGGTGCTGCGGGTACGCGGCGATGTCGACAAGGTGCCGCCCAGCCAGCCGCTGGATCAGATGCCTCAGACCATCGGACACTGGACCGCAACCGACATCCCACTGGACGCCGAAACTCTGTCCGTGCTGGGCAAAGGTTTTTTCCTCAACCGCGACTATATGCCGCTTAATGCGAGCGCTTCGGCGGTGGATGGAGCTCCCGTCGGACTGTTTATTGGATACTTTCCCACCCAGCGCACCGGCCAGTCAATCCATTCGCCGCAACATTGCCTGCCGGGAGCGGGATGGGTTTTTGAGCAGTCGGGTGTGACCGAGATCGACTCTCCTGGAGAGAAACCGAGCGAAGTTGGCGAGTATCTCATCTCGAATGGCTCGGAAAAGCAGGAAGTGTTGTACTGGTACCGCTCGCATGGGCGGAGCATTGCCAACGACTACAAAGCCAAGCTGTATACATTGGCGGATTCGATCCGCTACAGCCGTACCGACGCCGCGCTGGTGCGCATCGTTACGCCTGTGCGGGTTGGCGAGAGCCGGCAAAGCGCGCACGAGCGCGCCGTGGCTTTTGCGACCCAGTTGAACCCGTTATTGCCGGCCTTTATTCCCAATTAGAAACTCCCTGATTTATAGTCTGTTACGTCGGCTGAGGGCAGCAATCGAAGCGACAAAAAGAGAAAAAGGACAACACATGTTGATGCAGCGTACTCGACGACTCAGCTTCTCGGCAGCGATTATTACCGTCTTACTCCCGCTTGTTTTCGTGGCTGGTTGCAGCCGCGACCCTAACGTGCGCAAGCAGAAGTATCTGGCTAGCGGAAAGCGCTACGAGGATGCCGGAAAGTTGAAGGAAGCTCAAATCCAGTTCCTCAACGCGCTGAAGGTGGACCACAACTTCTCCGACGCGCACTATGAGCTGGGCAAGATTTACCTGAAGACCGGGTCGATCAAGGAGGGCTACGGCGAACTGATGCGGGCGGTGGATTTGGCGCCGGGCAATCTGCCTGCGCGGGTCGACCTGGGCAACCTGCTGCTGGCTGGGAATGTCGTTGACCGTGCGAGCGAACAAGTGAAGGCGGTCCTGGCGGCGGACCCGAACAACGCGGACGCCTATGCTCTTCGCTCAGCCATCGATGCACGGCAAGGCAATCATGCGGAGGCGTTGGCGGACATCCAGCATGCCTTGTCGATCAAGCCGAACCAGGCTTCGTATCACACCACGCTGGCGCTGATTCAAGCTTCCGACCCGAATGGCGGGCTCGATTCTGCCCAGCAGGAACTGCAGAAGTCGGTAACGCTCGATCCCAAGGACTCGCATGCCCGTATGTTGCTGGCCGCTCTGTTGGAAAAGAAGGGCGACAAGAACGGCGCGGAACAGCAGTACGTCGCGACGATCCAGGCCTCGCCGAAAGATTTTCAGCCGCGAGCAGCGCTGGCGGGGCTTTATATGCGCAGCGGCGATAAGGGAAAAGCAGAGCAGACGCTGCGGAAGATGGTCGAGGACATTCCTGACAGCGACCAGACCGTGGGGCTGCTGAAGGATTACTACGCGCGCAACAATCAAATTGACTCCGCGGAAGGCGTGTTTGCCGACCTGACGTCGAAGTATCCGAAGAGCACGGCGATCAAGATTAACTATGCCTCCATCCTTGTCATGAAGAAGGAGTTTGCGAAGGCCGCGCCGATCGTCGACGATCTGTACAAAAAGAACCAGGGCCATCCCCAGGTGCAGCTGCTGAAGAGTGCGATGCTGCTGAACGACAACAAGATAGGCGATGCGTTCGACCTGCTCCAGAGTGCGACAAAGACCGCTCCGGACAACCTGCAATTGCAGCTTGCCTATGCGAAGGTCGCGAGGCTGAAGGGTAACTCCGATGCTGCCGAGGCCGCTTTCCGGGCGGCAGAAAAGCTGGCGCCGCGGGACGTCGATGTGCAGGCGAACCTTGCCGAACTGGCGAACGCACGCGGCGATTACTCGCAATTGGCTGTGATCGCGGAAAAAACGATGACCCTGCGTCCGGAGATCGGGCAGCCTTATTTGTGGCGCGGGATGTCAGAAGCTAATGCGAAGCAGTACGACAAGGCGGAAAGCGACTTTCAGACCGCGCTGGCGAAAGACCCCAACAATCCCGCGGTGTATCAGCAACTGGGCGAGTTGCGGCTGAGGCAGAACAAGAACGCCGAGGCCGTGGTGTTTCTGGAAAAGGCCTTGGACAAGAACCCGAACGAATTGCCGCCGTTGCGGGAGATCGTGGAAGTCGACATGATTGCGAAGCAGCCGGAAAAGGCTGTGGCGCGGGTCCAACAGCAGATTGCGAAGGTCCCGAACAACTCGAATCTGTACAGCATGCTGGCCGCCGTTCAACTGGCTACGAGGGACTTCAACGGCGCCCGCGACAATGCGAAAAAGGCGATGGACCTCAATCCGGCGGACGAGGGTGCAGTGCGAACGTATACCACGGCTCTCTCCAACACCGGCGCCGCGGACGGAGCGATCCACACGTGGGAAGCCTGGATCAATGGTCATCCGAAGGATGGCTTTGCGATGTCCATGCTGGGCGAGCTCTGGGAACAAAAGGGCGACAAGGCGAAAGCCATGGACTACTACAAGAAGTCGCTTGCGGCTGATGCGGCACCTGCTGTGCAGGGAATGTCGGCGAATAACCTGGCGTACCTGATGGTGTCGTCGGGGCAGAGCGCCGACGTTGCGCTGCAGTACGCTCAGCAGGCACGCCGCAACCTGCCCAACGCTCCGGCCACGGCCGATACGCTGGCCTGGGTTTACTACCAGAAGGGCACGTATTATTCGGCGCGCGACCTTCTGGAAACGGCTACGAAACAGTCTCCCGACGATGCGTCGATCCACTATCACCTGGGCATGACCTACAGCAAACTTGGCCGGAAGGCGGACGCGGTTACCCAATTGAAGAAGGCGGTTGCACTGGGTGGTACCGGACAGGTTGTCAAAGACGCGAATGCAGCGTTGGGGCAACTTTCCTAAGCCTGTAGCAAGGTTCAAACACGAAGAGCGTCCCTTTGCGGGGACGCTCTTTGCATTTGGGTTGAGGGCGGTTTATGCCTTCGCGGATTTTGCGTGCTCCTCCAGATACCAGGCGACGGTTTTCTCGAGGCCGGCGTGGAAGTCAGTGAGCGGCTTGTACCCGAGCTCACGGGATGCGCGCTCGATGCTGGCGAGGGAGTGCTGGACGTCGCCCTCGCGCGTGGGACCGTACTTTGCCTTCTCCTTGAAGCCGAGGATGCTGGCGAGGGCCTCGTAGAGATCATTGAGGGTGTGGCTGTGGCCGGTGCCGACGTTGAAGACGCGGCCGGTGGCGATCTCTTTCGGTGCGGTGCAGGCGAGCAGGTTCGCATTGACAGCGTTCTGTACGAAGGTGAAGTCGCGGCTGGTAGAGCCGTCGCCGTTGATAGTGGGGGTTTCGCCGGCCATCATCTTGAAGATGAATTGGGCGATGACTCCGGAGTAAGGCGAATCCGCTGCCTGGCGGGGTCCAAAAATGTTGAAGTAGCGCAGGCAGACGCCTTCCATGCCGTACACGTTGCAGAAGGACTGAATGTAGTACTCGCAGGTGAGCTTCTGCACCGCGTAGGGCGAGAGCGGAGCGGGGATCATCTCTTCGTGCTTCGGCTGGGTGGGCTGGTCTCCGTATGCCGACGACGATGCGGAGTAGACGATGCGTTTTACCTTGGCGTCGCGCGCGGCCAGCAGCAGGTTCAGGGTGCCGTTGATGTTGGAGTTGTGCGAACCGAGGGGATCTTTCACCGAGCGCGGAACGGAGGCCAGTGCGGCCAGGTGAAGGATGTAGTCGATGCCTTCGCAGGCCTTTTGCATTGCCGGAAGGTCTTGCAGGTCGGCCTGCTGGAAGGAGACCGATGAGGCGATGTCGGCAAGATTGTCGAGGTTGCCGGTGGAGAGGTTGTCGATGCCGCGAACTTCGTGGCCCTGTTCAACAAGAGTATGTGCGATGGTTGATCCGATAAAACCCGCGATCCCGGTAATCAAGTAACGTGCCATTTTTCTCCCTGGCCAATCTTTTTGTAGGCTCACTTCGATAGTACCCGCCATCGGTTGTAGCAACTCGAAAAGGCACTGCAACCTTCGTGGGAAAGTGCCTCTTGGGGTCGCAGACGGATGTCATAATAGGGGAATATGTCGAATACGAACGCTCTCCCTCTCCCAGCTATTGCGGCCGAACGGCTCGCACGTTTGAAAGACCGCAACGCCAATGTTGGAGTCATCGGACTAGGCTACGTTGGTCTGCCACTCTGTCTTCTTTTTGCCGAGGCCGGTTTTAAAGTGACCGGCTTCGATATTGACGAAAGTAAGATTACTGAAATCGCTGCTGGCCGCACGTACATCTTCAGCATCCCCGCGGCGGAGATTCAGGCAGCGGTGCAAAAGGGCTTCACCGCGACGACAGACTTCTCCAAGCTGACGGAACAGGACGCGATCCTGATGTGCGTCCCGACGCCGTTGACAGGCCACCGTGAGCCCGACCTCAGCTACATCGAAAAGACCGCGCAGGCGACGGCCCCCTGGCTCACAGAAGGCCAGCTTGTGTGCCTCGAGAGCACGACCTACCCGGGCACGACCGAAGACATCCTGATCCCGCTGCTGGAGGCAGGCAATAAGGCTGGCCTGAAAGCGCAGGCGACCGGAACGACGGCTGACGGCGGCGTGTTCTATGTAGCTTTCTCGCCCGAGCGCGAAGACCCGGGCAACAAGCAGGTCGCACGGCGCGACATTCCGAAGGTTGTCGGCGGGCACGATCCTGTCGCGACCGAGTTGGCGGCGACGCTGTATGAAGGCATCTTCACGAAGGCTGTGCGTGTATCGACAACGCGCGTCGCCGAGATGACGAAGCTGCTGGAAAACATTTATCGCTGCGTTAACATCGCGCTGGTGAACGAGCTCAAGGTGCTGTCGCTGCGCATGGGCGTGGACATCTGGGAAGTGATCGATGCGGCAACGACCAAGCCGTTCGGGTTCCATCCGTTTTATCCGGGGCCGGGACTGGGCGGGCACTGCATTCCAATCGACCCGTTCTATTTGAGCTGGAAAGCCAAGGAGTACGACTTCAACACGCGCTTTATTGAACTGGCGGGTGAGGTCAATGAGGCTATGCCGGAGTTCGTCGTGATGCAGGTGGCGAAGGCCTTGAACCAGCACAAGAAGGCGATGAACGGATCGAAGATCCTGATGCTTGGCATGTCGTACAAGAAAGACATCGACGACCTGCGCGAGTCGCCATCGTTGACCGTCATCGAGCTGCTGCGCAAGGAAGGCGCGGACGTGCTGTACAACGATCCGTTCCATCCGAAGGTTGGACGCGGACGGCACTACAACCTCAACATGACGTCGACGCCGCTGGACGATCTTGGGCAGTATGATTGCGTGCTTATCCTGACGGATCATACGCAGTACGACTATCCGACGATTGTGAAGGAGTCGAAGCTGGTGGTCGATACAAGGAATGCGACAAAGGGTATCTCGGCGCCGAACGTGGTGCGCTGTTAGAAGAAAGCAACCGCAACAGCCTTAACGCAAAGGTCGCAAAGAAAAACAAAGGTTCGCCACGGCACCCGTGGCGAACCTTTGCGCTTTTCTCCGTGACTTTGCGTTAAAGATTTTGTTGTTGCTTTGAGAGTGTTTGGCAGTGGCGGGCGATTTGTATATCTTCCTGGCTGGGGATGACGCGGATTTTCTCCCGGGTTAAGCCAAGGAAGCCTAGGCCTTCAGAGACTTGGTTGCGGACGCGCGCGCTGTGCTCGCCGATACCGCCGGAGAAGATGAGCAGGTCGATGCCCCCGAGTTCTGTGGCGTAGGCGGCGATGGTTTTGCGGATCGCTGTGCAGAAGATGTCGATGGCCAGCTGGGCGTTGGGATCGGTTGAGGATTCGAGCTTGCGCATGTCGGATTCGCCGCCGGAGATGGCTGCCAGGCCCGAATCGTGGTTGAGGAGCTTTTCGAGCGTGTCCACGTCCATGTTTTTCGCGCGCATCAGGTAGAGCAGGATGCCGGGATCGAGGTCGCCGCTGCGGGTAGCCATGGGAATGCCGCCTGTGGGGGTGAGGCCCATGGTGGTGTCGATAGAACGACCGGCCTTGATCGCGCACAGGCTCGCGCCACTGCCCAGATGGGCGATGACGATGCGGCTGGGAAGATCGGTGCCGAGTTGATGCACGATGGACTCGTAGGAGAGGCCGTGGAAGCCGTAGCGGCGGATGCCTTCATCGAAAAACTCGCGCGGGATAGGGAAGCGTGACGCGGCTTCGGGGATGGTCGTATGGAAGGCTGTGTCGAAGCAGGCGAACTGAGGAAGGTTGGGATAGGTGCGCTCGGCGGCAGCGATGAGTTCGAGGGCGAGAGGGATGTGTAGCGGGGCGAAGTGGAGACAGTTCTTTAGTTCGGCGATGAGCTCGGGCGTGATGTGTTGATGCGAAGTCAGGCGTGGGCCGCCATGGACGACACGATGTCCGATGGCGCTGGGGGTGATATTTGCAAGCTGCTTGAGGGCCTGTGTGGCCTGGTCCAGGGCTGCGCTTTGGGTCTTGAGCCGGGTGGTGTCCGAGCGCAGGACTTTGCCGGCTGCATCTTTGATTTCGAGCTTGCTGGAGTCGTGGCCGATATTGTCGGCGAGGCCTTCGAAGAGGAGTTGCATGTCGTCGTCGGCGGGCTGGTAGAGGCCGAGCTTCAACGATGATGAGCCGGTGTTGATGACGAGGATGGTTTCATCGGGCACGGCGTCGTGGCCTTTCGAGTGCGAGCTATGAACACTGTAACGGTTCGATGCGCGAGACCGAGGGAGCGAACGCAGAGCAATAGGATGGAATGTGGCGATAGCGTGAATTTGAAGCGGCAACGAGGCTTTCGCGCATCCAACGCTACATACTGTTTATAAAGTGCTTGAAGGGCGGCCCGGCAATCAGGCCCCGGCTGCCAAATTCGCACAAGGAGCCGCACGATGACATCCGATACGCACGAAATTTCTCCCACACAAGTTTTGGAAGCCGATGAACTGCGCAAAATGGATGCGTACTGGCGTGCATGCAACTACCTCTCAGCGGGCATGATCTATCTGCGCGAGAACCCGCTGTTGCGCGAGCCGCTGAAGGCGGAGCACACGAAGAACCGGCTGCTGGGGCATTGGGGTTCCGATCCGGGACAGAGTTTTACGTGGGTGCATTTGAACCGCGTGATCAAAAAGTACGACCTCAACATGATCTACATTGCTGGGCCGGGGCATGGGGCGCCGGCGACGATTTCGAATTGCTATCTGGAGGGCACGTACTCCGAGGTGTATCCCGAGAAAAGCCAGGACGAGGCCGGGATGCTGCGGCTGTTTCGCGCGTTCTCGTTTCCGGGGCAGTTGGGGAGCCATTGCACGCCAGAGGTCCCGGGGTCTATCCATGAGGGTGGGGAGCTGGGGTACAGCCTGTCGCATGGGTTTGGCGCAGCGTTCGACAATCCTGACTTGATCGTGAGTGTCGTGATCGGCGATGGCGAGGCCGAGACGGGGCCGCTGGCGACGTCGTGGCACTCGAATAAATTTCTGAACCCGATTCGCGATGGTGCGGTGCTGCCGATCCTGCATTTGAACGGCTACAAGATTGCAAACCCGACGATTCTGGCGCGCATTACGAGTGAAGAGTTGGAGCAGCTTTTCCGGGGCT
>Ga0207652_10002512_pt1 | contig 15407 bp, 12 predicted proteins | sample KBSC63BmetaG_FD_184334 | JGI IMG/M metagenome (GOLD analysis project Ga0207652, IMG submission 184334) | Corn rhizosphere microbial communities from Kellogg Biological Station, Michigan, USA - KBS C6-3B metaG (SPAdes) (version 2) | ecosystem: Host-associated > Plants > Roots > Rhizosphere ... | reverse complement strand
CACGTAGGTGAACGCGCCGTCCACGCCGGTGCCCTGCAACAGCAGCGTGTACATGTAGAGCCGGAAGCTCCACGCCAGCAGCAGCAGCACGATGCCGAGCAGCACGGTGGCGTGGCGCCGCACGTACGCCGAAGCGTATAACCTGCCGTCCTCCCACCGGAGGCTCGGCGTCAGGGCATACACGATGAGCACGGCGACGATCACCGTGACGAGCACCATGAGCGCCCAGGTCCACACCCCGCTCTCGAAGCCCAGTCGGTACACGAAGAGTCCGAGACTCGCACCCGTGTACGGATCCGATTCGCCGAAGGGGACGCCATTGCGCGCGAGCACCAGGCCGCTCCAGTCCCCGAGGGGGATCGCGAGGAGCACGCCCACCACCAGCGAGATGCCCAGCGCCGTGGCGAGCATGTAGTGGCCTGGCACTTCCTCGCCGATCTCGATGTTCCCGACCTGGCGTTGCAACACGAGCGACACGACGGAACGGCGCACGGCGACCAGGTTCACGAACGTGAACGCGGCCGCGACCACCCCGCCGCCGACTCGCAGGGCGGCGAGGGCAAGCGCGCGCGTGCGCCAGAGCGCCGCCGCGCCGAGCGCGTCGTACCAGAGATAGTCCGCGTAGGTGTCGGCCAGCACACGGCCGAGCAGGAGCAGCACCGCGGCCGCCGCGACTATCAGCAGAAGCCAGCGGCGACTGGTCATATCACACGCGTACGCCGCGCTCGCGAAGCCACCCTTCCATCTCGCCGCGGATCTCGGCGAGCCGCGCGGCGGTGGACGCTTCGTAGCGCGCGACGATGACAGGTTGCGTGTTCGACGCGCGGATCAGTCCCCAGCCATCGCCGAATAGCACGCGCACGCCGTCCACGTCGATCACGTCGTGGTGCGCGCGGAAGTGCGCGACGGCGTCGCGCACCAGCCCGAACTTGAGCTCCTCCGGTACCTCGATGCGAAGCTCCGGCGTCGACACGAACTCCGGAACGTCGGCGAGCAACTCATCCACGCGCTTGCCCGAGTCGGCGAGGATGCGCAGCAGACGCGCCGCACCATAGAGGGCGTCGTCGTGCCCGTAGAACCCCTCGCTGAAGAACATGTGCCCGGACATCTCGCCCGCCACCGGCGCCCCGGTCTCGCGCATCTTGTCCTTGATGAGCGAGTGGCCCGTGCGCCACATGATGGGTATCCCGCCCGCCGCCTCGACGGCATCGGGAAGCGCCTGCGAGCACTTCACGTCGAAGATGATCGGCTGTCCGCGTCCCGTGCGCGCGAGCACATCGCGCGCGTACAGGATGAGCACCCGATCGCCCCAGATGATGTTTCCCTTGCCGTCCACGACGCCAATGCGATCAGCGTCCCCGTCGAAGGCGATGCCGATTTCCGCGTCATGCTGGGCGACGGCGGCGATGAGATCCTCGAGGTTCTCGGGGACCGTCGGGTCGGGATGATGGTTCGGAAAGGTCCCGTCGCTCTCGCAGAACAGCCCGGTCGCGTCGGTGCCGAGACGCTCGAACAACGCCGGGGCGACCACGGCTCCCGCGCCGTTGCCGCAATCGTAGACGACGCGGATGCGGCGCCGCAGCGGGCCAATGCGCGCGACGATGTCGTCGAGGTAGGCGTCGATCACCCGATGCTCGCGTACGCCGCCACGAGCGGCTCCGGACGGTCGCGGTCCCGTGGCCAGCGCATACAGCTTCTGGATCTCGTCGCCATGCAGCGAGGCCGTGCCGAATGACAGCTTGAATCCGTTGTACTCGGGCGGGTTGTGCGAACCCGTGATCTGGATGCCGCCCATCACGGGTAGATGGTGCAGCGCCCAGTAGTTGAGCGGCGTTGGGACGACGCCGATGTCGATGACGTCCATGCCGGCCTTGGTCAGGCCACGGACGAGCGCCGCCTGGAGCTGCGGGCCGCTGGGCCGGTTGTCACGGCCGACAGCGACAGCGCCACGCTTGCCACGCTCGATCGCGTAGGCGGCGTACGCGGCACCCACGGCCTCCGCGGCCTCTTCTGTCAGGTCGCGGCCGACGATGCCACGAATGTCATACTGGCGAAAAATGTCCGAGGAAAGACCCATACTGCCTGACCATCCTGGATGAATGCGAACGGGGCCGCGCGAGCGCGGCCCCGGAGAGTTAGCGGATTCCGCGAAGGTCTGCCGCGATACCGGGTGGCGCCCCCGGCTCGGCGACCGCGACGTTCGTCGCTCCGGCCGCCAGCGCGCGCCCTGGTGAATCGTAGGTGACGACGACAGGCCGCGCCCTGGACGTCACCGGAAGCACGAGACCTGGCAGAATGCCGAGGATCAACAGCAGCGAGACACAGAGGACAAGCACCCCCCGCGTCCAGCCGCCTGTCGGCAGCGGCTGCGGAACGTCCTCGGCGCGCGATTGCATGAACATCGCCATCACGACACGCAGATAGTACCCGGCGGAGACCACGGTGGTCAGCACGAGCACCACGATGAGCGCCGTCTGCGACACGGGCGACTGAATGGCGGCGCGCAGGATGTACCACTTCGCGACGAATCCGGCGCCGCCAAAAATCGGGAACCCGAGCAGCGAGAGCATGACCACGGACATCCCGAAGGCGAGCCATGGCCGCACGCTCCACAACCCGTCCAGGTCCTTCATCATCACCGTTCCCTCGCCCTCGCGGGCGACGGCGCAGATGACCGCGAACGCCCCGAAGGTCGCCAGCGTGTAGGCGAAGAGGTAGAACACCATGGCTTGCGAGCCTTCGAACGTCCCGGCGGCGATCGCCACGGCGATGTAGCCCGCGTGGCCAATGCTCGAGTAGGCGAGCATGCGCTTGATGTTGAGCTGACGGAGTCCGATGGCGTTGCCGATGATCATCGTCGCGATCGCCAGGCCGCTCAGCACGGGATGCCAGAGACCCATGGCCGCCGGAAAGGCCTCGAGCCACACGCGGAGAAACGCGGCGAAGGCCGCCGTCTTGACGGTCGCCGCCATGTAGCCGGTGATCGGCGATGGAGCGCCGTCGTACACGTCCGGCGCCCACATGTGGAACGGAACGGCCGCCACCTTGAAGCCAAACCCGACGAGCATGAGTCCGAGGCCGGCGGCGAGCAGCGGGCTGCTCGCGAGACCCATCGCGAGAATTCTCTGTCCGATCAGCGGCAGGCTCGTCGCCCCCGTCGCGCCGTACACAAGCGCCATGCCGTAGAGCAGGAAGGCCGTGGAGAATGCGCCCAGCAGGAAGTACTTGAGCGCCCCCTCCGCCGACCGCTCGCTCCGGCGGTTCATGGCCGCCAGGGCGTACACCGAGATGGACATCAGCTCGATGCCAAGGAACACCACCATCAGATCGCGCGCGCCGGCGAGGAGCATCATGCCGGACGACGCGAGCAGCACGAGGACATGCGACTCCGGCGCCGTGATCCCCGTGCGATCGTTGTCGTCCACCGCGAGCGCGATGGTGAAGATCGTCCCGAGCAGAATCACGACGTCCATCAACCATCTGAAATTGTCCACCGCGATGGGCCCGGTGGTCGCCTCGAAGCCGACGCCGTGCGCCATGTAGCCCACGACGCCGAGGGTGATCACGGCCAACGCGATGCACGCGAGGCCAACGCGACGCTGATGCGCGGCGCTCTCGCGCCTCCATGCCGCCCAGACGAGCAGGAGCATGGCGCCGCCCATGAGGACGAGATCCGGAAGCAGCGCGAAGGAGAGTTGCGCCGGGCGGGTGAGATCGAGCGTGGTCACTTGAAGTTCTCCGCCGCGGCTTCGAGCGCCGACGTTCGAGCCGCCTTCGCCTCAACGAGCTGCACGAGCCGCGCGGACGCGGGCTCCATGCGCTTGAGCACCGGTGCCGGGTACACACCGAGCCAGATGATGCAGGCCACGAGCGGGATCATGAGCGCCAGCTCGCGCCCATTCAGATCGCGCATCCCTGCGTTCTCGGGTTTCACGAGCGGGTTGAACAGGATTCGCTGGATGGCCCAGAGCAGGTAGGCCGCCGAGAAGATGATCACGAGCGTCGCCAGCAGCGCGAGCAGCGGCTCCGTCTGGAAGGATCCGATCAGCACGAGGAACTCGCCCACGAAGCCGTTGGTGCCGGGCACGCCGATGCTGCTGAAGGTCACCAGCGTGAGCAGCGCGGCGAACATCGGGACCACGCGCGCGATGCCGCCATAGTCCGCGATCGCCCGGGTGTGGCGCCGCTCGTACATCATGCCGATCAGGAAGAACAACGCGCCGGTGGAAATGGCGTGGTTGATCATCACGAGCACCGCGCCCTGCACGCTCTGCACGGTGAGCGCGAAAATGCCGAGCATGACGAAGCCCAGGTGGCTCACCGATGAATAGGCAACGAGCTTCTTGAAATCCGGCTGCACCATGGACACGAGCGCGCCGTAGAGAATGCCCACGACCGCCAGGATGAGGATGATCGAGCGCACCGTCGGGTTCAGCGCCGCCGACGCGAACATCGGCATGGCGAGCCTGATGAAGCCGAACGTGCCCAGCTTGAGCATGATGCTCGCGAGGACGACGGATCCGGCGGTCGGCGCTTCCACGTGGGCGTCCGGCAGCCAGGTATGGAACGGGAACATCGGCACCTTCACGGCGAACGCCATGAAGAACGCGCCAAAGAGCCAGAGCGCGGTGCGCGACGGGATGTCCAGATTCAGGATGATCGCGTCGTAGCTGAAATTCGGCATCCCGGTGAGCGGATTGCGCGCCAGGTAGCCGAGGTACACGATGGCGGCGAGCATGAGCATCGAGCCGACCATCGTATAGAGAAAGAACTTGAGCGTCGCGTAGAACCGCCGGTCGCCGCCCCAGATCCCGATCAGGAAGTACATCGGGATGAGCATGACCTCCCACATCACGTAGAACAGGAAGAGGTCCAGCGCGAGGAACACGCCGAGCATGCCGGTCGTGATGACGAGGAGCAGCGCGTAGTAACTGTGGGTGCGCTTGCGGATGCTCGTCCAGCTCCCCAGCACCGCGAGCAGCATGATGAAGGTGGTCATCAGCACCATCATCACGCCGATGCCATCCACGCCAACCGTGAACCGGATCCCCCACTCGCTGATCCAGGGGTAGTCCACGCGCGCGCCCCAGCCGCTGGTCCCGGGAGCATAGCTCCACCAGAGGCCGAGCGAGATGATGAACTCCGCCGCGAAAGTCACGAGGGCCACGAGGCGCGGGGCCGCCGCGATGCCGAGCGCGACTTCGTCCGCGCCAACCTCGCGATGCGTCGCGGCGCCCTGGAGCCAGATCACCCCGGCGCCGATGAGCGGCACCGCGAGGAGTGCCAGCAGGACCCAGTGGTCGTAGCCGATGGATGTTAGAAAGGCGGTCATGTCTCAGCGAAGAGTGAAAGCGCCAAGCACCACGAGCACGCCGGCCACCAGCACCCAGGCATACGTGCCAAGCTGTCCTGACTGGAATTCAGAGCCGATCCAACCCACGAATCGGGCAAGCCACGCGGAGCCGCGCACCATCACGCCGTCGATCAGCCCCGTGTCCACGCCGCGCCACAGGAGTCAGCGCGACGTATTCACGATGGGCTGCACGATCGCGTCGTCGTAGATCTCATCCACGTAGTACTTGTGCTCGAGCACGCGCGAGAAGCCCTGCTCCGGCGGCGCCTCTGCCTTGGTCGGCAACCGATCGGGCTTGAGGCGCGCCACGGCGAACGCGATACCGCCGAGCGCGATCAACACAGCGAAACCCACCAGGCCATACTCGAGGCCCGGTGACGTCTCCGCCGCGCCAGCAACCGTCTGGGCGGTCGCGGCGCCGACCACGGGGTCGAGCCAGTGCTCGAGTCCACCAACCGAGCCGAAGACGCTCGCGAAGCTGGGCAGGTTGAGCCAGCCGCCCACGACGCTCAGCAGTCCGAGCACGACGAGCGGACCCGTCATGAGCCACGGAGCCTCGTGCAGATGCTCGCGCTCGCGCTCACCGGTACGGTTGGGTCCGTGGAAGGTGTAGAGCATGAGGCGCGTCATGTACACCGCCGTCATGAACGCCGCGGCCACGCCCAGGACGTACGCGGCGTACAGCCACACGCTGCCGGAAACACCGAACAGGCTCGCCTGCGCGATGGTCGAATGCTGCGCCCGGGCGAAGACGCTGCCCAGGATTTCGTCCTTGGAGAAGAACCCCGCGAACGGCGGCACGCCGGAAATGGCGAGCGTCGCGATCCACATGAGGATCCAGGTGACGGGCAGCATGCGGCGCAGACCGCCCATGTTGCGCATGTCCTGCGCATCCTCGTGGCTTCCGGTGTGGTGGTAGGCCGCGTGCATCGCGAAGATCACCGAGCCAGAGCCCAGGAAGAGCAATGCCTTGAAGAAGGCGTGCGTGACGAGGTGGAATACGCCCGCCACGTAGGCGCCGGACCCGACGCCGATGAACATGTAGCCGAGCTGCGAGATCGTCGAATACGCGAGGACCTTCTTGATGTCCCACTGCTTGAGCCCGATGGAGGCCGCGAAGATCGCCGTGAACGCGCCGATCATCACCACCACGATCTGCGCGACAGGCGCCATCGAAAACAGGAAGCTGCTCCGCGCCACGAGGTAAACGCCCGCGGTCACCATGGTCGCGGCGTGGATGAGCGCCGAGACGGGGGTCGGACCGGCCATGGCGTCCGGCAGCCAGACGTACAGCGGGATCTGCGCGCTCTTGCCGGCACAGCCGACGAAGAGAAAGAGGCAGATCGTCGTGACGAGCGGTCCGCCGAAGCCGAGGCTTGCCGCCCCCGCGTGCACACCCGTGAAGTTCAGCGTGTGCAGGTTGGAGAACAGCAGGAACATCGCGATCAGGAAGCCCGCGTCACCGACGCGGTTCGCGATGAAGGCCTTCTTGCCCGCGTCCGCGTTCGCCTTGTCGCTGAACCAGAAGCCGATCAGGAGGTAGGAGCAGACCCCCACGCCTTCCCAGCCGATGAAGAGCAGCGGATAGCTCGCGCCCAGCACCAGCAGGAGCATGAAGAAGACGAACAGATTGAGATACGCGAAGTACCGCGGATATCCCGGGTCATCGCGCATGTAGCCGATGCTGAACACGTGGATCAGCGTGCCCACGCCCGCGATGACGAGCATCATGAGCATGGAGAGCTGGTCGAGCTGGAAGGCGGCGTCGATGTGGAGGTCGCCCGCGGCGATCCACGAGAAGTAGCGCTGCACGTACGGGGCTTCGATCGCGCCGCCGCCCGCCGAACGCATCGCCGCCCAGATCGCCGCGACCAGCGCGAATGCCAGGAGCAGCACGCCAGGCCCGATGATGGAGCTCAGCGCGGCGAAGCGGTGGCGCACGACTGGATGGTGCTCCGCGTCGTCGTGATCATGTGCCGCGTGCACGTCCACGGCGTGCGCGTCCGCGGCATGCGCGTCGCCGTGCGCGTCCGCGGCATGCGCGTCGCCGTGCGCTCCGTGGCCGTGCGCGCCCGCCGCGCTCGGGTCCGACGGACCGGCGTGGTACGCCGTGAAGAGCGACAGCGCGCCGTTCAGCACGAAGCCCAGCAGCGGGAGCATGGGGACGACCCACAGCCAGCGTGCGACGGTGCCCTGCAACGGGTGCGTCGCGAGTGAATCCGCGGCGGCGGCCGCCTGTGCGAGAAGAAGCATCAGCCTTTCAGGATGTTGATGTGCTCGAGATCGATCGTCTGCCGATGCCGGAACAGCGCGATGAGGATGGCGAGCCCCACGGCCGCCTCGGCCGCCGCGACGGTCATCACGAAGAACACGAACACCTGCCCCGCCACCCCGTACGACTGCGCGAAGGCGACGAAGCTCAGATTCACCGCGTTGAGCATCAGCTCCACGCACATGAACACGATGATGGCGTTGCGGCGCGTCAGCACGCCCACGACGCCAATGGCGAAGAGGACGGCCGAGAAGAACATGGCCTCAGGCAGCATTGTCCTTCCGTTTCGCGAGGATCACGGCGCCCACGACCGCGGCGAGCAGCAGCACGCTCGTGATCTCGAACGCCACCAGGTACTGGGTGAAGAGCACCGATGAAATCGGCGCCACGGCGCCGGACTGCATGATCTGCGTCGCCGCGTACCCCTGCGGCAACGTGATCTGCCCGATGGTATGACCGCGCATCACGGTCATGACCTCGGCGAGCAGCGCGATCCCGACCGCGACCGCGAGGAGCTTCGTGCCGAGCCCCTTGATGTCGGTGGTGGCATCGGCGTGCCCGAGGTTGAGCAGCATGATCACGAAGAGGAACACGACCATGATCGCGCCTGCGTACACCAGCACCTGGATGGCGCCGATGAACTGCGCGTCGAGCATGACGTACAGCGCGGCCAGGTTGAACATCGTGTTGACCAGCCACAACGCCGCGGCGACGGGACTCTTGCGCGTGACGAACAGGATGGCCGAGACCACGGCGATGAGGCCGAACACGTAGAAGAAGAACGTGTACGAGAGCGGCAGCGAGCCGTGGGCCATGGAGAGCGACGAGCCGGTTGGCATGGACTACTCGCCCTTCGGGTCGGCCGGATCCCACATCTCGCAGACCGGATGCGTCTGCGCCATGAGGCGCTCCAGATCGTACACGAACCCTTCCCGGCTGTACTCGGAGTTCTCGTAGTGCCGGCCGACGTGGATCGCCTCTTCCGGGCAGACTTCCTGGCAGTAGCCGCAGAAGATGCAGCGGAATTCATCGATCTCGAACACGAGCGGATATCGATTGCCCTGTTCGTCCTCGCCGGGCACCAGCTTGATGCAGTTCGCGGGGCAGATGCTCGGACAGAGCCCGCACGCGACGCACTTCGCCTTGCCGTCTTCCGTGGTGAGCATGCGGTGCGTGCCGCGCCAGCGCGGCGAGAGCGACCATTTCTCCTCCGGGTACTGCACGGTCACCTTCTCCGGATTGAACAGATGCCGGAGCGTGATGCCCATGCCCGAAAGGGTCGCCCGTACGTAGCTCGTCTGCTCGATCGGCCGCTCGAGCACCTTCACACCAATCGCCATCAGTCCGCCCCTCCAGCGCCGATGCCCGTGCCGGCTTCCGCCGGCTGCAAGCGTGATCTGTCGATCGCGACGCGCCGGAGCTTGTCCACGTCGCGCCGGTCCAGTCGTGAGTATGCCGGGCTGATGATCCGCCCGCGGTCCATGAGCCAGAACACGATGCCCACGCAGATGATGTTGAGAATCACGAGGCCCAGCGTGAACTGCCACTGACCCGTGTGGAAACCTCCCATCTGGAGGCCGAGACAGGCGGCCGCGATCACGACGATGTACGCCAGCGCGAGCGGAAGCATGACCTTCCACCCGAGCGCCATGAGCTGGTCATAGCGGAAGCGCGGCACCGTCCAGCGGACCCAGATGAAGACGAAGATGAAGAAGCTGATCTTCGCCCAGAGGAAGGCGAACGTCAGCAGCGTCTTGAGGAACGTGTGCGGCGCCACGTTGTCCCACGTGATGAATGGGATGTCCCACCCGCCGAAGAACAGCGTCGCCAGCAGCGCGCTGGCCGTGGTCACGTTCGCGTATTCCGCGATGAAGAACATCGAGAACTTCATCGCGCTGTATTCCGAGTGGTACCCGGCGACCAGCTCCGACTCCGCCTCGGGCAGGTCGAAGGGCACGCGGTTGGTCTCGGCGAACGCCGCGACCCAGAAGATGAAGCAGGCGATCGTGCACGTCGCCACGTTCCAGGCGAAGCCGCTCGCCGCCTGCTTCTCGACGATGGTCTCGAGCGACACATTGCCCGCGAGCAGCAGCACCGGGATGATCGCCATGCCCATGGCGATCTCGTACGACACCATCTGGGCGCTGGAACGCAGCCCGCCGAGCAGCGAGTATTTGTTGTTCGATGCCCACCCAGCCAGCACGATGCCGTACACGCCGAGCGACGCGATGGCGATGATGAACAGGTATCCGATCGGCATGGGAGCGAGCGCCATCCCGATGACCTGGCCGCCGCTGGTCACCCACGGAGCGCCGAACGGAATTACCGCCCACGTGATCAGCGCCGGAATGAACGACAGCGCCGGCGCGAGCACGAACAGCGGTGCGTTCGCTTCGGCCGGATACGTCTCTTCCTTCATGATGTTCTTGACGCCATCGGCCACCGACTGCAGCAGGCCGTGCGGCCCGACGCGGTTGGGGCCGCGGCGATCCTGGATGAAGGCGCAGACGCGGCGCTCGACCCAGATCCAGAACATCACGCCGAGCATGTACATCGTGAAGATGAGCAGCAGCTTCACGACGGTGGCCAGGAACCAGATCCAGCCGCTCTGCACGGGCGCGAGGTGCTGGAGCGGCGCGCCGGGAGCCGTCGCGAGTCCCTGCTGAAGAGCGGCCGCGATACTGAACATGGCTGGCGTCATGCGCCTGCTCCCGATCCCGCGGGCGTACCAGCACCAGCACCCGCCATCATGGCGCCGCGAAGCCCCAGGGCGTCGTAGCTCATGCCCGCGAACGCGGGGTGTTTCGCCGCGAGCGCCAGGAACGCGTCGCTGGCGAGCATGTGGCCCTTCCCTGCACCGATTGCTTCGGCGACATCCGACAACACAGCCCAGCTCGGCCGCGCGAAGCCCGGCGCCGCCTTGGCCTGCATGAACCGCTGCACGCGTCCACGCAGGTTCGTGAACGTGCCGTCCTCTTCGGCCATGTTGGCGATCGGCAGCACGACGGCGGCCGCATGGCGCGCCCAGGCGGGCAGCGTGGTGCCGATCACGATGATCGCGCTCGCGCGCGCCACATCGGCCGCGTCCGCGCCCGCCAGCTCCTCGTCGGCGACGATCAGCACGTCGCCGGACTGGAGATCCGACAGCGGCGAATCGCTGCGCGTGAAGCCCAGCAGCTCGGCACCGTGCGCATTCGCCGCGCGGTCGCGGCGGAGCGCGAGATCCTCGACGCCCTGCAGGGGCGCTTCATCGCCCTGCGGCACGCGGACGCGACCCGTGCCGCCCGTCTTGCCCGCGATCTCACCGAGCTGAAACAGCGCTTCATTCGAGAGCATGGGCGATGCGAGCACGAAGGCCCGCTTGCCCTGGAGCAGTCGGCCGGCCTCCGCGAGCGCCTGATCCCAGTCCGCGCCGGCGAGGACGGCGCCCTGGCGAACCATGGGCACGTCCACGCGATCCTGCCGGTTGAGCCAGCGGTAGTTCAGCCGGCCGTGATCGCACATGAAGTATTCGTTGACCTCGCCGTTCGGCCGAGGGCGCAGACGCACGACCGTGTTGTCGCGCGTCTCCACGATCATGTTGCAACCCTGCGAGCAGTTGGGGCAGATGGAGCTCGTGCGATCCATCTCCCAGGCGCGCGCCTTGTTCAGCGAATCCTTGCTGAGGAGCGCGCCCACGGGGCAGAGATCGATGACGTTGCCCGCCCACGGATGCGTGAGATCCTTGCCCTCGAACTTCCCGATCATCGCGCGGTCGCCGCGCTCGCTGACGTTGAGCACGGGGTCGTGCGCGACGTCGTCCATGAAGCGCACGCAGCGCGTGCAGAGAATGCAGCGGTTGGTGACGTACAACACGTCGCCGCCGAAATCCTCCATCGGGTTGAAGCGCTTGGGCTCGCGCAGGCGTCCTTCGGCGCGGCCTTCCTGATACGTGTAGTCCTGGAGCTCGCACTCGCCGGCCTGATCGCAGATCGGGCAGTCGAGCGGATGATTGATCAGCAGCATCTCGAGCACGCCCTTGCGCGCCTCGAGCGCCTTCGCCGAGTGCACGTGCACCACCTGTCCATCCGCCGCCGCCGTCGCGCACGATGGCGCCAGCTTGGGCATCTTCTCGACTTCCACGAGGCACATGCGGCACACGCCGGCCACGGGAAGTCCAGGATGGTAGCAGTAGTGCGGAACCAGGATGCCGGCGTACTTCGCGGCTTCGAGGATGGACGTACCGGCGGGCACCGTGACCTGGCGCCCTTCGATCGTCAGCGTGACCGTGGTGGCCGGAGCGGCTGTGGTTCCCATCAGGCCACCGCGGGGACGAGGTGATGCTTCTTCTTCTTGATGAGCGCCTCGAAGTCAGCGCGGAACTTGTGAATGCCTGACGCGACGGGCGTCGCGCACGAGTCGCTCAGCACGCAGATGGTCTTGCCGGTCATCTGTTCGCCTATGTCGAGCAGCGTGTCCAGATCTTCGGGCGTCCCGTCGCCAGCGACGATGCGTTCCAGAATCCGCGTCGTCCAGCCCGTGCCTTCACGGCACTGCGTACACTGCGCGCAGCTCTCGTGCGCGAAGAAGCGCGCGGCGCGGGCGATCTGCTTGACCAGGTTCTGCGCGTCGTCAATCACGATCACGCCGCCCGAGCCGAGCATCGTGCCCTGCGCGACGAAGCCTTCATAGTCCATGAGGCTCGCTTCGGCTTCCTCGAGCGTCTGGATCGGCACCGAGATGCCGCCGGGGATGATCGCCTTGAACTTGCGGCCCGGCAGCGGTCCGCCGCAGAGATCATACAGGAAATCCTTGAAGGGAAATCCCATGGTGATCTCGTAGTTGCCCGGCTTCTGAATGTTGCCGCAGACAGAGAAGAGCTTGGTGCCCGTGCTCTTGGGGTTGTCCGCGCGGCCCATGCCCTTGTACCAGGCTGCGCCGTTGTTGATGATGTGCGGCACCGCCGCGAGCGTCTCGACGTTGTTGATCGTCGTGGGGCTCGCGAACACGCCGGAGACCGCCGGGAACGGGGGCTTGATGCGCGGGTTGCCGCGCCGGCCCTCGATCGAGTTCATCATCGCGGTCTCTTCGCCGCAGATGTACGCGCCCGCGCCGCGGTGCACCCACACGTTCACCGTCTTGCCGGAACCCATGGCGTTCTTGCCGAGGATGCCGTCGGCATACGCGTCCTTGATCGCGGCCTCCATGGCCGCGATGGGCTCCGTGAATTCGCCGCGGATGTAGATGTAGCAGGTCTCCGCGCCGATCGCGTACGCGCCGATCGCGCACCCTTCGACCAGGGCGTGCGGCGTCCAGCGCATGATCTCGCGGTCCTTGAAGGTGCCCGGCTCGGACTCGTCGGCGTTGCAGCACAGGTAGTGCGGCTTGCCGTCGCCCGGCTTCATGAAGGACCACTTGATGCCCGTGGGGAAGCCGGCGCCGCCGCGACCGCGAAGGCCTGACTCCTTGACCACGTTCACTATGTCGGCTTGCGCCATGCCGAGCGCCGTCTTGAGCGCTGTGTAGCCGCCGCGCTTCTTCCAGCCGTCGAGCGTGCGCGCTTCGGCGTCGCCGAAGTACTTCGAGAGAACGGGGGTCTCTCGCTCGTGCGAGGGGTGTGGATATCCCATGTGTTACGCGAGCCCCGCGAGCAGGGCCGGAACCTTCTCCGGCGTCACGGACTCGACAAAGTCCTCGTTGATCATGACCGGTGTCGCGAAGCCGCACGCGCCGAGGCATTCCACTTCGATCACCGTGTACTTGCCGTCGGGCGAGGTGAGTCCGAGCTCCTGACAGCCCGTGTGCTTCAGGAAAGCCTCGACCACTTCCTCGGCGCCGCAGATGTTGCACGGCGACGTGGTGCACACCTGGACGAAGTGCTTTCCGACCGGATGCTGGTGGTACATGGTATAGAACGTCACCACGCCTTTCACGTAAGCGGGCGTCAGCTCGAGCACCTCGGCGACTTCCGCCATGGCGGCCTCGCTCACCCACCCGCGCTCGTGCTGCACCATCCAGAGCGCCGGGAGCAGTGTGGCCATCTTGGTCGGATACCGCGTGAAGAGCTCGTCCAACTCCTTGCGGCGCGCGCTGCCGGGGGTGAAGACGGGCTGGTAGTCGCCGTGGTGGTGCGAGGCGCTGCCGTGCGCCGCGTGGGCGGGAGCGTGCTGGTCGCCGATTTCGTTGGCGCTCATCGGTCGATTTCCCCCATCACGATATCGATGCTCGCGTTGATCGCGATCACGTCGGAGAGCAGGTGGCCTTCCACCATCTTGGGAATTGCCGAGAGGTTCACGAACGAAGGCGGCCGGATGCGCCACCGAACGGGTTTGGACGTGCCGTCGGACACCATGTAGTAGCCCTTCTCTCCCTTGCCGCTTTCAATCGGGACGTAGCACTCCCCAATGGGAGGCCGGGGTCCCTCCATCACCTGCTTGAAGTGATGGATCATGGATTCCATGTCGCTCGTGGCCTTGCTCTTGGGCGGCAGGATCACGCGATGATCGTCGATGTTCACCGGCCCGTCGGGCAGGCGCTTGATCGTCTGCTCGAGAATGCGAATGGACTGCCGCAGCTCTTCCATGCGGCACAGATACCTGTCGTACACGTCGCCGTTCGAGCCGACGGGCACGTCGAAGTCGTAGGTCTCGTAGTCCAGGTACGGGAAGTCGCGCCGCACGTCGTAGGCGACGCCCGACGCGCGCAGCAGCGGGCCTGAGAGGCCGTAGTTCACCGCTTCCTCGGGCGACATCACGCCGAGTCCGACAGTGCGTCCCACCCAGATCCCGTTGCGCGTGACCACGCGGTCGATGTCGTCCAGCGTCTTCGGGAAGTGCTTGACGAAGGCCGTGAGGTCCTCGACCCAACCGTCCGGAATGTCCGCGCCCATACCGCCCACGCGCGTGAACGTCGTGGTGAGGCGGGCGCCGATCCAGTTCTCGAACAGCTTGTAGACGTTCTCGCGCTCCTGGAAGGACCACAGGAACGGCGTGTACGCGCCAATGTCGATGCACGTGGTGCCGAGCCAGACCAGGTGCGAGATGATGCGCGACAGCTCCATGAGCATCACGCGAAGCACCTTGCAGCGCTCGGTGATCTCCACGCCGAACAACCGCTCCGCGCCGAGCGCGAAAGCGACGTTGTTCCCGGGCGAGAACAGGTAGTCCTCGCGATCGGTCCAGGGGATGATCTGGTTGTACTGTCTGTACTCGCCGATCTTCTCGAAGCCGCAGTGCAGGTAGCCCACGTGCGGGATGCACCTCACCACGGTCTCGCCGTCGAGCTCGAGCACCAGGCGAAGCACGCCGTGCGTCGCGGGATGCTGAGGACCGAGGTTGATGAGCATGTGCTCACCCTCGAGACCCGGCTCGATGCTTGGCGGCGCCTCGAGGGCAATGCCTGCACCACCGTTGGTCACGAGCGGAACGCGGCGCGGCTTGCCGTCGGGACCCAGGCCTGTGGTCGAGAGCTCGACCTCCACTGTGCGCTTCGTGGTAGCCATGGCTACTCGCCCGTCCTTTCGCCGGTGGACAACCGGCGCTTCATGTCACCTGGGAGATCCTCGAATGCGTCGGCGATGGACAGCTCCTCGAGCGAGTACTTGGCTTCGGGGTTCTGGTTGAGCGCCTGACGGAGCTGCTCCGAGCGGCTGAACCGGCCGCGCAACGGAAAGTCCTTTCGCAGCGGATAGCCTTCGCGGTACTGCTCCCACATCAGAATGCGGCGCAGGTCGGGATGTCCCTCGAAGCGAATGCCGAACATGTCGAAGCACTCGCGCTCGAGCCAATCAGCCGATTTGTACAC
>Ga0207652_10002510_pt1 | contig 15422 bp, 14 predicted proteins | sample KBSC63BmetaG_FD_184334 | JGI IMG/M metagenome (GOLD analysis project Ga0207652, IMG submission 184334) | Corn rhizosphere microbial communities from Kellogg Biological Station, Michigan, USA - KBS C6-3B metaG (SPAdes) (version 2) | ecosystem: Host-associated > Plants > Roots > Rhizosphere ... | reverse complement strand
TGGCCTCCAACGGGGCCGAGCCGACCGGCTCGGCCCCGTTGGAGGCCATCTGCTGGACCAGTTTCACGTCGTCGCGCTGCCAGCCGAAGCCCGCCAGGATGCGATCTTCGACCTTCACCGGCTCGGCCGGGCCGGCTTCCGAGTAGCCGGGGACGTCGGCGCCCTCGAGCGGGCCGCCGCACTCCAGCGCACGCTCGTACGGCGCCACCGCGTCGACCTCGTTGCGCTTGAGCCAGCGCTTCTTGACGACGTGCAGCATCTCCGCGTGCGGGTGCAGGGACGAGGCGCGGGCGCCGCGGTCGATCATCACCATCGCCTTCTCGCCGGGCGCCATCGGCTGCGGCTCGGAGACCATCTTGTGGACCGACACGACGCCGGGCTCGGAGCTGAACACATAATCGTTCTCGGTCTCCACCTTCCACAGCGGGCGCAGGCCCATCGCGTCGGCGGAGAAGACGCATTCGTCGCCGTGGCGGGCGATCAGCGCGACCGGGCCCTGGGCGAACGGCCCCATCGTCTGGTGCAGGTACATGTAGAAGCCCCGCAGCTCCTCCGGGAGCCCGCGGATCACGTCGACGATCGGCGGCAGCACCATCTCCATCGCCTCGGCCAGCGAGAGGCCCTCGCGGCTGACCATGGTGTCGATCGTGAGGTTCAGATCCTGGGAGTCCGACGCGCCGGGCGTGATCGCGACGGCCAGCATCTTCGCCTCCTGGCGCAGCTGTTCGATCGTGTTGATCTCGCCGTTGTGGCCGAGCACCGAGAACGGCTGCACCCGCTTGAAGGACGGCCAGGTGTTGGTCGAGTAGCGGTTGTGGCCGAAGGCGCCGACGGTCTCGAAGCGCGGGTCGGTGAGGTCCGGGTAGTAGGCGCCGAGCACGCTCGGCGCGCCCATCACCTTGTAGACGCAGGTCGTCCCGGAGAAGGACGGCACGTGGACGCCGAGGCGGCGCTCCAGCTCCAGCAGCAGCTCGAAGACGACCGCGTCACGGTGCTCGGCGTCGGAGACGAGGCCGGCGACCTGCCAGAAGACGGGCTCCTCCTCGCGCGCGGTCGGGCCGAGCGCGGTCGAGTCGACCTTGCCCTCGCGCTCGGCGAGGATCCGGAAGCCGCCCTCGGCGAGCAGCTCGCGGGCGTCGTGCTTGATCTTCTCGACATCCTGGGAGCGCTCGATGAAGACGTGGGCGACGGCGAAGGCGTCGTCGAGCGTCAGCGCCGGGTCATGGCCGCCGACCCGGACCTCCTCGGCCCAGATCTTCCGCGGCAGGTCGACCAGCAGGCCGCAGCCGTCGCCCTCCCCGTCGACGTTGCCGGCGCGGTGGAGCATCTTCTGCAGCGCCGGGATCGCCAGCTCGATCGGTTCGTGGCTGGGCGTCGCGTCCTTGCGCACGGACGCGTAGATCGCGCAGGCGTCGTTCTCTTCGACGCTCGGCGGGGACACCAAAGGCTTGTAGGGACGGTCCCATGCGTAACGCTCGACCGGCTGGGAACGCTCGACGCGACGGACGTCGGACTCACGACTGGGCATATCTACCTCCCGGGTTCCGCGCCTTCTTCGAGTGGACGCGCGACGGGTTTGCGGGTGCGCCGATTATAGGCAGGCCCTGGACCTCCGATGAGGGCGTTCGCAGAAATCCGCGATATGCGCGGGTTTCCGCGAACGCGATCCTTCGCTCAGCCGCCCCAGGAGGGCTGGTAGCCGCCAGGGACCAGGACCTTTTCGCGGCCGCCGGTGAAGGGGACCGTGACCACCTTCGGCTTCGGGCTGCCGCCGAAGCCGAGCCCGATGGTGCCGAGGACGGTCGTCCCGTCGGGCGAGAGGGCGGCGCCCTGGAGGCCGGTCTCGGGGTCCTTCGTCAGTTTCTTTTCGGACCCGGTGACGGCGCTCACCGCGACCGCGTAGCTCTGGTCCTGGCCGCCGAACTCGGCCAGGATGCGGGCGCCGTTTTCCGACCACGCGAGCGGGATCAGGCCCTGGGCCAGCGGGTCGACCTTGGTGTGGGACACCTGGCTGATCCGTTGTCCTTCGGCGTTCATCACGAAGAGCTGGTTGGCCGGCCCGTACTTGCGCGACTTGGCGCCGAGCTGGCGGACGAAGACGATCTGCCCCTTCGGGCCCCACAGCGGGTAGGCCGAGCTCTTGTCGTGGCTGAGCGCGACCTTGCCGGTGCCGTCGATCTTCTCCCGGAAGATGTCGCTCTTCAGCGGGTAGCTTTCCGACTTGGAGACGCCGTAGACGACTTCGTCGCTTTCCGGCGAGAAGCTGACGCCGTTGAAGTAGCCGGTCGCGATCTTGGTCCGCTGCATGGTCTTGGCGTTGATCAGGAGCAAGGTCTTCGGACCGTTGAGCCCGCCGGTGAGCGCCGCGACCATGGTCGAGTCGGGCGACCAGGCGAAGACGAAGCTTTCGGCCCAGGGGTTGAGCAGGCGCTCGCTCTTGTGGATGTCGACCTGGTAGAGCCGCAGTTCGGCGAAGCCGTTCTTCGTTTCGCGTTCGTAGGCGATCCATTCGCCGTTCGGCGAGACGTGCGAGTTGCGTCCGACGCCGACCGACCGTGCCCCCGTGCCGTTGTCTTCGGCGACGTAGACGCGCGGCTTCTGGATCCCCTTGGTGTAGGAGAGCGTCGCGTTCGCGGAGGCGGGCAGCGCCAGCAGCGCGGCGACGGCGAGGAGGGCAAGGATCAGCTTGGACTTCGGCAGGGTGGGCATGCGCGCGACTCTAAAGCTCGGGGACGTCGACACCAAGGGGTTCGAACGGCAGGCGCCTCACCTCGGCCCAGCCCGCGCAGCGCTCCTTCAGCGCCGCGGCGACGCCGCCCGCTTCCTCCCAGGTCGTCCAGACGAGGACGGTCGGCCCGGCGCCGGAGATCGTCGCCCCCAGCGCGCCCAGCTCCCCGGCCGCGTCGACGATCTCCATCGAGCGCGGGTAGAGCTCGCGCCGGCGCGGCTGGTGGATGCGGTCGTGGAGGCCGCGGGCGACCAGGTCGAGGTCGGCGCTCCGCAGTCCCAGCACCAGGAGCGCCGCGGCGGAGACGTTCGCGACCGCGTCGGCGAGCGGCAGCTCGGCCGGGATCGCCTCGCGCGCCAGCCGCGTCGACACTTCCTCGCCTGGGATCACCACAATCCCCTCGAGCCCCTCCGGCGGGTCGAACCGCGCCGCAAACGCCCCGCCCCCCGCCTCGACGCTTGGACGCATATCCCGGCAAAGCGTCGAGGGGCCCGCCGCGCAGACCACGAAGCCGCCGTAGATCGCCGCGGCGACGTTGTCGGGATGGCCCTCGATCGCGGTCGCCCGCGCCAGCAGCTCCTCGCGCGAGAGCGCCAGCTCGAAGAGGTGGTCGGCGGCCGCCAGCCCGGCGACGATGGCGGCCGAACTCGACCCCAGCCCCCGCGCCAGCGGGATCTCCGAGCGCAGCCGAAAGGCGATCCCGTCCGCCGGGTGCAGCGTCTCGAAGGCCCGCACGATCAGGTTGTCGCGCCCCCTCGACACCTCGAGCCCACCCGGATCGAGCGAGAACTCCCCCACCTCTTCGACCTCCAGCTCCAGATGCAGCGCCACCGCCGCCGCCATCGCGTCGTACCCCGGCCCAAGGTTGGCCGAGGAGGCAGGAACGCGGACAAGTCGGTGCCGAGCGGTCATCGCAGGAAATCCTCGCCGCCATTGTGTTGCAATTCGACCCCACGAGGCACTGAACCTCACGGGGTTGACGGATGTGACCCATGCCGGCCGGCGCCCAGGGCAAGGGACGGCCCCTCTCGCCACGGCCCGGGCAGGCTGTGGCCGTGGCGAGAGGGGCGGGTGTGCGGGGAGCGGAGGATCGTGCACGGGGGTGCGTCGGGAGTGACACCGAACCCTCACCGATGTCAGACCTCGTCACAGAGACCGTGAGAACTCCACGCTTCCTCCCGTGTTGTCCAACACCGACGGACGCGCTGCGTGGATTGACCCCCCTATAGGGGCCCTAAAACACGCAGCGCGTTTTAGGGCCCTCGAACACGTCCCGAAAAGGGCCTCAGAGGGCCGGAAAGTGTGACGTTCCCGGCATCTTCGTCAACGAAAGGGCCGAGGTGTGGAAACTCCCGGACACGATCGTCACGGAAGTCCGACCTCCTCCCGTGCCTGTGACGCCTCCCCCACGGAAGTCCGACATCGCCCGTCCCGGTGACGCCTTCCCGACAGAAGCCTCACGTCCTGGGCTCCTCATGGGGGTCACAGCCTGCCAGGACCCCCATGAGGAGCCCAGGACCATCTCGGACGGCCGCCAGCCCCCCGGACCCCCGCCCCAATCAACCCCTAGTCGCTGAACACAGCCCGCTCGACCGCGCTCAGGTCGTTCTCGCAGCTGATCACGGCGGGGGCTTTGCCGAGGGCCGTGTCGGGGTCCTTCAGGCCGTGGCCGGTGAGGACGGCGACAACCGTCTCGGGCTTCGGGTCGCCCTCCACCGTCGGCAGGCCGTGGGCGAGGAGGCCGGCGACCGAGGCGGCCGAGGCGGGCTCGCAGAAGACGCCGACGCAGCTGGCCAGGTAGTGGTAGGCGTCGATGATCTGCGCGTCGGTGACGGCGGCGATGCGGCCGCGGGAGGTGGTGACCGCGCTCATCGCCTCCTCCCAGCGGGCCGGGTTGCCGATCCGGATCGCCGAGGCGATCGTTTCCGGTTTCTCCACCGGTTTGCCGGTGACCAGCGGCGCCGCGCCCGCGGCCTGGAAGCCGTAGAGGATCGGCGCGGTCCCCATCTCCTGGAAGCCGCGCCAGTAGGCGGTGACGTTGCCGGCGTTGCCGACCGGGATCGCCAGCGCGTCGGGCGCCTTGCCGAGCTCGTCGATCAGCTCGAACGCGCCCGTCTTCTGCCCTTCGATCCGGTAGGGGTTGACCGAGTTGACGAGCTCGATCGGGTGCTTCTGGGAGAGCTCGCGGACGATCCGCAGGGCGTCGTCGAAGTTGCCTTTGAGCGCCACCACGCGCGCCCCGTGGATCAGCGCCTGGGCGAGCTTGCCGATCGCGATCTTGCCCTCCGGCACGATCACCGCGCCGCGCAGGCCCGCCCGCGCCGCGTAGGCGGCGCAGCTCGCCGCCGTGTTGCCGGTCGACGCGCAGATCACCGCCTGCACCCCGCGCCCCTTGGCGCGGGAGACGGCGACGGTCATGCCGCGGTCCTTGAACGACCCGGTCGGGTTGGCGCCCTCGAACTTCAGGAACACCTCGGCGCCGACCCGGTTGGAGAGGTGCGGCGACGGGATCAACGGCGTCGTCCCCTCCTGGAGGCTGACGATCGGATCGTCCGGCTCCAGGTTCAGACGGCCCCGATAGCGTTCGATCAGCCCACGTTCGGGCACTAGTCGCCTTCCTCGATCACGTGGATCGAGCGGGGCGGGCCGCGCAGCTCGTCGAGCTCGTTCAGCGCCTCGATCGCCCGCGCGAAGCGGGACTCCAGACATTCGTGCAGGACCATCACCAGACGTGCATCCTCGCCGATCCCGCGCTGGACGACGCTCTTGACCGAGACCTCATGGTCGCCGAGGACCGTCGCGACCAGCGCCAGGACGCCGGGCTGGTCGGCGACCTCGAGGTGCAGGTAGAAGCTCGAGGGGACGTCGGCGACGATCGGCAGCTGGGTCCGCGTCTCGTGCACCGGGCTGTCGCCGGCGAGGATCGAGACGACGTCGCCGAGCACCGCGCTGGCCGTCTGCAGGCCGCCCGCGCCGGGCCCCGACAGCGTCACCTCGTTGATCGCGTCGGCCTGGATCATCACCGCGTTGAAGGCGCCCTCGATCGGCGCCAGCGGGTGGCCGGAGTAGAGGAAGCAGGGGAAGACGCGGACGCTGATCCCCTCGCCACGCCGCTCCGCGACGCCGAGCAGCTTCAGCGAGAGGCCGAGCTCCTTGGCGAAGGCGAGGTCGTCGGGCGTGATCCCCTCGATCCCCTCGTAGTTGACCTCCGCGAGCGTCACCGGGGTGTGGAAGGCCAGCCGCGCGAGGATCGCCATCTTCGCCGCCGCGTCGGCGCCGGAGACGTCGTCGGTCGGGTCGGCCTCGGCGTAGCCGAGCTCCTGCGCGCGCGCCAGGACGTCGTCGTAGCCCGCCCCGCTCGCCGCCATCTCGCTGAGGATGAAGTTGGTGGTGCCGTTGACGATCCCGTAGACCTTGTCGATCTCGGTCGCCGCGAAGCCCTCCTGGATCGTGCGGACGATCGGGATCACCGCCGCGACCGCCGCCTCGAAGCGCAGCTGCACGCCGCTCTCGCGGGCGATCCCGAAGAGCTCGTCGCCGTGCTGGGCGAGCAGCTGCTTGTTGGCGGTGACGAAGGGACGCCCGGCGCGCATCGCGGCGATCGCGTACTGGCGCGCGGGCTCGGTTCCGCCCATCAACTCGACCACGAGGTCGGAGCGCTCGAGGATCTCCTCGAAGTCGCCTGCGCTGCGGGTCAGGACGCCGGCCAGCTCGGGACGGCGGCCCGTGGCCGCCTCGACCGCCTCGGCGCGCTCGGCCAGGAGGTCGGCGAAGGCGGCGCCGACGTTGCCCCTGCCGAGCAGGCCGATGCGCACGGGTTTCGGCCCGTCGCCGGTCTCGACGTCCTCGCCGGCCGCTGCCACGACCTCAGACATCGCGCGCCGTCAGGTCGTCGAAGGTCTCCCGGCGGACCACCACGCGGGCCTTGCCGTCGCGGCAGAAGATCACCGGCGGGCGGGTGACGCCGTTGTAGTTGTTGGCCATCGCGTGGCCGTAGGCGCCGGTCGCCGGGGTGACGAGGACGTCGCCGACCGCGGGCGCGGCGAGCGGCGCGTCGCGCACCAGCACGTCGCCGGACTCGCAGTGCATCCCGGCGACCGTGACCGTGGTGTCCGGCTCGGCGACGGCGCGGTCGGCGATCAGCGCCTCATAGCGAGAGCCGTAGAGCATCGGCCGCAGGTTGTCGGACATGCCGCCGTCGACGGCGACGTAGGTGCGGATGCCGGGGATCTCCTTGACCGTGCCGATGCGGTAGGCGGTGACGCCCGCGTTGGCGACGAGCGAGCGCCCCGGCTCGATCAGCATCCGCACGTCGTCGCCGAAGACCTCGCGCACGCCCGCCACCTTGGTGCCGACGTAATCGTCGATCGCGGGCGGGCGGTCCTCGGCGGTGTAGGCGACGCCGAGCCCGCCGCCGACGTCGACGACCTTGCACCAGTCGCCCGCCAGCTCGCCGAGCGCGGCGATCGCCAGGCGGTACGGCTCGAGCTCGAAGATCTGCGAGCCGATGTGGGCGTGCAGGCCGACCAGCTCGAGCTTGTCGGAGGCGAGGACGCGCTCGATCGCCCGCGCCGCCCCGGTCGGGTCGCCCGCGCCGAAGCCGAACTTCGAGTCGAGCTGGCCGGTGGTGATGAAGTCGTGGGTCGAGGGCTTCACCCCGGGGGTCACCCGGATCAGCACCTTCATCGGCTCCTCGAGCAGCCGCTCGGCCCGCTCGATCTCGTCGAAGGAGTCGAGGATCACGTGGCCGATGCCGGCCCGCGCCGACATCAGGATCTCCTCGTCGGACTTGTTGTTGCCGTGCATGTGGATGCGGGCCGGGTCGAAGCCCGCGGCGAGGGCGATGTGCAGCTCCCCGCCGGAGGCGACGTCCACCGAAAGCCCCTCCTCGGCGAAGAGCCTGTAGGCGGCGGTCGCCGGGAACGCCTTGGAGGCGAACAGGACCTCGCCGTCGACGCCGCGACGCTCGAAGGCCTCGCGGTAGGCGCGGGCGCGGGCGCGCAGGTCGTCCTCGGCGTAGACGTAGGCGGGGGTGCCGTGCTCTTCGACCAGCTCGACGATGTCGCAGCCGCCGACCTCGAGCCGACCCCGCTCGTTCACGCGACTGCCGATCGGCAGCACGAGGGAATCGGCGATCGGATCGCCCGCGACCGTCCCCGACTGAACCTGCTCCGCCATCGGCGGCATTGTGACGGTTGGCCGAGGCGCGGGTTTACTGGCCGCTGCCGCCGGCCAGGCCGCCGACGACTTCGCCCACCCCGTCGACGGTCTTGCCGACCACCGATTCGGGCCCGGAGACGCCGTTCGCGACTTCTTCGATCACGGGGGTGGCGCCGCTTTCGCTGAGCGCGCCGCCGGTCGCTTCGTCGACCGTGCCGACCGCGCCGTTGACCGATTCGGTAATCGTTTCGGAGGGCTTGGCGGTGGTGACCGGGGTGGCCGGCGGCGAGACGGAGATCGAGCCCTTACCGCTGATCCCGGTCGCCGCGCCGCCGCCGGAGGAGCCCGAGGTGGAGGTCGTGGTGCCGCCGCTCGAGCCGCCATTGCCGCTGCCGGAAGTGCCGGAGGTGGAGGTCGCGTTGCCGCCGCCGACCGAGCCGCCGTTCGGCGAGGAGGACGGCGAGTGCGAGGTGGACGGCTGCGAGTTGTGCGAGCCGCCGGAGTTACCGCCGCTCGACTTGGACCCTCGTTCGCCGGTAACGGTGCCGTTGCTCGGTGCGGTTTCGACGACTTCCGCCGGAGCGGTCGCGTCCCGGGTCGGCGACGGGGTCGCCTGATGGTGGGCGGGCGGCTGCGAGTTCGCGCCGGTCTGGCCCCCGCCCGCGGCATTGGCGTTGGCGGTGACGTGATTCGGCTGCGTCGTGCCGGTGCTGACGCCGCCGATCGTGGCCACCGCCCGGTCGGGCGAGGTCAGGGCCTTGCCCTGGGAGACCGCCGCGGCGTTCTGGTCGCTGCTCGAGAGCGCCGGGATCGGCAGGTCGTGGAACACCTGGGCGGAGACGAGCACGACGAAGGCCGCGATCGCGATGCCGATCACGACCACGCCCGAGAGCGCACCGACGAGATAGGTGTGTGCCTGGCGAATCATGCTGTTACCTAAAAATCGTTTAGTGCCTTACCAACTACCGCTAGTTTTGGCTTGTGAGCTGGATTTCCGCTCACTTGTCTATCGACAGACAGGTAACTAAAGATAACCCAACGGGTCCACGACTTCGCCATTTATACGAACCTCGAAGTGGACGTGGGGTCCAAGGCAGTAACCGGTGCAGCCTGAGTATCCGATCACCTCGCCCTGTTGTACCGCCTCACCGGGGCTCACCGCAAACGCGGATTGGTGGGCGTAACAGGTCGAGAGACCGCCGCCGTGGTCGATGCAGGTGTAGTTGCCGTACCCCCCGCTGGAGGCCTCCGGCTCGGTGAAGGCGACGGTCCCGCTGAGGGCGGCGCGGATCGGCGTGCCTTCCGGCACCGCGATGTCGATCCCCGGGTGGTACTCGTAGGAGCCTTCGATCGCGCGCGGCCCGAAGCCCGAGGCGATCGGCCCGTCGACCGGCCAGATCATCGAACCGCTGCCGGGTTTGATCGCGCCCAGCGGCAGCGGCATCGAGCCCGTCGCCGCCAGCTCTTCGGCGATCTTGCCCTGGATCGCTTCGACGTCCCCGTCGAGCTCGGTTTCGTGGTGGCGAACCGTGGCGAGCGCCGCTTCGCGGTCCCCGCGCGCCGAGACCAGCGCGCTCTGGCGGCCCTGGAGGGCACCGCGGGTGGCGAGGAGTTCGCGCGCTTCGGTGGCGATCACGTCGCGGGCGTGTTCGATTTCGCCTTTCGCCGCGGCGCGCCGCTCGACCGTCAGCGCTACCCCGTCGCGCAGCTCCCGCACCCGCCCCGCCGCCGCCTCGTCGGCAGTGTGGATCGCGTCGAGATACTCGGCCCGCGCTTCGACGTCTTCGAGGTCGCCTTCGCCGATGATCACGTCGAGCAGTTCGGGACGTCCCGTCTCATACATCGCGACCAGCCGTTCGCGCAGCGCCTGCAGCGCCACCCGCAGGTGGTCGCGCAGCCGTGCGAGGTGGTCGCGGCTCCGTTCGAGCAGCTCGCTTGCCGTCGCCAGCCGCGCCCCTTCGGCATCGAGGCGCGCCCGCGTCACCGCTTCGCGGCCGCGGATCGCTTCCACCGCGCCCGTCAGCCGGTGGATCCGCGCCTGGTAGCGGGAGATCGTCGTGGTGAGGACGCCCTTGCGTTCCTTCGCTTCTTCCAGCCGGGATTCCTTCTCTTCGAGCTGGTGCGTGAGGTCCGCCGCGGGCGCCGCGGGCGCGGTCACGGCAAGCAGCGAGAGCGCCGCCGCGAAGGCGACGAGGGCGATTGCGAGGGAACGGCTCACCGGCCCCGAGGCTAGCTAGCCGCCATTCCGCTTCCCGCCGCCGAATGCGTGGTGCAACCAGCCTTGCCCGACGCAAATCCCGTTGCAGCTCAGGCCGGGGTGTTCTCGACGCTGAGGAGTCCCCCCTCCGCCTCCTCCTCCATCTGCAGCGTCGTGTGCTCGATGCCGAAGCTCTCGCCGAGTTCCATCTCGAGCTGCTGGCGGATGCGGTCGCGGTCGGCGCCGCGGGCGACGACGACGTGGGCGGCGAGGGCCGGGAAGCCCGCGGTCACGGTCCAGACGTGGAGATCGTGGACGGAGCGGACGCCGGAGACCGCGCAGATGGCCGCGCCGATCCCGTCGACGTCGAGGTCGGCGGGCGCCGCCTCCATCAGCACGTCGAACGGTTCCTTCAGGAGGCGCCAGGAGGAGAAGAGGACGAGGAGTGAGATCAGCAGGCCGACGATCGGGTCGACGATGTCGGAGCCGCCGGCCAGGACGACGGCGCCGGCGAGGACGACGCCGAGCGAGCCGAGCGCGTCGGCGAAGGAATGGCGGATGACGCCCTCGAGGTTGATGTCCTCGCGCTCGCCCCAGGCGAGGTAGACGGTCGCGGCGGCGTTGCCGAGCAGGCCGAGGATGCCGAGCGCGAGCACTCCCCCGCCCGCGATCCCCGGCGGGTCGGAGAAGCGGCCGATCGCCTCGATGCCGATGATGACGCTGACCACGACCAGCGTGAGCCCGTTGGCGAGCGCCGCCAGCACCTCCGTGCGCTGGTAACCGAAGGTGCGCCGCCCGGTCGCCGGCCGCGCGGCGAGGCGCGCCGCGATCAGCGCGAGGACGATCGAGCCGACGTCGGAGAGCAGGTGCCCGGCGTCGGCAAGGACCGCCAGCGACCTGGTTACGATCCCGCCGATCGCCTCGGCGAGCAGCAGCGCGACATTGATCGCCAGCGCGACGACGAGGCGCTTGCGCGAGTCCTCCCGCCGCGCCTCCAGCGCGTGCGCGCCGAAGCCGTGGCTATGCCCGTGTCCTCCACCCGCGCTGCCGTGATCGTGCACCCCGCCGAGGATAGTCGCGGCCTCCCCGCCGTTGACGGGCCGAAAACTTGCCTATATGTCTAGTTTTCGGCCCATCGACACCGAGCCTCGGGTCAGGCGGGGACGGGCTCCTTCGGGGCCGCGGCCTCGGCGGCGACTTCGGCGGCGAAGCCGAGGCGCTCGGCGTACTCGCGCGCCTGCATCCGCGAGATGACCATCCGCTGGATCTCGGCGGTGCCCTCGAACAGCTGGTAGATCTTCGCGTCGCGGAACCACTTCTCGAGCGGGTGGTCGGTGTCCCAGGCGGCCGGGCCGACGAGGTCCATCAGCGTCGTCGTCGCCCACATCGTCACGTCGCCCGCCTTCAGCTTCGACATCGAGCCCTGGCCGCCGGTCATCGGCCAGCCGTTGCGCCCCATCCACGCCGCCCGCTGGACCAGCAGGCGCGCCGCCTCGATCTCGGTGGCGACGTCGGCGAGCGTCTGCTGCACCCGCTGCGCGCTGAGCAGCTGCACGCCGCCTTCTTCGCGGCCGTAGAGGTACTCGAGGGTCCACTCGTACGCGGCCTGGGCGATCCCCAGCGCCGAGGCGCCGACGATCGGCCGGGTGATCTCGAAGGTCGCCAGCGCGTCGGCCCCGGCGCGCGATTTCTGGCCGCTGCGGCCGCGCTCCAGCTTGCGCTGCAGCTTCTCCTCGCCGCCGAGCAGGTTCTCGGCGGGGATGCGGCAGTCCTCGAGCACGACCTCGGCGGTGTGGGACGCGCGGATCCCGAGCTTCGTCTCCTTCTTGCCCTGGGACAGCCCCGGCGTCCCCTTGTCGATCACGAAGGACGCCTGGCCGCGGGTGCCGAGCGTCGGGTCGACGGTGGCGACGACCACGTGGACGTCGGCGATGCCGCCGTTGGTGATGAAGACCTTGGTGCCGTTGAGGACCCACTCGTCGCCGTCGCGCACGGCGGTCGTCTTCAGGCTCTTGACGTCGGAGCCCGCCTGCGGCTCGGTCACCGCGTAGGCGCCGAGCTTCACCGTCTCGGCGTCACCGAAGCACTCGGGCACCCAGCGCATGGTCTGCTCGGGCGTGCCGGAGGCGGCGATGCCCGCGGCGGCTAGGCCGGACCCGCTGATCGCCAGGGCGATCCCCGCGCAGCCCCAGTGGAACTGTTCGGCCATGATCGGCTGCATCTGACCTTGGTCGTCTTCGGCCGCGCGCTGCATCCCCTCGAGCCCGCCGAAGCCCTGCCTGCGCGCCTCCTTGATGACCTCCCAGGGAGTGCTCTCCTCGCGGTCGTGCTTGGGCGCGGCCGGGCGGATCACCTCGCGGGCGAACTTGCGGCATTCGGCCTGGTAGGTCAGCTGCTCGTCGTTGAGTCCGAAGTCCACTTTGATCCTCCGTGCGCGATTGATTGACTGGTCAGTCAGCCAGTGTAAGAAGACTAGCTGACCAGCCGGCCGGACGCCGCGCCTGTAGCTTTGGGGCGGGTGAGCGCCGATCGACCGATCAACGCCGACGTGGAGGGGCAGCAGGAGCCTCTCGGACCAGTCGGCAAGCCGAAAAACGCCGAGGAGCAGCCGAAAGAGGCGCCTCGCGAGGAGCCGACCCCGAAGCCGGCCGAACCTCCCGCGTCCCGGCCGCGCCGCCGCCGCGGGATCCCTGGCCCGATCAAGCTGGTCACCGCCCTGGTCCTGATCGCGCTCGGTTTCATCGTCCTGGCCATCGTTGCAGGGGGCGGCTCGAAGAAGGAGGATCAAGGCGCTGCTCCTTCCGTGGCCATCACCGTCCCCACCGCGGAGGAATCGACCACGACCTCCTCGGAACCCGACGGCGAAGCGGGTGACGGCGAAGAAGTCGGCTATCCCTCTTTCGCGACCTCCAACACGACCCGGATCGGCGGCCCCGACCCGATCTCGAACGCCGCCGCTGCCACGCTTGCCGTCTTCCCCGGCACCAGCGGGAAGCAGCGGCCGGTCGCCGTCACCCTGGTCGGCGCCGAAGACTGGGCCGGCGCGATCGCCGGCGCGGTGCTGATGGCCGAACCGATCCGGGCGCCGCTCCTCTTCGGCGAAGCCGACGGCGTCCCCGGCCCGACCGCCGAAGCGCTCGAAGCGCTGCAGCCGCGCGGCGGCGCGGCCTCCGGCGGCGACGCGGTCTTCGCCGTCGGCGACGTCCAGGTCCCGGGGGGCATGAGCGCCGCCAAGGTCGCCCCCGGCGACGCCGCGACCGAGGCGGCGGCGATCGCCCGCCTGCGCGACCGGATCGCCGGGACGAAGCCGCAGGCGATCATCCTCGCCTCCAGCTCCGAACCCGCCTTCGCCGCGCCCGCCGCCGCCTACGCCGCCCGCTCCGGCGACCCGGTCCTCTTCACCGACGCCAAGGAACTGCCCCGGGAAACGATCGCCGCGCTACGCCGCGTCGAAGGCGTCCCGGTCTACGCGCTCGGGCCCGGCTCGGCAATCTCCGGCAAGGTGCTGAAGGAAGTCGAAGGCCTCGGCGCCAAGGTCAAGCGGATCAGCGGCGACAACCCGGTCGCCGCGGCGATCGCCTTCGCCCGCTACGACCATGGGAAGTTCGGCTGGCACGTCACGGACCCCGGCCACGGCTTCGTCCTCGCCCGCTCCGACGCGCCGCTCGAAGCCGCCGCCGCGGCGCCGCTCTCGGCGTCTGGCACCTGGGGCCCGTTGCTGCTCACCGACAGCGCCGATACGCTGCCGTCCGAATTGCGCGGCTACTTCCTCGACGTCAAGCCCGGCTACACCTCCGACCCGACGCGGGCCTTCTACAACCACGTCTGGATCGTCGGCGACGGCGGGCAGATCAGCGTCGAACAGCAGGCGGAAGTCAACGAAGTCGCCGAATTGGCGAAGATCGGGAGCGAAGAATGAGCGAGGCGGAGAACCCAGAGCTGCTCGGCGGCGAACAGCGCATCACGGTCGAGGACATCCGCGCCCTCGCCGGCCCGGCCACCCCACACTTCTCGCTGCAGATCCGCAACCGGATCGCGCGGCTGATCGAGCCCTTCCCGGCCGGCCACCCGGTCCGCCTCGAAGGCGAACGGCAGATCGCCCGCCTGCAGAAGCTCTCCGACAACAGCGGCGAGCCCCGCCGCACGCTCGGCATCGCCCACTGAGATGAAGCGCCTGGCGCCGGGTGTCTGGCGTCTGAAGGAGTTCCCCGGGCCGACGATCAACGTCTACCTGGCCGAGAACGTGCTGATCGACGCGGGGCGGCGGTGGGACCGGCGGCGGATCTTCAGCCAGCTCGTCGGGGTCGAGATCGCCGAAGTCGCCCTCACCCACGTCCACCCCGACCACCAAGGCTGCGCGAAATGGGTCTGCGAGTCGCGCAAGGTGCCACTGGCCTGCCACGCCGACGACGTCGACGCCATGGAGGGCCGCGCACCGGTCGGATCGGGGGCGGCCCTGATCCCGCGCATCTACGACCGAATCTGGACCGGCCCGCCGCACAAGGTCGACCGGGTCCTGGGCGAGGGCGACGAGGTGGCGGGCTTTCGCGTCGTCCACGCCCCCGGCCACGCGCCAGGCGAGGTGATCTTCTTCCGCGACTCCGACCGGGTGGCGATCTGCGGCGACGTGGTCCGCAACATGAGCTACCTCACCGCGATGCCCGGCGTCCGCCAGCCGCCCGACGAGATGACCTATGACCCGGCGGAGAACCGCCGCTCGATCCGCAAGCTGGCGGCGCTCGAGCCCTCCCTCATCCTCCCCGGCCACGGCCCGGCGATCACCGACATGGACGAGTTCACTCGCTTTGTCGCGGCCCTGCCGACGGATTAGGATCGACCGATGGACACTCCTCTCGCCCCGGAGCAAGGGGTCGACACCCAGGCCAACGCTCGCGAGCTCGCGATCCAGCGCCTGAAGATGAAGCAGGATTTCAAGGGCATCCTCGGGAGCGGACTCTTTGCCGTCGTCATCGCCGTGGCCATCTGGCCATCGGCGGAGGCGGCTACTTCTGGCCGGTCTGGGTGATGCTGGGCGCCGCGATCGGCATCGTCGGTCAGGGCTGGAAGGCCTACGGGCCGAGCAACCGGATCACTGAGGACGACGTGCAGCGGGAGATGAGCCGCGGGAGCTAGGGATGGCCGGGTCCCCGTGGTTCGCGCCCTGGCGGCCGTCCGAGCGTTGTCCGAGTGCCGGGCGGCCGTCCGAGATGGGGTGGCGGGTGTCCCGGGCGCCTCATGGAGGTCCTGGCAGGCTGTGACCCCCATGAGGCGCCCAGGACGTGAGGCTTCCGTGGGGGAGGCGGCACAGGGACGGGGGGAGGTCGGACTTCCGTGAGG
>Ga0207652_10002506_pt1 | contig 15433 bp, 11 predicted proteins | sample KBSC63BmetaG_FD_184334 | JGI IMG/M metagenome (GOLD analysis project Ga0207652, IMG submission 184334) | Corn rhizosphere microbial communities from Kellogg Biological Station, Michigan, USA - KBS C6-3B metaG (SPAdes) (version 2) | ecosystem: Host-associated > Plants > Roots > Rhizosphere ... | reverse complement strand
AGGAGGGCCCGTACGCCGAGGGGCGCGCCGACCACCAGGGTCCCGAGGTCGACGGCACCACGCGACTGACCGGTGGCACGCACGCCGTGGGCGACTGGGTGCGGGCCCGCGTCGTCGCCGCCGAGGGCGCGGACCTGGTCGCCGAGCCCGTGGCATGAACGACCAGGTCGCCGAGGGCAGCAACTGGAACCTCCCCAACGTGCTCACGGGGGTCCGGATCCTGCTCGTCCCGGTCTACGGGTTCGCGCTGCTGCACGACGGTGGCGACTCGGTCCTGTGGCGGGTGCTGGCCACGCTGGTGTTCGCGGTGGCGATGGTGACCGACAAGGTCGACGGCGACATCGCGCGGTCCCGTGGGCTGGTGACCAACTTCGGGAAGATCGCCGACCCCATCGCCGACAAGGCGATGACCGGCATGGCACTGATCGGCCTCTCGATCGTCGGTGACGTCTGGTGGTGGGTGACCATCGTGGTCCTGCTCCGCGAGTGGTCGGTCACACTGCTGCGCCTGTCGATCCTCAAGCGGGTCGTCGTGGCCGCCGCGCAGAGCGGGAAGGTCAAGACGACGCTGCAGGCGATCGCACTGACCGCGCTGAGCCTGCCGCTGCGGCAGGTGCACGGGTGGCTGCACGACCTCGGCTCGGTGCTCTTCTACGCCTTCCAGGCCACGCTGGCCGTCGCGGTCGTGATCACGCTCTGGTCGGGCTATGAGTTCTTCCGCGACGTGTGGCGCCAACGAGACTCGTCGCGCAGCGCCGCCTGACCTTCCCCCGGGGTCCCCTGCTCCCGGCGATTTGCTCTTCAGTCCCGGCGGTCGGCTGGTCTAGGGTGACGCGCGACACAGGTCGTCGGAGCCCCCCGGCGTTCTCGGCTTCTCGGTTCGGAAGGCACCTTCATGCCCCACTCTCGGCCACTTCTGGCTGTCCTCGCGTCGACGGCGGCCGCGGTCGCGGGCCTCGTCGTCGTCGCGCCCGCCCACGCCAACACCGCCGGCACCGGTCTCGTCATCAGCGAGGCCTACAACAACGGCGGCTCCGCCGGAGCGACGTACACCAACAAGTACGTCGAGATCGCCAACCCGACCGGCAGCGACATCTCGCTGACGGGGCTGTCGCTGCAGTACCGCTCCGCCGGCGGCACCACCAATGCCACGTCGGCCCTTGCCCTGAGCGGCTCGGTGCCGGCCCACGGCTTCTTCGTGGTCCAGGGAACGAGCAACGGCTCCAACGGCGTGGCACTCCCGCACGTCGACCAGACGGGTGGCCCGAACACCAGTGGAGCCTCCGGCACCATCTTCCTGGCCAACGGCACGTCGCCGATCAACCCGGGGATGGGCAGCGCTCTGTCCTCCGACGTCGTCGACCTTCTCGGCTACGGCAGCTCGAACACCTTCGAGGGCACCCCGGCCGCCACGGGCTCGGTCACCACCAGCCCGAGCCGCGACGGTGCCGAGAAGGACACCGACGTCAACAACACCGACTTCACCGCGCGCGCGCTGACTCCCGGCGCGACGAACGTCGACACGACCCCGCCGCCTCCGCCCACCGAGCACACCATCGCCGAGATCCAGGGCAGCGGCTCCGCGTCGCCGTACGTCGGCCAGTCGGTGATCACCGAGGGCGTCGTCACCGCGGCGTACCCGAGCGGTGGCTTCTCCGGATACACGATCCAGACCGACGGCACCGGCGGCAGCACCGACGCGACGCCGGGTGAGTCGGACGCCGTGTTCGTCTACCAGCCGAGCGGTGCGGTCACCGCCGAGGTCGGCGACCTGGTCAAGGTGACCGGAAGCGTCAGCGAGTTCTCCGGGCTCACCGAGCTGACCGTGCCCGCGGCGCAGATGGAGGACCTGGGGACGCCGGTCGGCGTGGCCCCGCTGTCGATCGCCTACCCGACGACCGACGCCGCCCGCGAGGCCCACGAGAGCGAGCTGCTCGCGCCGACCGACCGGTTCACCGTCACCGACAACTACTCCACCAACCAGTACGGCGAGATCGGGCTGGCGACCGGTGACCACCAGCTGTGGCAGCCGACGGACCTCTACAACCCCCGGCTCGATCCGGGCAAGGTGGCGCAGGTCGCAGCCGACAACGCCGCGCGCGGGGTCGTCCTGGATGACGGCTCGAGCTGGAACTACCTGACGTCCCACAAGAACGACCCGATGGCCTGGTTGACCCAGGACAACCCGGTCCGGATCGGTTCGTCGGCCGTGCTGAACCAGCCCGTGATCCTCGACTACCGCAACAGCCTGTGGAAGTTCCAGCCCACCCACCAGGTGACCGGGGACGGGTCGGAGGTGGCGACGTTCAGCGACACCCGGAGCCAGAACGAGGCGCCGCAGGACGTGGGTGGCGACCTCAGGCTCGGCACCTTCAACGTGCTGAACTACTTCAACACCACCGGCGAGGACTGGGTCGGGCAGGGCGGCGGGCACGCGTGCACCTACTACACCGACCGGGTCGGCGACCCCGTCGGTGACAACGAGTGCACGCCCGACGGACCCCGCGGGGCGGCCCAGTCCAGTGGTGGCACCGACCTGAAGGACCCGACGGCCGACCTCGAGCGGCAGCGGGTCAAGGAGGTCGAGGCGATCAACACGATGGACGCCGACATCCTGTCCCTGGAGGAGATCGAGAACTCCGTCGCCCTGGGCGAGACCGACCGTGACGACGCCCTGAAGTCGCTGGTCGACGCGTTGAACGCCGACGCCGGCTACACGCGCTGGGCATTCGCACCCTCGCCCGACGCCACCGACCTGCCTCCCACGGCGGAGCAGGACGTGATCCGCACGGCGTTCATCTACAACCCGAGCAAGGTGCAGCTGGTCGGCCCCTCGCGGGTGCTCTCGGACCAGTCGGGCCCGGGCCAACCGTTCGAGAACGCCCGCGAGCCGCTGGCCCAGGAGTTCAAGCGCAAGGGCGCGCTGGACGCCGACGGTTTCCTGGTGATCGTCAACCACTTCAAGTCCAAGGGCTCGGGCGAGGACGACGGCTCCGGCCAGGGCAACGCCAACCCCGACCGGGTGCGCCAGGCGCACGCGCTGGTCGACTTCGCCGAGGCGACGGCCCAGGCCGACGACACCGCGAAGATCTTCCTGGTGGGTGACTTCAACTCCTACACCCAGGAGGACCCGATGCAGGTCCTCTACCAGAACGGGTTCGTCAACCAGCCCAGCGACGACCCGCGCGACACGTCGTACGAGTTCGGCGGCATGGCCGGCTCACTCGACCACGTCCTGGCCAACACCGCGGCCGCCCACATGGTCACCGGTCGCGACGTGTGGCAGATCAACGCCGAGGAGTCGGTGGGCTTCGAGTACAGCCGCTACAACTACAACGCCACGTTGCTCTACCAGCCCAACCAGTTCCGGGCCTCCGACCACAACCCGGAGCTCGTGGGTCTGAGCGCGCCCTTCAGCCAGCAGGGCTCGACCGTGACCGCCACGGCGACTCCCGACCGGGTCCAGAAGAAGAAGAAGGGCACCTCCCGCATCGACATCACAGTGACCGGCGCCCAGGGCGTCACCCCCACGGGCAAGGTGGTCGTGAGGGTCGACGGCGTGAGGGTCGGTACGGCGATGCTCGTCGACGGGCACGCCAGCCTGGTCGTCGGACCCTTCGACCAGGCGGGTGACCACGTGGTGAAGGTCCGCTACCAGGGCGACGACGTGACCGAGGCCGGCCGCGCGACCACGACGGTCACCGCGACCAACGGCAAGCCGTAGCCGCAGGTCCGACCTCGAGAGGCCGTCGCCGGATCATCCGGCGACGGCCTCCCGCAGTGCGAAGGCGGCCTGCACCAGGGTCAGGTGGCTGAACGCCTGCGGGAAGTTCCCGATCATCCGGTGGTGACGGGCGTCGTACTCCTCGGAGAGCAGGCCCACGTCGTTGGCGCAGCCGCACAGACGGTCGAACAGGGCGTGCGCGTCGTCCAGGCGGCCCGCCATGGCGTACGCCGACACCAGCCAGAACGAGCAGGCCAGGAACGGGTGCTCGTCGCCGCCGAGGCCGTCGACGCCGGTCTCCGTGCGGTAGCGGAGCAGGAACCCGTCGCGCATCAGGTCCTCCTCGATCGCCCGGATCGTGCCGAGCATCCGCGGATCGTCGGCCTCGACGAAGCCCACGAGCGGCAGCATCAGCAGCGAGGCGTCGACCTCGGTGGTGGCGTAGTGCTGGGTGAACGTGCCGCGCTCGGCGTCGAACCCGTGGGTCAGGACCTCGTCGCGCACGCGGTCGCGCAGGTCGCGCCACCGGTCGACGTCGCCGGGGAGGCCGTTCTCCTCGGCGGCCTTCACGGCGCGGTCGAAGGCGACCCACACCATCACCCGGGAGTGCGTGAACTTCTGCTGGGGCCCCCGGATCTCCCACAGCCCGTTGTCGGGCTGCTCCCAGGTCTCGGCGAGGTGGTCGACCAGCACCTGCTGGAGGTTCCACGAGTCCTCGCTCTGGCCGAGCTCGGACTCCCGGGCGGCCTGCAGCGCGAGCATCACCTCCCCCAGGACGTCGGACTGGCGCTGAGAGACGGCGCCGTTCCCGATCCGGACCGGACGCGACCCGGCGTACCCGGCGAGACCGTCGAGGGTCTCCTCGGTGAGCCGTCGCGCCCCGTCGACGGCGTACATGATCTGCAGGTCGGCCGGATCGCCGGCGACGGCGCGGAGCAGCCAGTCGCGCCAGAACCTGGCCTCGTCGGTCGCCCCGGCCTCGATCAGCGAGGAGATCGTCAGGGCCGCGTCGCGCAGCCAGCAGTAGCGGTAGTCCCAGTTGCGCTCCCCACCGAGATCCTCGGGAAGGGAGGTGGTCGGGGCGGCGACGATCCCCCCGGTCTCCTCGTGCGTGAGCAGGTGCAGCGTCAGCAGGGAGCGGCGTACGACGTCCGGGTGCGGGACGTGCGACAGGTCCAGGCGCGCGACCCAGTTGACCTCCTCGTGGATCGTCTCGTCGACGGTCGCCTTGTGGGGGGTTGGAGTGCGCAAGTGCGAGGGGAGCCAGGTCATCGAGAAGGTGAGCCGCTGCCCCTCGTGGACGTCGAACTCGTCGAGGTGGCGATGGCCCCTCGGGTCGGGGAGCCGCTCGCCGCGCAGCACCAGCTTGTCGGGGCCGGCCACCGCGGTGATCGCGGGCTCGTCGCTGTCCTCGAGCCGCCGGCGGATCCAGGGGATGGCGGTGCCGTACTCGAACCGCACGACCCACTCGTGGCGCATCCGGACCGTGCCTCGCACCCCGGTGACGCGGCGGATCACGTCGACGCGGCCGTCGTTGGTCGGCATCACGTCGAGGAGGGTCACCACCCCGGTGGGGGTCGAGAACGTCGTCTGCAGTGCGGCGGAGTTGTCGACGTACGCGCGGGACACCTCGTACTCGCCGATCGGGCACAGCTGCCACCGCCCGTTGTCCTCGTCGCCCAGCAGGGCCGCGAAGCACGCGGGGGAGTCGAAGCGGGGCACGCACAGCCAGTCGATCGAGCCGTCGCGGCTGACGAGGGCGGCGGTGTGCCGGTCGCCGATCATCGCGTAGTCCTCGATGGGGCGGCTCACCCGGGCAGCGTAGCCGCGTGACTCTCGAGACCCGGAGAGACCGGGTGACCCTCGTGCGCCAGCGTCCGGGCAGCGGGTCCGAAGGCGGCCAGGGCGGCCAGGACGCCCAGCAGGCCGGCGGCGACCCCACCGCTGCTTCCAGCGATCACGAACACGACGGAGGCCACCACCGACCACACGGGCACGCGCCGGGCCAGGCGTAGCCCGACCAGCAGGACGATCGAGCCCAGCATCATCCCGACGATGAACAGCGCGATCAGCACCACGAGCAGCGGATAGCCCTCCGAGGCGTGGTCGAGGGACTGCATCGCGGACGAGGGCGTGCCCGCGCGAGCATAGAGCGCGTACGGCGAGTAGAAGGCGACCGCATGGCCGACCGACGCGAAGGCGCCCGCCAGGACCAGCCCGGCTCCGATCGTGGTCGTGCGACCGCCGCGCCCCCGGGCCTCGACGGTGAGTCCGATCGCCCCCACCACGATGAGCGGCGCCGCCACGACGCTGAGCAGCCCCGCGGCCAACCACATGCCCACGTGATCGCCGACCGCGTCGGTGAGCTGCGACGTCGACGGGTTCCCGGAAGGGGTGACCAGCCGGCGCAGCAGGTCACCCAGGCTGAAGAGGAGCGGACCTGCGAACAGGCCGAGGGACGCCGTGCGGCGAAGTGAGTGTCGTGTCATGGCCCCAGGCTGTGGGTCGGCGGCCCGGCGCCGCGTCGGCTCGGATGACGAACCGCGTCCGCCCGGAGGCGGGCGGAGGTCCGCCGCGCGGGGGAGTCGCCGGGTCGCCGGATCGTCGTACGCTCACGGCGTGATCGGCAGACGCGGGGACCTGCGGCTGTACGGCCTCCCCGTCAGCGACGTGTTGCTGGCGCTGGTCCTGGTGATCACCTCCTTGGGCGCCATCCTCACCGGCGAGGTCGACGAGGGGCCGAGGTGGGTGACGATCCCGGTCGCGCTGGTCACCGGGTCGGCGGTCGGCGTGCGCACCCGATGGGCCTTCGCCGCGACCGTCGCGGTCGCGCTCGCCGGTCTTGCCCAGACGACCTGGGGCGAGGGCTCTCCGGGCACCATCATGGCGCTGGTCGCCATCCTGCTCGTCGTCTACTCCGCGGGCGCCGAGTGTGACGAGGGGATGGCCTCGATCGCACTGACGGTGATGCTCGGCTCGGCTCTGCTGGAGGAGTGGCTGGAGCACCACAGCGACTACGCCTTCGTGAGCATCGAGATCGGTGGCATCTGGCTGCTGGGCCGGGCCGTGCGTACGTGGCGCTCGCGCGCGACGTATGCCGAGCAGCACCAGCGTGACGTCGCCCGCCTGGCGGTGGCCGCCGAGCGCACCCGGATCGCCCGCGAGCTCCACGACGTCGTCGCGCACAGCCTCAGCGTGATCGCGGTGCAGGCCGACGCCGCCGAGGCGGCGCTCGGGATCGACCCGCCTCGGGCCGCCCGGCCCATGGCGGCCATCCGGAGCAGCGCCCGCGACGCCCTGGGGGACATGCGGCAGATGCTCCACCTGCTCCGCGCCGAGGACGACGGCGACGAGGACGCCACCTCGGGTGGACGCGAGCCCGCCCGTGGTGTCGCCGACCTGCCCCAGCTGGTGGCCGGCATGCGGGAGGCCGGTCTGGAGGTGGAGGCCGAGATCTGCGTGCCCGACCACCTGCCGAGCGGCCTCGGGCTTGCCGTCTACCGGATCGCCCAGGAAGGGCTGACCAACGTACGTCGCCACGCGGGCCCGGTGCCCGCGCGGCTGCTGGTCACCAGCGGCGACCGCGAGCTCCGCGTCGAGGTCCACAACCAGGCGCCTCGGAACGGGGCGAGCGCTGCTGCCGTCGCGGAGCTCTCCAGCGGGTTCGGTCTGGTGGGGATCCGCGAGCGGGTGGAGGCTGCCGGCGGAGTCCTGGACAGCGGGCCGGCTGCGGACGGTGGGTTCGCCCTGGTGGTGCGCCTGCCCTGGGACGGGGCGCCGCGATGATCCGGGTCCTGATCTGCGACGACCAAGAGCTCGTCCGCGACGGCTTCCGGCTGATCCTCGACCTCGCCGAGGACATCGAGGTGGTGGGTGAGGCGCCCGACGGAGCGGAGTGCCTTCGTCTCGTCGCCCGCGACCGACCCGACGTCGTCCTGATGGACGTCCGGATGCCGGTGATGGACGGCATCGAGGCCACGCGCCGCCTCGTGGCCGCCGGCTCGGCCGCCCGCGTGCTGGTCCTGACGACCTTCGACCTCGACGAGCACGTGTACGCCGCGATGCGCGCCGGGGCCAGTGGGTTCCTGCTCAAGGACGTCCCCCGCGAGCAGCTCGTGGCCGCCGTACGCACGGTGGCACGGGGGGAGGCCGTCCTCGCCCCGGCGCTGATCACCCGCCTCCTCGACCGGTTCGCGGGAGAGCCGTCGCCGACCTCGGGGCTGCCGGATCAGCTCGCGGTGCTCAGCGCTCGTGAGCTGGAGGTCTTCGGGCACCTGGCCGGGGGCTGCTCCAACGCCGAGATCGCACAGGTGCTCTTCCTGGGGGACGCGACGGTGAAGACCCACGTCGCCCGGATCCTGGCCAAGCTCGGGCTCCGGGACCGGGTGCAGGCCGTGGTGCTCGCCTACGAGTCCGGGTTCGTGCGTCCGGGCCATCGCTAGTCGCTCTGCCGAGCCCGTCTAGGGTCAAGGGATGGGTCGTCGCGCATCGCGGTCGCCGGACGCCGCCGAGGTGCTCATGTTGCTCGGCGCCCGGGGAGCCACGCTGGCCACGGTCGAGTCGCTCACCGGAGGCCGACTCGCGGCCTCCGTCACGGCCGTGCCGGGTGCCTCACGCAGCTATCTGGGCGGCTTCGTCACCTACGCCACCGAGCTGAAGGAACGCCTCGTGGGAGTTCCCCACGAGGTGGTCGAGCGGTACGGCGTGGTCTCGGCCGAGTGCGCCCGCGCGATGGCGGCCGGCTGCCGCGACGCCACCGGAGCGACGTACGCCCTGGCCACGACCGGGGTCGCGGGTCCCGATCTGCAGGAGGGCAAGCCGGTCGGGACGGTCTACGTCGGGATCGCCGGGCCCGAAGGCGTCACGGCCGTCACGATGGAGCTGGTCGGCAACCGCCAGCAGATCCAGGACCGGGCGTGTCGAGAGGCGCTGTCGGCGCTGTGTGGGATCCTCCGGGGTAATCCAACCGGGGAACAACCCTCTCTCGGGTAGCGTTTGCCCCACGTAGCAGGACGACCAACTACGTCGTCGCGAGCAAGGAGGACCCATGGCGCTGTTCCGCCGGCTGCTGGGCGATGTCCTCCGCGAGCGTCGACTCGAGCAAGGCTTGACGCTGCGTCAGGTCTCCGCCGAGGCACGGGTCAGCCTGGGCTACATCTCCGAGGTGGAGCGCGGCCAGAAGGAAGCGTCGTCGGAGCTCCTGGCGTCCCTGTGCTCGGCCCTCGAGACCCCGTTGTCCGAGGTGTTGCGCGACGTCTCGGAGGCGGTGGCCGTGGAAGAGGCCGCCGTGGCGCCGACGCCGCTCGCCGGCCGTCGTCGGGTCGTCGCCTCCGCGGCCTCCGCCGCCTGACCGTGTCCTCCGTCGACGACGTCGAGACGCGGCCACCGCTGCCGCCGTTCTCGCGGGACGACGCAGTGACCAAGGTCCGACGCGCCGAGGACGCGTGGAACGGCCGCGACCCGGTGAAGGTGTCGCTGGCCTACACAGCCGACAGCAGGTGGCGCAACCGGTCGGAGATCTTCGCCGGTCGGCCCGCGATCGTGGAGTTCCTGACCCGCAAGTGGGCGCGTGAGCTCGACTACCGGCTGATCAAGGAGCTGTGGGCCTTCGACGTCGACCGGATCGCCGTACGTTTCGCCTACGAGTGGCACGACGCGAGCGGTGCGTGGTTCCGCAGCTACGGCAACGAGAACTGGCAGTTCGACGAGCACGGCCTGATGGCCCGGCGTCACGCCAGCATCAACGACCTCGCCATCGACGAGGGGCAGCGACTCTTCCACTGGGACCTGGCCGGCCCTCGCCCCGACGACCACCCGGGCCTGAGCGACCTCGATCTCTGAATGTCGTCGGGCGGCGCCGGCAACTACCGTCGACGCGGATCCGTCCCAGGTTCGTGACCCGACGCCCGTTCCCGGCCCCGCAGCTGGTGGTCCCGCTGCTCGCCATCGCGGCCCTGCTCGCCGGATGCGGCGCGCGCTCGCACGCGCACTCGCCGATGGGGCTCTCGGACGTGGCGGTCGTGGGCTCACCCGATGCCGCGCCCTCGGCACCCACGACCCCTGCGACCACCTCTCCCAGCACCCCTCCCAGCACCCCTCCCAGCACCTCCGCGACCACCGCTCCCACCGCCGCGCCGTTCGACCAGCCACGCGCCGGCGTCCCGCTCCCCGACGGGTTCGTCCCGCAGCGGCTGAAGCCCGGTCAGCGCCCTCCGCAGTTCGTCGTCGTGAGCTTCGACGGGGTGGGCTGGCACGAGATGTGGCAGCACTGGATGGCGATCGCACACCGGGTGCCGTTCCGGTTCACCGGCTTCCTGTCGGGCACCTACCTGCTCAGTGACCGGACGCGGGACCGCTACCACCCGCCGTACTACCCGCCCGGCACCTCCGAGATCGGCTGGGGAACGCCCGGCGACGTACCGGTCGAGATCGGCGACCTCGACCGCGCCGTGGCCGACGGCATGGAGATCGGGACCCACTTCAACGGGCACTTCTGCGCCTCGGCGGGGCTGCCCAGCGGTGGCAACACGTGGACGACGCGCGACTGGGACACCGAGCTCGACCAGTTCTTCCACCTGCTGCGCGACTACCGACGCGACAACGCGCTGCCGGGCTCGACGCACCTCGACGTCGCGGCCGGCGACATCACCGGGTCACGGACGCCCTGCCTCGAGGGACGCCCCGCCGCCCTGTACCCGGCCCTGGCCGCGCACGGCTTCACCTACGACGCATCGTTCACGCGCCCGGCGCTGACCTGGCCGACGCGCGACCCGGGCACCGGTCTGTGGCAGCTCGGGATGACGATCTTCCCCTTGCACGGGACGGGCCACCCGGTGACGACGATGGACTACAACTACTTCTTCACCCAGCGTGGCGCGGTCGACGGCACCCTTGCCCAGGCGAGGGCCGACGAGCAGCAGGTGCTCGCGACGTACGACGACCTCTACCGGGCGTCGTTCCGGGGCAACCGGGCGCCGGTGATCCTCGGCAACCACTTCAACGACTGGAACCACTCGGCGTACCTGAACGCGCTGTCGTCGTTCGTGCTCCGCACCTGCGGTCGCGCCGACACCGAGTGCGTGCCCTTCCGCGACCTGGTGGCCTGGCTGGACGTGCAGCGGCCGGCGACGCTGGACCGGCTCAACGCGGGGGCTGGCAGCGCGGGCAGTGGTAGGTGACCCGCTCCACTCCCGGCTCGCCGAGCTCAGATCGGACGATGCGGGTGCCGCAGCGTCGGCAGGGCTCGCCACCGCGGGCGTAGACCCAGAGGTTGCGGCCCCGGTGGAGGTCACCGGTCGTCGATTGCACCGCTCGATGACGGTTGGCGTCGAGCAGCTGGTGGGCACGGGCGACCATCCGCGCCAGGTCGGGCACCCGGGACACGCGGGTGTGGGGGTCGACGCCGGAGACGAAGCAGAGCTCGCAGGCGTACATGTTGCCGACGCCGGCGAGGTTGCGCTGGTCGAGCAACGCCTCCTTGATCGTGCGGTCGGGTTGCTCGCCCAGCCGACGCACGGCCTCCACGGCGTCCCAGTCGGGGCCGAGCAGGTCGGGTCCGAGGTGGCCGACGACGTCCGGCTCGCCGTCGCGCGGGAGGATCTCCACGATGCCGAGCTGGAACCCGACCGCGACCACGTCGTCGGTCTCGAGCACGATCCGTGCCGTGTGAGCAGGCCGCGGCCAGCGCTGGCCGCGGCGCAGGACGCGCCAGCCACCCTCCATCTTCAGGTGGGTGTGCAACGTCCACGGCTGCTCGCCGTCGATCCGGGTCAGCAGGTGCTTGCCCCGCGACAGCGTCTCGACCACGCTCGCCCCGGCGAGGTCCCAGGTGGCGTACGCCGGGACCCGCACGTCGGTGCGCGTGAGCATCCGGCCGCTCAGCGCCTCGTCGAGGCGCCGGGCGGCGCGCCAGACGGTGTCACCCTCGGGCACGGCGTGACCTCAGCCGCGGAGCCGGAGCCCACGCGGCGTGGAGACGAACCCGGCCGCGTCGAGCGCCTCGCGCAAGGGCGTCGACCCGCCGCCCAGGATCTGCTCGCCGTCGGCCTTCTCCACGGTCATCCGGCCCAGCGCTCCGCGGCGGCCCGCCTCCGAGAGCGAGAGCGCTGCCGGCCGAAGGCACTCGGCGTCGTCGGACCAGGTCAGCAGGGTGCGGCCGCCGCGCTCGACGTAGAGGGTGAGAGCGCCGTCGACCAGCACCACCAGGGCGCCCGCCTTGCGGCCCGGACGGTGGCCTCCGGACGCCTCGCGCTCGGGCCACGGCAGCGCCGCGCCGAACGGGTTCGCGGGATCGGTGGCCGCCAGAGTCACGGCGATCGGCTTCTCCGACACACCGGTGGTCGAGCTGCTTGGGACCTCGGTGAACGTGCGGAGCCGGTCGATCGATCCTGCCGTGCCGAACTGGGCGGCGCCCAGGCCCTCCACGAAGTAGCCCCGGCGGCACCGTCCGGAGTCCTCGAACGCCGAGAGCACCTTGTAGACGGCTGCGAACCCGCCGGCGGTGCGCTCCGACATCACCGACCCGCGGGTGACCACGCCGTAGCGCTCCAGCATCCGCTCCGCGGAGGCATGGGCGCGTCGGGTCGGGTCGACGTCGAGGTCGGGGAGCACCGCCCAGCGACCGCTCGTCGTGGGAGGCGGCGGCTTGAGACCGACCCGGGTCGGGCGGGCCCGCGCCGGCGTACGACGCGCGCGATGGGTGCCGGAGCCGGAGCCGGTGAGCGCCCGTAGTGGCGCGAAGGTGTCGTTGGTGACGCGGCCGGTCCAGACCAGGTCCCACAGCGCCTCGGCGAGCTCGCGGTCCTTCAGGCCTGTCGCCGACTGGAGCTGTCGGAAGAACCACCCGCCGCCGGGGGCCAAGGCGTCGAGCACGGTCTGCTGCGGCTCCGACGGCTCGGCCGCGTCGGCGGCCGGGCCTCCCGGCAGCGGCAGCGTCAGCGGCGCCTGGTCGCCGAGATGGAGCGAGACCCAGCCGTCGTGCCCGGGCAGGGTGGCGTGGCCGACCCAGGTCACCTCGCCGGACGCCGTCAGCTCGTCGAGGAGCGCCGGCTCGTAGTCGGCCACCCGGCTAGGCAGGATCAGCGACTCCCAGGCGGAGGCCGGGGCGGCGTACCCGGCCAGCTGGTCGACGACAGTGAGCAGCCCGTCGATGCCGCGAGGTCCGCGGCCGCGTCCGCCGACGTGGCGGTCGACGTGCTGCCAAGCGAGCAGGAAGCGGCCGAGAGCGGCCGGCTCGACCGGCTCGACCTCCTTGCGCAGCCGCGCCAGGGAGCGCCGGCGCAGGAGCCGCAGCACCTCGGCGTCGCACCACTCGGCGCCGGAGCCGGAGGGCCGGAACTCGCCCTCGAGCACCCGGCCCTGCGCGCCCAGTCGCTGCAACGTCTGGCGTACGACGGCCGCGCCCAGGCCGAGCCGGGCCGAGACGTCGGCCACGGTGAAGGGTCCGTGGGTGCGGGCGTGGCGGCTCACCAGGTCGGCCAGTGGGTCGTCGACCGGCTCGGTGAACGCGTCCGGCACGCCGGGCGGGACGGGCACCCCGAGCCCGTCGCGCAGGCGACCGACGTCCTCGACGCCGGCCCAGCGCTCCTCGCCGCCCATCCGGACCGCGACCGCGCGGCGGGCGTCCGCGAGCGTGGCCAGCCACTCGACCACCTCGGCGCCGTCGACGGCGCGCGCGGCCACCTCGTCGACGGTGATCGGGCCGAGCCAGCGCAGCAGGTCGGCCGCACCCTCGGCGTCGCGGACGCGACGCTCGGGACCGGTGCGCTGCAGCATGGCCTCGACCTCGGTGAGCACGTCGGGGTCGAGCAGCTCGCGCAGCTCGGCGCGTCCGAGGAGCTCGGCGAGCAGACCCTGGTCGAGGGCCAGCGCCGCGGCGCGGCGCTCGGCGATGGGGGAGTCGCCCTCGTAGACGAACTGCGCGACGTAGCCGAACAGGAGGCTGCGCGCGTACGGCGACGGCTGATGCGTGTCGACGTCGTGGATGCCGACCTCGCGCCGCTGGACACGTCGCATCAGCCCGACCAGGGCGGGCAGGTCGTAGACGTCCTGCAGGCACTCGCGCACGGCCTCGAGCACGATCGGGAAGGAGGGGTACTTCACCGCGACCTCGAGGAGCGCGGCGCTGCGCTGTCGCTGCTGCCACAGGGGCGAGCGACGGCCCGGGTCACGCCTCGGCAGCAGCAGGGCCCGGGCGGCGCACTCGCGGAAGCGCGATGCGAACAGCGCCGAGCCGCCGACCTCCTGGGTGACCAGGTCGTCGATCTCGTCCGGCTCGAAGGCGATCACCTCACCCGTCGGTGGCTCGGCGTCGGTGTCCGGGATGCGGATCACGATGCCGTCATCGGAGGCGATCGCCTGGCCGTCGACGCCGTACCTCTCGCGCAGCCGGGCGTTGATCGCCAGCGCCCAGGGCGCGTGCACGGGAGTGCCGTAGGGCGAGTGGACGACCAGTCGCCAGTCACCGAGCTCGTCGCGGAAGCGCTCGACGACCAGGGTCCGGTCGCTGGGGAGCACCCCGGTCGCCTCGACCTGCTCGTGCACGTAGCCGACGAGGTTGCCGGCCGCCCAGGGGTCCAGCCCCCGCTGCTCGGCCGCGGCGACCGCGGCCTCGCGCTCGGCGGAGCCGAGGTCGCGGGTGAAGGCACCGATCGCCTCGCCCAGCTCGGCCGGCCGACCGAGGGCGTCGCCCTTCCAGAACGGCAGTCGCCCGGGCACGCCGGGCGCGGGCGTCACCAGCACCCGGTCGTGGGTGATGTCCTCGATGCGCCAGCTCGTGGCGCCCAGGGCGAAGACGTCGCCGACCCGCGACTCGTAGACCATCTCCTCGTCGAGCTCGCCGACCCGTCGGCCGGGGCCTTCCCCACCCACGAGGAAGACGCCGAACAGGCCGCGGTCGGGGATGGTGCCGCCACTGGTGACCGCGAGGCGCTGCGCGCCCGGACGGCCGGTGAGCTGCCCGGTGACCCGGTCCCAGACGATCCGGGGTCGCAGCTCGGCGAACTCGTCGCTGGGGTAGCGGCCGCTCAGCAGGTCGAGGGTCGCGTCGAACGCCGTACGCGGCAGCGAGGTGTACGACGCCGAGCGGCGCACCAGGTCGAACAGCTCGTCGGCCGGCCAAGCGTCCATCGCCACCGCCGCGACGATCTGCTGGGCGAGCACGTCGAGCGGGTTGGTGGGGATCCGCATCGCCTCGATGAGTCCCTCGCGCATCCGCTGCACGGCGACCGCGGTCTGCGCCAGGTCGCCGCGGTGCTTGGGGAACAGGACGCCGCGGCTCACCTCGCCGACCTGGTGTCCGGCTCGGCCCACGCGCTGGAGGGCACTGGCGACGCTCGGGGGTGACTCGATCTGGACCACGAGGTCCACGGCACCCATGTCGATGCCGAGCTCGAGGCTGCTCGTGGCCACCACGCAGGGGAGGCGACCGCGCTTGAGGTCGTCCTCGATGAGGGCCCGCTGCTCCTTCGAGACCGACCCGTGGTGGGCCTTCGCGATCACCGGCCCCGCGCCGTACGACGCCCCCGACTGCGCCATCACCTGGGCCGGCGGCGCGCCGTCGGTGTCGACGTCCACCCCCGCCCGGTCGGCGGCGATCTCGTTGAGGCGGGCCGTGAGCCGCTCGGCGAGCCGCCGGGAGTTGGCGAAGACGATCGTGGAGCGGTGCTGCTCGATCAGGTCGGCGACGTGGTTCTCCACGTGGGGCCAGAT
>Ga0207652_10002505_pt1 | contig 15440 bp, 10 predicted proteins | sample KBSC63BmetaG_FD_184334 | JGI IMG/M metagenome (GOLD analysis project Ga0207652, IMG submission 184334) | Corn rhizosphere microbial communities from Kellogg Biological Station, Michigan, USA - KBS C6-3B metaG (SPAdes) (version 2) | ecosystem: Host-associated > Plants > Roots > Rhizosphere ... | reverse complement strand
GACGCTCGACTACAAGCACTACATGGTTCCCGGAATCCTCGTCGCGCTGGTGACGATGATCGGGACGTTGCTCACCGCGCAAAACATCGCGCGTGAGAAAGAGATGGGGACGCTGGAGCAGCTCAACGTCACCCCGATCGGCAAAGCCGAATTCATTACCGCCAAGCTTCTGCCCTTCTGGGTGTTGGGGATGATCGATCTCGGGCTCGGACTGGTCGCGGCGCGCCTGGTGTTCGGCATCCCGATTCGCGGCAGCCTCGTGTTGCTCATGGGTTCGGCGGGGCTTTACCTCATTGTCGCGCTGGCGATCGGGCTTTGGATCTCGACGCTCGTCGAGACGCAGCAGCAGGCGATGTTCTTGTCCTTCTTCGTGATCATGATCTACCTGCTGATGAGCGGCCTTCTGACGCCGATCGACAGCATGCCGCATTGGGTTCAGGTTGCGTCGCTCGTGAACCCGGTCCGTCATTTCGTTTCGATCTCGCGCGCCATTCTCGTGAAGGGCGCCGGCCTCACCGAGATCGCTGTGCCGCTCACTACCCTCGGCATCTTTGCCGTCGGGTTCCTCACGCTCGCCATCCGCCAGTACCGCAAGCGGGTGGCGTAAGGCGCATTAGATTAACCATCAGCCTGGCGGTCGACGTGCGCGTCCCGCCAGTGGCTCCGTCAGTCACCTCGCCGGCGCATCGCCGCACCGAGAGACAACGTCCAAATGACAAGCAAGAATTCCTTCAACAGCCGCGCGACGCTGGACGTCGACGGCGCGCCGTACGCCATCTATCGGCTGTCGGCAATCGAGGCACAATCGGGTAACAAGGCGAGCCGCCTTCCTTTCAGCCTGAAGATCCTCCTCGAGAACCTGTTGCGGAACGAGGACGACGCGTTCGTCAAAGCCGACGACATCCTCGCGCTGGCGCGCTGGGACGTGAAGAGCACCGCCGAGAAGGAGATCGCCTTTCGCACGAGCCGCGTGCTGCTGCAGGACTTTACCGGCGTGCCGGCGGTCGTCGATCTCGCGGCCATGCGCGACGCGATCGCAGCGCTCGGCGGCGACGCGCAGCGCATCAATCCGCTCCAGCCCGTCGATCTCGTGATCGACCATTCGGTGCAGGTGGACGAGTACGGCACGCAGGCGGCCTTCCTCATCAACACGGAGCTCGAGTTCGACCGGAACAAGGAGCGCTACGTCTTCCTGCGCTGGGGCCAGGATGCGTTCCGCAACTTCCGCGTGGTGCCCCCGGGCACCGGTATCTGCCACCAGGTCAATCTCGAGTATCTGGGCAAAACAGTCTTCGTGTCGGAGGAGGACGGCGAGCGGGTGGCCTATCCCGACTCGCTCGTCGGCACGGACTCGCACACGACGATGATCAACGGTCTCGGCGTACTCGGCTGGGGCGTTGGCGGTATCGAGGCCGAGGCGGCGATGCTTGGGCAGCCGGTGTCGATGCTCATCCCGGAAGTGATCGGATTCAAGCTGCACGGAAAGCTGCCGCCCGGCGCGACGGCCACGGACCTCGTGCTCACCGTGACCGAGATGCTGCGCAAGAAAAAGGTCGTCGGAAAGTTCGTCGAGTTTTACGGAACGGGTCTCAGCTCGCTCCCGCTGGCCGACCGAGCAACGATCGCCAACATGGCGCCGGAGTATGGCGCGACGATGGGATTCTTCCCGTGCGATGAGGAGACGCTCAAGTATCTGCGGATGACCGGCCGCCCCGAGCAGCACATCAAGCTGGTCGAGGCGTACACCAAGGAGCAGGGACTCTTCCGCACCGATTCGACGCCGGATCCCGTCTTCACCGACACGCTCGAGCTGGATCTCGGCACGGTGGAGCCGAGCCTCGCTGGACCGAAGCGTCCGCAGGATCGCGTACCGCTGTCGAAGGCAAAGACGATGTACCACGAGGCGCTGTCGTCGGACCTCGCGAAGCTCGGCACGCCGGCGGCCGCGGCGCAGGTGAAGGAAGCCACGAAGGTGTCCGCGGAGCCGGCGCTCGCGCCGGCGGCCGTTGTCGTCGCCGACGGCGAAGAGGTCGCGAGCGACGGCGTGAAAGTCGACTACAACGGCCAGTCGTTCACGCTTCGGCACGGCGCCGTGGTGATCGCCGCGATCACGAGCTGCACGAACACGTCGAACCCATCGGTGATGCTCGCCGCCGGTCTGCTCGCTCGAAACGCGGTGAAGAAAGGTCTGCAACGAAAGCCGTGGGTGAAGACATCACTCGCGCCGGGGTCGAAGGTCGTCACCGACTATCTCCGACAAGCCGGCGTCCAGGAGTATCTCGACCAGCTCGGCTTCCAGCTCGTCGGCTACGGCTGCACGACGTGTATCGGCAACTCGGGGCCGCTGCCCGAGCCGATCGGCCAGGCGATCGAGAGTAAGAAGTTGGTGACCGCCGCGGTGTTGTCGGGTAATCGCAACTTCGAAGGGCGCGTCAATCCGCTCACGCGATTCAACTATCTCGCGTCGCCGCCGCTCGTCGTCGCCTACGCGCTCGCCGGCCGGATGGATCTCGACATCACGCGCGAACCGATCGGCGTCGGCAAGGACGGTCCCGTCTTCCTGCGCGACATCTGGCCGACGCCGCAGGAAGTGCAGGACGAGATCAATCGCAGCGTGAAGAGCGAGTTCTTCAAGACGCAGTACGCCGACGTGTTCAACGGCGACGACCAATGGCGCGCGCTCGACGTCCCCGCCGGCGAGACATACACCTGGGACGCGAGCTCGACGTATGTGAAGAATCCGCCGTACTTCGAGGGGATGACGATGCAGCCGCCGGGCATTCGCCCGGTGACCGGCGCGCGCGCGCTCGCGATGCTCGGCGATTCGATCACGACGGATCACATCTCGCCGGCGGGCAACATCCCGGCGTCGAGCCCGGCCGGCAAATGGCTGATCGCGCACGGCGTCGAAAAGAAAGACTTCAATTCGTACGGCGCGCGGCGCGGCAATCACGAAGTGATGATGCGCGGCACGTTCGCGAACATCCGGCTGCGGAACGAGATGGTGCCGGGCACCGAAGGCGGCCTCACGACGCGCACGCCCGGTGGATCACCGGAATCCATCTACGACGCATCGATGGCGTACCAGCAAGCCGGAACGCCGCTCGTCGTCATCGCGGGCAAAGAGTACGGCACTGGTTCATCGCGCGACTGGGCGGCAAAGGGCACGGTGCTTCTCGGCGTTCGTGCCGTGATCGCCGAGTCGTTCGAACGCATCCACCGGTCGAACCTGGTTGGGATGGGAGTACTGCCGCTCGAGTTCACGAATGGCGAGACGAGGCAGTCGCTCGGGCTCACCGGGTTCGAGACGTTCGACATCGACGGGTTGGACGCGGGCCTGAAGCCGCGCGCGAAGCTCACCGTGCGGGCGAAGGGCGCGGACGGGGTGGAGAAGAAGTTCACTGTGGTGGCGCGAATCGATACGCCGGAGGAAATGCGGTACTACACGAACGGTGGAATTCTGCCGTACGTGCTCAGGCAGCTTGTTGGCGGGAGAGCGTAGGCGCTTAAACGGCGCAACGTCGCCTGCAGCTATGGTCGGCGGCTGCGGCTGACGGCTGGCTTGCGGGTCGCGGCGGTGCGCACGGCTTGCGGCTTTTGGGCGGCCGGCTGCGGCTGCCGGCGATGCGGCCGGCTCTCGGCTGCTCAATGTCGCTGTTGTCATTCTAAGCGAAGCGAAGGACCTGTCCCGAGCTGTGACTCGTCACGGGCAGTAGGTCCTTCGTCGCGCAGCCTGCCCTAGAGGAGCGACAGCGACGAAGGGCTCCGTCAGGATGACACCAGGGTTTTGGCCGAGAGCGGAAAGCACCACCGCACGCCGCGGCCGATAGCCAAAAGCCGCTAGCCATGCGCACCGCCACCGGCTGCCAGCCAGCCGTCGGCCGCAGCCGCCGACCATAGCCGGCAGCGACGTTGCGCCGTTTTACCAAACAAAAAAGAGCGGGCCCCACCCGGAGCCCGCTCTTTTCCTGTTTTCCCCCACGATCCCTACCCACCACCTCCCTACCACCCAGTCTTCTTCTGCACGTCCACGTTGTTGCCGATCACGCCGCCGAGGATTCCGCCGACCGCGGCACCGATGAGCCCACCTTTCACCTTGTCACGACTGGTTGTCGCGCCGATGATCGCGCCAGCCGCGGCACCGATTGCAGCGTCACGCTGGGTGTGCTTCTCGACCCGGGTCGGCGGATCCGGCGCCGGATAGTAGCCGCCGCTGCTGGAGCCGCTCGACCGGCGGGCCGTGGAAGTGCGACGTACCGGCGCACTTCGGTAAACCGGCTGCCGGGCAACGGTCTGCAGAGCCTGCGGCGCATTCTGGTTCGCATATCCCGCCTCAGTCGGCGAGATGAACTGCTGCGGATTGTACGCCTGAGCCTGCGATGCGAGCGCCAAGTCGTTCTTCAGCGCGTCGTCGAGCGCGGATGTGCCCTTCCCACCACACGCAACCGCCAGGACCGCCACCGTCACGAGACTCAACCATTTTGTGTATCGCATCGCATTCTCCGTCGAAAGTCTTCGCAACATTCGCCAGAGGTAATTGGCATGCGCCATTCCGGCACTAAACCCCGTCGATCGAACGTTTAGTTTCCTTAGCGTCTACTGAGAGAACAGGGTGTGTCCTGATTCGTGGATTGTGTCTCGTTTCGTTCGCGCTGATTGCGCCGCAGGGCCTTCTAGGACATCTTCCTGCTTCCTTAAACCCGCGCAGTCGCCGTTTACTCATGACTCCGCTTCTCCGCCAGACGCGCATCGCCGCGATCGGGGTCGCTCTGTTCGGGGCCGTTGCCGGGGCTCAGCAGCCGGCACCAGGCTCCGCCGCGACCGCCCCCGACGTCGGACAGAACGCCCCCGACTTCACCCTGCCCGGCGCGACCCGCTACGGGCTCCTCAAGAACCCGGTCAAGCTCAGCGACTATCGCGGCCAAACGGTCGTGATCGCCTTCTTCCCGAAGGCAAGGACCAAGGGCTGAACGGTTCAAATGGAGGAGTACCGTGATCAGTACTCCAAGCTCTTCAACAACGGAAAGAAAGTCGTCGTGATCGGCATCAGTACCGACGCCGATACCACGCAGGCCAACTGGGCGCATGACTCGGGCTTCCCGATCGTTTTCGCGAGCGATCCGGACCAGACCGTCGCCAAGCAGTACGGCTCGGCCGACGGAAAGGCCGACACGCGGAACGTGTTCGTCGTCGGCCCGGATGGCAAAATCACCGCGCGCATCATGAAGTTCAATGTGATGTCCGCGGACGCATACACGGATCTCGGCAAGGCGGTCGCTGCAACTCTCCCGGCGGCCGGACCGTCGCATTAGCGCGAGCGCGGCGGTGACGTCGACCGGAACCGCCCGCACGCTGCTATTAGAGTTGTATGACGCCGCTGTCGCCGCCGCCGCTCCGGGCGCGGCGACGGCGCGCGCGATCGACGCGCTGGAGCTCGGACGAGCCCGGCGCGTCTGGCTTTTCGCCATCGGCAAAGCCGCGCGCCCGATGGCCGCCGCCGCGGTTCGCTCGCTGCAGCGCGGACTTCACTCGATCATCGGCGGAGTCGTCGTCTCGCCGGACGACGGGACCGCACCGTACCCGACACTCGTGTCGTTGCGTGGCGATCATCCCACCCCGGGGCGCCTCTCATTCGAGGCGGCGGTCAAGATCGGTGAAGTCGCCGCCGGGCGGCGCAGCACCGACATCGCCATCGTGCTGTTATCCGGCGGCGCGTCCGCGCTGATCGGTGCGCCGGTGCGCGGGATCGCGGAGTCGGATTTCGTGCTCCTACATGAACTGCTGCTCGGCTCCGGACTCGACATCGCCGCGATGAACTCGGTCCGAAAACGCTTCTCGCGCTGGAGCGCGGGACGATTGGCGCTCGCACTCGCCCCTGCCGCCATCTACTGCCTCGCTATTTCCGATGTCGCCGACGACGACCTGTCGGTGATCGGCTCGGGCCCCTGCGTCCCGGACACGACGACCGCGAAGGACGTACGAGAACGGCTGGAGCGCGCCGGATTGTTCGATCGCGTCCCACAGGCAATGCGCGATTACCTCGGGGGCATAGCGCGCGGCCTGACGCCGGAGACGCCGTCCAGCGCGCACCCGGCATTCGCGCACATCACGGCGCGCGTCATCGGGAACAATCGCGTCGCGCTCGACGGCGTCGCCGCCGCGGCGCGCGACCACGGGCTCGAAAGCCGAATCATGCCGAACCGGCTCGACGGTGAAGCAGCCGCCGCCGGCGAAGCGATCGCGCGAACGCTCGTCGCCAGCCGAGCCGCCAGCTCGGCGAGCGGCATCGTCGTTTGGGGTGGCGAGACGACCGTGACGCTGAACGCGAAGGGCGGCTCTCCGGCCGGCGGCGGTCGATGTCAGGAGCTCGCGCTGGCGGCGGCCCGCGTGCTGCACGACGCGGGCGCTGCCGCCGGCGGCATTACCGTGCTCGCCGCCGGAACGGACGGCCGCGACGGCGCGACCGACGCGGCCGGCGCGATCGTCGACTCGACGACCTGGAGCGCGATCGCCGCCGCCGGCCGTGATCCGACGCGCGGACTCACCGGCCACGAATCGCATGGTGCGCTGGCCGCGGCCAGCGCGTTGATCCCGCGTCGCGACACCGGAACGAACGTCAACGACGTCGTGATCGGACTCGTTTAGCTTTTTCCGCATGTCAGCACCATTCACCGTCGGCATCATCCAGGACGACGCCGTCGACGACACCGCCAAGAACGTCGAGGCAGCCGTCGGCCGCATTCGCGAAGCCGCCTCGCGCGGCGCGCAGGTCATTTGCCTCAAGGAGCTGTTCAACGCGCCGTACTTCTGCAAATCGCAGCAGTGCGAGCGCTTCGATCTCGCTGAGCCGATCCCGGGACCGACGACCGACGTGATGCAGAAGATCGCGAAAGATCTCGGCGTCGTGCTCATCGTCCCGATCTTCGAAAAGCAAGCGCGCGGCGTCTATCGCAACTCGGCGGCGATCATCGACGCCGACGGATCGATGCTCGGTGTCTATCGCAAGATGCACATCCCGGATGATCCGCTGTTCAACGAGAAGTACTACTTCACACCGGGCGACGCGGCGATCGACGATCGCGACGATAGGATTGGGACTGTTGCGAAGCAAGCCAGTGGCTTTCGCGTGTGGAAGACGCGCTTCGCGAACATCGGCGTGTTGATCTGCTGGGATCAGTGGTATCCCGAGGCGGCGCGCATCACCTCGCTCCTCGGCGCCGACATTCTCTTCTATCCGACGGCGATCGGGTGGCATCCGCGCGAGAAATCGGAGTTCGGGAAGGCGCAGGTCGAAGCATGGCGCACAATGCAGCGCGCGCACGCGATCGCCAATGGCGTGTTCGTCGCGTCGCCGAATCGCGTCGGCCACGAGGACGAGCCGGGCACGGACGGCATCGAGTTCTTCGGCAATTCGTTCATCGCCGATCCGTTCGGTCGTATTCTCGCCGAGGCCGGAACGGAGAACGCCATTCTCACGGCGACGTGCGACCCGCGACTCATCGAGGACACGCGCCGCAACTGGCCGTTCCTGCGCGATCGCCGGATTGACGCCTACGCGCCGATCCTGAGCCGCTACCTGGGCGCGTAGCGCCTCGTGAGCTACCGCTTCCCCGCGGAGTGGTCGCCGCACGCGGCCACGTGGATCGCGTGGCCGCACCACGAACCCGATTGGCCGGGAAAGCTTGCGCCGATTCCCTGGGTGTACGCGGAGATCGTACGCGTGCTGCACCGCCACGAACGCGTCGAGATCCTCTGCCACGACGAAGCGGTTCGCGAGGCAGCGCTCGGGCATCTCGCCGCGCATGGCGTCCGCGAGAACTTCACCCTGCACATTGTCCCGAACGATCGCGTCTGGGTTCGCGATTCGGGGCCGACGTTCGTGATCGGAGACGACGGGCGCACGTCGCTCATGAACTGGCGGTTCAACGCGTGGGCGAAGTACTCGAACTACGAGCGCGACGAGAAAGTCGGCCAGGCGGTCGAGCGCATCACGAGCCTCTCGCGCACCGAGCCGGTGAGGCCGGATACCGGCGAGCGCGTCGTACTCGAGGGCGGGGCGATCGAGACCGACGGCGAAGGGACGATGCTCGTCACCGAAGAATGCCTGCTCTCATCAGTGCAGGCGCGAAACCCCGGCCTCTCGCGGGCCGGGTACGAGCAGGTGTTTCGCGAATATCTCGGAATCCGCCAAACCATCTGGCTGGGTGAAGGGTGCGTGGGCGACGACACGCACGGCCACATCGACGACGTCGCCCGCTTCGCGGCGCCCGGCATCATCCTCCTCGCGTACGAAGAAGATCCAGCGGACGACGAGAATCACCGCCGGTCCGTCGACAATCTCGAGCGGCTGCAGCTCGCCGGCGGAAGTGGCGGCGCGCTGCGCATCGTGACGCTGCCGTTTCCCCGACCCGTCGAGATGCAGGACGAGCGGCTTCCGGCGAGCTACGCGAACTTCTACGTCGCGAACGGCGTCGTCATCGTTCCCACGTTCAATGACCGCAACGATCGGATCGCGCTGAACACCATCGCCGACCTGTTCCCGGACCGTCAGGTCGTCGGGATCCACGCGGTCGATCTCGTGTGGGGGCTCGGCACGCTACACTGCCTCACGCAACAGCAGCCGGCCGGCCCGGGGCAATAGTTACGCCGCGGCGTTACTGCCCGGCAAATCAGCCCGGAGCGCCGCGAGTCGCTGCGCGATGACGGTGAAGCCGAGCCGCACCGCGGCCGGACTCACGCGATCGACGATCGCGATGAGCGTGTCGTTCGAGTGCCGTCGGAGCGACGGCGCGCACTCGAGCACGAGATACGCCGCGACGTATGGGTTGAATCGCTCCGCCAGCTCGACCGCGTCGTCCAATAGCCGAATCGCGTGAGTATCGTCGCCGCGCTCGGCGGCGAGCCGGATGCGCAGTGCGTCCACCAGGTCGCGGCCCTGGAACCACCACTCCGGCCGCGTTTCGACGTTCGCGCGGACCCAGCGCATGGCGTCCTCGGCGAACGACCGCTGGCCGAGCGCCAGCGCGGCGAGTGCCTGGCCGGCGCGCGCGCCGAGCTCCATGTCAGGCTGGCCGACGCGCGACGCGACGGCCATCACCTGCTCATAGAGCACGGACGCTGCTCCCCAGTCTTCGCTCTCACGCGCGAGGTGGGCCATGTTGAACAATGTCATCAGCCGATACGATTCATTCGACGCTGACGTGAACCGATCGAGCGCCTCGCCGTAGCGCGTGCTGGCGAGATCTGTCTGCCCTCGCGCGAGATTGAGCACGCCGAGGTTGAGCGCGGCGAGTCCGGCGAGGTCGGAGGCGCGTGCGCGCTCCGCGCACTCGAGTCCGAGGTTGAACGCGGCTTCGGCTTCGGCGAGCTCGCCGGCGCGCTGATGGATGTTTCCTATTCCGATCTGACAGCGCGCCTCGCCGCGGCGGTCGCCGTCCTGGCGGAACAGGCCGAGAGCTTGCTGATACAGCACTGCCGCTTCTCCGGTCTCCCGCTCCATGATCGCGCGGCCCAAACGAACGAGCGACTCGGCGAGACGGCGCGACTCCTTCGACTCGCGCGCGGCGGCGAGGGACTCGCGCGCCGCCGCCTCCGACGCGTCCCACTCGCCGAGACGCTCGTGACCCATCGCGATCATGTTCAGCAGCGCCGCCGCTTCACTCGAATCGCCCAACTCTCTCGCTTTGCCCAGCAGCTCCTGGCAGACGGCGATCGTCTCGCGCGACGTCTGGCCGCGCGAGGTACGCGTGCGCTCGCGCATCCGCTTGAGGCGGAGTACCAGCCGGTCGTCGCGGCCGGGCTCGAGGCTGGCCAACGCGCGGTCACACAGTTCCTCGGTCAGCGCATGACGGCCTTCGAGCTCGGCGAGCTCGGCGAGGCCGTGCAGCGCGCGGGCCCGCTCGTCGGGACTGCCGGCGGCGCGTTCAGCGATCTCGAAGAAGCCGCGTGCCTCGTCGTGCAAATACGACCTCATGGCCTCGCGACCGGCCACGATCGCGTGGTCGTACGCGCGAGCCGGAATTCCCGCTCGATCGTAGTGGATCGCGATTTCCGCCGCTCGATCCGGAACGAGCGTCTCGAGCGCCTGCGCGACTTTTTCGTGGATGCGAGAAAGTCGGCGCGGATTGATCGAGCGTCGCACGGCATCGACGAGGAGCCCGTGCGTGAACTTGAAAGGGGTGTCCTTCGCTTTCGACGACGCTTCCACGACGCCGTGGCTGATCGCTTCGTCGATCGCGTCGAGAACTTCGTCCTCCGTGCCGGCGCCCGCCGCCACCGCGACATCCGCGTCGAATGTCCGTCCAATCACCGAGGCAGTGCTCAGCACACGACGCGTTTCGGCGGACAGACGCTCGAGCCGGCGATCCATCAGACCGCGCACCGCCGCCGGCAGCCCGCGCTCGTACTCCGGACGCAGCCCCCAGCGGCCGTGCTCGTAACGCACACCGCCTTCGTCGAGAATCATCCGCACGATCTGCGTGGCGAGCAGCGGGTTCCCCTCGGAGTGTGCGTGCAGGTACGCAAGCAGCTCCGGGCTCGTTTCGCCGCCGAACACACCGGCCAGCCACTGGCGCACATCCGCCTCGGAAAGGCGGCCGAGCGCGATCTCGCTGAAGCGCTCGTCGCGCAGCAGCCGGTTGCGGCGCTCGAGCGTTTCGCCGCGCAGATCCTCGGTGCGCACCGTGACGCAGAGGACGATCTGTTCATGCGTGAGCTGCGACAGCAAATGCTCGAGCGCGTCCCATGTGCCGGTGTCGGCCCACTGCATGTCGTCGAGCAGGAGAACGACCGGATGCAGCGAGGCCGCCGTGCGAACGTAGGCCGCGATCTCCTCGAGCAGCGCGTACTTGTTGCCCGTCGGCTCCATGCCTGGACGGGCGAGGGCCGGAACGAGTCGTCCGAGCTCGCGCCACTCGCGCGGCGGCACGACGGCGAATTGATCGAGCGCGTCGAGCGCCTCGGCCCACGGCGCGAACGGCGGCTTGGCGTCTGCCTCGCTCGCCTGCCCAGCGACCAAACAGCCCGACCGCGCGCGAACTTCGCCGGCCAGGCGGCGCACGAGCGTCGATTTTCCGATCCCTGCTTCGCCGACGACACAAACGACGCGTGGACCGATCTCGAGTGACTGCTCGAGCACGCGAACCAGGCGACGGGTCTCGTCGTCGCGGCCAACGAAGTGCTTGAGGTTGAGCGTTGGCTCGTGCGAGGCTTCCTCCACTTCCGTCGACAGCACCACCGCGTCGCGGCCGCGACGCTTCGCCTCGTACATCGCGCGGTCCGCTGCCGCGAACAGCGCGTCGAAGTCGCGATGCTCGGGACGCACGCCGGCCACGCCGATCGACAGCGTGACGGAGATGGATCCCGATTGCTGCCGCAACGGAACCGCGGCGCGCCGCACGGTCGCCCGGATACGGTCGGCCAGCTCGCCCGCCTCGTCCGGCCCCGTATACGGCAGCAGCATGATGAACTCGTCGCCGGCGTAGCGGCCGATGATTCCCGTGGACGCACCGAGCTCGCGGAGCGTACCAGCGACGACGCGGAGCACCGTATCGCCCTGGAGATGTCCGTACCGGTCGTTGACTTGCTTGAACTCATCGACGTCGATCACGACAAGCGACATCGTCGCGAATGGCCCGCGCTCGCCGAGAATGGTGTTCGCGATGTCGACGAACGGCCGTCGCGTGAGGAGACCGGTGAGGTCGTCGGACGGGCCGGTCACCTTGAGATCGCGCACCGCCGGCGCGTCGCGTTCCGGGCGCTTCGCGTCGATCAAGCCGCGCCGCGCCGACAGCGATCGTGTCTGGACGAGATCCTCGAACAGCGAGAACAACTCCGGATCGAACTGCTTGCCGACCTCGCTCCGCATGATCTGCAGCGCGGCTTCGGGAGCGAGCAGTCCCTTGTAGCTGCGCTTCGAGGTCAGCGCGTCCCAGATATCGGCGATGCACAGGATGCGCGCTGAGCGCGGGATATCTTGTCCGGCCAACTCGTCAGGGTATCCCTGCCCGTCCCAGCGCTCGTGGTGCGAGCGAACCATCGGGATGATCGCCGGCGGAAAGTTCATCTCGGCCAGCATCTCCGCGCCCGCGACGGGGTGTCGCTTCACGAGCTCCCACTCGTTGGGAGCGAGCTTGCCCGGCTTGTTCAGGATCTCGGACGGGATCACGAGCTTGCCGACGTCGTGCAGCGTCGCGCCCATCCGGAACCAGAACAACTCGCGCGCTTCCACGCCCGCGCGCAACGCCAGAGCGCAGACGAGGTCCGCGACGCGTTCGGCGTTGCCCTGCGCGTAGCGGTCCTTCGACTCGATCGACGACATCCATTCGCGTGCGGTCTCGACGAACTGCCGCTCGAGGCGGGATTGCAGTCGGTCTATTTCGGCGCCGGCACCACCAGCTCCGCTGCTGCCGCTCAGCGTCGCGAACAGGCGATGGCCGCGGCTGAAGTGGATCAGCGCGTCGCGATACCGACCCTGCGCGCGGTGAAGCTCGGCGCGTTCCCATGACGTTTCCGCCTCGAGAAGCGTGTCGGCGCGATCGAGCGCGATCTGCTCGGCGTGACTGAGGTGCTCCTCGGCCGCGGCGAATTCTCCCAGCTCGCGCGCGATGCGCCCGAGCTGCCGCTCGATCTCGCCGCGCGCGACGCCGTCTGTGGTCTGCGCGGACAGCGACATGGCCACTTCGCAGGCGGTCCGTGCGGCGCGGAAATCCCCTCGCGCGATCTCCAGCCCGGCGCGGCTGACGTCGAGGTTCACGCGCGCTGGAATGTCGCCTAACGCATCGGCGATCTGCGCCGCCTCGTCGAAGGCGCGCGCGGCATCGTCCCAGCGCTCGAGCTCCGTGCAGAGCGTGCCCATGTCGCTCAGGGCGCTCAGGACTTCCTTCGGCGCGCCGAGCGTTCGGAACTCGGCGAGGCTCGTACGGTGGTAGCGGAGGGCTTTCTCGTGATCGCCGCGCGTCGCCGCGATCACACCGAGGTTCTTGGCGACAACACCGGCGAGCCGGGTCTCTCCGGCGTTGAGCGCGTGAGATCGGGCCTCGAGGTAGAGCGCCTCCGCGCGATCGAAGTCGCCGGTTTGCTGGATCAGCGATGCCTGCTCGCCCACCGAATGCGCGACTTCCGCCGTGTTGTTGCTCAGCGCCCCGACGGTTCGCGCAAACTCGAGGCAGTCGAGCGCCGCGTCCTGTTCGTCGTCGTTGGCGTAGGTGCGCGCGATGGCCCGCATCAGCGAGGCGATGACCCGCGCGTCGTCCTTACGCTTGAGGGAGAAGAGCGCCCGCTCGTACAGTGCCCGCGCTTCATCGCCCCGCCCTTCGCGTTCAGCGGTTTCCGCTTGTTGGACCAGGCGGTCGATGGGGGACGTCATCGTCGCAAGCGCATTCGAATTCGAGCGGCGGGGAGGGGCCTGAATTGGGGCGGGAATGAAAAAAACCGCGCTCCCGGCGGTCGGCATTCGCCGACGTCAGGAGTCGCTCATTCTTGACGCACGCTGGTGCCCTCCAGTCACCCACCCGCCGCACCCGTCGGCCGGGCCGGCGCATCCGTGAGACAAGTCGCTGTCGGCGTGCGCCTTGCACCACCGGCCGGGCCACCGGAGGCGCCATGAAGATCACGCTGTTATCCGAGGATTCGGTTCGCCTGGAACCCGTGCCCGGTCAGATGACCATCGAGGCGCCGACCGCCGAGCAGAGCTTTTCGCCGTTTCACATGCTCGCCAGTGGACTCGCCTACTGCACGTTCTCGGTCATGTACGCCTGGGCGGAGAGCGCGGGATTGGATGCCGGCGACCTCACTCTCGAGGTCTCCTGGACCTTCGCGCAGAATCCGCAGCGCGTCGATCGCTATGACATGCGCTTCCGTTGGCCTTCGCTTCCCGCGAGACGCCTCGAGGCGGCTCGACGGGTGGCCACCCTGTGCACGATCCACGCGACCTTCGCGCAGCCACCCGTGATCGCGATCGACGGCACGACCGGGCCGTCGGTGGCTGCGCCGATCCCCGATCGGGCGTCGGCGTGACGGTTCCCGTCGTCCGGTTCACGATTGCGGGACGCGACGCGCAGCGCGGGCTCGGTCGCGAGTACACCGTGGTGTATGACGGGACCTGTCGCGTTTGCACGCGACTGGCCGGTGTGCTTCGAAAATGGGATCGTGACGAGTCGCTCGAAGTGCTGCCGTCTCAAGCTCCCGGCGTAACGGCGCGCTTCCCCTGGATTCCGCCGCGCGCATACGCCGAGGCGCTCCAGCTCATCGCCTCCAACGGGCATACCTGGCAGGGTGCCGCCGCGATCGAGCAACTGCTCGACGTCTTACCGAAAGGGAGATGGATGTCCTGGCTCTTCAAGATCCCCTTCGTTCGCGGGATCGCCGATAAGTTCTACCGCTGGTTCGCGCGAAACCGATACCGGCTTGGCTGCGGCGAGCACTGTCAATCGCGTCCGCTCGACGTTGCCTTTCGCGACAGCTGAGCGCTCAACGTCCGCGCCCACTCGTTGACGACATCGAGCTCGCGTTCGGTGAGCTCCGTCTCTTCCATCTGCACTCGCCCTTCACCGCCGGATGCACGGACGACGTTGCGGGCAAGCTCCTTCCACGTCGAACGCTGCAGCCAACCACCGACGGTGGCCATGAGGGCCTCGTCGAATGCCGACGCGGCGCGATCGTACACTTGGATCTCGAAGCGCACCGCGTCGCCTTCTTTCGCGGTGAGCATCCGTACCGCGCCGGCGATCGGATGCCCGGCAAGGGTGAGCATCGTGAGGCGCTGGTCGACCACTTCGGCAACGCGAACCTGTACGTCGCCGCGCAACGGGAGCTCCAGCGTCAGCGTTTCGCCCTCCGCGAGGAGCGGCGCGCCATTGGCGCCAGGCTTCATCCGGACCAACGGCGGCAAGAGCTCGGCGAAATGGTGACGCAGGTGCGCGAACAACTGCTCGGCGTCGTACTGGCTGCCGCTCAGGTCGACCCAGTATCGCTTTCGCGTGAGCCTACCGGTGCCGTGCGACGGCAACTGCTCCGGCTGCTCGTCGACAAGCCGGCGGAGTCCAGCATCGAGCGATGTCGGAGCGATTCCGAATACGTCGGTCAGCGCGTTCGACGACGTTCCCGCGATGACGTTGCCGTCGGTGAGCATCTCGAGCTGGGCTTCGCTGAACGGCAGGTCGACGCCGATCGCTTCCATCGCGCGCAGTCCGAACGATGCGACCGACACCGGAACGGGCGCCTGCACGACCGTGCGTCCAGTGAGCTCGCTGAATCGTCGAACGAGGTCGTTTTGCGACGTTCGCTCTCTACCGGCGAGGTCCAGCGACTGGCAGCGGAGATCCTCGCGCTCCAGCGCGCCGGCAAGGGCGGAGGCGAGGTCCTCGTGCCAGATCGGCTGAAACTCTTTCGCACCCGAGCCGATCGTCGGAATCACGGGCAGCGTGCGAACCATTCGCAGC
>Ga0207652_10002504_pt1 | contig 15443 bp, 9 predicted proteins | sample KBSC63BmetaG_FD_184334 | JGI IMG/M metagenome (GOLD analysis project Ga0207652, IMG submission 184334) | Corn rhizosphere microbial communities from Kellogg Biological Station, Michigan, USA - KBS C6-3B metaG (SPAdes) (version 2) | ecosystem: Host-associated > Plants > Roots > Rhizosphere ... | reverse complement strand
CTGCGCCCTGGTCTCGAGCGCCTTCGCATCGGCGTCGAGCGACTGCAGCCGGGCGGCGGCGGCTTGCGCGGCGGTGTCGGCGCCCGCGGCGTGCTCGTGCGCTTGTGACTCGAGCGCGCGCAGCTTTTCGTGCGCGGATTGCAGCTCGCCCTCGAGCGCGCGCGACTTGTCGTGCGCGGACTGCAGCTCGCTCTCGAGGGCACGGCGCCGCTCGTCGCCGGCGACGGCGGCTTCGCGCGCGGCTCCCGCGGCGGCCTCGGCGGCGGTCGCGCGCTTGTCGGCGGCGGCGAGGCGCTCCTCGATCCCCGCGGCATCCGCGCTCTGCGACGCGGCGCTGTCGTGTGCGCGCTTCTCGGCGGCCTCGGCGCGCGCCGCCTCCGCATTGGCGCGCTCCTCGGACTGCTGCGCGCGCTTCTCGAGCTCCTGCGCGCGCGACGTTTCTGCCTGTGCGCGCTTCTCGAGCTCCTGCGCGCGCGACGTTTCTGCCTGCGTGCGCTTCTCGAGCTCCTGCGCACGCGATGCTTCCGTCTTCGCGCGCTTCTCGAGCTCCTGCGCGCGCGCGGTCTCCGCCTGCGTCTGCTTCTCGAGCTCCTGAGCGCGCGACGTTTCTGCCTGTGCGCGCTTCTCGAGCTCCTGAGCACGCGACGTTTCTGCCTGTGCGCGCTTCTCGAGCTCCTGCGCGCGCGACGTTTCTGCCTGCGCGCGCTTCTCGAGCTCCTGCGCGCGCGCGGTCACCGCCTGCACCTGCTTCTCGAGCTCCTGTGCGCGCGCGGTCACCGCCTGCACCTGCTTTTCGAGGTCCTGCGCGCGCGCCTCCTGCGCCTGCGCCCGCTGCTCCAATTCTTTCGCGCGCCCGTCGGCCTCGCCGGCGCGCTTCTCCAGCTCCTGCGCCCGCGCCCCCTCCGCTCGCGCGCGCTCCTCCGCCGCCTTCCCCGCCTCCGCGACGTCGTGCCCCCGCGCCGCTTCCGCATCCGCCCGCCCCGCGGCCTCGAACGCGTGCCTCTCCAGGTCCTGCGCCCGCGTCTCCGCCGCCTGCGCCCGCGCCTCCGCCGCACGCAACTTCTCGCGCGCGTCCTCGCCGCTCGACGCCAGCGACTGCGCCCCCTTCTTCGCCTCCGCCACCTGCTGCTCGAGCGCCCCCACGCGCCCCTCGGCCTTCGCCGCGCGCGCCTCCAGCTCCTGCGCCCGTCGCTGCGCCGCCTGCACCCCCTCGGCGATCGCCTTCGCCCCCTCTTTCGCCTCCACGATCTGCTGCTCGAGCGCCTTGACGCGCCCGTCGGCCGCCTCGCGTCCCTTGCCCGCATCTGCGCGCAGCCGCTCCAGCTCCGCCGTCAGCCGCCCGCGCGCCTCTTCCGCCTCTTTGGCCTGCGCCTGCGCCACCGCGATCGCCTTCTGCGCCTCGGCCTTCGCCGCTTCGGCCTCGCCGCGCAGCTTCGCCGCCGCGCCCGTCTCCGCCTCGCGCGCCGCCTTCAGCTCGCCGGCGAGCTGCGCCCGCTCCGTCTCCGCCGACGACACCAGCGCGCGCAGCTGCGTCAGCTCCGCCTGCGCCGCCGCCAGCTTCTTCTGCGCGTCCTTCTCTTCGGCGGCCGCCGATTGGCGCAGCTTCTTCTCGCGCGCCACCTCGTCCTTGGCGCGCTTCAGCTCCTCGCTCGCGCCGGTGTTCGCCGCCGCCGTCGGCGACGTTGCCGCTTGCGCCGCGGCCGCCGTCTGCACCTCTTGCAGCGCCGCCTGCAGCGACTGCGCCTGCGCCCGCGAATCGGCGAGCTCGCCGCGCATCTTGTCGACGAGCGCGCGGTACTGATCGATCTCCTTGCGCGCCAGATCGAGCTGCGCCCCCGCCAAACCCTCGCCGTTCGCCGCCGGCGCCGCCGCCGCGTGCTCCTCGGGCACCACGTACACCACGAGGCTCCCCATCACCGCCGGCTCCCCCGGCACCAGCTTGGCGCGCTGCACCCTCTCCGTGCCGACGAACACCCCCGACATGCTGCCGAGGTCCTCGATCCAATAGTCCTCGCCGTCGAGCACGATGCGCGCGTGCCGCCGCGACACCACCGCGTCCTCGGTCCGCACGTGACACTCCGTGGCGCGCCCGATCAACACCGGGTCGACGCCGAGCTCGAGCGACTTCTCGACCTTGTCGAAGTCGTAGTAGGTGAGACGCGGCATGGCGCTCCCGACTATATCGCAATCTGTTATCGTAACGCCGTGAAGCAATACCTCGACCTCGTCCGCCATGTCCTCGACCACGGCGTGCAGAAGGGCGATCGCACCGGCACCGGCACGCTCTCGGTCTTCGGCTACCAGACGCGCTTCGATCTTTCGCGCGGCTTCCCCGCCGTCACCACCAAGAAGCTGCACTTGAAGTCGATCATCTACGAGCTGCTCTGGTTCCTGCGCGGCGAGACCAACGTCAAGTGGCTGCAGGAGCGCGGCGTCACCATCTGGGACGAGTGGGCCGACGAGCGCGGCGAGCTCGGCCCCGTCTACGGCCACCAGTGGCGCAGCTGGCCCGCGCCCGACGGCAGCACGATCGATCAGATCACGAACGTGATCGAGATGATCAAGAAGACGCCCGACTCGCGCCGTCTCATCGTCAGCGCCTGGAACGTCGCCGAAGTCGACAAGATGAAGCTGCCGCCCTGCCACACGCTGTTTCAGTTCTACGTCGCCAACGGGCGCCTCAGCTGTCAGCTCTATCAGCGCTCCGCCGACATCTTCCTCGGCGTGCCCTTCAACATCGCCTCCTACGCGCTGTTGACGATGATGATCGCGCAGGTGTGCAAGCTCGAGCCCGGCGACTTCGTCCACACCTTCGGCGACGCGCACCTCTATCTCAACCACCTCGAGCAGGCGCGCACGCAGCTCGAGCGCGCGCCGCGCCCGTCGCCGACGATGCGGCTGAACCCGTCGGTGACGTCGATCTACGAGTTCCAGTACGAAGACTTCACCCTCGAAGGGTACGACCCGCACCCCGCGATCAAGGCGCCCATCGCCGTATGAGGCGCTCGCTCATCGTCGCCGCTGCCGAGAACGGCGTCATCGGCGTCGACAATCGCCTGCCGTGGCGCCTGCCCGCGGATCTCGCGCGCTTCAAGCAGCTCACGATGGGGCACCACCTCATCATGGGGCGCAAGACCTACGAATCGATCGGCCGCCCGCTGCCGGGCCGCATCACCGTCGTGCTCTCGCGCTCCGCCGGCGTCGACGTGCCCGGCGTGCAGGTGGCGCGCTCGCTCGACGACGCGTTCGCGCAAGCCGCCGCGCGCGGCGACGAAGAGCCGTTCGTCTGCGGCGGCGCCGACGTCTACGCGCAGGCGATCGGCCAGTGCGATCGCTGCTACCTCACCGTCGTCGAGCGGCAGTACACCGGCGACGCGATCTTCCCCGGCCTCGACGCCGCCGAGTGGTCGCTCGTCGCATCCGAGCCGCACTCCGACTCCGAGCCGCCTTTTCGTTTCGAAACCTGGGATCGCAGGGGGACGCGATGATCGGCGAGCCGAGCGGAGCGAGGCGAGATGCTCCGCCGAGGCTGTGCCGAGGAGGAAGCCCGTCATGATCGGCGAGCCGAGCGGAGCGAGGCGAGATGCTCCGCCGAGGCTGTGCCGAGGAGGATGCCCGTCATGATCGAATGGAACGAGATGCACCTGCAGATTCGCGACATGATGCGCCGCTTCGTCGAGACCGAGGTCAAGCCGAACCTCGAGCAGCTCGAGCACGGCGATCTTCCGCCCTACGAGATCCTGCGCAAGATGATCCGCAGCTTCGGCATCGCCGACATGGCCAAGGCGCGCTTCGCCCGCGACAAGGATCGCGCCCCGCGCAGCGACGACGGACCGAAGAAACCGTCGGAGGAGCGCGGCATGGAAGTGGCGATGCAGATGATTCCGATCATCGAGCTGTGCCGCTATTCCCCCGGCATGGTCACCGCGCTCGGCGTGTCGATGGGCCTGACGCCCGCCGCGATCATGTCGCGCGGCACCGTGCGCCAAAAAGAGCGCTGGGCCTTGCCGCTGCTCACGCTCGACGCCATCGGCGCCTGGGCCATCACCGAGCCCGGCTCGGGCTCCGACGCCTTCGGCGGCATGAAGTCGACCGCGCGCCGCGACGGCGACGATTATCTCCTCAACGGCTCGAAGACCTTCATCACCAACGGCCCCTACGCCGACACCATCGTCTTCATCTGCAAGCTCGACGACGGCACCACGCCGCCCAAGGAGCGCAAGGTCTTCTCGTTCATCCTCGACAAGGGCATTCCGGGCCTCACGCAGTCGAAGCCGCTGCGCAAGATGGGCCTGCACGCCTCGCCCACCGGCGAGCTCTTCCTCGACAACGTGCGCGTGGGCAAAGATCGCCTCATCGGCGAGACCGAAGATCTGCCGGCGCGCTCGGGCGCCAAGGACACGTTCACGATGGAGCGCACCGGCGTCGCCGCGATGGCGCTCGGCATCGTCGAGCGCTGCCTGCAGCTGTGCGTCGAGTACGCCAAGACGCGCGTGCAGTTCGGCCGCCCCATCGGCGAGTTCCAGCTGATCCAGCTCAAGCTCGCCAAGATGGAAGTGGCGCGCATGAACATCCAGAATCTCGTCTTCCGTCAGATCGAGCTCGCCGCCGCCGGCAAATCGATGACGCTCGCCGAAGCCTCGGCGTGCAAGCTCTACAGCGCCCAGGCGGCGATGGACGTCTGCCTCGAGGCGGTGCAGCTCCACGGCGGCAACGGCTACATGGCCGAGTTCCAGGTCGAGCAGCTCTGCCGCGACGCCAAGGTCCTCCAGATCTATGGAGGCACCGACGAGATCCAGGTGTCACAGATCGCGCGCTCCCTGCTCTCGTAGCCCTCGTAGGGCTTTCTACCGACGTCACGCATCCGCTATAATTCTTGGCGGACGCACGTGTCCGAATCGGACGACAGCAAGACCAAGGGCGAGCCCGCGAATCCGACGGAGCCGCAGCCGGCCGGCGACGTCGGGCTGCGCCCCGGCGATCGCATCGGCCGCTACGTGCTCATCTCGTCGGTGGGGCAGGGCGGCATGGGCGTCGTCTTCCTCGCCTACGATCCGGAGCTCGATCGCAAGGTCGCGCTCAAGCTGCTGCGCATCGGCAAGCTCGGCGCCACCGGCAAGCAGCGTCTCCTCCGTGAAGCGCAAGCGCTCGCGCGCCTCTCGCATCCCAACGTCGTGCCCGTCTACGACGTCGGCACCCTCGATCAGCAAGCGTTCGTCGCCATGGAGTACGTCGAGGGGCAGACGCTCAAGCGCTGGCTCAAGACGCCGCGTCCGTGGCGCGAAGTCGTCGCCGTGATGAAGGACGCCGGCCGCGGCCTCGCCGCCGCGCACGCCGCCGGCCTCGTGCATCGCGACTTCAAGCCCGACAACGTGCTCATCGGCGTCGACGGGCGCGTGCGCGTCGTCGACTTCGGCCTGGCGCGCGAGGTCGAGGATCTGTCGAACCCGTCGGGCGTGACGCCGGCCGATCGTCCCGACGGCCGCCCGGTGCGCTTCCCCAAGCTGTCGATGGAGATCACCAGCGAGCGCCCGCGCGACTCGCACCACTCGCTGTCGCAGGTGACGCGCGCCGATCAAATCATCGGCACGCCCGCGTACATGGCGCCCGAGCAGGTGGTCAACCGCGCGTGCGACGATCGCGCCGATCAGTTCAGCTTCGGCGTCACCTTCTACGAAGCGCTCTATCGCCAGCGCCCCTACGACACCACCGACACCATCGACGGCGAGGCGCTCGTGACCATCGCCGCCAAGCGCACGGGCGCGCCGCGCAGCATCGCCGCCGAGCCACCGCGCGGCAGCGACGTGCCGTCGTGGGTGCAGAAGATCGTGATGCGCGCCTTGTCGCACGATCCGATCCATCGCTTCCCCACGATGGACGCGCTGCTCGCCGCGCTCGACAAGGATCCGGCGCTGGCGCGGCGGCGCGTCTTCACGGCGGTGGCGATGATCGTCGTGCTCGGCCTCGGCGCCGTCGGCTTCGTGCGCGGTCAGGCGGCCAAGCGGCGCATGTGCGAAGGCGCGCTCGACGAGGTGCACAAGGCCTGGAGCCCCGAGACGCGCGAGCGCGTGCGCCTCGCCTTCGCCAAGACCAACTTGTCGTACGCCGATCTGGCCGCGACCACCGTCGGGAAGCTGCTCGATCAGTTCGCCGTGGATTGGTCAAACCAATACAAGGACGCGTGCGAGGCGACGCGCGTGCGCGGCGAAGTGTCCGAGGACGTGCTCGACCTGCGCATGGCCTGCCTCGACGACCGGCTGAAGGAGCTCAGCGCGCTGGCGTCGGTGATGGAGCATCCCGACAACGACACGGTGCAGGAGGCGCCGCGCGCCGCGCGCGCCCTGTCGCCGGTGACCGAGTGCGCCGACATCGCCGCGCTCAAGGCGGAGACGCCGCGCCCGCGCGACGAGCACCAGGCCAAGCGCGTCGACGAGCTGAAGCGCCGGCTCGCCGCGATGCAGGCGCAGCACGCCGTCGGCAAGAACCTGGAGGCGCTCAAGCTCGGCGAGCCGCTGCTCGTCGATGCGCGCGCCGTCGGCTGGCAGCCGCTCGTCGCCGAGGTGGAGCTGTGGATCGGGCGCGCCGGCGCCGATCAGGGCGACGACAAGAAGTCGATCCCCGGCTTCAAGGAGGCGTTCGCCGCCGCGCTCGCCGGCCGCGACGACAAGACGCTCAAGGAGGCGGCGGCGCGGCTGGCGCAGGAGTACATCTACAAGAACCAGATGTCGGACTTCGACTACTGGGAAGAGGTGGCGCGCGCGGCCCTCACGCGCGGCACGCCCGATCCGCACCTCGAGAGTTGGGTCGAGCACACGCATTGCATCGCGCTCTATCAGCTCGGCCGCGTCAAGGAGCGGCTGCGCTGTCTCGAGCAGCACGCGCAGAAGTCGCGCGATCCGCTGAACGAATGGGAGCTGACGATGCTCGGCATCGCGGCCAAGGACGCCGGCCAGTACACCGAGGCGATCGATTGGCTGCGGCGCGGCGTCGACTTCTCGATCAAGGAGTTTGGCGCCACCCATCCACGCACGCTCGAGATGCGCGCCTATCTGTGCGACGGCTATCTCGAGCTCGGCGACTACGGCCAGGCGCTCTCCGAGTGTCAGGCGGCGCTGCGCACCGTGCGCGAGGTCGCGCCCGACAACGCGTACCTGGTCGCGCGCATCGAGCTCTATCTCGGCTCGACGCTGCGCGAGATGAAGCGCTACGCCGAGGCGAAGAAGCTGCTCCTCGAGTCGCAGAAGGTGAACAACCCCGAGGGTGACGTGGTGCTCGGCGAGCTGGCGCAGATCGCCAGCGCCACCGGCGACGCCAAGAGCGCGCTCTCCTACTACAAGAAGTCGCTCGACGAAGATTCGAAGAACCTGCCTGCAGTGCATCCCAACGTCGTCGGCGATCGCCAGATGTACGCCGAGACCTTGTTGGCGATGGGACAGCTCGAGCCGGCGCGCGCGCAGCTCGAGCAGGCGTACAAGGCGCTCAACGACGACATGAACCCGCTCTCCGTCGCCGACGTGACCTTCGATTACGCGCGCGCCCTGTGGCTGACGCGGCCGGCGGAGCACAATAAGGCGCTGCAGATGGCGCGCGCCGCGCGGCAGATCTACGTCGAGAACGCGCCCAAGACCGAGCGCTTTCAGTCGAGCCTCGCCAAGATCGAGAAGTGGCTCGCCGACGAAGCCACGCGCCGCACCGTCGCCGATGTGCCGTGACCGTCGCCACGCGCATTGGTTGAACCAAACCTTCTCGGTGCTGCGGTGTTTCCCTCCGGCGGTGGTACGCTCGCCGCGCAACCTCCGGAGAGACTCATGCAGATTCGTTCGTCCCTCGCCTTTGTGCTCGTCGCGTCCGCCGCGCTGAGCGCGTCCGCGGCCGCGCCGCCGAAGCTGCGGCTCGACGACGGCGCGCGCCCGACCCGCTACGACGCGCGCATCACGGTGAACCCGGCCGATCCGACGTTTCACGGCAGCATCGACATCGACCTCGCGATCCGAAAGCCGACCGACACGCTCTGGCTCAACGCCACCGAGCTGACCATCGAGAAGGCCGCCTTCACCATCGGCGGCGCCACGGTCCCGGCGCGCATCATCGCCGGCAACGACGACTTCGTCGGCTTCGCCGCCGGCAAGGCGCTGCCCGCCGGCGCCGCCAAGCTGCACGTCGAGTGGAAGGGTCCCATCTCGCGCAAGGAAGATCGCGGCCTGTTCGCGCAGAACGAGAACGGCCGCTGGTACGCGATCACGCAGTTCGAGGCCATCTTCGCGCGCCGCGTCTTCCCCTGCTTCGACGAGCCGAACATCAAGGTGCCGTGGCGCCTCACGCTCGAGGTGCCGAAGGCGCTCGTCGCGCTGTCGAACACCTCGCCGACGGACGAGAAGAGCGAGCGCCCCGGCATGAAGACGCTGACGTTCGCCGAGACGCCGCCGCTGCCGTCGTACCTCGTCGCCTTCGCCGTCGGGCCCTACGACCTCGTCGACGCCGGCACCACCGGGCGCAAGAAGACGCCGATGCACGTGGCGGCGCCGTTCGGCCGCGCCAAGGACGCCGGCTACGCGCAGAAGAACGCGCCGGTGTTCGTGAAGCTCCTCGAAGACTACTTCGGCATCCCCTTCCCCTACGACAAGCTCGACTCGGTGGCCATCCCCATCACCTCGACGTTCGGCGCCATGGAGAACGCGGGCATGGTCACCTTCGCGCTCAACCTGCTCATCGCCAAGCCGACCGCCGAGTCGATCCACTTCGAGCGCGACTTCGCCGAGACGGCGGCGCACGAGTACGCGCACCAGTGGTTCGGCGATCTGGTGACCACCGCGTGGTGGAACGACATCTGGCTCAACGAGTCGTTCGCCTCGTGGCTCGAAGACAAGATGATCGACCAGTGGAAGCCGGAGTGGCATCACGGCACCAGCTACGTCGACGCGCGCGCCCGTGCGCTCGACCTCGACACGCTGGTCTCGACGCGCCAGGTGCGCCAGCCGATCTTGTCGAACGACGACATCTACAACGCCTTCGACCCCATCACCTACCAGAAGGGCGAGTCGGTGCTGGCGATGTTCGAGCGCTTCGTCGGCCTGGAGAAGTTCCGCGCCGGCGTCCACGCCTACCTGACCAAGCACGCCAACGGCAACGCCACCGCCGACGACTTCATCGGCGCCATCGCCGCCTCGGCGGGACGGCCGGAGGTGACGCCGGCGTTCAAGTCGTTCCTCGATCAGCCGGGCGCGCCGATGGTCGACGTCACGCTCGCGTGCAACGCGGGCAAGGCGCCGTCGCTGCACGTCAAGCAGCAGCGCTTCCTGCCCGTCGGCAGCAAGGGCTCGCCCAACCAGCAGTGGCAGATCCCGATGTGCGTGCGCTGGACCGCCGCCGACGGCAAGCCGGGACGGAGCTGCACGCTCGTGACGAAGAAGGAGCAGGACCTTCCGCTCGGCGCGAGCTGCCCGGCTTGGCTCCTCGCCAACGACGGCGAGCTCGGCTACTACCGCGCCGCCTATCCCGCGGCGATGCTGCAGAAGCTCCTCGACAGCGACGGGCGCAAGCGGCTCGACCTGCCCGAGACCGTGGGCCTGCTCGACGACGTGCACGCGCTCGTCGAGGCCGGCCGCGTGCCGCTCGGCGACGCGCTCGCGCTCACGCCGTCGCTGGCCGAGGACGCCCGGCGCCACGTGCAGCGCTTCGTCATCGACACCATCGACGGGCTGCACCACCACCTCGTGCCCGCGGCCGAGCGGGCGAGCTACGTCCGCTACGTCGACAAGATCTACGCCGACAAGGCGCACGCGCTCGGCTGGACGCCGAAAGCCGGCGAGGACGAGGACACGCGCCTCTTGCGGGCGCCGCTGGTCTCGCTCGTCGCCCGGCAGGGCGAGGACAAGACGCTCGCCGCCGAGGCGCACAAGCTGGCGCTCAAGTGGCTCGTCGATCGCAAGGCGGTCAGCCCCGACGTCGCCGGCGCCGTGCTCGACACCGCCGCGCGCGTCGGCGATCGCGCGCTCTTCGACAAGATGCACGCCGCCGCCAAGAAGGCGGGCGACCGCCACGATCGCCAGATGATCCTCTCCGCCATGGGCGAGTTCCGCGATCCGGCGATCGCCAAGAGCGCGCTGCAGATCGTCGCCGGCACCGAGTTCGATCCGCGCGAGTCGATGGACATCCTGTACGGCCTCAGCGGTCAGGCCGAGACGCGCCAGCTGGCGTGGGACTTCCTGAAGACGAACTTCGAGACGCTCGAGAAGCGGCTGTCGGCGGAGCAGATGGCCTACGCGCCGTACCTCGGCATCACCTTCTGCGACGAAGCCCACCAGAAGGACATGGAGGCGTTCTTCAAGGATCGCTCGCCCAAGCTGCCGGGCGGGCCGCGCATCTTCGCGCAGGCCATCGAGCGCTCCGAGCTGTGCCGCGCCTACGTCGCCGCGCAGCAGCCGAGCGTCGACGCGTTCCTCAAGAAGTACTAGCGCGCCCTGAGCGCGCCCTAGGCGCCTTCCTTCGGCGCCTCTTTGCTCCCCACGACGATGAGGTTCGAGCCCACCTGGACGGACAGCGTCTTGCCGTCGACGGTGATGCTCGCTTTCTGGTTGACGTACCAGCCGAAGGAGCCGGTCGAGAACTCGCGCGGCTCGGCGACGAGGGTCTGGCCGTTGCCGAGGTCGAGCTTGAGCGGCTCGGCCTTGGCGAGGAAGTCGGCACGGGAGATCGGGCAGGTGGTCTTGGGCGGCATGCCGACGATATAGCACGCGGCCGCATTCGTTGTAGACTGCGCTCCCCATGGCCCCGGAAGATTCTGGCGACGAAAACGAGTTCGCCCGGCTGCTCGCGGAGTACGAAGGACCCGAGACCGGCCGCAGCAAGAAGAAGCGCAAGGAGCCCACCGTCGGTGACGAGGTGCGCGGGCGGATCATCTCGATCGGCCGCGACTCCGCGTTCGTCGACCTCGGCGCCAAGTCCGACGGCGTGATCGAGCTGGCGCAACTGCGCGACCGCGACGGCACGCTGACGGTGAAGGAGGGCGACGAGCTCACCGCCACCGTCGTCGAGGTCGGCGGCCCGTCGGGCGGCGTGGTGCTCAAGCGCGTCTTCGGCGGGCGCGGCGCGGAAGGCTCGGCCGAGCTCGAAGCGGCGTTCCAGCACCGCCTGCCCGTCGAGGGCACGGTGACCGGCGTGAACAAAGGCGGCGTCGAGGTCAGCATCGGCGGCGTGCGCGCGTTCTGCCCGATCTCGCAGCTCGATTTGCGCCACGTCGAGGACGCCGCCGCCTTCGTCGGACAGAAGCTGCGCTGGCGCATCACCCGCTACGAAGCGACCGGGCGCGGCGCCAACGTCGTGGTGTCGCGGCGCGCGATCCTCGAGGAGGAGCAGGCGGTGCGCGCGGCCGAAGTGCGCGGCACGCTCGCCGTCGGCGCCGTCGTCAAGGGGCGGGTGTCGTCGCTGAAGGATTACGGCGCGTTCGTCGACCTCGGCGGCGTCGAGGGCATGCTGCACGTGTCGGAGCTCGGCTTTTCGCGCGTGGCGCATCCCAAGGACCTCTTGTCCGTCGGGCAGGAGATCGAGGTGCAGATCCTCAAGCTCGAGAAGAGCGACGATCCCAAGAAGCCCGAGCGCATCGCGCTGTCGCTCAAGTCGCTCGAGAAGGATCCGTGGAGCGACGTGGCGACGCGCTTCTACGAGGGCGCGCGGGCGCGCGGCACGGTGCGGCGCCTGGAGACGTTCGGCGCCTTCGTCGAGCTGGCGCCGGGGGTCGAGGGCCTCCTGCACGTCAGCGAGCTCGGCAAGGGGCGCCCGATTCGACATGCCCGCGAAGCGACGAAGATCGGCGCGGCGCTGGACGTGGTAGTACTCGCCGTGGACGTGGACAAGCGGCGGTTGTCGCTCGGGCTCGCCGAAGCTGGCGAGGACGGCGGCGGCGATGCGCCGAGCGCGCCGGCGAGCGCGCCGAAGAGCCTCGGAACATTCGCCGATCTCCTCAAGGGAAAGAAGAAATGAGCGAAGCGAAGGAAGAAGAGAAGAAGGCGTCGCCGCTGCGTACGGTGACGGAGTTCAGCGGCCTGACGATTCGGCAGGCGGCGGATGCGAAGGCAAAGCTCGTCGCCGAAGGCGTGGTGGCGGAGCAGCTCGGCGAGAAGCTCGGCGAAGCGGTGAGCGTGACCGGCGATCGGCTGGCGCGGCTCCTCGAGGCGGTCGAAGCGGTCGGCGATCGCGCGCCGCGCACGCGGTTGGTGCGCGTGTTCGGCGGCGAAGCGGAGCCGCGCGGCGGCGTCAAGGTGGGCGAGCACTTCTTCGTCGTCGACCTGCAGCCGGACGCCGGCGGCGGTGGCCGGCGTGAAGCGCGCGGCGGCGAGCGCGGCGGACGCGGCGGTGATCGCGGCGGACGCGGCGAGCGCGGACGCGGCGGTGGCGGCGGTGGCGGCGGCGAGCGTCGCGGCGGCGGCGGCGGCGGATTCGGCGGCGGCGCGTTCGGACCGCCCAAGCCGAAGGCGCCGCGCGGGCTCGGCTCGCTGGTCAAGGCCGAGCGCGCCGGTGGCGGCGGTTCGCGCGAAGAGCGCGAAGAGCGCGGCGGGCCGATGCCGCTCGCCGGCGCGGGCTGGATGGTCACCAAGGATCCGTCGGCGCCGTTCGATCGCGGCAAGCGCGGCTTCGACAAGAAGCGCGGCAAGGGTCCGCGTCGCGGGCCGGGCGATCGCCGTGGGCCGGGCGGTCCGCACGGCGAGCGTCGCGCGGGGGGTCCGGGCGGACCGGGCGGTGGTCCCGGCGGTGGCGGGCCGGGCGGTGGTCCCGGCGGTCAGCCGCGTGGGCCGCGTCCGCCGCGTCCGCCTGGGCAGGGGCCGCGCGGCCCGCAGGGTCCGCGTCCGCAGGGTCCGCGTCCGCAGGGTCCGCGTCCGCAGGGCGCGGGGCCGCATGGGCCGGGACAGCCGGGTCAGCCGGGTCAGCAGGCGTACGGGCCGCACCCGCCGGGTCAGCCCGGCGGTCCCGAGGGCCTGAAGAAGAAGCGCCGTCGCGGCGGTCGCGGTCGCGGGCGCAAGCCGGGCATGCCGGGGCAGCCGGGGATGCCGGGCCAGCCCGGTCAGCCGGGCGCGCCGCACGTCGGCGGCCAGCACGCGGGCGCGCCGCACGAAGGTGCGCCGCACGAAGGTGCGCCGCACGCCGCCGTGCCGCACGCAGGTGCGCCGCACGCAGGCGCCGAAGGCGCGCAGCCGCAGCCGCACACGGCGCCGCAGCAGGCGCAGCATCCGCAGCCGACTCCGCCGCCGTCGCGGTCGCCGGTCACCGACGACAACCGCGGCAACGTCAAGGCGTCCGACGCGGGGCCGCCCGAGATCGACGGCAACCGCTGACGCGCCGAACGCCAGCGTCGATGTGATCACATCGACGCTGGACCCGTCTGACCCTCCTCGTTTTTCTCATCCTATACTGGACCAATCGACGGCGACGGCACCGGCGCCGCCGACATCGTCGGCGTCGTCGCCGCTTCGTCGCTCTCCACGGTCAGCGTCGCCACCGGCGGCGCCGTGATGCGCCAATCTCCGGCGCTGGCGCCGTTCCCCGGCGGCACGTCACGCCTGTTCGCCGCCGCGTGGGTGTCGCAGCCGCCGGTGCGCAACACCTCGGTCATCGAGAGCGTGCTCCTCGACGGCACGAGCGTCGGCTCGATCTCGGCGCCGTCGGACGTCGCGGTCGATCAGGTCGCGCCCGCCGTCGCCGTCGGCGGCAGTCACGTCTGTCATGTGTGGCAGCTATGTGTGGCAGCAGGCGAGCGGGGCGGAGTCGGACATCATCGCCGCGATGCGAGCCGCGCGCCCTAGACGCTGGCGAAGCCGGCGTCGGGGATGTCGAGCGCGCTGCGATCCTCGACGTCGAGCTGGCGAGCCTTCTCCTCCACGCCCGGCAGCACCGTGCGCGCGTAGTACTGCGCGGCCGCGATCTTGCCCGCGTAGAACGCCGCATCCGGATGGCCGGCCGCCACGCCCTTGGCCTTCTCGTCGGCGATGGCCGCGCCCTCGAGCAGCATCCACGCCACCGCCAGCTCCGACATCATCTCGAGGAAGCGGTTGGCCACGAGCGGCACCATCTCGAGCTGCCCCGACTGGAACCAGGTCAGCAGCTTCATCGCCGAGCGCGTCAGCGCCGCCTGCGCCTCGCCGAGCTTCTTCACCTCGGCGCCGATCTTGGCGTGCGCCGAGTGCTTGGCGACGAACTTACCGACGTCGGCGCCGAACGCCTGCAGGTTCACGCCGCCGCCCTGCGCCAGCTTGCGCCCGACGAGATCCATCGCCTGGATGTGGTTCGTGCCCTCGTAGATCGAGAAGATCTTGGCGTCGCGGCAGTACTGCTCGACCGGATAGTCGCGCGTGAAGCCGGCGCCGCCGTAGGTCTGGATCGCGGTCTCGCACACGCGGAAGCCCTGATCCGAGCCGTACGCCTTGACGAGCGGCACCAGCAGATCGACCTGCCCCTGGTGGTAGGCCACGGCCTGATCGTCCTTGCCCGTCAGCACCGTCGCCATGTCCTGGTGATGCGCGAGCTTGATGGCCAGCGCGCGCACGCCCTCGACGCGCGACTTCATGTCGAGGAGCATGCGGCGCACGTCGGCGTGCTCGATGATCGGCACGCGCGGCGCCGTCGGATCCTTGAACGCCTTGATCGACGGGCCCTGCTTGCGCTCGCGCGCGTAGTCGAGCGCGTTCAAGAACGCCGACGACGCCACCGAGTAGCCCTGCATGCCCACGGCGATGCGCGCCGAGTTCATCATCTTGAACATCTGCGACATGCCCTGGTTCATCTTGGTCTCGCCACCGACGGGCACGCCGATGCACGCGTTGTTCTCGCCGAAGTTCAAGATGCACGTCGCCGACGCGTTGATGCCCATCTTGTGCTCGATGTTGCCGACGGCGACGTCGTTCGATTCGCCGAGCTTGCCGCTCGCGTCGGTGCGCACCTTGGGCACGATGAACAGCGTCAGGCCCTTGGTGCCCGCCGGTGCGTCCGGCGTGCGCGCGAGGACCAGGTGCACGATGTTCTCCGTCAGATCGTGATCGCCCGCGGAGATGAAGATCTTGGTGCCGACGATGTTGTAGGTGCCGTCGGCGTTGCGCGTGGCCTTGGTGCGCGCCGAGCCGACGTCCGAGCCCGCGTGCGGCTCGGTGAGGCACATCGTGCCGCCCCACTTGCCCGAGTACATGCGCTCGCAGTAGAGCGCCTTCTGCTCGGGCGTGCCGAACGCCTCGATGACTTCGGCGGCGCCGTAGGTGAGCCCGCCGTACATCGAGAACGCGGTGTTGGCGCCGGAGATGAACTCCTCGACGAGCAGCTGCACCGAGCGCGGCGACTCGGCGCCGCCGTACTCGGCGTCGACGCCGACCGACTTCCAGCCCGACTCGTACAGGCTCTTCCACGCCGCCTTGAAGCCCTTCGGCGTGGTGACGTTGCCGCCCTCGAGGTGACAGCCCTCG
>Ga0207652_10002503_pt1 | contig 15464 bp, 8 predicted proteins | sample KBSC63BmetaG_FD_184334 | JGI IMG/M metagenome (GOLD analysis project Ga0207652, IMG submission 184334) | Corn rhizosphere microbial communities from Kellogg Biological Station, Michigan, USA - KBS C6-3B metaG (SPAdes) (version 2) | ecosystem: Host-associated > Plants > Roots > Rhizosphere ... | reverse complement strand
GGCGGAAGCGAAGCCGGCCCCCTCCCCCGCCGGTCAGGGCGCGGGCGAAAAGCCCGGGCCGCGCGAGCCGACGCTGACCGCCGTCGTACAGGTCCGCTATCTGCACCGATCCTTCGTCTACACCCCGTCCAGCGCCGCGCCCGCCGCCACCGTGGCGACCCCGACCATCGGCGCCGAGGTGGCCTGGTTTCCGCTGGCGAACTTTGGCCTGGCGGTCGGCGGCGAGGCGGAGAACTGGATCAAGGAGATCGGGCAGTACCCGACCGTCTCGTCGGATCTGCACGGCTCGCTGGTGTTCCGGATGGCGCTGTCCTTTGGCGAGGTCTACCTGCGCGCGGGCGGCTTCCGGCACTTCTTCGCCATCGCCGATGACAGCAGCCACACCCGCCTGAATTTCAGCGTGCCGGACGTCGTGTACACCGGCGCCCGCGTCGGCGGGGCGCTGGCCGTGACCTTGACCCCGGTGCTGTCGCTGAATGTGTCGGCCGACTATCGCCTGGTCACCAGCCTGGACGGCGGCGGTTATCCCATCAAGTCGCAGCCCTACTTTCCGCTCGCGAACCAGGGACCGGCCTTCGACGGTGGGGTCACGCTGGCCTACCGGATCACGTCCCTCCTCGAGGTGCAGGCGGGTGGTGACGTGCGTCGCTACGTGATGGCGCTGGGCGGCCGGCAAGGAGATCGCATCAACGCCAGCGGCGGCACCGACCTGTACCTGGCCGCCTGGGCCGGTCTGGGCGCCGTCTACTGAGCGCGGGCATGCCAGCCTCCGCCCATGGGTGATTTCCGTAAAACTTACGGTCGTGCCGCGGTGGGATACAATCGCCCGGTCGTGAGCAAGCGAGGCTGCGGGGTAATGCGAGGTCGGGCCGCGCGGAAGCCCGTGGCGCTCGGGGTGGTGTCCGCGCTGGTGGTGCTGGTCGCGATCGTGGCGCTGTTGCCGGCGACGGCGCTGGCGCGCGGCCGGCGGCCGGCGCATCACGGCGGCGGGGGCGGTGGTCATGCGGCGCAGAAGCGCATCGCGATCACTTCTTCCCCGGGCGGTGGCGCCGCCGAGGGGCCGGTGCGCGCGCAGGTCGCCCGCGCGCTCGCGAAGGCGAAGATCAAGGTCGTCCCCCAGAAGAAGGGAACGGCCCCTTCGGACGACGGGGAATGGCTGGCGCTCGGCCAGAAGCTGAAGGTCGACGGGTTCGTCCAGCTCAGCTTCCAGGTCGAGAAGGGAAAGCAGAGCGTCGACATCAGCGTGCGCACGTCCTCGGACGGCGCCTCGCTGGGAACCGAGACGTTCGCCGCCCACGGCTCGCCGGCGCGGTTGGGCGCGGTGGTGGCGAAGGGGTTCTGGAAGAAGCTGGGTGGCGCCGTGAAGCTGACCGCGCCGGCCCAGAGTGACACGACCGGCATGCCCGCGCGCGATCTGGCCCACGAGGAGAGCGCGAAGCCGGAGACGCCCGCCGAGCCGGAGACGCCGCCCCCGGCCGAACCGGAGACGCCCCCGGCGCCCGAGCCCGAGGCCGAGCGTCCGAAACCGGTGGTTCGGCCGCCCGTCCGCCGCCGGACACCCGCCCAGCAAGCGCCCGCGCCGAGCAACCACCCGGAGCCGGCGTTCGTGGTGGCGGCGCAGCTGCGCTACCTGCACCGTTCGTTCACCTACACGCCGGCGGTGCCGGGCGCGACGATGAACAGCCCCACCGTGGGCCTGGAAGCGGCCTGGTTCCCCATCACCTACTTCGGCGTCAGCGCGGGCGGCGAGTTCCAGAAGTGGTTCAAGCTGGTGAAGCTGTTCCCGACGACGATGCTGGACGTGCACGGCGCGCTGGTGTTCCGGCTGCCGCTGTCATTCGGCGATCTGTACGTGCAGGCGGGGGTGTTCCGCCACTCGTTCTCGGTGACGGACGACGGGACGGGCCAGCGGATGAACGTCAGCCTGCCCGACACCACTTACTTCGGCATCCGCGCCGGCGCGGGGCTGGGCGTTCGCCTGGGCGACGCGATGTCGCTGCTGGTCGACGCCAACTATCGCCTGGTCACCAGCCTGGCCGCCGGCGACTTCGGCGTGAAGTCTCCCCTGTATTTTCCGAACGCCAAGGCGGGTGTCGCGTTCGACGCCGGCCTGACGCTGGCCTATCACCTGACCCGCATGCTGGACGTGCAGCTGGGCGGCGACATCCGCCGCTACGCCATCACCACGAACGCCATACCAGGTGATCGCATCGAGTCGACGAAGGCGGTCGACATGTACCTGTCCGGCTGGGTCGGTGTGGGCGGGACGTTCGGGCCCTGACCTGGCTGGCTGCTCGTTAGCTGACCTGCGTTCGTAGCATCACGTACTCGTCGCTGAGCACGAACGTCACGATCTCGACCAGCTCGGGCGTGGTGCGGGCCACGTCGACCAGGTCGTTGGGGCTGGAGGCGGCGGCCGCCAGGCGGCGATCCGAGCGGATGATCTGCTCGAGGCAGCCCAGCACGTCGCCGGTGGCGACCACGGACGCGCGGTGGGCGGTGTGGCTCATGGCCTGGCGCCAGCGGCTGACGTCCAGCGGCCCCGCCTCGGCGACGCCCACCACCGCGCGATCGAAGGCGCGGCGATGGCGGCGCGGCAGCCAGCGCGCGACCTTCTGCTCCATGTCCACCAGGGCCTCCTCGCTGCCCAGGCCCCGCCCGTAGTCCGAGTAGCGCGACCGCAGGGAGCCCGCCAGCACGATGCCCAGCTCGCGCGCCGACAGCCGCGTGGCCAGGTAGCTGCCCGCCCGCAGGCGCGCCAGCGCGCGCGACAGCTGCAGCATGGACTCGCGGCGCGGCACCGATCCCAGCAGCGACGCGGGCACCAGCAGGGACGCCGGGAACGTGGCCTCGACCTCGACCTGGTTGATCCCGGCGCGCGGCAGGTACACATCGAACGCCTCTTCGATTCCGAACAGCGTCGCCAGCCGCTGCACCATCGCGCGCACCGGATCGTCGGCGCGCGGGCCCAGGCGATCGGCGCGCGTCACGCCCCACTCTTCCAGGTTCAGGGGGTGTAGCCGCGGGATTACCTCCGTCAGCGTGGACAGCAGCGCCGTGGCGGGGTGTCGTTCGGCGGGGTGGCGGACGATCTCCTCGAAGTCCGAGGGGCCCAGCGCGCCCCGCGGCTCCTCCGACCAGCGCTGCCGCGCCTCCCGCGCCGCCCGCTGATCCTCGGGATCGCCCAGCCCCAGGGCGGTCAGGATGGCGATGACGACCTCCAGCCGCGCGCGGTCGCCACCCCGCGCGTACAGGCGCCGCAACGCCCGCAGCGACTCGACCCGCAGCGGCTCCCCACGCAACAGCACCAGGTGTTCGGCGATCGAATCGGGCGCGTGGTCGGCTTCCTCCAGCACGGCCGCCAGCTCGGCGCGCGTCGCCGCGTCGGCGGGCGACTGCTCGACCACCAGGCGGAACTCCTGCGCGGCGCGGTCCGCCGACGCCAGCGGGCCGCGCAGCAGCCGCGCCAGGCGCAGCCGGCGGGCCAGGTTGTCAGGCGACGCCTCCAGGTTGCGGGACAAGGCGCGCGCCAGGCGGCGCGGATCGTCGAGGTCGGTCAGCACCGCCTCCAGGCGATCGATGGTGACCGCGCGGGCGGGATCGATGTCCAGCGCCTTCTCCCAGGCGTCCGCGGCCCCTTCGGGGTCACCCACCGGGCCGGCCAGGATCTCGCCCAGCGAGATGAAGTGGCCCACCCGCGCCGCCGGATCGGGATCGATCGCGGCCAGCTGTTGCAACGCCTCGGCCGCGCCCTGGTAGTTGCGCTGCCGCAGCAGGCCCTGGGTCATGCCGGCCAGCGCGGCGACGTCGTCGGGCACGGCGGCCAGCGCGCTGCGATAGGCCGCCACCGAGAGCTGCGCATCGCCGAGCGCCCCCGCCGCGATCTGACCGACGCGAAGCCAGGCCGCCGCCACGCCCCGCGCGTCGGGCGCCACCGCCACCACGCGCCGAAACGTCGTCACCGCCTCGGCCGTGCGTCCCAGCTCGGCGAACAGCTCGCCCAGCGCCACCAGCGCCGGCACGTGGTGCGGATCCAGCGTCACCGCCGCCTGCAGCGGCTCGACCGCGTCGGCGGGCCGCCGCTCGCGCAGCAGATCGGCCAGGTGCAGCAGCCGATCGCGCCGGGCCCCCGTGGCGCCGCGAGCGGCCCGGCTGCGCGCCACCTCCACCAGGCGATCCAGCTCGCCCCGCTGCTTCAGGATCACCTCCAGCACCTGGAAGTCGACGTCGGCGTCGGGATCCAGCGCCAGCAGCTCCTCCAGCGCGCGCGCCGCGGACTCGTCGTCGCGCAACGCCTCGGCGTACAGGCGGGCGGCGTTGCGGAGCGCGGCGCTGGCGCGATCACGCACGCGCGTCGCCTGGGCGAACGCCACGAACGCCTCGGCGGCGGGCCGGGCGGACCCATCGGCCTCGAGCAGCTGCGCCAGCATCCAGCCGACCACGGTCAGATCGGGGGCCAGGTCCCGCACCCGCTCCAGCACTTCGATGGCGCGCCCGCGATCGCCCAGCTCCAGCTCGGCGGACGCCAGCTCCCACAGCCGCACGGCGCGCGCGCGATCATCGGGGGCAGCGTCCGCCAGCGCCTGCCGAGCGGGACGCGCGCGCGCCCAGTCGCCCCGGCGCGTGGCCAGCCGTTCGTAGGTCGCGACCGCGTCGCTGGCCGGGTCCGCCTCGGCGCTGCGTTGATAAAGCGAGAAGCAGGCCGCCGGTTCCGCGCCCATGCGCGCGCGCGCCCCGATGGCGGCGCGCCAGGCGGCCACGCGCGCGGCCGCGTCCTCGTGCAGCTCGCCGATGCGCTCGGATGCCTCCGCCACCACGGCGTCGTCGCCCACGCGGTGACCCAGCCACACCTGCAGCTCCAGCGCGAACAGATCGGACGGCGCCGCCTGGACCAGCTGGCCCACGAGCCGCAGTCCCTCTTCTTGATCGGCCAGCCGCACCGCCAGATCCAGACGCCGCCCGCCGAAGGCCGCCGTGCCGCCAGGGCCGGCCGGGATGACCTGCCAGGCGGGCGTGTTCAGGTGCTCGCGCTGCAGGGCCGCGGCGTCGCCGTGTCGGCCCAGCCGATCGAACAGGCGCTCCTGCGCCAGCTCGGCCGCGGCGATGCCGGGATAACGGGCGATTCCCAGCGCGCGCTCGACGGCCACCAGCGCCTCGCGCGGGCGGCGCAGCTTCCATTCCAGGATCTCGGCCTGCCGCCGCAGCATCGCCGCGCGCGCCGAGGGATCGCCCAGCCGCTCGGCCAGCCCGCCCAGCGCGTCGGCCGCCTCCTCGAAGCGACCCAGCCGGTGCAGCAGGCGCCAGCGGAAGTCCAGCGCCGACAGGTTCCCCGGCTCGAACGCCAGCGCGCGCTCCAGCGCCGCCAGCGCCGCGTCGGGGGCCAGCAGCCGCTCGGCGTGGACCACCGCCGCCTCGACCTCCAGCGTGGCGGCGCGGGACATGCTGGCCTCGCAGGTGGCGCGGCGTTGCAGCACGTCGGCCACCGCCGCCCAGTTGCGCATGCGGCGGTGCGCGCGGGCCAGCCCCGCGAAGGCGGGACGGAACCGGGGTGCCAGCTCCAGCACCGCCTCGAACGCGCCGATCGCCTCGGCGTCGGCGGCCGCCCGCTCCTCGTACAGGGTGGCAGCCCGATAGCGCCAGGCGATCCGCTGCGCGTCGGACATCTCGGGGATGTCCATGCCGATCTTCAGCGCCGCCTCGCCCGCCACCAGCGAGTCGCCCGCCTTCTCGGCGGCGCGCAGCAGCGCCATCAGCGCCGCCGGACGGCGCACGCCCAGCTCGACCCACTCGCGATAGATCTCGAGCGCGCGGCCCGGGTCCGCCAGGCCCGTCTCGGTGACGGCGCCCACCCGCTCCAGGCGCCGCGCCGTCGCCTCGTCGGTGCGCGCGCCGTTGTCGCCTTCCATGGCCGCCTCGTTCGCCGACACCGCCTCGATGACGCGCAGCATGTCGTTCCAGCGACCAAGACGCGCGTACAGACCGTCCAGCGTGTGCAGCGCCGGACCGTAGCCGGGGATGGCGTCCAGCGCGCGGCGCGCGAACGCCGCCGCGGTGTCCAGATCGGTCAGCCCCAGCTCGTTCAGCTCGGCGGCGCGCACCGCCAGCGCGGCGCGCTCGCCTGGATCCTCGGCGCGTCCCACCGACGCCGACTGCAGCTCGATCTGCAGCGCCACGTCGCCGCTGCGCGAGGCGATCCGCTCCATCGCCGACAGGGCCACGGGATCCGAAGGGCGCACCGCCAGCACGCGCCGCAGCCGGCGCGCCGCCCCTTCGTCATCGTTCAGTTGCGCCTCGGCGATGTGGGCTGCGTGGGCCTGCAGCACGGCCGCGTAATCGGCGTCGACCACCAGATCGGCCTGCCGATCCAGCAGCTCGATGCCGCGCCGCCAGCGGCCCGCGACCAGGTGATCCTCCGCGGCGGCGGCCAGCAGCGCCAGATCGGACGGCTCGTCCAACAAGCCCAGCTCGATGGTGGTGGTGGCGCGCTCGATGGCGCCCAGCCGGTAGCGATTGACCGAAGCGGCGGTGGCGAGAAATGCGGCGCGGATCGGCCCCACCGCCTGCGCCTCCCCTTCGGCGATCAGCCCGCGCAGCAACTCGACGTCCTGATCCAGCCGCGCCGCCAGGCGGATCAGCGCGGCGCGCGCCACCGGCGCCGCGTCGCCGCCCGCGTCCTCGTCCAGCGCCCGCCCCAGATAACCGATGGCCGCGCCCCCTTGCTGCGCGCTCGGCGGCTCGGCCTCGGCCACCATCGCCAGGCGCACCAGCGCCCGCGCACGATCGGCGGGCTTCACCGCGGTCGCCAGCCGCTGCTCCAGCAGGCCGCGCAGCCAGGCCGCGTCCTGCGCGCGCTCGGCCAGCCCCTGCCCCACACCCAGCGCGCCGCGATGCCCGGCGGCCAGGCGCAAGGCTTCCTCGACCGCGGCGCGCGCCGGGGCCGGGACCAGCAGATGATCGGCGTACAACGACGCCTTCTCGACCAGCAGATCGGCGCGCCGCGCGGTCGCGCCCGACGCGGCGGCCTCTTGCTCCAGCGCGTCGATGGCGGCCAGGATGCTGCCCGCCTCCAGCGCCAGATCGCGCAGGGCGCGCAGCACGGGCGTCAGCGGCGCGCCCGCGCCGCGCGCCACCGCCTCGTCCAGGTACTCGACCGCCGCGAAGGGATCTCCCAGTCGCTCCTCGCTGATGCGGGCCGCCAGGTACAGCAGCGCCTGGGCGGTGCCCGACTCGCGACCATCGGCGTCAGCGGCCGCGATGGCGGCCATCGCCCCCCAGTCGATGCCGCGGGGCGTACCGGCGGCCGTGGCGTTCGGATAGACCTCGACCGTACGCGACGGGCGCGGCAGAGAAGCGGTACCCTCTTCACGACGGGCCGCGATCGGGCGCGGAATCGGAGTCAGCACGGGGGTCCCCGAGAGGTCTGCGGATACTACCCCAAGAGCCGCACGACCGCCGCGCCACGGCGCCGGAGCGGTCATCGGTCCTTTGCACGGTGGCCCCCCTGCCATAGAATCGTAGGCCTTTCGGCGTATCCGCCCATGGCGCGAATCATCGTCTCGGGAAACGACCAGCAGCGCGAGCACGAGCTACGCGCGATCAACACCATCGGTCGTCATCCGGACAACACGCTGCAGATCCTGGACCGGATCGTCTCCAAGGAGCACGCGCAGATCATCCGCCAGCCCGACGGGCGTTACCTGTTCCGTGACCTGGGCAGCCTGAACGGCTCGTTCTTTCACGGCGAGCGGCTGACCGATCGCGTGCTGGAGGAAGGCGACGAGATCGTGCTCGGCTCGACGACGCTGAAGTACGTCGAGCGCACCGCCACCGACTCCTTGCTGGAGAAGGTGACCATCTCGCCCACGGTGACCGAGACCATGATCCGGCAGCGGCTGAAGCCGCCGCCGTCGACGCGCGAGTTCCTGCCCGAGAAGGAGATCCTGGACGTCGAGGTGCTGCGCCAGGACTACGAGAAGCTGCGCCTGGGCCACGAGCTGGGACGGTCCATCGGCCTCGAGGTGAACCTCGACGTGCTGCTGGAGAAGATCATCATGAAGGCGTTCGACCTGATCCCGGCCGATCGGGGCGTGATCTTGCTGATGGAGAACGGCGTGCCCGAGCCGCGCATCGCCAAGTCGCGCGAGGGCAAGAACGAGCGCATCGTCCTGTCGAAGTCGATCTTGAACGAGGTGGTGCAGAACAAGGCGGCCGTGCTGTCGTCCGACGCCACCATGGACAGCCGCTTCTCCAGCGCGCAGTCGGTGATCATGCAGGGCATCCGGTCCACCATGACCGTGCCGCTGATCCACCACGACGAGCTGCTGGGCATCATGCACCTGGACTCGATGATCGCGACCAACGCCTTCGTCGAGAAGGACCTGCAGATCTTCGCCAGCATCGCCAGCCAGGCCGCCGTGGCCATCCACAACTCGAACCTGGCCCGCACCATCGAGCATGAGGCGAAGACACGCGCGCAGTTCCAGCGCCTGCTGTCCCCGAACCTCGTCGATCAGGTGGTGACCGGGAAGCTGCAGCTGGAGAAGGGCGGCGCGCTGTCCGAGGTGACCATGCTGTTCTCGGACATCCGCGGCTTCACGTCGATGAGCGAGTCGCGCGCGCCGCAGGAGATCGTCCGCCTGCTGAACGAGTACTTCGAGCTGATGGTCGACGTGCTGTTCAAGTACGAGGGGACGCTGGACAAGTTCGTGGGCGACGAGATCGTGGCCCTGTTCGGCGCGCCCGTCCCCATGCCCAAGGCCGAGCTGAAGGCGGTCGAGTGCGCGCTGGACATGATGAAGGCGCTGAAGGAGTTCAACCGCCTGCGCGTCGACGAGGGGCAGCCCGAGATCCACGTCGGCATCGGCATCAACACCGGCCAGGTCGTCACGGGCGCCATCGGCAGCAGCCGCGCCCTGCAGTACACGGCCATCGGCGACGCGGTGAACACCGCCTCGCGCCTGTGCAGCGTCGCCAAGGCGGGCGAGGTGATCCTGTCCGAGGCCACCTACCTGAAGCTGAAGCACGACGTGGCGGCGGTGCCGCTGCCCCCCGTGCGCCTGAAGGGCAAGAGCGAGGAGCTGCGCATCTACAACGCCATCGGCCTGCGCAATCAGGACTGGAAGGGCGAGGCGACCCGGCCGGGGTGAGCGGGCGCGGCAGTACCCGATCCAAGCGGTTGTCCTCGTCCAGCGCAGCTGGGAGAGGATGAAGGTGAGGGAAAGCCGATCGCGACGTCCGGCGTCGCTGTTACATCTGTTCGGGGGCCGAGATCCCCAGCAGGTCCAATCCCAGCGCGAGCGTTCGCGCCGTGGCGTCACACAGCGCCAGGCGAGAGGCGCGGGTGGCGCCGTCGGACTTCAGCACCGGGCAGTTCTCGTAGAAGCCGGTGAACGCCGTCGCCACGTCGTAGAGAAAGGCGCACAGGCGATGCGGTTGCAGCGTCTCCGCCGCGCGGTCGAGGATGCCGGGAAGCTGCACCAGCGCCAGGGCCAGGCTTCGCTCGGCTGGGGCGTCGATGACGATGGCGCCTGGCGCCGCGCCGGCCTCGCCGGCCTTGCGCAGGATCGACCGGATGCGCGCGTGCGCGTACATCAGATAGGGCGCCGTGTTTCCCTCGAAGGCGAGCATGCGCTTCCAGTCGAACACGTAGTCCTTGATGCGATCGTTCGCGAGATCGGCGTACTTGATGGCGCCCATGCCCACCGCATGCGCGATGCGCGCCTGCTCGTCAGCCGGCAGCTCGGGCGACTTCTCGGCCACCGCTTGCCCGGCGCGCGTGTCGGCCTCCGACAGCAGCTCGGCGAGGCTGACCGAGTCGCCGGCGCGCGTCTTCAGCATCTTCTTGTCGGGGCCCAGCACCGAGCCGAACGCCACGTGCTCGAGGCGCACGCCGTCGCCGGCCCAGCCGGCCAGGCGCGCCACCGCGAACACCATGGCCAGGTGCTGCGTCTGCGGCGAGCCCACGACGTAGATGATTCGCGTGGCGCCCAGCTCCGTCACCCGCTGGCGCACCGCCGCCAGATCCGTGGTCGCGTAGCCATAGCCGCCCTCTTGCTTGCGGATGATGAGCGGCGTGGGCTCGCCATCGCGCCCGGGAAAGCCGGGCGGAAAAACACACATGGCGCCCTCGCTCTCGCGCGCCAGCCCCTTCTGGATCAGCTCGTCGACGACATTCGCAAGCAGCGCGTTGTAAGCGCTCTCGCCCACCACGTCCCCGCCGGTCAGCGTGACCCCCAGCGCCTTGTACAGCTGGGTGAAGTGCTCGACCGAGATGTCGATCAGGCGGCGCCACAGCGCCAGCGTCTGGGCGTCGCCCGACTGCAACAGCACCACCCGCTGGCGGGCGCGATCCGCGAAGGCCGGATCGCCGTCGAACTTCACGCGCGCCGCCCGGTAGAAGGCGCCCAGCTCGCGCACGGTCGCCTCGGCGCCGGCTGCCTGGACGTCCAGCAGGTGCTCGATCAGCATGCCGAAGGGCGTGCCCCAGTCGCCGACGTGGTTGCGCCGGATGACCCGATGCCCCTGCCAGCCCAGCAGGCGCGCCAGCGAGTCGCCGATGATGGTGCTGCGCAGGTGGCCGACGTGCATCTCCTTGGCGACGTTGGGCCCCGAGTAGTCGACGACCACGGTCTCCCCCGGCACGGTCGCCGGCACGCCCAACCGTCCGCTCGCGTCGCCGCGCATGCGCTCGACCCGCGCCGCCAGATCCGCGGCCGCCAGCGTGATGTTCAAGAATCCAGGCCCCGAGACCTCCACCGCCGCGATGACGTCGTCGGCGGGCAACCGCGCGGCGATGGCCGTCGCCACCTCGCGGGGGTTCTTTTTCAGCTTGCGCGCCAGCGCCAGCGCCAGGTCCGCCTGGTAGTCGGCGTGCTGCGAGCGGTGCAATGCCGCGTCGACGTCGGCGGCATCGTCACCAAACACGGCGCGCGTGGCGGCGAGGATGCGATCGCGAAGAGCGCCGAAAGGATCGGGGGTGGGCGTGCTGAGAGAGGGCATCAAGATGCCGGGAGACTACGACACCCGCCGCCGCGGGATCGAGGGCGGCGGCGGGATCTCCGGGAGGAGCCCGAACTAGTTGGTGAAGGTCACGGTCCCAACGGCGGCGCCCGTGGTGGCCTGGAACTCCATCAGCCAGTCGCCAACGTTCTTCGTGGCCGACGTGGTGACGCTGGCCGTGAGACCAGCCATGGTGCCGAAGCCGCTCATCAGGCTGGCGGGGATCGTGACGGTGCCCGCCGACGCGGCCACCGAGCAGGCGATCGACGCGCTCGGCGCGGTCCCCATGTTGGCCAGGCCGATGACCACCTGGCCCTGCGCGCCGCCGGTCCAGGTGACGACCAGATCGCTCGATTTCGGGAAGGCGTAGCTGGCGCCGGTCATGGCAGTGCCCGTCGGCACCGGCGCCGTGATGGTGATCGGGCTCGGCGTGTCGATGTTCATCGTGTAGGCGGGAACGCTGGCCGAGCCGCCCACGGTCACCGTCGCGGGGACGGAGCTGGTCCACAGATACGATGTGTAGGAGGTGCTGATGTAGCCGTTGTTCGTGGCGCTGATCGGGTTCAGGGCGACGGGTGACACCGCCAGTCCGGTGATGGTCACCGATCCGGCGCTGACCTGCGTCGCGCCCGTCGAGGACGACGAGCACCCCGGATACAGCTGGCAGGCACCAACCGTCGTCGGCACGGGGCAATTCGCCGCCGTGCCAGGGAGCGTGTACGAGGCGACTGCGCCGGCCCCCACGATGGTGGCGGAACCGATCCCCGATATGGTGTACGTCATCGTCGTCTCGGTCAGCGCCACGATGCCAACCTTGCCGGGGCCGCCGGAGCCGCTGCCGCCGGCCCCCCCGGTCGCCGCCGCGCCACCGGCGCCGCCCGCCGGGGACGTGCCTCCCGTCGCGGTCACGCCGCCCGCACCCCCGGTCGGGGACGCGCCCCCGCCCGCTCCCGCACCGCCACCGGCGCCTCCCGTCGAGAGACCGCCGCCAGCAGCCCCGCCGGCGCCCGCCGTCCCGGCCGAATTCCCCGCCGCGCCCCCGGCTGCGGAGCCGCCCGGACCCGCGATCGTGCCACCCGCGCCGCCCACGCCCGCGACGCTGCCGCCATGGCCGCCTGCGCTTCCGCCGGTGGCGCCGCCGCTGACGCCACCGTGTCCGCCCGTCGCGCCCTGGCCGGTCGTCCCACCAGAACCGTTCGATCCGCTCGATCCGCAACCCGCCGCGGAGAGCCCGAGAACAGCGATCGTTCCAACAACCCTGGCCAATGAGGAGCCGACAAAGATAGGCGAACGCGAGCGATTCATTTTCATGGCAATTATTTCCGTTCGGTTTCTTTCGCCTCCATTGACGAAAGTCGAGCGGGCGGAACGTTGCCACGAACGTTCGCGAACAAGCAACGACGAACGCGCGATCTACCGGGCCCAAGGACGCCGAAACGCGAAGTTCAGCCGCGCTGCACCAGCGCGGCTGAACTCATTTCATCGCTCAGAGGCTGACGTTGCAGAACTGCTGGTAGTCGATCAGCTCGATCGACTCGGGCTTCACGCCCTCGCCGCACGTCGGGCAGGCGGGATCCTTGCGCAGCTTCATCTCGCGGAACTTCGTGTTCAGGGCGTCGTACATCAACAAGCGACCGGCCAGCGACTTGCCGATACCGACGATGTGCTTGATGGCCTCGGTGGCCTGCAGCACGCCAACGACGCCCGGCAGCACGCCCAGCACGCCAGCCTCCTGGCACGACGGGGCCATGTCGGGCGGGGGCGGCGACGGGTACAGACACCGGTAGCACGGGCCTTCGTTCGGAATGAACGCCGTCACCTGCCCCTCGAAACGGTAGATGCTGGCGTGAATGACCGGCTTGCCCAGCTTCAGGGCCGCGTCGTTCAGCAGGTAGCGCGACGGGAAGTTGTCGGCGCCGTCGACGATGACGTCGTAGTCCTTCAGGATGTCGAGCACGTTCTCCGACGACAGGCGTGTCTGGTGCGCGACCACCTTCACGTCGGGATTCAGGCCGTTGATGGTCTTGCGGGCCGAATCGACCTTCGGGGTGCCGACGCGGTCGGTGGCGTGCAGGATCTGCCGCTGCAGGTTCGAGGTGTCGACGACGTCGTCATCGATGAAGCCCAGCGTGCCGACCCCGGCCGCGCCCAGGTAGATACCGGCCGACGAGCCCAGCGCGCCGGCGCCCAGGCACAGCACCCGCGCCTTCAGCAGCTTCACCTGACCGGCCTCGCCGATCTCGGGCAGCATGGTGTGCCGCGCGTACCGGATGTTCTGCTCCGGCGTCATGATGAACGGCTTGTCGTAGGGATAGGTGGCGCGCTTCCACGCCGTGAACCCGCCCGCCATCGACTTCACGTTCGTGTAGCCCAGCTCTTCCAGGGCGCGCGCCGCCAGCGCCGAGCGGGTGCCGCCGGCACAGTAAAGGATGATCTCCGAGGAACGTTCGGGGACCTGGTCCTCGATGCGCAGCTCGAGGAAGCCGCGCGGGATCCAGCGCGACCCCGGGATGAACCCCTCGGTCCACTCGTCCTTCTCGCGCACGTCGATCACGATCGGGCCGGCGCCGTTGCCATCGCCGGACTTACCGCCGCGGGCAGCGACCTGCTGGCGAACCGACTCGATATCGGTCTCGCGAATCTTCGACTTCACGTCCTTCAGGAAATTTCCGAAACTCATGGGCTCGTCTCCTACCGTGAACACCTTCGATGATCAAACTAGACAAACGTCGCGCACAACCTTCATTCATCGGCTAAGGTTCGCGGGTTCATGCAGTCGGAAGGCACCGCCCAGAATAGCGGCTTTTTGGTCACCCGGGTCGAGGACGTCCTCAACTGGGCCCGGAAAAACTCGGCCTGGTACCTGCTGTTCGGCACGGCGTGCTGCGCCATCGAGCTGATGCAGACCGGCGGACCGCGGACCGACCTGGAGCGGTTCGGCATGGCGCCCCGCGCGTCGCCCCGGCAGGCCGATCTGATCATCGTGGCCGGGACGGTGACTTACAAGATGGCCACCCGCATCAAAATGCTCTACGACCAGATGCCCGACCCCAAGTACGTGATTTCCATGGGCAGTTGCTCGAACTGCGGGGGCCTGTTCCAGCTGGCGTACAGCGTGCTGAAGGGCATCGACCAGGTCATTCCGGTGGACGTCTACGTGCCCGGCTGCCCGCCCCGCCCCGAGGCGCTGCTGGAGGGGATCCTGACCGTGCAGAAGCGGATGCAGCAAGAGCACGGCTGGCTGCGAAAGCTCTGGAACCGCAAGGGATCCGCCAGCATCAAACGGCCCGGTTCCGTCGGCTGATGATGGTGTGATCACGCGGCGGGGCCGGGTAAGGCGGGGTTGACCGACACTGGCACCCTCCCCCCTCGGCCCCTATACTCACGACCCAAGGAGATTTCATGTCAGTAGCAGCGACCGAAGACCTGTCCAAGTCCCCCGTCAGCCCCGCCGGCGAGCCCGCCGCGGAGGCCGAGCCCGCGCTGGTGTTGCTGTCCGACAAGGCGGCCGAGAAGATCACCGAGATCCGGGGCGAGGAGAACATCGAGGACACGTACGCGCTGCGCCTGAAGGTCCAGGGCGGCGGCTGCTCGGGCTTCTCGTACGACCTGTACTTCGACCAGCCGCAGGAGATGGACCGCAGCTTCGACGTCAAGGGCGTGAAGCTGATCTGCGATCAGATGAGCCTGATGTACCTGGTCGGCACCGAGGTCGACTACGTCGAGGGTCTGCACGGCGCGGGTTTCAAGTTCATCAACCCGAACGTGAAGTCGACCTGCGGCTGCGGCAGCTCCTTCAGCGTGTAAAACCCGCAGGGGGGACTTCGTCCCCCCCTACGTGCCCCCCCACGGAGCGTGGGGGGATGGTATCCCCCCACGAGCCCCCCGTCCGGGTAGTGGGCCGGCCCGGCGAAGCCGGGCCTTTCGTCGTTGTAGTGGGAACCCTGAACGGGTTCCCAGACCCTCCCGCGATGGGGTCGGTCGAGCGAAGCTCGTCCGCCCCCGACGCGAGAGGAACCCGCGCGCAGTTGCGCGCTCCGGCGTTCGGGCTGACGTGAGGCGAGCGCTAGCTGGCGGTGAGATTGGCGCCTCGGGGACGGTCGGCCTGGCGGATGCCGATGCGCTGGTCCGCGCGAGATCGTTTCTCGAAAACACTGTTGTCGGGGTGATCCCAGCATGTCTTTGATTCGGTTTTCTCGTGGTGCTGCCTTCGGTTCGCTGTCGGCGGTTTGCATGTTTGGGCTCGTGGCTTGTGGCTCCGGGGGTGCCAGCGGTGGCGGCTCGGGGGGGGCCAGCGCGACGGGCGGATCATCGTCGGGCGGGTCGTCGGCCAGTGGTGGGTCATCGGGCAGCGGGGGGAAGGTCGGCAGCGGCGGGACCACCAGTTCGGGCGGCACTTCCGCCAGCGGCGGCGCGACCGCGACGGGCGGCAACAAGGGCAGCGGCGGCGCGACCGCCGCGGGCGG